>ENA-OYXD01000004-OYXD01000004.1-human-gut-metagenome-genome-assembly--contig:-NODE-4-length-200298-cov-11.491303_pt1 | contig 200298 bp, 189 predicted proteins | sample MGYA00244818_ERZ653412 | MGnify/ENA primary metagenome ERZ653412 (study PRJEB26926, sample SAMN06165146) | human gut metagenome | biome: ENVO:00009003; feature: ENVO:2100002; material: ENVO:00002003...
TGTATTCATGCCATTTTTGTGCCCACCATTAACATAATGGCTTTGTCCCAATAAACACTGTTGCCCAACGCTTTATAACGGGCGCTGTCCGAAGCACCGGGTATATCCATCCAGCCGTCCGGGAAGCCCTGCAGTCTTTCACACTCCAGCGGAGTAAGACGACGAATGAGATGGGCACAGGCTTCTGCCTGTTGGCAAATCAGGTCGGTTGCGTCCTTGTACTGACGGGCACTCTGGGTACTTGCCACATCATTATGCCGAAAGTCATCCACACGCTGGCGGCTGTAGACCGCGTGGCGGTCTGTGGCGGTCAAAGTATACGCCAAGTCATCCTGACAGCCAAGACCGTTGCCGCCGTTCTGCGGCTGCCGGTCGACCGTATTGCCTGCAATGCAGATGGCATCTGCCTCCTGCTCGACCAGCGGCACGTTGTTGCCGCCCGTTTTTCTTACCTTTTCTGTTGACACGATTAAATTCTCCTTTCATTCTTGTGCATTTTTGAAATTGGCTATATAATAAACAGCACGATGACCTTTCACTGAACCGCATCGTGCTGCTATCATATTCGGTTAGAAATCGTCCTCGCCCTGCGCCGCAGCTTTGTGCATAAGAAGATGAACTTTGCCGCGCAAGAGCTCAACCTCATAGCGAAGCTGATTATTCTCATTGAGCAGTCTTTGAATATACCCGTCTTTTTCTGCAAGGAGCATTGCCATTCGGGGAGATGCGTTGTTGGCTTTGTCTGCGCCCTCAGTAATCTGCGGCTGGATGATACCATACTCTACCAGCACCTTTCGAACATGCGGCTTGGCAAAAACGGAACGGGACAGACCGGTTACGCTTACCAGATCCTTGATTTTGATATTGTAGCCTTGAGACTCTAATGCAAGAATTGCTTGCGTTACCACCTCCAAAGTTTTCTGGCGGATTTTCTCCTGCCGCTGGACGAGGGATTTAGGTATTGTTCGCTTCATTTCTCTACACATCCGTTTCAATTGATTTTAGTATGGATTCAAACAGGCCCGCATTTCTTTTCGCATTATCACAAATGATTGGAAATGCCGAAATTAGCCTTAGCAACCAATAGACGCACCGAATATAGAGCGCGATCTCATCGTTCTTAAATGCAGTATCTAATTGAATCGCAATTGATTCTGGAATATACTTTGCATCGTACCTGCGTTGGTGGCAATAAGGGGATACAGAAAGACCTTGACGACGGGATAGACACCATAGGCAAGAAAATGACGGTCTGCCAACTTTATGCAAAGCAGATACGCCACCGGGGAAATGTAAGGTACAATACGAAAAACGGACGCAAGCGGCTGATGAAGCTACTGGAAGAAGATAAACTTGGGGGCTGCCCGATTGACAGCGTGAAGCTGTCCGACGCGAAAGAATGGGCAATCCGCATGAAAGAAAAAGGAATTTCCTATAAGACTATCAGTAATGACAAGCGTTCCTTGAAAGCTGCCTTTTACACAGCGATACAGGACGATTGCATAAGGAAAAATCCTTTTGACTTCCAGTTAAACACTGTCATTGAAGATGATACAGAACCAAAGGTTCCGCTAACACCAGCGCAGGAAGAAAGTTTTTTGTCCTTTGCTCAAAATGACAAAGTTTATCAGAAGTATTATGACGAGCTTATTATTTTGCTTGGGACAGGGCTTCGTATCTCTGAACTTTGCGGGCTGACCGATACTGACATTGACTTTGAGAATAGGATAATCAATGTAGACCACCAACTTTTAAGAAGTGCGGAAACAGGATATTACATTGAAACACCAAAAACGAAAAGCGGTATTCGTCAAATTCCAATGAGCGAAAAAGTATATGAAGCATTTAACCGAGTGCTGAAACGGCGCAGGGGTGCAAAAGCTGTTACTATTGACGGTTACAGCAACTTCCTTTTCCTCAACCGGGACGGCTACCCGAAAACAGCTACCAATTATGACGGTATGTTTAGGGGGCTTGCAAAGAAGTACAACAAGTACCATGAGGAAGCTCTACCGAAAGTAATGACACCGCACACCTTACGTCATACGTTCTGTACCAACATGGCAAATGCCGGAATGAACCCGAAAGCATTACAGTACATTATGGGACATTCCAACATTACTATGACGCTGAACTATTACGCACACGCTACTTTCGACAGCGCAAAAGCTGAAATGCTGCGGATAGCAGCTTAGTAGTAAATCAAGGTTTTACTACTTCTTTACTACTTTTGAAAGCAAAAACCTAAGCGGATATAAAAATATATGTGAGTTTCTTCCGATACGAAAAATGCCGGAAAAGCCTGTAAATACGGGCTATACCGGCATATAAGAACTTCTAAAAAGATAATCAAAATTCATATCTAATTTTCTTCAGAAAACTTGCGGGTGCGTAGGGCAGAGCCCTACGTCGCTTTCCGCAGAAAGCGAAATCTTTTTGCCTAACAAAAAACTAGGAAAGTAGGATTGAATGTCCGGGGGACGTTCAATCCGTAGGAAACCCAGTTGCATGGGTTTCCTAAAAGGCGGTCACAAACCGCCTTTCAAAAACCGAACAAGCCAAAAGAAAAGCACGCAGACTCGAAAGTTCTGCGTGCTTGAGTTTTTTATCTAAAGGGAACGATCAGGATTTAGAAGCGGGTGCGGGGTCGGCATCTGCGGCTTTCGGCGTGTCGTCTTCCTTGTGCCTCCAGTTCAGCCATGCGCAGAACGTGTAGAGAACGGGGAGAACGAGGTCGAGAACGTAGGTGCAGATTTCCGGCATATTCGGCGCATCGCCGGTGAAAATCTCATACAAAACATTGAAAAGAATGATGACGCCGGTAGCGAGGCCCAGAAAAAAGCACGGCTTCATGCTGTTCGGGCGGTCTGCTCGGGCGTGGCCCATCAACCCTGCAATGAGCAGCAAAACGGGCACAAGCATCGCGCCCGCAACGGACAGCACCGGCATAGAGGAATTAAAGTAAGCGGAAAGGTCGTATTCCTCCACGTATTTTCGGTCGATGAGGCACAGCAGAAGCGCCACAAGCGACGCTGCACCGTACAAAACGAACAGCACGCTGCAAATTTTAAGCGGAAGTTTCCCTTTTATCTTTATGGCCATGCGGCACGCATCCTTTTTTGGTTCGATTTTCTCGGAAAAAATTTTATAGTTTGATTTTACCTGCAACGCGTGAAAATTGCAACCGTTTTTCATGAACTTTCCGTATCAAAATAAAAGTTTTCCGAAAACAGTTGCATTCTCCGTTTGAATGTGCTATAAAAGATGTACGAACAACTTGAAGTTCATGATGGAGGTTTGTAAAGATGAAAAGCGAACGTATCCCCGTAAAATCCTTTTCCGCCGATAACGGTTTCATCGGCAAAATGCAGAAGCTCGTGCGCGAGGAGGTGCTGCCGTATCAGTATAATATCCTGAACGACGCCATCCCGGGTATCGAAAAGAGCCACGCCATTGAAAATATCCGCCTTGCAGCTGAAAAGCTGCGGGGCAAGGACGTAAAGCCGGACGAATTCTACGGTATGGTGTTCCAAGACAGCGATGTCGCAAAGTGGATCGAAGCGGCAGCCTATGCGCTTGCAGCGGGCGAAGACCCGGAGCTTGAAAAGGCCGTGGACGAGACTATTCAGCTCTACGGCGCTTCCCAGCACGAAGATGGCTATGTCGATTCCTATTTCACCGTGAAGTGTCCCGACAAAATGTGGACGAACATCTGCGATGCACATGAACTTTACTGTGCAGGCCACATGATGGAGGCTGCCGTGGCGTATTATGAGGTCACCGGCAAGCGCGAGCTGCTCGACATCATGTCGAAGAGTGCAGACTGCATTTACGAGCAATTCATGAAGAAAAACACGCGCGCTTACCCGGGCCACCCGGAGGTGGAACTCGCACTGATGCGTCTGTGGCGCGCCACAGGCAACGAAAAGTATAAGGAGCTTGCAAAGCACTTTGTAGACGTGCGCGGTCAGGCCCCGAATTATTTCGTGGAAGAAAAAAAGAACCGCGGCTGGAACGTTTGGGACGGCACGGAGGAGCTGAATACCGACTACACCCAGAGCACCCTGCCCGTGCGTGAGCAGAAGGACGCCGTGGGCCACGCCGTGCGTGCCGTGTACCTTTACACCGGCATGGCGGACGTCGCAAAGGAAACACAGGACGAGACACTGCTTGCTGCCTGCCGCAATTTGTGGGAGAGCATCACAAAGCGCCGCATGTACGTTACGGGCGGCATCGGCTCCACGTTTATGGGTGAAGCCTTTACGGTCGATTATGACCTGCCGAACGACACCGTGTACGCCGAGACCTGCGCCTCCATCGGCCTGATGTTCTTCGCGAAGAAGATGCTTGAAAACGAGCACCGCGGCGAATATGCCGATGTGATGGAGCGCGCGTTCTACAACACCGTGCTCGCCGGCATGCAGCTTGACGGCAAGCGTTTCTTCTATGTGAACCCGCTTGAGGTCGTACCGGGCATTTCCGGCAAGGCCGTCACGCACCGCGCAGTGCTGCCCACCCGCCCGCAGTGGTATGCCTGCGCATGCTGCCCGCCGAACGTGGCGCGCATGGTGTCTTCCTTCGGCTCCTATGCGTACAGCGAAAATGAAGACACGTTCTTCATTGATCTCTATGCAGGCGGCACGGTGAAGACCGAAAAGGGCATCACGCTCACCTGCGAGACCGATTTCCCGCACGGCGGCACGGCAAAGTATACGATTAAGGGCGAAGCGGAAACGACGGTCGCTATCCGCATTCCGGCGTGGAGCGAAAAGAGCTTGCTGACCGTAAACGGCGAAGCGGTTGACCTTAACGCCGTAACAAAGGACGGTTACGCTTACATCACCCGCGCATGGAAAGACGGCGATATGCTTGCGCTCACTATGGATATGACCCCGCACGTTGTGTACGCCTCCGCAAAGATCGCGGCGGACAGCGGCAAGGTGTGTGTGCAGCGCGGCGCGCTCGTCTATTGTGCAGAGGAAGTCGATAACGGCAAGGTGTTGCCGCTGTATGTTAAAGCCGGTGCAGAGCCGAAGGCGCTCGATTTCGAGCCCGAAACGCTCGGCGGCATTGTGCCCGTAGAGATCGCAGGCTGCGCACAGCAGGACATCGACACGCTGTATTCCACAAAGGCTCCGAAATTTGTGGAAAAGACAATCCGCCTTATCCCGTATTACACATGGGCAAACCGTGGCGAAAATCAGATGCGTGTCTGGCTGCCGGTCAAATAAGAAACGCGTTTATATCGTCATAACAGAACAGAGAAAACCCGGTGCAGTCTGGATTCGGCTGCACCGGGTTTTGCTGTTTTGGAATTTTAGTCAATGGGATAAAATCAAGCTCAGTCAACAAACTTCATGCCGTGACCGTCCGTGTAGATTGTGCCCTGCAAAAGGCGCACGCCTTCTATGATGCCCCAAATTTCGGAGACGATGGCAAGCGTGCCGCAGCTGCAAACGGTGATGGCAAGCTGTGCAATGCCAAGGCCCGTTTTGCCGATGTAGAAGTTGTGCACGCCGAACACACCGAATAAAATGGCGAGCACACCGGCTGCAATGCGGCTTTTGGTGCCCTGCGGCGGGTCATACGGCTGTGCGTAGTTCTGCCCATACTGCGGCTGGCCGTTCGGGGTGTAGTAGGTTTGCTGCGGGTTGTTATAATTTGCATTATTGGCGTTCGCCTGGTACTGCTCCGTGTAGCGCGGGGGGCGGTAGTCGCCCGCGCCCTCCTGCGGGGTGGGCTGCTGCGGCTGTGCGGTGTAGGCCGCATAGGTGTACTGCGGCGGCTGATACTGCGGCGGCGTTGGCACCTCCGTTTTCGGTGCTTCCGGGGCAGCTTCTTCGGCTTTCGGCATATCGCAGCACGGTTCGTCTTTTGCGGCGGCTTCTGCCTGCTCCGCAAGGCGCTCGGCTTCGGCAAAGCTCTGCTCTACGGGATTCGTCAAGGGCGGCTCCGGCTTTGCAGTCTCCGGGGTGGTGTTTTTTTCGTCTGTCATAAAGATCTCCTTTCTCAGTCCTTCAGCTTGATGCCGTTTGCATCCATTTTAATCTTGCCTTCTAAGATCTGCACGCCCTCAACAAGGCTCCAGACCCACACGGCAACTGTGGAAAGACCGCAGGTGAGAGGCGCGCCGAGCGTAGCGACCAAAATCTGGATCAGTCCGCGCTGTGTATTGCCAAGGTAAAAATTGTGTACGCCGAATGTGCCCATCAGCATGCCGAACAGTCCGGCTGCGATACGGCTTTTTTGCGGATAACCGGCGGGCGGATCTATGCCGGAAAGCGGTGCGCCGGTGTAGGGATTGTAATTTTGACCTTGCATATACGGTCTCCTCTCATCTTTGTTTTGTGATTTTATTGTAGCGAAAAATTTCTTTAGATGCAAGCGTTTTTGCGCAATGTAAGAATGTCTTAAAATTTATGAAAGAGACGGAAAAATCATGCCGGAAACGGTGCGAAATCTTGAAAAAAAGCGCGGGCTGTTGTATACTGAAACAACATAAACACCGTAAAACGAATCGAAAGCGGAGAGGAGAATTCTGCAATGAGGATTAAAATTTCGGCGGACAGCACATGCGATCTGTCGCCGGAGCTTATCGAAACGTATAATATCGGCATTACGCCGCTGTACATTGAAAAGGGCGGGCAGAATTGTCGCGACGGCATGGACATCACGCCGCAGGAGATTTTCGACTACGTGCGCTCCGGCAAGGGCGTGTGCCGCACTGCTGCCGTGAACGTGGGCGATTACACGGCATTTTTCAAAAAATGCAGGGAAAATTACGACGCGGTGATCCATTTTAATATCAGCAGTGATTTTTCCAGCTGCTACCAGAACGCCTGCACCGCTGCGGCGGAGTTTGAAAACGTGTATGTGGTCGATTCCCGCAATCTTTCCACGGGCATCGCGCTGCTCGTTTTGGATGCCGCAGAGCGTGCGGAAAAGGGCGAGGACCCCAAAGAGATTGCCGCGCTCATGCGCGAAACGGCGAAAAAAGTAGAGGCGAGCTTCGTCATCGATACGCTTTTTTATCTGCAAAAGGGCGGCAGATGCTCTACCTTGGCGGCGCTCGGCGCGAATTTATTGAAGCTAAAGCCGTGCATTGAAGTGAAGGACGGCAAAATGGGCGTGGGCAAAAAGTACCGCGGCAAGATCGACAATTGCATTGCACAGTATGTGCGCGAGCGTTTGCAGGGCAGAGACGATTTGAGACGAAATCGCATTTTCATCACGCACTCGGGCTGTGCGCCGGAGATTGTGGAGAATGTGAAAGCGATCATCAAGGAATGCGGCGGCTTCGACGAGGTGTTGGAGACCTATGCCGGCTGCACGGTCTCGAGTCACTGCGGCCCGAACACGCTGGGCGTTTTGTTTGTGAGAAAGTAACAGCGCTTTCAAGCTTTCTCGAAGAAAACTTGAAGAAAGACTTTATTCGTTAAATTGAGAGGACAGAACAATGGAGAACAAAGAGAAAATTCGCTCGCTTGCGGAAAACGTGTGGGCGTACATTGCGGCGTTTTTGCGGTGGGGCGTTTTAGGCTTACTTGTCGGCGGGCTTGGCGGCTTCGTCGGCGCGCTGTTTGCAAAATCCGTTGCGTGGGCAACGGCCATGCGCGGCGCTAACCCATGGCTTTTATATTTGCTGCCCGTCGGCGGTTTGGCCATTGTGGGCGTTTATAAACTTTGCCGCGTTTCCGGCGTGGGCACGAACGAGGTGTTCGAGGGTGTACGCAGCAATAAAGGTGTTTCCATTTTGCTTGCGCCGGCCATTTTCCTCGGCACAACGATTACACACCTGCTCGGCGGCTCCGCGGGCCGCGAGGGCGCGGCGCTCCAAATCGGCGGAAGCGTGGCGACGTTCTTCGGCAAGCTGTTCCGTTTAAATGAGGAAGACCGCCACATTCTCACCATGTGCGGTATGAGCGGCGTGTTCGCGGCGGTATTCGGCACGCCGATGGCGGCATGTGTCTTCGCGATAGAGGTCGTCAGCGTCGGCCGCTTCTGCACCTCGGCGCTGTTCCCGTGCATCGTGTCCTCTGCATCTGCCTATGCACTGGCGCTGGTTATGGGCGTTGCCCCGGAGCATTTTCTCGTCGAAAATGTCCCGGTATTTGACATTTCCACAATGTGGCGTGTACTCGTCATCGCCATTTTGTGTGCGATTGCCAGTATGCTGTTCTGCTGGGCGATGCACAGCGGCGCAAAGCTCTTCAAAAAGCTTTTTAAAAACGAATTTCTCCGCGCGGCGGTCGGCGGCATTGTGGTGATTTTGCTCACATTGCTTGTCGGTACGCGCGCGTATAACGGCGGCGGTATGGACGTCATCGAGCGCATTTTTGAAGAGGGCGTCGTGCGTCCCGAGGCATTCCTGCTCAAGATAATCTTTACCTCCATCACGATCGGCGCAGGCTTTAAGGGCGGCGAGATCGTGCCCACGCTGTTCATCGGTGCCACGCTCGGCGGTACGCTGGCGCTGCTTGTCGGTCTGAGTCCCGCGTTCGGTGCGGCCATCGGCATAGCGGCGCTGTTCTGCGGTGTGACGAACTGCCCCATTGCGACAATTCTGCTCAGCGTAGAGCTTTTCGGCGGCGAAAGCGCACTGTTCTGCATGATCGCGGCGCTTGTAAGCTTCCTGTTTTCGGGCTATTTCAGCCTTTATTCCGGACAGCAGCTTATTTATTCGAAATTGAGCGAGAAAGAGATCAATGTGCACGGACACTAAGCCGAGAACACAGGCAAAATCTTGACAAAACGCACTTGGCGTGGTAGAGTAAATACGCGGAAAACGCAAAAAATAATAAACGGGGTGCTCGTATACGGGCTGAGAGGAGGGTGTGACCCTCGACCCGAATAACCTGATTTGGATAATGCCAACGTAGGGAACGGAAATATCCGGGTATGTGTCATTATCACATGCCCTTTTCTTTTGTTCCGAAACACGCATTAGGAAAGGAACAGAAAATGGAATACACAACACAGATGGATGCCGCCCGCAAGGGCATTTTTACGCCGGAAATGGCGAAAGTTGCCGAAAAAGAGCACTTGGAGCCGAAAAAACTCATGGCGCTCATGGCGGAGGGCAAGGTCATCATCCCGTGCAATAAGGTGCATACATGCATAGAGCCGAACGGTCTCGGCTCCATGCTGAAGACGAAGATTAACGTCAATCTCGGCACGTCCCGAGACCTCACCGACCTTAACATGGAGCTTGAAAAAGTGAATCATGCGGTCGAAATGGGCGCGGAGGCCATTATGGACCTCAGCTCCTTCGGCGATACGCAGAAGTTCCGCCGCAAGCTGACGCACGAGTGTCCGGCGATGATCGGCACCGTGCCGATCTATGACGCGGTCGTTTACTACCACAAGGCGCTCGGCAAAATCACTGCGCGCGAGTGGATTGACATTGTGCGCATGCATGCGGAGGACGGCGTAGACTTCATGACCATCCACTGCGGCATCAATAAAGAGACGGCGAAGAAGTTTAAACGCAACCGCCGTTTGATGAACATCGTTTCCCGCGGCGGCTCCATCATTTTTGCATGGATGGAAATGACCGGCGAGGAGAACCCGTTCTTCCAGTATTTTGACGAAATTCTCGACATTTGCCGTGAATATGACGTGACGCTCAGTCTCGGCGATGCATGCCGCCCCGGCTGCCTGCAGGACGCGACCGACGCTTCGCAGATTGAAGAGCTTATCACGCTCGGCGAGCTGACCAAGCGCGCGTGGGAAAAAGACGTGCAGATCATGATCGAGGGTCCCGGCCATATGCCGCTCAATCAGATCGCGGCGAACATGGAGATTCAGAAAACGCTGTGCCACGGCGCACCGTTCTATGTGCTCGGCCCGATCGTCACGGACATCGCCCCGGGCTATGACCATATCACCTCCGCCATCGGCGGCACGGTGGCAGCCATGAACGGCGCATCGTTCCTGTGTTACGTCACGCCCGCAGAGCATCTGCGCCTGCCGGACGTGGACGACGTGAAGGAGGGCATCATCGCGGCACGCATTGCAGCGCACGCGGCTGACATCGCAAAGGGTGTTCCGCACGCGATGGATTGGGACAACGAAATGGCAGTTGCCAGAAAGAAGCTTGACTGGAACGCGATGTTTGACCTCGCAATCGACCCCGAAAAGGCGCGCCGCTACCGCGAATCCTCCCGCCCGGAGAAGGAAGACACGTGCAGCATGTGCGGCAACTTCTGCGCGGTGAAGAACATGAACCGCATCTTAGACGGCGAGATCGTCTCCATTTTCGATGAATAATTTGAGATCATAAGACTCCTATGTGATTTGAATAGAGAACGGCACAGCCTTGGGCTTCCTCCCGGGCTGTGCCGTTCTCGTTTATATGGGAATAGCCACCCTGGTTTTGCCGGGGTGGCTATCGGGCTTTACGGGTTCGTCAAAATCTGTGCCAAGTCCGAATCCTTGCCTAAGATAATGGTCTTCTCGTCGCCGTTTAAGGTGCTCTTTAAGGCTTCAAGCGCCTGCGTGAATTTGTAGAACTCCTGCTTATCCTCGGTATTGTACGCTTTGCCGAGCAGCCGCATGTATTCGGCTTCGCCCTCGGCCTGCAATTTTGCGGCTTCGGCCTCCGCGTTCGAGACAATGATGTTCACCTGCTTATCGACATCATTGCGGATGAGCGATGCTTCGTAGTTGCCGTCTGCGGTGTATTTTTCCGCAATCTGCTGGCGTTCGGAGATCATGCGGGCATAAACGGCGCTTTCGTTTGCCTCCGGCAGGTCAAAGCGCTTGATTTTCACGTCCTCGACCTTAATGCCGTAGTTTGCGGCAAGCGTATCGACGCTTGTGGTAATGCCCTCGTAAATGTCGTTTCGCGCTGCGCCGTCGTCCATATTGATGATGTTTGACTGCGAAAGCGTGCCCATTACGGTTTTGAGGGCGTTGTAGGTCAGCGCGTTTAAGCGTTCCTCAGCAACGCTCGTGTTGCCGAGCGATTGGTAAAATTTCAGCGGGTCGGAGACGCTCCACAGCACGTAGCAGTCCACGGTCATGTTCTGCTTGTCGGCGGTCAGCACTTCGCTCGGCGGAATATCATACAGCATGGTGGCTTTCGGGAAGGACTTCACGCTGTCCAAAAACGGCACTTTAAAGTGCAGGCCCGGCTCATCGGTCGTCGAGATGATTTTAGAGAGCCGCACGGTGCAGCCGTATTCGTTTTCCTCCACGGTGTACACGGAATTAAAGAGGCACACAGCCGCCAGTATAAGCACGGCCAAGAGGATCACGGTTTTCTTTTTCATCGGTTATTCTTCTCCTTTTTCGGGGGCGGTCGTAGTCACATCGCCCTGTGTGAAGCTTTCAAGCGGCAGCACCTTCTGCACGCCGTTTTCGCCGGAGGTATCGATATACACCTTCACGTCCGGCAGGGCTTCGGAAATGGCTTCATAGTACATTCTGGAGCGCGTGATGCCCGGGTTCTGGCTGTACTCCTTGTACATGGCCTCGAACATCGCGACCTGCTCCGTCGCTTCGTTGATGCGCTTCTGCTTCAAATATTCGGCGTTACGCAGCAGCTCGTCGGCTTTGGCTTCCGCCTGCGGGAGCTGTGCGTTCTGGTAGGCGCGCGCCTCATTACGCACGGTCTCTGCCTGCTGCTTTGCGGTCTCCACGGCCTTAAACGCTTCCGTGACCTCATCGGTCGGTGGGTCGGAGTCCTGAATTTTTACGTCTACAAGCGTCAAACCGATGTCGTATTCCTGCAAAATTTCGGATACAAGCTCTTTGACACGCATCTGGATGGATTCCTTGCCGGTCGTCAAAACGGCGTCCACGGCTTCGGAGCCGACCACGTTGCGCACCTGACTTTGCAGCAGGTTGCGCAGAATTGTTTCCGGGTCATACGAGCCGTAGAGGTACTTTTCAGGGTCGCTGACCTTGTACTCCACGAAGAACTCCACGTCGACGATGTTGTAGTCGCCGGTGATCATTTTCGTTTCGCTTTCGATGATGTCAAAGTTATCGGCGGAACCGACGCTGCGGTAGCCGAGCTCGATCTTCTGGTAGACGTTCACGTTGACTTTTTCCACTTTCTGAATGCCGAACGGCAGCTTAAAGTGGAAGCCGGCATCCGTAATGTCCGTCACCTTGCCGAACGTGGTCACAACGGCCTGCTCCTTGTCGTTCACGGTGTACCAAGAGCTTGCCACAACGGCGAGCAGTACGAGGACGATCACGACGATGAGCGCGATTTTCGGCAGCTTCTTTAAAAAGTCTCCGCTCGGCTTTTTTGGCGTTGGGATGGGAATCCCGGTACCCTTGAATTCCTCAAACATAAATTTCTCCTTTTTCAAAATCTGCACTCTCACTTAGAGCGCGTTCATCATGCTCTGCGCTTTGGTTTGCAGCTGCGCGGCGCGCCACGCGGTGATCATAATGCGCAAAGCCTGTTCAATCCGTTCCTTCGCACCGGGGATCGACTCTTTGTAGTCCTTAAGGCCGTCCGCAATCAAACGGTTCATTTCGCTTTCCGAGGTCAAGCCGTGCTTCTGCACGCTGCCCGCCACCAGCACGAACGCGCCGTACAGCTCCGTATCGTCGATGGTGTCGTCGCCCTCATCGTCCAGCGCACCGTTGATGTAGCTTAAAAGCTTGCAGATCTGCTCGATGGAAAGCGTGCTTTTCAACGCGTTGATCATCAAGATGCGGCTCAACTGGCGGCGCGTGTACTTGCGCTGCTTCGGCGGTGCCAAAAAGCCGCGCCGCACCCAGTTTTGAATGATGTACGGCTCCAGCCCCGTGACCTGCGTCACCTGCGAAAGCACCAGCCCGCCGGCTAAAAACAGGGAAGAAAAAACTTCCTCCGCCGCCTGCGGCCGGTCTGCGTCAACGGAGAGCACCGTTCCGGGAAGTGTCCACTCCACTTTGTTCATCTCCTTCTATGTGATGATGAGAGTATACAACATAATTACATGATTGTCAATAGAGATTTAAAGATTTTTTTCATAAAATCGTAAAATCCTTTGCACATGGGCAAATTTGTCATTTTTGCCCGTCCGCCGCGGACAGAAACAGGCATTGACAAGGCGACTAAAACCCGATATACTGGGGAAAAGAGCAAAAATGAGGTGGAGAAATGGTACAATGCTATGAATGCGGCACCGTGTACCCGGAAACAATGCGCTGCTGCCCAAACTGCGGCAGTGAAGCGAAAATACAGCTTGCGCCGAACTCGGAGTTTGAAGAACCGAAAAATCCGTATGTGCAGCCCTACCGGCCGTATGGGATGCCGATGAATAACCGCATGAACGGCTACGCGGTCGCGGGCTTTGTGCTTTCGTGTGTCGCGCTTGTGCTGATGTGTGTATTCCCGCCGCTGTCAATCCTCGGCATTGTGTTCTCTGCATTGGGGCTTTCACAGATTAAGAAGAGCTTTCAGCGGGGCAAAGGCCTTGCCGTCGCCGGGCTTACCATCGGCATGATAACGACCGTGTTCAGCATCTTTTTGTACGCCATGGTATTTATTGAGTCGTTGTGGTAAGAAAGTTCTGCCGGTGAGCGAACGAATAAAGTCTTTAGTCAAGTTTTCTTCAGAAAACTTGCGGAATCCAAGGGCAGAGTCCTTGGTCGAGCTCCGCAGAGCTCGAAATACCTTTTGCCTAACCAAAGACTAGGAAAGTAAATTTGAACGTCCGGGGGACGTTCAAATTGTAGGAAACCCAGTCGTATGGGTTTCCTGAACGACTTGCGTGGCAAGTCGTTAGAAAAGTGCAGAGGCATAGCAAAAACAAAAAGGCGGAAGCAGACCGAAAAAGCCTGCTTCCGCCTTACTTATTCTCTTTAAAAAGTGCCGTAAAATGCAAAACGACTGCCCGAAAGCAGTCGTCTAATGCATTGCGATGTTGGGAAAATTACGCGCCAGCGTTCAGCTTCTTATCGAGAGCGGACTTCTTTCTGGCAGCCGTATTCTTGTGCAGAATACCCTTTGCAGCAGCCTGGTCGATTCTCTTAACAGCGACCTTGACAGCCTCAGCCTTGTCAGCAGCATTGGACTCGATAGCAGCGTTAGCCTTCTTGATCTCTGTCTTGAGCTGAGAGTTGATCATCTTGTTCTGCAGGGTCTTTGCGGCAGCGACCTTAACGCGCTTCTTAGCGGATTTGATGTTGGGCACAGTAGACACCTCCTCGATCGTAGGATTATAGTACGGCGAAACCGCCTGAACCGTATTGGTGGGCATAGATTCGCCTTGAACTCCAATAACGCAGACATAATCATACCACATAGCCCCCGAAAATGCAAGAGCTTTTTTGCCTTTTTTCGCAAAACGGCAGATAAAAAGCGCGGTTTACCGTTAGAAGGGCCGTAAAGTACTTCCGTATGATAAAAATCTGTTTTAAATGCAATGTAAAAAGTCCCGTAAGCCGAGATTTCCTTATAGACATTTTTTTAACGATGTCGTATAATAAAAGCGAAAAACGCAGGAAAGCGGCGCAGACGGCAGCCGCTTTATAAAAAGGCGGCAGAGCCGCAAATTTACGGAGGAGGCGCTTATTTTGTCCAAGTTTTTTACAAGCCGAAAGATTTTTGACAATGTTACGCAGATCGGCGGTCTGGGCGGCGAGCTTTGCTATTTGATTGAAGGCAGTGAAAAAGCGCTGCTTATCGATGGTCTTACAGGCGTAGGCAGTTTGAAAGCGTTTGTACGCGAATGTACCGATTTGCCCGTTACGCTTGTGCTGACGCACGGACATGTGGATCACGCCGGCGCATCGTTTGAGTACGGGGAATGCTATGTGAACCCGGCGGACGTTGCGCTTTTGTACGAGCACGGCGACATCGACAAGCGCTACGGATTTGTGATGGGCGGCGGCAAGCCGGAGGGGGCGTTTGTGCCCAAAAAGGAAGACGTTGTGCCGCCGTGCGCAGTGAAGACGCTGCCTGTTCAAGACGGCGACGTGTTCGACCTCGGCGGCGTGCAGATTGAGGCCATTGCCGTGCCGGGTCATACCGTGGGAACCATGGTTTATCTGGACCGTGCCCGCCGCGTTCTGTATTCCGGCGACGCCTGCAACGCGAACACACTGCTCGGTTTGCCGTGCTCCACAACGGTCGAGACGTATGCGAAAAGCCTCGACCACCTTGCGACATATCTTAAGGGCATCGACAAGTTTTACGGCGGTCACGGTCTGCAGGCTGTTCCGGCGTACATCGTAGACGAAGCGCTGATACTGTGCGAGGAGATTTTAAGCGATGACGACGACCGGTTCGAAACGGAGTTCCTCGGGCGCAAATTTCTCTATGCCCGCAAATTTGACGGCATGTTCCACCGCGAGGACGGCGGCATCGCGAACATTGCCTACGTCATGGAAAAGGTCTACAATAAATAAAAAGCGCCACAAAGACATGCGCGTTTTGCCATACGACTGCGGTGTCCGTGCATGTTGTTCACTTTTTCGCACGGGCTTGACACAGCTTTGACAAAATCCCCAAAAGCCCGCAGAATGCGCCCAAAACGCCGAAAATTACTTGATTTATTCCCCTGAATATACTATAATCAAAGCGATAATCCAAAATTCTGCAACTATACTGAAAAAAGGATGGTTTGAACTATGAATAAAATTACCATTATCGGCAGCGGCAGCGTCGGCTCCACGATCGCTTACACCCTCACCGTGCAGGGCATTGCTTCCGAGATTGTCATGATCGATATCAACGAGGAAAAGGCAAAGGGCGAGGCTCTGGACATCCGTCAGGGCGTTCCGTTCTGCACGCCATGTTCCGTTTACGCGGGCAGCTATGAAGATGCAAAGGATTCCGACATCGTCATCATCACGTCCGGCATTGCCCGTAAGCCCGGCCAGACCAGACTGGACCTCGCACAGACGAACGTCAACATCATCAAGAGCATCACGCCGAACATCACGAAGTACGCACCGGATGCAATCTATCTGTTCGTCAGCAACCCGGTTGATATCCTCACCTACACGTTCTGCAAGTGCTCCGGCATTCCGGAGTCCCGCATCCTCGGTTCCGGTACCATCCTCGATACCGCCCGTCTGCGTGCACGTCTCTCCGAGTACTACCAGATCAACCAGCAGAACGTACACGCTTACGTTCTGGGCGAGCATGGCGACAGCTCCTTCGTGCCGTGGTCCGTTGCGAACATCTCCAACATTCCGGCAAACGCATACCAGAAGGCTATGGAAAACACCGACGGCATGTTGATTCCGCCGCTCAACTATGCGGACGTTGAGGATTACATGCGCAAGTCCGGCGGCAACGTCATCAAGCGCAAGGGCGCAACGTTCTATGCGGTTTCCATTTCCGTCTGCCATATCGTAAAGTGCATCCTCTCCGGCATCGATACCAACATGACGGTTTCTACCATGCTGAACGGCGAATACGGTATCAGCGATGTCTGCCTGAGCCTGCTCACCACCGTCGGCCACAAGGGTGTTGTGAATAAGCTCAACCTGCCGCTGACCGAGAGCGAGCATGCCGCGCTTGTACATAGCTCTGAGTGCCTCAAGGAGATCATCAAGAAGGTTCAGATCTAAGTTAAGTTTATCCGTAACAAAGCCCCGGAGCACCTGCCCCGGGGCTTTTCAGTGAAGACGAGAGGAATGCCATGGAAGAATCATATAAAAAGGTTTCGTTTCAGGAAGCAAAGCATATCATCGATACCGAGCCGAACTGCGTGATCTTGGACGTGCGCGACGAAGACGAATACATCACGGGCCACGCCGAAAACGCCGTGCTTTTCCCGGTGGATACCATTGACGAAGACACCGCGGAGGAAAAGATCCCCACGCTCGATACGCCGATTCTTGTTTACTGCAAGAGCGGCCGCCGCAGCTTTATGGCGGCGATGAAGCTCGAATCCTACGGCTATACGCATATTTACGACATCGGCAGCTTGGTCGATTGGCCGTACGGCTTGGAATATTAAACCCTGATTTCCACAGAAAAGTAAAAAACGGTTGAAAAGTGTGCGTTCGCGGCAGGTCAATTTCCTGCACAGCGGATACACACTTCGTTTTTAAGCGGCTTTCCGGCAAAGAAATCATCGAGGTTCTGCACCGTCACTTCCGCAATATTATACAATGCCTCTTCGGTCAAAAACGCCTGGTGCGCCGTTAAGATGACGTTCGGGCGGGAGATGAGCAGCGCCAAAGTGTCGTCCTGTACGGCGGTGTCGGAATGGTCTTCAAAGAAAAACTTCGCCTCCTCCTCGTAAACGTCCAGTCCCGCGCCGCGCAAGGTGCCGTTATTCAATGCGTCCAAAAGCGCTTCGCTGTCAATAAGCGCGCCGCGCGAGGTGTTTAATAAAAACACACCTTTTTTCATTTTGGCAAACGCTTCGCGGTCGAGCATGTGGTAGGATTCTTCACTGAGCGGGCAGTGCAGGGAGATGACGTCGCTTTCGCGCAGGAGTGTATCGAGCGAAACGTACTCAAAGTCCGGCGCAGGATACCTGTCATACGCCAAAACGCGCATGCCAAAGCCGCGGCAGATTTCCGCAAATGCGCGGCCGATGCGCCCCGTGCCGATGATACCGACGGTCTTTTTGTAGAGGTCTATGCCCGTCAGACCCACAATACTGAAGTTGAAATCGCGCGTGCGGATGTAGGCGCGGTGCAAACGGCGATTTAACGTCAATAAAAGCCCCATGGTGTGCTCTGCAACGGCGTGTGGGGAATAGGCGGGCACGCGTACCACGCGCAGCTTGCCCGCTGCTGCCTGCATATCCACATTGCTGAAGCCTGCGCAGCGCAGTGCCAAAAGCTGCACGCCGCAGCGGTGCATGCGGTCAATGGCGGCCGCGTCCACACGGTCGTTCACAAAGGCGCACACGGCGTCAAAGCCGTCTGTCAGCGTCGCCGTGTGGCGGTTCAGCTTTTCTTCAAAGTACGCGATTTCATAGTGCTTTGCCAGAATGTCGAACCACGTGCGGTCATACGGTTTTGTATCAAAAAATGCGATTTTTTTCATGCTGCACTCTCCTTTTGTTTTAATGTTGCACAGTTATTCTGCGCGTCATAATTTGGGTTATTCCGCACAGAATAAGCCAAAGAAAACGTATAAAACGAAAGGCGTGGATTTTCACATGGAATATGTAAGGGCGTTTGTGATCGGCGGGGCAATCTGTGTGATCGGTCAGCTTTTGATCGATCTGACAAAGCTCACCCCGGCCAAAATCATGGTGGCCTACGTCACGGGCGGTGTGATCTTGGGTGCGCTCGGTTGGTATGCACCGCTCGTGAATTTCGCGGGCTGCGGCGCCACCGTGCCGCTGAGCGGCTTCGGATATCTTTTAAGCGAGGGTGTAAAAGCCGCCGTAAAAGAAAAAGGCATTCTCGGCGTGTTCACGGGCGGCATCACCGCCGGTGCCGCCGGCATTGCCGCAGCCGTCTTCTTCAGCTGCCTGATGGCCGCCATCGCAAAGCCGAAAGAAAAACCGTAAAAAACAAGCGCCGCAGAGTTTCCGTTCTCTGCGGCGCTTGCTCATGGTTCGAAAAAGAAATTTTGTCTGACAGCACGCATCCCTTTTTCAGCCTTTTCGTCCACTTGGCTTCTTTGAAGCCGACGAGGACAAACTTATCTTTTGCGCTCCTGATCCATTTTACTTTGCCTTAAACACACGGTTTAAGAGGTAAATGCTCAAAATGATTGCGGCAATGACAAGGAAAACGCCGGTCATGCCTTTTGCCATATACTGTAAGCTGTCTAAAAATGCGGGAACATTGAACATACGTTATCCTCCTTAATGGATCATGTTTAAGATGATGCCGCCTGCGATGACAGACGCGATCTGGCCGGAGACGTTGGCGCCTACGGCGTGCATCAAAAGGAAGTTCTGCGGGTCTTCCTGCTGTCCCATTTTCTGGATAATGCGTGCGGACATCGGAAACGCCGAAATGCCCGCCGCGCCGATCATGGGGTTGACTTTATTCTTGACAAACAGGTTCATGATTTTCGCAAACAGTACACCGCCTACGGTGTCAAACACGAATGCAATGAGACCCAGTCCCAAAATAAGCAGCGTGTCCACGCGCAAAAATTCCGCCGCTGTCATATGTGCGGTGATTGTGATGCCGAGAATCAGGGTGATCAAGTTGGACAGCACGTTCTGCGCGGCATCCGAAAGGCTGTTTAACACGCCGCACTCACGCAGCAGATTGCCGAACATCAAAAATCCGATAAGCGCCGCCGAGCGATTGGACACAATGCCGACGACAGCCGTGATGAGGACAGGAAACAGAATTTTGGTCGTTTTTGAGACAGAGCCGGGCGTGTACGCCATACGGATGCGCCGCTCGGTTTTGGTCGTCAGCAGACGGATGACCGGCGGCTGCACAATGGGCACAAGCGCCATATACGAGTATGCCGCCACGGTGATGGCGCCGATATACTGCGAATTTAAGACATTCGCGACAAAAATGGAGGTCGGGCCGTCCGCCGCGCCGATGATCGCGATGGAGGCGGCGTCGTGCAGGTCAAAGTTAAACAGCCGCGCCATGCTCAGCGTGAAGAAAATGCCGAACTGGGCCGCCGCGCCGAATAAAAACAGCTTCGGGTTTGAGAGCAGAGGCTCAAAGTCAATCATCGCGCCGATGCCGATGAAGAGGAGCAGCGGGAAAAGCTCATTTGCAATGCCGCTGTCAAATAATAACGTCAGTACGCCCACTTCTTTGCCCTGCGTCACCGCGCCGGAAAGCGGCAGATTGACAAGGATTGTACCGAAGCCGATGGGCAAAAGCAGCGCAGGTTCCATTTTTTTCGCGATGGCAAGGTAGATGAGCACGCCGCCTATGCACCACATTACCGCGTGCTGCCACGTCACATTGCCCACGTTCGCGAAAAGCTCGCTTAAAAAGTTCATTTTCATACCTTCCTCTCGGATGTTTTTGCCGCCTTTGCAAAATCCTTGTCTCCGAAAGAAAATAAAAAAGAGACTTCTATCCTGCCGCGGCATGATAAAAGTCTCGCAGATTACAACGTATACGGACGGGGGAACCGTCGTGCTGACGCATACATTACAGATATTTCCTGTTTGCTACTCCCTTTTATACCCATATTTTACGGGAGCGCGGCGCATTTGTCAAGCGAAAGTTTACGGCAGACGGTAGCCCGCTGCAAGGTACAGCGCGTACCAGTCTTCGCGCGCGAGCGTAATGTCAAGCGCGGCGGCGCAGTCGCGCAGGCGCTTTGGATTGATGGTGCCCGTGACGGCCTGCATTTTTGCAGGGTGACGCAGAATCCACGCAAGCGCTATGGCGGTGTTTGTCACGTTGTATTTTTCCGCCAGCTCGTCGAGCTTTGCGTTTAGCTTCGGGTATTTTTCGCTGCCGATGAAAACACCCTCGAAGAAGCCGTACTGGAACGGTGACCACGTCTGAATGGTGATGTTGTGCAGGCGGCAGTAGTTCAACACGCCGTTATCGAGCACCGGGTTTAAGCCGTCGCAGATGTTTGTGTTCATCGGCTGCGCGATCATCGTGGCATTTGTCAGGCTCATTTGCAACTGGTTTGCGCAGATCGGTTGATGCAAAGCGCTCTGCAAAAGCTCCATCGTGTACGGGTCTTCGTTGGAGACGCCGAAGTGGCGCACCTTGCCGCTCTTTTCGAGTTCGTCAAAGGCTTCCGCTACTTCTTCCGGCTCCATTAAAGCGTCCGGACGGTGCAGAAGCAAAACGTCAAGATAATCCGTGCCAAGGCGCTTTAAGCTGCCGTCTACGGCAGACAAAATGTGTTCCTTTGAAAAATCGTACATTTTGCCGGGCACAATGGCGCATTTCGACTGAATGATAAGATCTTCGCGGCGAACGCCCGCGTCCTTTATCATCTCGCCGAACACACGCTCGCATGCACCGCCGCCGTAAATATCGGCGTGGTCGAAAAAGTTGAGCTCAAGCTCCAACGCGGTGTGCAGAAATGCATCTGCCTGCGTGCGCTCTGCGCCCGCAAGACGCATGCAGCCGAGGGCTATAGGCGGCACCAAAAGCCCGCTTTTGCCAAGTTTGATTTTTTCCATACAACAAGCCTCCCAAATGAAGTCTATTTGCCTTCATTATAGAAAAACTTATGCGCGTTTGCAAGTGTTTTCCTTGCTTTTTCCGCGTGCGCGGGCTACAATGAGAAAAAGACTTTGGAGGGGTTGCCATGCGGTTTGGTGTGTGTATGCCGATCGAGCAGGCGGAATTTATCGCAAAGCTCGGGTTTGATTATCTTGAGGTCAGCGCTGCGGGACTTGCAGAGATGACAGAGGCGCAGTTCGCGGATTTTCTGCAAAAGAATGAAGCCGCACCCATTCACGCGGAGGCGGCAAACTGTATGTTTCCGGGCAGTATTAAGCTGACGGGTGACAATGTCGATTTTGAAGCGATCCAAACATACGTCCATCACGCCATAGGGCGATTGGCGCAGGCGGGCATAAAAATCGGGGTGTTCGGCAGCGGCGGCAGCCGCCGTGTACCGGAAAATTTCCCGCGCGAAAAAGCGTGGGAGCAACTAAAAACTGTCGCAAAAATCTTAGGTGACGCCGGTGAAAAGTACGGTGTCACCATCGCGCTGGAGCCGCTGCGGCACGAAGAAACAAATATTTTCACAATGCAGCCGGAAGCTTTGAAGTTTGTCAAAGAGGTCAACCACCCGCACTTTAAGCTGCTGTGCGACTACTATCACCTCATAAGCGAAAACGGCACGCCGGAAATGGTAGAGCGGTGCGGCGATATCCTTGTGCACACGCACATCGCAAACCCCGTCGGCCGTGTACCTATGACATCGCAGGATACCGCGGATTACAAAGCATTTTTCCACGCGCTGCACTTTATCGGCTACAACGCCCGCATGAGCCTCGAGTGCCCCGTAAAGAACCCCGAAACCCAGCTTCCCGTTGTGCTTGAGGTTTTGCATAGGTGTGACAATGAATAATTATTCGTTTTTGAATGTGAGTGCGTAAAAAACAAGCGCCGCGGAGAAATGAAACTCCGCGGCGCTTATTTTTACATCAGTTTGGTCGTTACTGGATGGAACCTTCAAGATACGCTTCCAGCTCGGCATTTTCTTTCTTTTCCTTGAAATAGTTCAGCACGGCAAAAGCGGCGGTAACAACGGCAACGGCAGCGGTGATGCAGCCGATAATGGTGAGCACCTTGTTCAAACACTTCATGATAAACCATCCTTTCCGGTTCGCCAACATTCTGAAAGAGACCGTACACTGTCTCACTTTGGGCGATTTTGATTACCTTTATCATACCCAAGTTTCGGCGAAAAGTCAAACGTTTTTGTGCCCTGTCATACAAAGTTTACACATGGCGTGAGCTGCCGTGCGAAATCCTATGAAAAATTTTTCTTTTTGCAAACATTTTGCCCATATGCAAGCGGTTTCTGCGCCGGATTTGTTGACAATCCGTTTAAAAAAACTTACAATATTATTTTGGAGTATTTCAGCAGGAAACACCCAAAATGCGGCACGGAGGCCGCATACCTTACCTGTATCATTTTTCGAAGGGGAGAACGCACGGCACTGCCGTGCAAAGAAGTTATGGAAGAAAAGAATATGAAAAAGGCCACCATACGGGACGTGGCAAAGGCCGCCGGGGTTTCGCAGTCCACGGTGTCCCGTGTGCTCAACAACAATGGCTACGTGGGCGAAGACGCCCGCCGCCGCGTGGAAGAAGCCATGGAAGCGCTGCATTATTCGCCCAGCGCTATTGCAGTGTGTCTTTCCAAAAGCCGTTCGCGCATGATCGGCGTGATCGTGCCGCAGATCTTTGCACCGTTTTTCAGCCAGATGTATTACATTGCAGACCGCATTATGGAGCGGTACGGTTACCGCCTTCTGCTGTGTAATTCCGACGAAAGCTTAAAGCGTGAAAAAGAGCTCATTGACGATCTACTTTCGTATAAGATCGCCGCGCTGCTCATCGTGCCCGTGGACGGCGACGAGGGTAGCAACAAGGAGTATCTCGACCACATCCGCAGCACAGGCACGCCCGTTGTGTGCGTAGACCGTGAGATTGAAGGAATCCACTGCGACGGCGTGTATATCGATAACTATACCGCTTGTTATGAGGTTACAAAAGACGTGCTCTCGCGCGGCTACCGCAACATTGCATATATGGCAGACCCGCCCATATACAGACCGGGTTGCGACCGTCTGCGCGGCTTCCGTGACGCCTGCAAGGAGTTCGGCGTTACGGTACCGCAGGAGAATATTTTCCTTGCGCCGATTGAAGATACGAAACCGCTGAATGCGTTTTTGCATGACGTTGCCCGTCGGGATGTCCCGCCGAAGGCGATCATCAACTTTGTGCGCGGCTGGGATTATACTATGCTGCAAGCGCTGCATTCTGCAGGACTGCGCGTGCCGGAGGACGTGTACCTGACCGGCCTTGACGATGACAACACGCTGCCGAACTTCGGCTACTCCATGCAGTATCTGCCGTCTACGATCGATTTTTCCGAGGCAGCCGCTAAGCTCTTGATTGAGCGCGTGGAAGCGGGGAATGCGCTGCCGGAACCAGAGCGCCGCATCTTCACCACGCACATGAAGCCTGTATTTGAAAGAAAAGTCACGCTGCCAAAGCCCGATGCGGCGCCGACTGAAACCGATGAGAAAGAGAAGTAAAGTACATAAAAGCAAAATGAAATTTATCAAACCGAATTTTTACGACGCGTTTCACTGCACGGCCGCCGCATGTTCCGATACCTGCTGCGCCGGCTGGGAAATCGACGTTGATCCCGATACCGTTGAATATTACGAAAATTTAGAAGGAGAGCTCGGCGACCGTCTGCGCGAAGAGCTGTGCGACCTGCCGGACGGCACAGTGTGCTTCCGCCTCGGCGAAAACGAGCGTTGCCCGTTCCTCGATGACAACAACCTCTGCGAGCTTATCTTAAAGCTTGGCGATGATGCTTTGTGCGAGATTTGCCGTGAACACCCACGCTTTTATGAGGAGCTCGGCGGCCGCGTGGAAATGGGCGTGGGCCTTTGCTGTGAAGAGGCGTGCAGACTGCTGTTTGAGCAGAAAAATCCCGTCACGTTCATCACAACGAACGTCGGCGAGCTGCCGAATGCGCCGGAGGATCCGCTTGTGTTCCATCTGCGGGACGAAGCATTCGCCATCGTGCAGGACCGCTCTCTGCCGCTGCGCGTGCGCATGCACCGCCTGCTCGATTTCGGCGTGCAGGCGCAGAAAACGCTGTTCGGCAATATGTCGCCTGCCGAACGCGATACGACCGACGAGACCGATACCCGCGCCGCGTTGTTTGACATGATGACCGAAATGGAGCCCTACGACGAAACGTGGCCCGATTACGTGCAGCTTTTGGAGGATAACGGCTTGCAGGCGAATCTCGACGATATGGATGGCGGCTACGAAAACCTGCTTGTGTATTTCCTGTACCGCCATTTTGCACACGGTGTGACCGACGGCCGCATCGCGGCGCGCGTGGGCTTTTGCGCTGTGAGTGTGTGGTTCATCTGCCTGATGAACACAAAGTGCCTGCGTGATACCGGCGAATTCACTCCGTGGGACCGCATCGTCTGCACGAAAGACTACTCCAAGCAGGTGGAATACAGCGCCGAAAACATGGAAATGGCACTCGATGCCCTGCACAAAGGCCCCATTTTTTCCGCCGAACACCTAAAGCGCCTGTTCGGATAACAGAAGCCTTGAAAGGAGCTATGATCGATGAACCGATACGTTGTGCTTGCCCGTTTTGATAAAAATACAGAAGAAAAACTGATTGCGCTGCGCCGCGAGATGACAAACGCGGGCTATGCGTCTTCCGAGTGGCCGCCGCATATCACGCTTGCAGCGTATGAAGGTCTCGATGCCGAAGCGCTCTGCGACTGGACAGGGGAGTTCGTCCGCGAGCACACGCGCCAAAAGCTGGCGTTCGGCTCTGTGAGCCTTCTGCCGCCGTATGCCACGCACCGCGAAACCGCCGTGCTGTGCCTGAACCCGGTGCACGCAAAGCCTTTTGTCGATTTTTACTATGCGTTCCACGAAAAATACGAGTCGTTCTGCAAAGGCATCGGCAGTTTCTCCGCCGTTTCGGAGGACAAGCCCGTCATCCACTGTACGCTCAGCGTTGTGCGCATCACGGAGCTGCAGGACGCGCTCGAGCTCGTCTTCCAAAATGATGTTTTCACCCAAGCCGAAGTTACCGCGCTGGAGATCTACACCTATCCCATGCGCCTTATCAAACGGTTTGACCTGACCAGAGCGTAAATTCAAGATTTCAAAAGCAAAAGCACGCAGTGTTTCAAAACCTGCGTGCTTTTTACGTATAATTATTCAAAATACAGTGTGCCCATGTTCAGCGATCTCGTCAGGCGTGCTAAGATGCGACGGAGGGTAGGCAGGAGCAAAAAGGCAAGGAGAAAGTTTGAGACACCGTGGATAAGGTCGAACGGGATGCCGCTGATGATATACGCCAGCGTTGCCGCGGGGCCGCTTAAAATGAGCACGGGTATCGCGGTGAGCGTGCCGAAAATCAGCCCATAAAACCCGCACAGAAGCCCCCAGCCGAGGCGGCTTTCCATTTTACGAAACAGCCAAGCGGCGACGGCCAAAATCGCCCAGATATAGAGGTACGAAAACCACCACAGCCCAAAACCGTACAGCAACCCCTCAAGCAGCACGAATACGGCGAGCGTATAACCCACGTATGGCCCGAGCGCAAGGGTGAATTTACTCGGCTGTATTTTCCACTTTTTCTGCCTGCTCTGTGGAAACTCTTTCGGGCGTTTCCGGCTCGCCGTTCCAGCGGGCGATAATGGCTTTTGTCTTGATGCCCTCTGCGGTGAACATCACCTCGTGCTCGGACTGAATGTTGGCCGGCGCGTCTTCGCTGTGCAGGTCGTCCGTTTTGCAGAGAATTTCAAAACCGGCTTCCGCTAAATAGCGCTGCGTTGCAAGGTACAGGTCGGTGTTGTCGGTTTTGAACCACAGCTCGCCGCCGGGTGCGAGCACCTTTTTGTAGGTGTTCAGCTGGCGGGTGTGGGTCAGGCGGCGCTTGTGGTCGCCGGCTTTCTGCCACGGGTTGCAGAAGTTTACATAAATTCGTGCAGCTTTTTCATCGGGCGAAAAAAGCGTATCAAGCTTTTCAATGTTATACGAAAGCAGATTTACGTTTTCCACGGGCTCCTCGCCGAACTCCGCTTCAATGTTGCGGCGGGCGACGCCCAAAATATCTTCACTGATGTCGATGCCGATGAAATTTACGTCTTTTTCTCGGTGCGCAAGCTTTGCCAAAAACGTACATTTGCCGCAGCCGAGGTCTAAATGGATGGACTGCTGCTTTTTAAAGCGCTCGCCCCATGTTCCAGCGGCGGTTTTCGGCTCGTGCACATAAAACGGGCAAGCGGCAAGTTCCGGGCGCGCCCACTTTTTCTTTCGGATCCTCAAAATTTTATCCTCATTTCTTTTCCGTTATTTTTGCTCTGCCTATTTTAACGCAGAAATGAAAAGTGTGCAAGTGCGATTCTGGTTTTTCCCCGTTTTGCGCGCTTTTTTCTTCTTTTTCCATTGAAAGGCATCGGGCATTTTGCTATAATAAGAAAAAGCGAAAACTTAGACTTACATATCACTTTATATGTCAAGGAGGAAAACGTGATGGACGAATTAAAAATGCAAAACGGTGCTTTAATTTTGGAGGGCGGCTCTCTGCGCTCGCTCTTTACCTCCGGCGTTTTGGACGTCTTCATGGAGCACAACTTATATTTCTCCGATGTGACCGGTGTGTCCGCAGGCTCTTTGACCGGCGTGAACTACGTTTCCCGCCAGCCGGGGCGTTCCGCAAAGCTTAACATCGACTACGTGAACGACAAGCGGTATCTTGGCGTAAATAATCTCATCTTGCACCACGAGATCTTTAACTTTGACTTTTTGTTTAACGATTTGTCACACAGCATTCTGCCGATGGATTTTGACACGTTTTATAAATCGCCGCAGCATTTTACCGCCGTGGCGACGAACCTAAGAACCGGCGAGGCGGAATACTTTGAAAAAAGTTCTTGTTCGGATATTTTAGCAGCTATTCGCGCCAGCAGCAGTATGCCGATGCTCTCGAAAGCCGTGAAGATGAACGGCGAGCTATACCTGGACGGCGGCTGTGCCATGGCGATTCCGTACCAAAAGGCCATCGATGACGGCTTTGAGAAGATCGTGCTGGTCTTAACGCGCCAGCAGGGCTACCGCAAGCTTTACACAAAGCCCTCTATGCTGCATTTGTATGCGAAGTATTTCCGGCATTTCCCGAAGTTTTTGAGTGCGCTGTACGCCGTTCCGACGCGCTACGACGCCCAGCAAAGGGAGATCGACCGCTTAGAGAAAGAAGGCCGCATTTTCGTTATCCGCCCGCAGGGACCCGTGAACGTTTCGCACACGGAAAAGGACACGGCGAAATTAAAAGCGCTGTACGAGGAAGGCCGTCAGGAAGCCGAGCGTCGCATGGACGCACTGAAACGGTATTTGGAGGCGTAATTTGCAAAAGGCGCCGTCAAATTGACGATTGTAAAAGATTAAGCAAAGCCCGCAGATTTTTTAAATCTGCGGGCTTTAACGAAAAAGGACTCTGCAATTTGCAAAGTCCTTTCGTTTGGTCGAGGTGACAGGATTCGAACCTGCGGCATCTTGGTCCCAAACTTATCGGGAAAACTTTTTCTGCTCGTTTATAGCGGTTTTCAGCCATTTTCTATTTGCTTTACTTACTCTTTGACGCTCTTATCTCCACTATTTCCGGGTGTTCCAGCGCCGTCTGTGGTAATCTATGTGGTCAAAAACGCTTCCCGCCCGGTTTCCGGTGAACTTTCACCGGTGCCGGATGGGAAGCGTTTCTCATTGCTGTTGGCTGCATTGTAACTCTGAGCAGGCAGTTATGCAAGAGGTTTCTGCGCAGACAGCGGCTCAAATGTTGAGCCGCTATAGACAAAGAATAGGTGGGAAGATAGGCAGAGGTACTTTTCTTGCTCTCTGAGTATAAATCCCTTAATACAGGCATAATAGTAAGGAATTTAAGGCACAATCCATTGACTATTCCCTTATTTTATATTATCATTTAAGGGAAAGCGAAAGGGGGTACAGGAATGAGAACCTTCAATTATTCCGCGATCAGGGAGCAGAAGTGGGACTCGGATGTTCTTGGCCTGATTGCGGCCATATACAAGGAAGCCGGCAAGCAGGAACTGTATTTGAAGCAGCGTCCGGAGGAACTCGAAAAGCTCGTGGAGATTGCCAAGATACAGAGCACCGAGGCATCGAATGCCATCGAGGGCATCGTCACCACGAGTACCCGAATCCGGCAGCTCGTCGAGGAGAAAACCACGCCGAGGAACCGTGACGAGCAGGAAATTGCCGGATACCGCGATGTGCTGAGTATTATTCACGAGAGCTTTGATGCGATTCCAATCACGCAAAACTATATCCTGCAGCTTCACAAAATCCTGTACAGCCACATGAATAACCCGCTTGCGGGCCGCACAAAAATCACGCAGAATTATATCACCGCTACCTATCCGGACAGCCATGTGGAAACGCTGTTCACACCGCTTGCCCCTTATGAAACGCCGGAAGCGCTGGACAGAATCTGCGAGGAATACAACCGTGTAATCGGGAATATGGAACTGGAGCCGTTGATTGCAATCCCGGTTTTCATCCATGATTTTCTGTGCATCCACCCCTTCAATGACGGCAACGGACGAATGAGCCGATTGCTCACAACGCTGCTTCTGTATCGGAACGGCTTTTATGTCGGCAAGTATATCTCCTTGGAAGCCAAAATCGCCAAAAACAAGGATCTGTACTACGACGCACTTGCACAGGCGCAAACCGGCTGGCACGAAGGCACGGAGAATGTAATTCCTTTCATCAAGTACCTGCTCGGAACGATTCTTGCCGCCTATAAGGACTTTGAGGATCGCGTGGTGCTTGTGGAAACCAAACTGCCCGCACTGGAAATGGTGCGCAGAGCAAGCAAGAATAGAATCGGGCGGTTCAATAAGCAGGACATCCGGGAACTCTGCCCAACGCTCAGCGACAGTTCCATTGAGGGCGCCCTCCGCAAGCTGGTTGCAGCCGGAGAATTGAAAAGAGAAGGTCGTGGGAAGAATACCTGCTATTTCAGGCTGAATTAAATTTCGTTCAATACGAGCGACTTTTTAGAGGACCGCACCTGTTCATACGAGCAGGTGCGCTCCTTTTGATTGCCCAAAAGGTCGTGCACAATAACGCTATAGACAAAGAAGAATCAATTCCCGCAGTAAGCACGAATAGCCTGTGCAACGAATTTTGACGTGTCCTCGCCGTCCGCCCTGTCTGAAATGCTCATCAGCCACAATATACGAAGAGAGTGAAAATGCTTCTTGACAAGCCGTAAGGCATTCCTTATAATTACACCTGTACACGAGAAAAGTTAAAAGCGCGTCGATTCGGTATATATAGACTTTGTTTCGCAATTTATATATTCCGGTCATATTGTATTTTCAACGGTTCTCTTGTACATATCAAGAGAGCCGTTTTATTTTGTTTTAAGACAGGAGGGATTTCCATGGATACGGCATTTATGCGAAAAACATTTGCGCTGATCGCAAAAGGATTGATTGAGAAAGAACAGCTTCTGCAGACGAAACCGACAAGGTATCCCTACAGCAAAGCCATGCAGCATGGGATCAACATGTTTTTAGCCGCAAGTCAATGGGCGGGGAGCCAAGCCGCTGTCGAGTATCCCGACGAGGTCTCTTTCCTTGCACATTTTATCACCAGACCTGTTGAGGAATGGTTCGATACATGGGAATCGGGAGCTGTCGAGCAATTGCATCTTCAGGAAGAGCCTTTTTATGCCTATGACGCCTTTGCGTATCAAAAAGCCGGTAATGTATATGTTCCCAGCTCGGATTGCTATGAGTTCCTGGAAACGCAGGACAGTGACATCATGAACGGAACAGACGAGCGTATTCTCTATGAAAAAATAATTACGTTAAGTCAAGAAGATTACTGCAGGGTCAGAAGATATATCATCGAGCATCCGATTATCACGTTTGAGGACAGGCGCGCTATGTCTCTTGAGCTGGCCGATGATCCGATGGCCAGAGACGCCTTCCAGTTTGCCTACGAGGAAATTACGGAGGAATGCTACCACTGTCCTCGGTGCGGATGGACGATGATGCAAGGAAAATACGGATACAGCTGTCATTCGACGCATTGCACAGATACCCTCCCCGAACTCACAGATGAGATGAAGCTGGATAGTTCGGCCGGCGATCTCTATCGGTTAAAGAAAGGCGTTATGCGGTATTTTGCTGCGCCGGGAAAGCTTGAACTTGAAATTGCGGCGTTTTGTGAGAAAAAGAAGCTTCGCTGGGCATTGTGGCCGCAGATGGACCGCTATGATGTGGAGATCCGGTTCCCGGACGGGGATGTTTGGGAAATTGACGCAAAGGCATATCGAAATCCCATCGCGCTCCGCACGAAGATTCAGAATGACGGTGGGTTCCCTTCCGGGGACTATGCGCGCGGCTATTTTGTGATCCCCAGCGAATACACAGTCAATCAGCGAAACTATACCGCGATCATCAACCGCGTACTGAAGGATCAAAAAAATGTAGAGTGTGTGACTCTGAAGACGCTGAAAACCGCAATTGCGAAGAAGGAGGTGGCATGCAACGATGAATAAGACCAAAGACGGCTGGTACACTCCGCTTGCGGCACAATTTCAAGGCATAGACGAACCCATGCCGCTTGCCAGATTTGCGGCGATCGAAGCGGTTCTGCATTTGCTTGCCCTGAATGCACCGGCCACCGATCCGGCAAAGGCCTATCTGTTATTTACCCAATATCAGCTTATTGGCACAACGGCGTGTACGGCTATGGAACACACCTTGCAGCAGGCCCGGCACACATTGGGGTACTATCGTTCTCAAAAATACTGGCAGGATGATTTGCGGGCATATCAGGCTCCGAAATATGATGCAGTTCGCGCTTTTTCGTTTGAGAAATCGGGGGAAAGTCGTTCGTTTTCCAAAGCAGAGGGGGAATATCCCTATCCGTATGAGCAGCGCCAAAGGGAGTGGGAACGATTTTGGACGGAAAGACTTGAAGAAGCCAAGCCGACTTCTTATGCCGGAGCCGGAACATATCGCTATCCGTATCTGAATCTGGAAACCGGGGAAACCGAAACTGTTTCAGTCAGATTTGACAGTGACTGTACCGCACCCGTTCCACCGGGAATTCCTGAAAAGGGACGCAGAGAACCAATTTCCGTCACTCTGGACGAACTGCTGAACACCGCAAAGGAAATGGCCGGGATGCATCCCGGTGACCCGTGCTGCGAGATTTTATCGACCAATATTCTCAAGCAGATCAATGGGGCTTCCGTCAGTACATGTACGAAGCTCACGATTCTTGAGGTCGTCAATATCGTTGGCATGGTTGGCGCGGGCAAATCCACGCTGATCAAGGTGTTGGCATTTTGGTGTCATAAAAATGGGTACCGGATGACGATCGTTGTTGACACGGTAGCCGAAGTCATGAACCTGCAGAAATATTTATCAGCCTTTGGGGTTGCGGCAAGCCCGTTGATTGGCCGCGGTGAAAGGCTGAAATATATCAATCAGGTCGCGCAGCCCTGTGAGACCTGTTTGCCGGCAGAATTTTCTCAATACTTAACGCCGTTATGTTTGGTTGATGGGATGGATGCGCAGCATAGTGAAGCGGTCGCTTTCGGCAAAGAGCCGTGCTACGCCCTGAAAAAAGGGAACAAGAATCACCTGTGTCCGTATTTTCATCAGTGCCTGGGCACCAGAATGCTCCGTGAATGCTATACCGCTTCCGTTGTTATCACAACAGTTGCGGGCTTTGCGGCATCTCGGGTAGGAGCGCAGCGGGAAACCTTTCTGGAGTTGGTAATGCGCGGCTTTGATGTGGTCGTCTTTGATGAAAGCGACAGAGTTCAAAAAACGCTTGATCACTTTTTTATGCCGGAAACGAGCTTTAATAGCTATATCCGCGAATGTGCCGAAGATTGCAGCGCTTATATGCGGCTGAGCAGCAAACGCAGAGAGGAGAATCTGGCCGAGCAGAGATACGATGAAATGCAGCGCCAGAGCGTGACAGTCCTGAGCTGTCTCGTAAAATCTCTGCACCATGAATTGGGTACATGGAAGAAAATTGCGCATGGCGATCCTTTCTCAGCCCTTACCCTCTTAGAGGATATGTACCGGGATGAGTCGGAATATAGAATCCCGCATGCCGTCTATCAAGCCGTCTATGACCTGATCGATATGCAGGATGAAGACGGCATCCGTCAAAGTACGCTATGGGCCGTTCTTGAGAGCTCCTGCAAGAGTACCGACGAGACATTCTTTCACCAAATGTACCGCGTTTGGCTGAATGAGCTGGGCGATGATTTTTCGCGGCCGGAGAAGGATAAAGTGAAACAAATCCAAGATGCCCGCATCAAGCTTATTTTGCGGCTCATTTATTTTGATCACTTTATCCGAGACCTCAGCGATGCGTATGAGGCCAGCCATGAAACCTCTTACGGACAAAATGAACTGTTCGGATTCCTGCAGACCCGTTTTCGGCAGCAGCAGTATTTCCTGCCCTCTGCGCTGTGCGGCAACCTGTTCGGCCTGAAAAAGACAGACGACGAAGACATTATTCTGTTCCGCCAGTTCGCGTTTGGCCGAAGCCTGATGAAGGATCTTCCGTATCTGCGCACTGACGCACAGGGCGATCCTGCGGGTCCTCATGTGATCATGCTGTCCGGTTCCAGCTGGGCGGAGGGGTCCTATGAGTACCACATCAATCGGCCGGTGAACTATATCCTTGAGGCAGATGGTGAGAAACGTGCATTTTTAGAAAAAACGCGTTTCTTTGAATCCGGGTTTCCAGAGCGTATTTCAGGCGCGTCGGATGATCAGCGCATGGTGCAGCTGCGGTCTGCGACCGAACGGACCGTCGATCTGATCGTCAGAGAATATGAGAGAAGGGCCGGGAAGATCCTGTTGGTCGTCAACAGCTATGTTCAGGCACAGGAAGTACAGCGAACACTGGAGACGGCCCTGCGGAAGGTCAATTGCCCTGCACAGGTTTGCAGGATGATCTCTGATGCCGTCAGCAGCGAGAACATTCAGGGAACGGTGCGCCGGGGGGAGGTCAGCCGGTTTGCCGGGATGAAAGAGGAGATCCTGATTGCGCCCGCTATGGCGATCGAACGCGGACACAACATTGTCGATGAGTACGGCCACTCTGCCCTTTGCGCGGTGTTTTTCATGGTGCGGCCGATGGCTGTTCCTGACGATATCCAGCAGAAGGGCAGCAAGCTCAATGGATTTGTGGAATCCCACTGTCATCGAGGGCCACAGGAATCTCTGTTCGCATACAATGGGCGCATCCGGCAATTTGCGGCACAGCAGTGGGCCAAGATGAGCAAAAGCAAATCGTTTGGTTTGGCTGAGCTGGATGCCGAAGAGCGGAAAGATGTGGTTGCAACACTGTTTGTTTTGATCCTTCAGATTTTTGGCCGGTTGGCGCGTGTAACGGATGTGACAAAGCCGGAACCGCATGTTTATTTTATTGACGGAGCATTTCGCGGCCGCGAAGAAAAGCAAGGTGACTTTGACTGTCTCTCCGAGTTGGGCAGGTACTTAGATGCATTGATGACCTGCAAAGACAGTGCGGAAATTGCCGAAACGCTGTATGCTCCATTTTATAAAGCTTATCGAAAGGACATTCCGTATGAATCATAAAATCTATCCGCTGGCATATAAACTGTCTCCCAAACAAACCTGCACCCTGTATTATTTGGGGTTTCCCGCATTCTGGAAAGCGGCCCTGCTAAACATTGCACGGAAGACGAACCCGAAGTTTAAGGATGAGTATGGGCTTCCAACGAATGCGCTGAAGAAGCTGGTCGACAGTTGGATGGAAGGTATCATCGCTTTAGCTCCGCTAAAAAAGGACAGCCATGATGAGCGTTGGCTTACGTCCTGCTATGAATACTCCGAGGAGAATTTGCGGGCATTGTGCGGCATTATTATGACCTGGGTAAAAGCCACATATGTCACGTCTTCAAGAGTAAACCCCATAGCAAAAAAACTCGCAAAAGAATTTTGCGATACGATGAATTGGGAAGAACTTGCGGCGGTTCGCTCCACGGGCGAAGTCTGTCTTACGTTTGAGAACGGAACGGTTTGCGAAGCCGCTTATCAGGCGATTCCGCTTCTGGCGATCAACCGTTTGTTGGGAAAAGAGATTACCCTGAGCGGGCAAACGCTGCACCTGTGCTATGCCGCCAAGAATCAGCTGGTCAGCGATCCGATCACGGATATGAAAAGTCATCATCAATACTCTTTTGTATTTGATCTATCTGTACAGACAACTCCTCCGGGGAGAAAAGCGCTGCTGCTGTGCCAGATGAGCATTCGCCGCTGGATCCCCGATAACCGCAATAAAGAGCGGCCCCCGTTTTTAACGAATGCGGTCAATGCTCATATTAAGATTTCAGAGGATAAGTATTGTCAAGTGCCCATTGTCTATGGTTACACGGCCAAACAGCCCGTATGGAAAGAACAGGACAAGGAGTGCTACAATATTTGGGGATATGCACAATTACCGTCGGCGGAAGCTGTTGTAAAAAATCCCGCGGCATACACGAAAAAAATCCTCCTTCCCTACAAAAACGGCATGGCCGGTTTTGTAGCTTCCAAAATTGGAGTTGGTGTGTCCGTTGTTGACAAGGCGTCACTGTACCAGTCAGTGTCTGCTCTGCTCGGTGATATGATTTGTGAGCAGCCCGAAGCGGAACGGGTCATGCTGCGAGGACAGAAACTCAAAAAATATAACTCTCCGCAGGAATATGAGGATTCTGAAGATTTCCGGAACTGGGTCAGCCGATGCACGGAGACAGACCAAATCACATTCGAGCTGTATGGCCTGTGGAAGGATGCTTCACAGCAAAGACTGCTGAAACAGATTGAGACCAAAATTAAACAGGATTTTGGCGATGAAAAGGATATATCCGGTTTGAAAGTGCAGTATGTGTGTAAAGAAGTCGGCGATCTTGCAGATAGCATGCCGGACGACAAACTGCAAACGCAGATTACACGATGCGGCGAAATCGCCGGGCTATTAGGCGATACCGATGGGGTGACGGCTTGTATTTTCGTTTTGCCCGGGCAAGAGAACTATGTTGTCGGCGATCCGAAATCTGTCCTTCGCAATGCGTTTGCCAAAACGGGACGAGTTGTACAGTTTGTTACTCCTGAGGAGGATGCCAGCCAGAACAAAATTGAAAATGCTGTGTACGATCTCTATCGACAGTTAGGTGTTGTAACCCTGCTGGATCCTGAACGAGACCAGCCCGATTTGGCGCATACGCCTTGTGTGGGGATGCATTTGTGTACGCAAGTTCAGGGAATTTCCAATAAAGCGCGTTTTCTTCCGCTTTACATTACGGTTGATTTGATGGAGGGAAGGGTGCAAGTACATTGTGACGCATTCTCAAAGCGGACGGCCTCTTATCGGGAAGCGTGTCTCGAGATGGCGCAGCTTTTCTGGAAAAGCGATTTGGAACAGCGCTGTGTTGCTGCAAGCCGCACCCCTGCGAAGCAAAAACTCATAGAGCTGAAAAACCGGTACAATACGCCGGAAAACGGCGTGTTGGTTTTGGTTCAATCCGATGGAAATACACGAGCGGTATGGGGCGGTATCTCCGACAAGGAGATTGGTGGATATGAGAAGGTAAAGGCGTATTGCCCGACTCAGATAAATGTTGGCATGCCGCAAAATCCGTACTTACTCTCCTTGGCAAATTCAGGTGTACGAATCATTCGGATCAGGAGTAATCAAGAAGTTCCGGATTATTTTACGGGGTTGAGCGCAAAAGCTTCTGATGAAAATTTGCAGCGTTCTTCTGCATCGGGTATTTTTAAATATGAGGATGTGTACTGGGGCATTCATACGAAGCCGAACGATATGCGTTATACACAGAGCCTAAAAGAGTCTAAGATCAATTACCCCACACATCCGTTTGCTGAAAAGGACATGATTGAATTGTACCCATTGCAGCTTCAACCGGAGGATGATGCAGCAAGCTGGATCTTCTATACCAACGCATTGAGAGATCTTCCGATTCAGTACAATCAGTCAACGGTTCTGCCTTTACCGCTCCATCTGGCAAAGGGCCTTGAAGAGTACCTTTTCAAGATATAAGTAGATAATACAAAAGTGGGTATCACCTCAAGAATAGAGGTGGTGCCTACTTTTCATTTCAGTCTTGCAATGAGATTAATTAGGGGGAATGTCTATTTTAATATGATAAATGGCTAAATGTGTGTAAAATTTTCCGAATTAGTAGTAGTTCAGGTGAGCTGCCAGAGATAAAGAGATACGCCCCAAAACGCTAACTGAGATTTATGCTCGCCTTACCCAAAAAAATACTGTTTCATATCTGAGACACCGCCATCCTTATCGCAGAACCATTCGTAATCGGTGAGACAGTTCCGGCAGTGAGCAATCACATCGAACCCGCCGGGTGAATGCCTGTTGTCGGTAATGCTCATGACCTCCAAAGGTTTCCCACAGATGGGGCACGGCTTGACCTTCCTTGCCTGACAAGTGGCACGTTCTCTCTGCTCTGTTTCAAGTGCATCTAAAAGACCCTGCCAAAGATTCGGATTCAGTTCATGCTCTGCATAGTCTTCAAAGTGCCGCCTAATCTCATCGGCAGCCAGTACGAGAAACTTATCATCCAGAAGCTGAATGTGACGTTTGATATAATCAGCGACTACCATGGGCATGCAAGTATTCCTGCCCATCGCATACCGCATTGCTGACAGCAGGATTAAGCGAAAGTCAGAGTCGCAGACCGGAGCGAGCAGATCTTGAGGGAACAGCAGAAACTCCTTGCTATTATTCATGCATACGCACAGCGGTCGTTGCTCCTCCGTTACCAGATTCAATAGGCTGTTGGCTTGATCCTTCAGTTCATCGATAGTGATTGATTCGTAGTTCTGAAACGGGCTTGCTTCATAATTCATCATTTGACCTCCAATCAGTTTGTCCTCGCGATGAGGTGTTGGCATTGTAGCTCTGACTGCTCGGAGGTTCAACTGTTTCTTTGGAGGCCCGAAAAGAAATTTAATAGAGCCGGAATTCGTGCGGATTTATCATTTTCTTGCTTTTCCTGCCCAAATGTGCTATCATTATAAACAACGCTGTCAAGTGTTGGAATAGGCCTTGGCAGTATGGCTGCAATAGACCGAATGCTTATGGCATGGATTTTCACGATTTTCAGCGGGCCATTATGTTGGATAGTCCTCCAAGGAGAAAATCCCGCAGCGAATTTGGAATGGGATTAAAAACTGCTGCGTGTTGGTTTGGAAAATGCTGGAGTGTTGAATCTGTCGCTCTCGGCTCTGGTATAAAATATAGAACCACTGTAGATGTCGAAGCTCTGAGTAAATACAAAAATGAAGAGATTACTGTAGAAGAAATCCCGTGTAGCAAAAAAGAACACGGAACGATTGTTACGATTTGGAATTTAAATCGCACGCTTTCTGGAACACAAATCGGAAAAACTAAAGATCAGTTGCGAGGAATGTACCGGACTGATTTGCGCTCAGGCGAAATAAAAATTCTCTACAATGGTGTTGGATTAGTTTACGAGACTCCCAAGGTACTTACTGAAGTTTTGCCCGATGGCAGTGAAAAGGTATGGAAAAAGAACATTGATATTTCTTTTGACTTTAATGGAGAGAGCAAACGCATTTACGGGTTTGTCGGTCTCCTGGATGAGGGCAGTACGTCAGGCGCAGGATTTACTCTAATTCGGTATGGTCGTGTTATTGTTGGTGGCTACGAAAATGGATATAGGCCTGAAGAGATATTCGAAAAATCTAACTCTTATGACCGAGAGCGAGTTTGTGCGCCGGGCGGCTATGGATCGTGAGGTCACGGTCATTGAAGGTATGGATGAGCTTCTGCGGGAGTTGCGCTATCAGGGAAATAACCTGAACCAGCTCACGGTCATGGCTCGGCAGGGGCGTATCACGCAGGTGAACTATGAACCCTTTACGGAGGTGTACCGGAACGCATGGCAAACATTAAATTCATTGCTGTCTCACGCAGTCTGAGCGGTATCCTGGACTATGTTACAAACCGTGAGAAAACGGTGGAGCGTCTCATATCTGGTGTCAACTGCATGGCTCAAACAGCTCAGGATGAATTCGAAGCGGTAAAGAAACAGTTCCGCAAAACAGATGGCCGTAGCTATTATCACATCGTCCAAGCCTTCGCCCCGGACGATCCGCTGGATTTTGATACAGCACATGAGATCGGGTTGAAGTTTGCGAAATACTTCAAGGGCTACCAGTGCGTGGTGGTCACGCATATTTTCAACACCTTAACACACATCTTGACCGTACAATGATTCAGATTGAAGTCCTCAGACATATCTCTATATATGATCTTTTTGGATATGCTGGTGAAGCTGTCGGATTAGCGACTGTTATCATGGCCGCTTATGAGCGATGGTTGTGGCGTATTAATCCATTTGAAACCACACCTGCATTAAAGAAGATCTATACTGGAAAAATTGTATCTTCATATGATAATATTGAACGGCCTATAGAATTGTATATTAAGCAGAGTCTATTGCCCGTGCAAATTACAATGGTCTCGGCTGAAAGTCGGAGTAACTCACTTTCAGCTTCAGTGACCGGAATAAACGGTGAAAATAGTCTTATCTATCATTATTTGAACACCCCTCAAAGCAAATACCGTGATAGGAGTGAGGTTCATTATGGAACGGCGGTGCTTACCATCATAGATGGTACCATGCTTAAGGGCAGGTATTATACGGATAGAAAAACAAATGGGGACATAGAACTTATTGTTAAAGAATAGCTTACTCACCCCCTGCGCCGCAATAGACAAAGAATAAGAAAAACCCCTCTGAAATTAGCAATTTCAGAGGGGTTTTGGTCCGAGTAGTGCGGCTCGAACGCACGGTCTCCTGGTCCCAAACCAGGCGCGATACCAACTTCGCTATACCCGGATATTCACTTTTCTGCCATGATACCACGGCGAGGGGTAAAAATAAAGTTTTTTCTGTCTGTGGTCATTTATGTGGTCAAAGCCGCTTTTGTGCCGCTTTCGGCAATCGGGGAAAATCCAGCAAACGCAGGCGTCAAAAGGCTTTGCGGCGTTTCGACTTGCCCCGCCCCGGATACCGCCACGGCACTCCCAAACCAAGCGCGCTACCATCTGCGCTACACCTCGGTGTTCCGTTTTAAAAGCGGGCGTGTCCCATAAAACTTATTATAACCCAGAGGGGGAGAAAATGTCAAGTGTCGGCGCGTGCAAAAACGCGTTGACAAACCCGGCGCGGAGAAAAATCGCGCTGCTGGAAAAATTGGTGTGAAAAAGGAACTCTCTGCATCATCGCGGGGAGTTCCTTTTCGTCAATACACTTTATCCACGCCGTAAACGGCTTCGTCATGCGTGTAGCCTTCATATTCCAGCTGCTCAATCAGGCCGCTGCGCGAAAAAGCCATATAGTCAAGGTATTTCTGCGCAGCTTTTGCGGCCTGCTCGTACCAATCGGCGCCGCAGTTGTCGGCGGCGTAGACCGCTTCGGCATGGGTATAGTTTTCATATTCCAGCTGCTCAATGAGCCCGGTGTAGGAAAACGGCGTGTAATCGAGGTATTCACCGGCGCACTTTAGGGCGTTCTTTTCACCCGTGGTGACGTAAGCGGGTTTTTGCGCGGAGGTGTCCGGGGCCGCGTTGCTTTCGGACGATTCGGACGAACTGGTCAGCGGTGTCTTGTTCGCCTGTATGTAGTCGCTTTCGCTGTCAAGGCGCACGAAGATAAGCGAAATGTCGTCGATGGCTGACGCCCCGGAAAGATTAAACCGAATGGTGTTTTCGTCCAGCACAGTGACGACATATGCGGGCTTGTCTGCCTTTGTCATCGGCTTTTCGGATGCGCCGTTTTCGTCCACGCTCAGCCAAGTGACTTTTTTGGTTTGCAGGTGGTAAATATTTTCGCTGTACAGCTCGTAGGTGCCTGTATAAATGAACATGTTGTAGTAGCTGAAAGTGTTGCCCTCGCTGAACGTAAGCGCTGTGCCGCCGTACATACTGGAAAGAGATTCGTTATCGCTGAGGTCGATAACAGTGTTTCGGTAAACAGCTCCCTGCGGCGTCCACGAGCCGCTGAGCATATCGGCAGGTTCTTCGGCGGGAACCTCAGCGGGCTCAACCATCGCAGAAGCTTCACCGGAAGACACCGCTTCCGGCTTAGAAGCACAGCCGGCAAAGGCGCAAAGCAAAACGGCAAGTGCCAAAAACAGCGCAATGATTTTTCGCAGCATAAAAACTCCTTTTAGTTAAACCAATTTCCGTATTCTCCCTTAAACCCTGAACAAGTTTTGCAAGGGGTTCCCGCTATTAACAGGGTCACTTTGCCATTTATGATATTAAAACCAAACATCCGATCACGGATGATGTCTGTATTATTTGTTGTAGCAGATATACCATCGCTTGTAATTTTGTATGTACCGCTATATGGGCCATAATAGAAATATTCATCTGCGCTCCAGAAAGATTCGGCAGCATATTCATAAGTCAATTTACCATTATTAAAGTAATAAATATCTTCACTGCCTTTATTAGTGGATGAACTTTTTTCTTTCAAGCTCCAGTACCCTTGCAAACCGGCATCAACTTCATCCGGGGTGAAATAATCACCTTCGCCCAATTTCAGTTTTCCATCTTTGACAGAGTAGGGTATAACGCGATAGACAGAGCCTTTGTTTTTGATGGTGATTTCTTTGTCATCCAATGTATAAGCATAGAAGTTGTTTGAGCCGTCGTGACGACCGTTTCCGTCGAATGTAATGGTCGTGATTGTTGCAGTTTCATAACTGAACAGCAAACGGGTCACAATATGATCGGAACCACCGTTAAAGAACCAAGCGCCTTCGTTTAGAAGATCGATTACATCTCCGTATGTTTTGTAGAGAATTTTAGATGTAGCCGTGTCAATTCTGTCCTGTGCATCCTTATAATCGGCGATGGTTTCATAGATAGCCAGTGCATCTTCATAGTTTTTATCTTTGAAAAGCGCATCCGCTTTTTCATAATCACATTCTTTTACTTGGTCTGCGCTGTTTTCGTAACTGCCAAGAGCACTAAAAATTGCTTTTGCCGCATCATAATCATCATCTGCAAGCAATTTTTCTGCCTTTTTATAATCACAGAATTTCACTTTGTCCGCGCTGTCGCCGTAATCACCAAGCGCGGAGAAGAGCTCTTTGGCGGCGTCATAGTCGCTGTTTTGCAGCAAGGCGGAGGCCTCCTGATACTTGCATTCGTTTGCCTTGTCTGCGCTGTCCTCATAATTGCCGAGCTTTGAGAAAATCTCTCCGGCTTCTGCGTAGTTTCCCTGCTCATAAAGCTCGGTTGCTTTTTTGTACTGGCTTCCGCTGCACCCGGCCAAGATTAAACATAAAATAACGGCCGAGAGCAGTACGATAAATCTTTTCATGACGCGTTCCTTCTCCTCAAATATAGTTTTGAAAATGTCGTTTTATGTAAATTCAACCTTTTCAAAGCTATAATAACATTTCAAAGAGTGCGTGTCAATCTATTTTAACATTTTTAAAACGCATGTGTGGAAATCTTTTTGTTCTATTCTATACGGGAAAGGAGTTGTCCGTATGGATATAGAATTTATTCGTGAACGCATCACGCAGTTGCGGCTGCAAAAGGGTGTTTCGGAGTACAAAATGAGTTACGATCTGGGGCACAGCCGCGGGTATATCAACAATATTTCTTCCGGCAAAACGCTGCCCTCTATGACGGAGTTTTTGGCGATTTGCGAGTATTTTGGCATTACGCCGATCGAATTTTTTAACGCCGGGGCGCTAAATCCGCGCGTAAACCGCGAGCTTTTGGACGCACTGGAGCAATTAAGCGAAGAAGATCTCGCTTTGACCTTGATGAACGTAAAAAGATTACTGAAAAAATAGGGCGGTCATGGTTTAAGCTTCACCACAACCACCCCGCCGCGCTGTTCTGCGGTGCAAAAGCCGCTTTGCGCTAAGACCTCGTTTATCGGCACAAAGCCGTTTGAAATCGGCGTGCCGCACGGAATGCGGTACGTTTTTCCGCCGAGCACAATGTGCAGCGTGTCTTCGAGCAGCTCACACCCGCCGCCGAGCAGGGTGAGGAGCGGCAAAAGGCGCACGCAGCCGTTTTGCAGCACAGGTTCGTCAAACAGCATCGGGACGCCGCCGATCTCGGCCTTGAACGGGTTGTTCGCGAACAGCAAAACGGTCTTAGCTTGCAGGCGGTTTTCGAGGGTTTGCACATTTTGAAACAGCGCGGGGCTTTGCGCTACTTCGTCCCAGCGGTGCAGTTCGCGAAAGGGAAGATCATCTGGCGGCGTAAACGTGTTCGGCGTCGTTTTGCGGTGCAGGCCGAATGTGAAATCCACCTGGTGCCATGCGCCGTTCGGCGCCCATACCGCGTTCCACGCGTGCGGGCCCCAATCCGTACCGGAGTAGCCTTCGCCGCAAACGTACCGCGCCAAAATGCCAAGGTGCGGCAAAATCACCATGGAAAGCGCGGCGATTGCCTGACACACGCCCTGCCGCGTCTGCAAAAGCCCCACAGCGGCGTGGTCGCGCGTAGCACCGGTCTTTTTGTAGACGAAAAAGCGTTTCAGCCAGCTTTGATAAGCCGCAATCACCTGAAAGAAGTCTGTGTTTTCCGGCAGACCGCGCTTTATGCTCTCCGCAATATCCGCCGCAATGCACCGCAGGTCGTTTACCTCTTTGCCGGTGCTCATGTACCGCGCGTTGACCGTCACGGTCAGCGTTCGCTTTGCAAAGTCGTGCACGTAGCGCGTGTTTGTTTTCAGCATTTGCGCACACGGAAACGATGAAAGCGTCATGCAGCTTTTCACGGCTTTTTTGGCGCTTTCCATGGGCTCTGCACCAAAAAGCGAAGCAGGGCAGCTCAGTGAAAAATCACGCAGAAGCGCGTTTTCCGCCATCATCATGGCAGAAAGAAAGCCGTCTGCGGATTTTGGAAAGAATTTCATGCGTCTCCCTCCGTTTTTAGCATGTCAAGGCGGTCTAAAAGGTCAAGCTTTGCGGTGATGTGCTTTTTGAGCGCGCGGGGCGATAAAATCTCTCCTGTCAGCCAAACGCCTTTCAGCGTCTCTTCGCGGCTTTCGAGCGCCCAGCGGATGAACTCCGCCGTGTCAATCCCCATAGGCTCAAAGTTCAGCGCGCCCGAGGAGAGAAACAGCATCTCGCCGCGCTTTGTAATCGTAGTATCGATGCGGGAGACGGCGAAAAGGCCGCCGTCTGCAAGGTCGCCGAGGAAAAGCAACTCAGAAAACGGCTTGTTGACTTTTGTGTTGCGGGCAAGAAGCTGCCCGCCGCCGTAAAGGTGCAGCAAGCCACCCGCACAGGAGACCGTTTCGCAGTGGCAAACAAGGATGCCGAGCATGGAATCCGGCAGAATGCGAAACGCTTCTGCGGCGTTATGGCCCGCGCCGTATTCCGCCGCCGAAACGGTAATAAATGCGCGGCTTTCTCTTAAAAGGTCTGTGAAAATCTTAGTGTTCGGGGTCATAGTTTTCTCCTTATATCACGCGCACGCGCACTTTTGCGCCGTCGGGCAGGCCGCGCATCTGCCAGCCCATGTAAGAGCCTGCGCCGCGGTTATCCGTGCCCGCAACGTACATCACGTGCGCCCCTGCGCCGCCCTCTTTAAAGCACGCGCAGGGGTATTCGTCGCGGTCCCAGCTGCGGCTCGCCTTGATCGGCGCAAGGGAGGCCTTTCTGCGCTCTGCCGCGCCACCGCGGTCCAGCGTCAGTATGTCCGGAAAGCCGATGTCCTGCGCCACGCGGATGTGCTCGGCGGTCTCGGGGTACAGTGCGCTGTCCACAATGCAGACGAAAACGGGCGCGTCACCGTGGTTTGAAACCGTTATGCTGCCGGGGTCGGGTGAAAGTGCAATGCGGTTCAACTTTTTCAGATAAACGCCGCAGCGGTGCAGAGCATCACTTACGTGCGTTTCGGATTGACGACTTTCCTGTGTCCATGCGGCGGAAAGCGCACCGCCGGCTAAAATGCAGCGCTCGTTCAGGGCCTCCAAGGCGTCCAGTCTGGCGCGCAGGCGGGCGGCCTCCGGGTTTTCTGCCGTATTGCCGGTTTCTTCGTCCGTATAGGAAGTAGCTTCTGCGTCTGCAAGCGCACGGCGGCACTGCTCGGTTTCCAGCGCCACGCGTGCCAACATGGAGCCCAGCGCGAACGAAACGCGGGCGGTCACATCGGCGCGGTCGCGGTCAAAGGCCGCAAGCGTATTCATGGCGCTGTCTACCGCGCAGAGCAATACGTTTACGTCGCTCATATCACAAAGCGCGCAGCTTTGCGGCCAGCACGGAAATATACTGCACCGCGTCGTTCAGCGCAAGCAGCTGTGCGCGGGCTTCACCGGCGTACAGCTCTACGCGCTCGTGCAAGAGGTCGTACTGCGGGTCGTGCCAGTTTGTTTCCTGTGCCGCGCAGCTCACTGTAAGCGCATTATAAAGCGATTCCAGCTCCGCGCTGCGCGCCGCAAGCTCCATGCCGAATTTTTCAAGGGAATCAATGTCGTGTACCACAACGCTTCCGTTTGCCATAACGATGCCTTCTTTCAAGAATAAATGTCGGTGTCTATGTGTGCAAGTTCGTGCTCTGTGCCGAAGATGAACGCGTAAATGTCCTGCTCGGTCTCCTGCATACGGCGGCAGAGCTGCCAAAGCGGCAAAAGACAGTCTTTTTCGATTTCCGCGTATTTGCGGTCGTCCCAGTCGTCCTTTATGCGCTCAAGCTGCCGCAGGTAAGCCGTGAGCGCGTCCGTGTCCGTCATGCTTTACCCGCCGGGCGAATGGAGCGGCTGATGTACAGCGGGTACGGGAAGATCTTCGCGTTTTCACCGCCAATCTCCGGGCGGTTTGTGTTGCAGATGAGCGTGTACGGCGTGTAGTCGTTCAAAACGCGCGGGGTATAGGCTTCGCTTTCAAGGTTCAAAAGGTCAAGCGCAAATTTCACGCCGACCAGCGTCACAAAGCCGATGTCCGTAGAGGTGCCTGGCTCAAAATGGAGGCGTTCACGGGCATCTGCTTCGCCAAAATAATCGCCGTGCGTGTCGCGCGCCGGGGCGTCCTTTAAAAGCGCGGAGAAGGTCTCGCCGTAGGTTTTCATGCCGCGGTTTGGGATGTGGTAGAACACCTCGCCCGCGTGGGCGCGTGCCCAGCAGCCTACGGCAATAAACGGCACGCCGAGTGTGCTGGAGAGCGCATTTGCAAGCGCATTCGCGCTTCTGTCATCTGCCGTCGCAAAGACAATGCCGTTCTTGCCGAGATTTTCAAAGAGAGAAAGCGGCGCGTTTTCCAGCTTGCCGCGGAAAGCCGACACTTCGGCTGCGGGGTCAATGTTCAGAATATCCTCGCGCAGAAGGTCAGCCTTAAAGCGGCCGAGGTCGCGCATACCGTGCGTGTGGCGGCAGATGTTGTGCGGCTTTAAAATGTCGTCGTCGATGAGCAGAAATCTGCCCACACCGGCGCGGGCCAGTTCCAAAGCGGCGCGTGCGCCCACAGAGCCGCAGCCGATGATGACGGCGAACTTTTTCAGCATCTCGGCAGATTCAAACAGGCCCGTGTTGCGACTGAAAAGGTCGTGGATGAGCGTAAAGCTGTCCACCGTCAGCGTGCTTTTCGCTTCGTCGCAACGGTTGAAAAGCCAGCCGCCGTCCTTATAGGTGCCAAAGTAATCGTAGCCCGTCAGCACCACGTTTTCACTCAAAAGTGCCGTGTATGCAGTACCCGATACGATCAAACCGCGGGTGGTGTGGTCGGGATTTTTGAACGCATCGGCATAGGTCTCATCGGTAGCCAAAAGGTAGTAGTAGCCGGTGTCTGCGCTGCCCGCGCCGGTCACTTCACCCACATAATCATTGCCGGGCAAAGCCGTGTCGGAAAGTCCCAGCACGCCCACGTGCTCCTTTGCTGTATCCGTTTGCTCCTCGCGCAGGCTCTCGCCGAGCTGCACGGTGCCGTACGTGCGCGGGTCAAACGCGTTTAGCAAACGAAACGCCTCGTCAAAGTCGCTGGACTGTAAGTCAACGTCCTCTTTTTCCGTATTTTCCGGCAGGCGCTCGAAAAGTGCGTTTAAAAGCGACACGGTTCTGTCGTGTTCGGATAGATCAGCCGGAATTTGTCTGATAAGCTCACGGCGTGTGATGATGATTTTTTCCACAGTTAAGCCTCCTCGGGGTCAAAAATTTCAGCTTGCAGGCGGTCTTTGTTCTTTAAAAGCGCCTCAGATGTTGTCAGCTCCAAAAAGCCGGTACCCGCAAAGTATTTGTCGCCGACCATGACCGGCACGGTGCGATATTCGCCGTTTTTACTGAGGTAATAGCATGTCAGGCGCGCAGTGGGGTCGAGATTGACGAGCATCGAAACCGCACCGTTTCCGATGACCTCGGCAAAGCTGTGATTTGTGCGGTCGTCGTCGCTTGAAAACGTGTCGAGCGAGCCGGGGTGGCGGTGCCAAAGCCCCAAAAGGCACAGCCCGTGCTGATATAAGCGCGAAAGCACCGGGTAAATGTGGTTGTGGTAGTTATTGTCCATCTCGTGGTGGGCGCGCGTGTGCAGCGTGTAAACGCCGGGGTCACTCGCTTCCGCCACATACCACACGCCATTTTTCACGTTGCCGAAGAAAATGCCGCCCGTCTCCAACGGATCGCGGGAATACACCTCGCTCAGAACAGAGAGATACGCGCGGTTTGAAAGCACTACGCCGCGGCAGTCGGCAGCTTTGTCGGATTCAAACGGGTGGTCGGCGCGCTTTAACGCCTTGCGCTGCGCCTTCAAAAGTTTTTTGCGCTTCTTGTTTTTCTTGCCGGAAAGCACCGGCGGGGTCGAAAAGAGTTTCATAAAAAAGCCTCCGTTAAATCTTCCCATGCGCCTGAAAATCCTTCCATGCTTCCGGCTTACGGATGGCAAGCTCAAACACCATCAGCCAGCGGTAGGCAAAGCGGAAGGAGGTCACGGCGCTTGTGGTGCAGGTGTCCTCCGCATGTACGTCCGCCACGTCGCTGGAGCAAATATAGCGCTCGCCGCGGTTGTCCGTCAGCGTGTGCGGGATGAGTTTTTTGCCGTCCGCATCCAGCGGAATGTGCGGCAGCATGTTGACGATTTTCTGCAATTCGCCGAGCGTCGGCGAAACAAGATACGGCTTCACGGAGGAAGAATAGCGCACCTTCGGGTGGTCGGGGTCGTAGACAAGCTTCATTGTGTATGTCATGGTGTTAAAGCCGCGGCCGAGGTTCGGGCGGGTCTTCACAAGCCAGTACATGCGGCCGTCCGACATAAAATGCGGCTGCATGTTCGGGTCGTTGAATTCCTTGCGCATGGCGGCGACCTCCGCGTTATAAAGCGCCTTGTTCGTCTTGTACCACTGCTGCACGGGCGCGGAAACGATCGTCTTCGGAATAACGGATTTCTTGCCGTCGGTCTTCTCCGGCGTTTCTGCCTTTTCCTCGGGCTGTTCTTCCGGAAGCGGCTCAGGCTCCTTGTGCAGCTGCTCGATAAGGTCGCCCACGGTGTCCTTTTCGGGCGCGGAGACCACCGTGTGCGGAATGATCTCCTTTTTCGTCTTCACCGGCGCTTTCGGCTCGCTGCCCGGCGCGGGCTTTGCGCGCTTTTTCGGGGCAGAGGCGGGGCTCAGCGTGCCGTCCGGGTTCATCTGCAGGTCTTCGCCGCTTGTCAGCAGGTCATAAACGCGGTCAAGCTCGCTTTTCGCAGCGGAAACGACCGTCTTCGGAATGATGGATTTCTTGCCCTCGGTCTTTTCCGGCTGTTCTGTTTTTTCCTCGGGCTTCTCTTCCGGGATCGCCTCAGGTTCCTTGTGCAGTTGCTCGATGAGGTCGCCCACGGTGTCCTTTTCGGGCGCAGAGACCACCGTCTTCGGAATAATAGATTTCTTGCCGCTGTCCTTCATTTCCGGCTTCGGTTCTGCCGTGCCGGGGATCTCGCTCTCGCGGCGGATCTGGTTCACAAGGTCGCCTACGGTGTCTTCGGGTGCGGAAAAATACACGTGCGGGATAAAAGTTTTCATAAAAAATGCTCCTTCAAAGTTCGTTTAGGCTTGCCGTTTTCGGCTTCCACCTGATCTACGAACCGTGAGGAGCGTTTTTTATAGTCAAAATTAAATTTTCAAGTTTTTTAAATCGCCTTCAAATATGCCGCCATGTCAAAGTCCTCCAATTTCGAGTCCTTTCGCAGATACAGCGGGTGGTGCGGGTGTCCCTTTTTAGAGGGCTTGCCTGCCTGATACCACTTTGCATGGAATGCGTTGCCGATGGCCGTCATGTCCGCAAGGCAGGTTTTGAGATAATCGCGCTTTTCCACAATCGTGCCCCATGCCGCCCAAATGCCGGGCTCTCCGCCGCTGCGCGAAAGCACCCAGCGAAACGCGTTCATGTTTTCCTCGTGCAGTGCACGGTTAAACGCCTTATCCATGTGGTCGGGGTTCGTCGCACGCTGCGCGTAGACGTTGAACATGATAAACGAGTCAAACCCGTTAAAAAGCGCAATGCGCTCTACGGATTTCAGTGTGTTGTCGAGGTTATCCGGCTCCGCCGTCGAGGGGTTGATTCCGATGGTAATGAGCGGCTTTTTACCGGCGGTACCCAGTATGTAACGGTATTCGGAGTAAAAATCCGGGATATAAAGCCATTTTTCGCGGTCGTAAACGGCGCTTTCTTCGCGGTGCTTCTGCGCTTCTTCAAATGTCAGAATTTCGGTGTGCTGCGTGTCGCTTTTTGGAATGTGCATGTCGGTCTCCTTTTGTCCAAAATCGTCGTCTTTTAAAAGATTATACCGCGTTTCACACCGCCTGCAAAGCTGTTTTTTCGCTTTTCTTTTCGCGGTATAAAAGATAAAGCCCGCAAAGCAGAGAAAGCACCTCCGCCGTCGGCACGGCAAGCCACAAGCCCGTCAGCCCGAATATATTTGCAAGCACCACCGCACACGGCACAACTAAGATCACGCCGCGCAAAAGAGATAAAACAGCCGCGTCCCGGCTGCGCTCCGCCGCCGCAAACCGCGCGATAAGCAGCAGATTCACGCCGCTCACAAGATAGTTTAAGAAGTACAGCATCAGACCCGGCACGGCAAGCGCCGTCAGCTCCGCGCTGCCCTTGCTGAATACCGCCGTCACCTGCTGCGGGAAGAGCAAAGCGCCTACGGTAAACAGCGCGCCCAGTAAAACCGCCGTCACAACGCCGCGCCGCGTCTGCTTTGTAAGCGTTCTGCGGTCCTGTTCCGCAAACGCAATGCTGATCAGCGGCTGCACGCCTTGCGCCGCGCCGGTCAACACCGCCGTTGCCACAAGCGCCACGTTTGCAATGATGCCGTAAGCCGCAACACCCGTGCTGCCCGCAAGTGATAATAGCAGATAGTTAAATATCAAAATAACGACCGTCGAAGAAAACTCTCCGATGAACGCGGAAAAACCCGCCGCAGAAATTTTCGGAATTTCCTCAAAAATACGGTGCTTCCCGATGTGATACCCGCGCTTTCGCGTCAGGCAGATCGCTACGCCGAAAATCGGCGACATGCCGGTCGCAAGCACCGCACCCAGCATACCGGCGTTCAAGACGCACACCATGTACCAATCCATCACAATATTCGCAAAAGAGCCCGTCAGCATCGCCGCCATCGCGCGCCCGGGCGCATCGTCGTTGCGCGTGAACGCCGTTAAGATGTTATTCAAAATAAAAAACGGCGAAAACAGGCAGCAAACCTTCAAATAGACGGTTGTCGGCTGTAAAACCGTGCCGGAAGCGCCAAGCAATCTTGCCAGATGCTCCGCCCCGAACACGCCGCACAGCACATAAATGAACGACAAAACGGCGCCCATCAGTAAGCTTGCCGTAAATACGCTGTCTGCGTTTTCGTCGCCGCGCGTGTGCCGCAGCGTGTACCGCACACCGCCGCCAATGCCGATGAGCAGCCCCGTGCCGTTGATGATACCGTAGATCGGCAGCGCGAGGTTTAAAGACGCCAACCCGTCCGCACCGATGTAATTTGCAATGAAAAATGTGTCCGCCAAAATGTAGACGGAAAGCCCCAGCATGCCCAAAACGCTCTGGGAAACAAAACGAAGATATTTGCGCATAGTCCCTCCAAAACAAAACGTGCCCGCAGAAAACCTGCTGAGCACTGTAAAAGCGCAGACCTATCGGTTTTCTGTGGGCACGTTCTTCCGCCTACCCGGTGGCAGACGGCGTGTTCCTGTTGATTTCTAAGGTACTATACCACATTTTCGTTTGCATTGCAAGTTTTTCGTTTTGTTTTCCACATAGGTGTGCTATGCTGTGGATAAAAGGGGGCTTTAATTTGAAAACCGACCGCCTCATCGGCATCATTACGACCATTCAGCAAAAAGGCACCATCACCGCGCCGTATCTCGCGGAAAAATTCGGCGTGTCGCGCCGCACCATCAACCGTGATATCGAAGACATCTGCAAAGCTGGCATCCCGCTCCTTACCAAACAGGGCGCGGGCGGCGGTATTTCCATCATGGAAGGCTTTTCGCTCGATGCCGCCGTGCTCACGCGGCAGGAGCTTTCCGCCGTCCTCACAGGGCTGCGCTCGCTCGACAGCGTTTCCAAAGCCCCTGCATCCGACCTGCTCGCCGCAAAGCTCGGCGCAGATACCGATATACCGCGGGACATGGAGATCGATCTCGCGTCGTTCTACAAAAACGACTTGGCGGAGAAGATCGAGACGATCCGCCGCGCCGTAAAAGAGACGCGCCGCATCGTGTTTCACTATTATTACGCCAAAGGGGAGGCGGATAAGCTTGTCGAGCCCTATCGCGTCGTGTTCCGCTGGGGGGACTGGTACGTTTTCGGCTTTTGCCCCGCACGCGAGGATTTCCGCCTCTATAAGCTCCGCCGCCTGTGGAATTTAAACGTGACCGATGAATTTTTCACCCCGCGTGAAGTCCCGCCTGAAAAAGAGCCGAACCGCAGCCGCACCGAAAGCATGACGGATGATTACATTGTCACGGCCGTTTACGAGCCCGCCGTAAAATACCGCCTTGTGGAAGAATACGGCCCCGCGTCGTTCATCACGCGGGAAGACGGCAAGCTCTACACCGAATGGGGATTTTCTACCCCGGAGGACGCCCTGCGTTGGCTTTTGAGCTTCGGCGTCGACGTGCAGGTGACAGCCCCGCCCGAAATGGTAAAGAAAATGCGTTCTGCGATCAAAAAAATGAAAAAGCGCTATAAAACATGACACCCCGCTGTCATATTCTGTGTGTTACGATCTGAATATCATAATTTAGGAGGAACACACATGATCGATTCAAGATGCGGACTGCATTGCACGACCTGTACGTATAAAGAGCCCTGCGGGTGCGGCGGCTGTATAGAGACAAACGGACACCCGTTCCACGGAGCCTGCCCTGTGGCGCAGTGCTGTCAGGAAAAAGGCTTTTACCACTGCGGAGAATGTCCGGAACTGCCCTGTGAGTTGTTATGGAGCTATACATGCGATCCCGAGCAGGGCGATACGCCGCACGGCGCACGCGTGGAACAGTGCCGAATATGGCGCGCGGAAACGAAAGGAAAACCGTAATGTACGATGAAAAAATACGCGCCCTGCGCATGGAGCGCCAGCATCTCCTCACCCCGGCGAATGAAACCGAATACGACGCGTTGTACCGCGACCTCCAGCCCGGGCAGAACGTCTACTGGAACGGCTTTGGGCAACCGCCCACGCTTTCGTTCCACGCGGATTTCGACGACCTCGCCTATAATAAAAGCCGCCAGTTCCGCCGTGAACTCATCAAAGGGCGCTTTGCGGGCGGCAACCTCGGCTGGATCTTGCCCGAAGACCTCGAGCTTTTCGCAGCGCTGTACCGCAAGCCGCTCAAAAACGCGACGATGACGCAGCAAATGCTGTTAGAGCGCATCGAAATGTCCGGCCCGTACACCATCGGGCAGCTGAAAGAGGAAAGCGGCCTGCTCGTCAAGGAGATCACGCCCGCCCTGCACCGCTTGCAGGAGGCATTTCTCATCTACGAAGACCAGTACGACGGCGAGTGGGATCGCGGCTGGTATCGCTTCGACGAATTTTTTTCCGATTTTAGCCTCGACCGCTATACCAAAACGGAAGCCCTCAAAATCGTCCTCTGCCGTTTTGCGCACCGCTTTGTGTGGTTCACGCCCGCCATGGCGAAATCGTTTTACAAATTGCCCGAAAAAGAGATCAAGCTCGCGATAGCCGGGCTCGTGTCCGAAGACGTTTTGGTCGAGTCCGACGGCGGCTATCTCCTAAAAGAAGACGCAGAAATGCTCAAAACCTACACTGCGCCCGAATTTCACAGCGTCTATGCGCTCCACCGCAATGACCCGCTCTATAAAGCGTTCGAGCCGGCGTTAAAATCGCTTGCAAAATCCCTCACAGAGGGTTTGCCGTATGACTGTGACCCACTGCAATATCTTCTCATCGACGGCGTGTTCCACGGCGCGGTCGTCGGCCACTTCCGCAATGGCCCGTACGATTTAAACGACGTGCGCATAGATGACGCAAGCCTTTTATCACGGAAAGAGGAGATCATCGCCGCCGTGCAAACCGTAAACTTCGGTGCGCTGCCGCAAAGATTTATGGGGGAGAAGCCGTAAAATCCGTCGGCCTTGTTCGTAGTCAAGCCGAGGTGATTTTATGCAAAGCTTTACGCTCCGTCCCGCCGATTGGGAAGACCTGCCCGCCTTCAAACACATCGCGCGCACAACGCTGACCGAAGATATTCCGGCGCTTTTTGACCCGAATAAACTGCTCGAAGATAAAAAGATCGGGTTCGAGTACATCATGGCCGCAGAGCAAAACGGCGAAGTCGTCGGCTTTTGCTGCCGCTACGCCTGCCGTGATGCCGACACCCCTTACTGCGCGGAAATTTTCTCGCTGTGTGTCCTTCCGAAAGCGCAGCACAGCGGTATTGGTCGCGCTTTTGTAGAGGACGCCTTCGCCATCCTCTACATCAGCGGCTTTAAGATCTGCAAGGTCTGGCTGCCCGCCGGAAACCGCCGCGCCCGCGAATTCTTTGAAGCCGCCGGCTTTACGCGCGACGGCACATCTCGCGTCGTGCAGTGCGGCGAAGCCCCGCATCTTTTTTACCGTTACGAGCACCCCCTCACGCGCCCGGACAAAAAATATTACCGATAGTAAAAAGCGCAGCCGTGTATTTAACACACCGGCTGCGCTTTTACGTGGATTTCATCTTCCCGCAGACTTTCTACAAACTCGCCGAAAGCCGCCCCGCAAAAACGGACAAAATGCCACTGTACAATATACTGCTTTGGGTGTATACTACCCATGTATGCCTATGGCGATACAAAGGGGAAACGTGTCGTCCCGGGCGGAGTATTACGTGTTTAGGAAGTTTTCGGTTCGGGATATACCGAAAGCGGTTCGAGAAAGGAAAAAGAAATGAGGATCATTATTGCCGGTGACGGAAAAGTGGGTCTTGCGCTTACGCGTCTGCTCTCACAGGAGGGTCACGACCTTGTGACCATCGATTCCAATCGGGCGGTTTTGGAACGGGATATGCAGCAGTTCGACGTCATGACCGTGGTGGGCAACTGCGCCACCATGGCCACGCTGAATGAAGCGAAGGTACAGCAGGCAGAAGTGCTCATCGCCGCCACAAGCGCCGATGAAATCAACCTGCTGTGCTGTCTTACAGCAAGAAAAATGAACCCCACGCTGCACACCATCGCGCGTGTGCGCAGCCCTGAATACAGAGAACAGCTCTACATGATGCGCGGCGAGTTCGGCCTTTCGCTCATCATCAACCCGGAGCGCGAGGCGGCAAAGGAGATTTTCCGTCTTCTGCAATTACCGGGCTTCTTAAAGCGCGAAACATTCGCAAAAGGCCGTGTAGAGATTGTCGAGCTGCGCGTTTTGGAGCGCAGCCCGCTCGAAAACGTCATTTTAAATCACCTGCCGCACGTGCTGGGCTGCAAGGTGCTCGTCTGCGCCGTCATCCGTGACGGCCACGCACTCATTCCGTCCGGCGATACCATGCTGCGCCGCGGCGACCACATCTACGTCACCGCGCCGGTTACGGTGCTTTCCTACCTCATGAAGCGCCTCGGCATCACGCAGAAAAAGATCCGCCACGCCATGCTCATCGGCGGCGGCCGCGTCAGCTATTACCTTGCGCAAATGCTCATCGGCGCGGACGTCCATGTCAAGATCATCGAAAACAACCCCCAGCGCAGTGAACAGCTCGCACAGATGCTGCCGGAGGCGGCGATCATCTGCGCAGACGGCGCCAATCAGGAAATTCTGGAGGCGGAGGGCCTCAACGAAACGGACGCTCTTGTCACGCTCACCGGCATTGATGAGCAGAACATCATCACCTCCATGGTCGGCAACGCAAAGGGCGTGCCGCATATTGTCACAAAGGTCAACCGCATCATGACGACCGGCATGGTGGAAACGCTCCCCATCGGCAGCGTCGTCAGCCCGAAGGAGCTGTGCAGCGCGAACATCGTGCAGTATGTGCGCGCCATGCAGCACCAAACGGGTGCCGCCGTCACGCTGCACCGCATTGCAGACGGCCGTGCCGAAGCGCTGGAGTTCATCGTCAATAAGCAGTCGAAGTATATCGGCGAGCCGCTGAAAAACCTGCGCCTGCGCTTAAAGAAAAATATTCTGATCTCCTGCATCACACACCACGGCAACACGGTCATTCCGGATGGCGAATCGTACTATCAGCTCGGCGATACCGTCATCGTCGTTACCACGCGTGAGCAGCCGGTTTTGCAGTTCAACGACATTTTTGTGTAAAGGAGCGGCTGCACAATGAATGTTAAAAGTATCAGCCGCACCGTCGGCTTGATTTTGCTCATCACGGGCATTTTTCAGCTTTTCCCGCTGCTCATTGCCGTCATCGATCACGAGCCGAGAAATATACTCGCCTACATCGAGTCGCTGTGTCTCATTCTGCTCGTCGGCAGCGCGCTTTTGCTGTTCAGCCGCGGCGGCAACCGCATGTTCTCCGCGCAGGAGGGCTTTGCCGCAACGGGTCTTTCGTGGATTTTTATGTCCGCGTTCGGCGCACTGCCGTTCTTTTTAAGCGGCCAGATCCCGAGCTACGTCGATGCGTTTTTTGAGATGGTTTCCGGCTTTACAACGACCGGCGCGTCTATCCTGACGGATGTCGAAGCGCTCTCGCGCTGCAACCTTTTCTGGCGCAGCTTCAGCCATTGGCTCGGCGGTATGGGCGTGCTCGTGTTCCTCTTGGCAGTCGTGCCCGGCGCGCGCAAAAACGGCGGCACCGGCATCTACCTCATGCGTGCGGAAAGCCCCGGACCGAGCGTCGATAAATTAACGCCGCACCTGCGCCAAACCGCTATGATTTTATACGGAATCTACATTTTGCTTACCGCGCTGTGCATTGTGTGTCTTTTGCTCGGCGGTATGCCCGTGTTCGACAGCTTCTGCATCGCGTTCGGCACGGCCGGCACCGGCGGCTTTGCCATTAAAAACAGCAGCATGGGCGGGTACAGCTGCTTCCTGCAAACCGTCGTCACCGTGTTCATGTTCCTCTTCGGCGTGAACTTCAGCCTTTATTACATGCTCTTGCTCCGCAAGTTCAAAGCGGTGTTCAAAAACGAGGAGCTTCGCCTGTATTTCGGCATCGCCGCAGGCTCCATCGTTCTCATCGCCATCAATATCAGCCGCATGTACAATACGGCCTACGAGGCCGTGCACCACGCGGCGTTTCAGGTTGTCAGCATCATGACCACAACGGGCTACGGCACGGTCGATTTCGAGCAGTGGCCGGCGTTTTCCAAAGCAATCCTGCTTTCGCTCATGTTCATCGGCGCCAGCGCAGGCAGCACGGGCGGCGGTCTCAAGGTCTCCCGTGTTTTGCTCCTGATGAAGAGCATTCGCCGCACCATCCGCAAGGCGCTCCACCCGCGCCGCGTGCAGCCCGTTTATATGGATGGCCGCGCCGTCAGCGAAGAGGTCTGCGACAACGTCAACGCCTATCTCGCCATTTACTGCGTCATCCTCGTGCTCAGCTTCGCCATCATCTCGGTGGACGGCTTTTCCATCGGCACCAATTTCTCCGCCGTCGCGTCCTGCTTCAACAACATCGGCCCCGGCTTTGAGCTTGTCGGCGCCACACAAAATTTCAGCATTTACAGCGATCTCTCGAAGATTATCCTTTCGCTCGATATGCTCCTCGGCAGACTCGAGATTTTCCCACTCCTGCTCCTCCTCAGCCCCGACACCTGGAGCCGCAGAAGATAACTTTTGCAATAAATTTGCACGGATAAATTGCATCAGATCCTAAATCGGAAAGGAAATTTACCCCATGTACAATAAAATGAAAACGGGCGCGCTGTTCAACGGATGAGCCGCCACATGAGAGCGGAAGCAGGGACTTCCGCAAACACCTTTCGCGTCTATTCGTTCTCTTATCTGCGCGCTGCGGCGTGCCTTGCCATCGTGCTTCTGCACACGGTGTTCTGTGCCGTGTCCCTTTTCCCGGAGGAAGCATCTGCCACGCAATCGCTCCTCTCCAACATCGTCGTCAACAACATGATGTGGGCGGTGCCGTGCTTTTTAATGGTTTCGGGTGCGCTGCTTTTAAACCCGGAGCGCCCCGTCACGGTGAAAAAATGCCTTACAAAGTACATTCCGCGCATGCTCATCGCGCTCGTCGTGTTCTGTCTTCTGTTCCGCGCATTGGAGATCCTCGTCAATCACGAGCCCGTCAATGCCGAAACGCTGCTTTCGGGCTTTTATGAGATTTTCTCCGGCACCTCGTGGTCGCACGTCTGGTATCTCTACCTCATGATCGGCATCTATCTTCTTTTGCCGTTCTACCACAAAATCGCGTCGAACAGCACGGCAGGGGAATTGCGCTACCTTATGATTGTCTACGTCATCTTCCTGTCGCTTGTGTCCGTTTTAAAAACATTCGGCATCTCCGTCGGGTTTTATATCTGCGTTTCCACCATTTACCCGTTCTACCTCTTCTGCGGCTACGCATTGCGGCAGGGCGTGTGGCACGTGAATCGCGGGCTTGGCCTGCTGTTTCTCCTCATTGGCACAGCGACGGTCGTCCTGTTCACCGTGCTGAAAGAAAACGGCACCGTAAAGGCCGCAGGCGTGTTCTACGGCTATTCTTCCATTTTTGTCATTCTCCAGTCCATCGGCGTGTTCACGCTGTTTGGCTGCGCGGCAGACAAAACCGGCGCACCGCGAAAAGAAAAATCTCCCGGCGTTTTCGGCAAGTTCGTTTTGGAGATTGATAAATGTTCGTTCGGCATTTATCTCATCCACATGATCTTTGTGCGCGGTATTTTAAAGCACACGAAACTCCACCCCTACGGCGCAGGCAGTCCGTTTGTTTTGATCGGCCTGACCCTCGGCATCTTCCTTGTCTCGTTCATCCTAACGTGGATTCTGAAGAAGATCCCCGGGGTTAAGAAAATCCTGTAAACGAATTTGGAGGCACACTTTCTTGTGGAGTGTGCCTCCATTATCATATTGGTTGAAGACGGTTATATTAATTTCCCCCAAAAAGGAAATATCATGCCGCATACATACGCGGTATATCACAGTTTCACCCTAAAAAGGAAGAAACTGTAAAAGAATACGCGCTTTTTGCTTGACATTTTTGTGCTTTTTCTGCTACAATCAAAGAAAAAGGGGAGGCGCTGCCATGTTCATCAAGTCCCGCATTCTGACTGTCCTTGATTGCATACCCGTCGTCCTCGCCGATGTCGAAACCGAGCGCGAGCTTATGGAGCTTGCTGCCGAAAAATACCGAAAGGAACCTTGATATGTCCGCACTCCACATGGAAAAGATCACGGAGCACTCTAAAGATTTTCACCGCACCGAAAGCCTCTACGTCCGCGCGTTCCCCGCAAACGAGCGCACGCCCATTTGCGGTCTCATGCGGCACGACGGTCACGATTTCGTCGGCTTCTACGACAAAGACGAAAACTTCTGCGGCTTTGCAAGCTTGCTCACCTACGGCGGCATCACGCACATTCTGTATTTCGCCATTGATGAGCAGTATCGCGAGCACGGCTACGGCAGTGAAGCGTTAAAGCTCATGCACACGCTGTACCCGAAAAACCGCTTCATCGCCGACTTGGAGCTCGACATCCCTACCGCCGAAAACGAGCCCCAGCGCCACCTGCGCCGCGCATTCTACCTGCGCAACGGCTACACCCCGTCCGAGGTACGTTACGACTGGCAGGGCGAGCAGTACGAAATTTTAGTCAGCAGCGGCACCATCACAAACACAGAATTTGAAAATTTTTGGGATCACTTTCCAAATGATGAAGATCGGTGATCTTCATCATTTGTGATCACGGACAACTGATAAAAACATACAGACTTCAACAAAACGGTCCGGATCGTTTTTGATGCAGACCGATAAAAAGGAGCCCGCCGCAACTCAAAATTGCGGAAATTCCAAGTTGACATGGTGGCTTTTCCCACGGTTTTCGTATAAAATGAGCCCAGCAAAAGGAGGTCTTCCGTATGATCATAGGAGCCAAAATCGCCGCTTGCCGCAAACGCGCCGGCATGTCGCAGGAAAAGCTCGCAAACGAACTCAACATCTCGCGCCAGGCGGTCTCCCGCTGGGAAACGGGTGAAGCCGTGCCGGATACCGAAAAGGTTATTCAGCTAAGCCGCATTTTCCATGTCACGACCGATTATTTATTATTGGATATTGACGAAGCCCCGCAAAGCGCAGCCCCCGCCGAAAACAACAGAGAAACGGAACAGCGCGCCGCAGAAAAGCAAATGAAGCGCCAAAGCATGCGCATGCATTTCGGCTGGTTCCTGCTCATTTTCGGCGTCATCTCGTTCAGTGCAACGCTCGTCGGCGCGGGTCTTTACGCGCAGACGCTCACGGAATGGCGGACAAACCTCGGCCGCTATGGCACCGCGCTGTTCGATTCCTGGATCTTAGCACTGTTTATCGTCAGTGCCGCCCTCACCCTCTGCGGCATCCTCATCCTCATCCGCGAATACATCTTTATCGGCAAAGAGTAATAGTTAGGGCAAAATAAAAGCACGCAGGCTTAAATTCCTGCGTGCTTTTTCATTTTGTCACTACGGAGAAAGCCCGCTAAGCCGCAGCAAAGCCTGCCACGTCAGCGGCCCTACGATGCCGTTCACGTCTAACCCTTCGTGCGCCTGCACGGCCTTCACGGCATTCTCCGTTGCCTCGCCGAAGATCCCGTCTTCCGCGACCTGCGGGATAAATGCGTTTTGTGCCGCTGCGCGGTTGATGAGCGATTGCAAATCTTCCACATCCGCGCCTGTGCGTCCCCTGAGGATTGCCCGCCCGGGGTAGATAAGACGACTTACGGATTTCCCGTTTTCCGTCGCCATCGCCCGCGTGTCACGGTAAACGGAAAGCAGCATATTCGCGCTTTGCCGGTTGAGTACGCCCGTCGGCTCCAGTCCGTACTGCGTTTGGAAGGCCGTGAGCGAATTTTTCGTCCGTGCGTCAAATACGCCGTTCATCGCGGGCAGGGGAATGGAATTGTCAAAATACGCAATGATCGTCAGTAAGTTCTGCATCTGTTCCACCGCCTTGCCGCTGTCGCCCTCTTTCAGCTCCGGCGGGTAGAATCGCTCGGCCTCCTCGGGCGTGATGCCCTCGCTCATCAGCTCGTTTAATTGCTTGATGCCGCTGTATATGAGCTTGATTTTGTACCATGTCGCCTTACCAACCACACCGTCGGGCGTTAAATTGAAAATTTTCTGGAACGCTCGCACCGCATTTTCGGTCGGCAGGTCGTAATAAACGCTGATCTGCGGAATGCGCGGAATCGCCGGGTAATTGTCGCCGATGCGGTTCAGCTCCCTTTGCAGCACGCGCACACTTTCGACGATGCTCCCGAGTCTTAACGCCACACCGGGGTATGATTCCTCGTTGTTCCCAACAGGTGCGTTGAACACAATGTTGATGTCATCGCCGTAGAAATGCTGTAAAATCTCATACGGCACAAGCCCCTGCCGCGCTAATCCCACCGTGCCCCACTGCGAAAGCCCCGGGCATGTCGAGGTCGTGCCGTTGCAGTACTGCGTAAAATACGGCTGCACCGTGCCTTGCTTTACGACGTAATCGTTGAAAATATTATCGACGATCTGCGAGATGTTTTCAAAAATATCGCGGTTCAAAATAAACTTCTGATCGTACTGCGTTGTCGAGGTGATGTCAAAGTCATACCCGCGGCTGCGGTAATACTCCGTGTAAATGCGGTTCATTGCGTAAGAAATCTGCGCCAGAATATTCGCATGTATCGCGCTTTCCGGCCAGTTCGGGTAGATCTCGCTCGAAGCAACGTTTTTAATGTACGCCACAAACGGTACGCGCACATTCTCGGCCGGTTGGTCCGGCAGCCCAAGGTGCACCGTGATGTATTCCGGCACAACGGGCGTGTCTATATTGTTCGGCATAGCATCACCTCTCACCGACCGCCAAAAACTGCACTGGCTGTATCGATGTCACACCGGGGAAAACAGGCACCGCGCGGTAAATTTCCGTGCGGCATCCCGGGTGGCTCACGCGTATATCGTAAAGCGCATACGGCATCTCGCCCGTCGGCGACTGCGCCAAGGCGTTATTCGGCGCGGGCAGCAAAATGTCGCCGAAAACGCCGCTCTCGTCCGTCACCCCGGCAGAAAACCGCCGCGTGCCGTCCGCAAAGTCGTGCGTCACAAGTACCGAAGCGCCGGGGACGGGGAATGTCCGCTGTCCCGCATACGCCTGCACGCGCAGCGTGCCTGTTTTAGAATTTAGCTGTTGAAACACCTCAAACGTGCACGCCTCGGGTGAGAGATCCTGCAAAGGATCGCGCCCCGCGCCGCCCTCCGGCGGATTTTCAATCGGCGCGTTCTCCGCTATGTTCTGCTTGACGTCTCTGTCCATAAAGTCCCTCCTTTTACCTAACCCCAGTATAAGCGGCAGAGGGGAAAAGAGTGCCCACTTTCGTTCGAGTAAATCTGCCATTGCAGCGCATAACGTCACATTTAAAATGTATAATTTGTGCGCTGCAATAAGTTTAAGCCTTCTTCACCCAGTCGAGTGCAATCCAGCCGCCAGCCTTTAGTTTGCCCCAGCCTTTATGGGAGCCGGGGCCGCTGCGCTCTTCAACGATTGTGTAGCGCAGCGTATCTTTGATCTGCCCTAAAATGCCGTAGTTTGTGCTCGGACCCTTGCGGATGTTGAGCGCATCGCGGCAATTTTTGCGGATGAGATAGGGGGTAAACTTGCTCGCGACGGGCGCTTTTGCCGGCTCCATATAGCGTTTCACCATGCTCAAAAAGCGCTGCCAGCCGCGGTCGAGCGTCCTGTGCGGGCAGTACTTGCCGTCATAGTCCCGGTGCTTTGTCACCTTATCAATGCCCCAGCCGTACTTTTTGAGCAAACTCGCGGTGAACTCGGCCGCATTCTGCTCGGCCTTAGCGAACTTTTCACCGCCCGATTTGGAATAACAAATTTCAATATGGATGCCCTCCATGTTGCCCTTGCCGTGCCCATCGCCGCTTGCCCACGCGTTGCGGTTTTCCGGGATGCCCTGCACAATGTTTACATCGTCCACCGCGTAGTGAAACGAGATCTCAAGGTCGTTATACCGCATGTAGGAAATCTCATTTGCGGCGGGCGCATCGTTTGCCGTGTTGTGGATGACAACGCGCGTCGGTGTGCGGGTGTACGGGCATTTAATGGCATATTTGTCCTTTGGCACAAGATTTTCTCTGATCGGTATCATAGCTTCTCCTTACGCTTTTACGCCCCGGATTTTGACCTTGCTGCCCTTTGTGCCAAGGCTCAAAGGGTCCTCGACATTATAGGCATTGCAGTTTTTCAATCTCATTTCATGTGTCATGTTCGTCTTCCTTTTCGTTCACGGTGCTTTTCAGGCGAGAAAGTAATCGATTGAGGCGAGGAAAGCCCGGCACACCGATGGAGGCTAAGTTTTCCAGCACCGAGATGAGCTCGTTGATGATGAGCCAAACGGTGACGAGCAGGCCGCAGAAAAGCTCGATGTGCAGGTCGATGCCTGCCTGCTTCAGTGCGCCGTGCAGCAGGTAATCTACCGCCGCGCCTACGGCGACCATAGCCATATAGCAAAGCTTTTTGAGAATACCCTTCACGCCGATGCGCGAGCTGAGCTGTGAGAAAATATAGGCTTTTGTCATGCCGGTGAGGTAATCGAGCACCATGGCAAAAAGCAACACCAAAAGCGGCTGCGTCAGCATACCAAAGTACGAGGAAAGCCCTGCCAACACCACGGTAAAAGCGGTTTTTAACATAGTCGGTTTCATAAATTCCAAATAAACTCCTTTTCAAAGTCTCCGTTTTCACCGCGGTGCGGCACGGCAAAACGGGCGGCGTCTGCCGTGCGGAGCAGATGCCGAAATTCAGGAAAAGAAAAGAGACCCCACGACTTTGCCGCGGCAGTCTCAAATTCTTTTGACAAGGGGAAGTGTGCGCGGGGAGGATCCCCGCTTTTTAAAGGGCGAAACGGCGGAAAGCGAAACGCTTTCAATCGCTTTTCGGTGCAGCCGCCGCATGTGGCGGTCCGAGTAGTGCATGCGCTCTGCAATCTCCTTGAGGTCGAGCGCACAGATGTAATGCTGTGTCAAAATCTCACGCAAAGCGGCACTTTCCACCGTGTCTATGGCGGCTTCAATTTCTGCCTGCCTTGTGCAAAGCACGCGTATGGCGTCTTTTGCTGCGCATATCGCGTGCTCTAAGTGAAAAAGAAGATCGGTATTTCCTTCCAAAATCAGCGCTTCTTTGCGCGCTGTCAGCCGGGTGAGCTCCGCCCTGCGTACACGGAGGTCGAGCTCCGTGTAGCGGTAGGCGGATAAAAACGCCTTCACGGCGTTAAATTCCGTATCGGTCAAGACTGCACGACCTCTCGCAGGCGGTCTGCAAACTGGTCTGAAAGGGAATATATGTTCTTCACTTCTTCACGGTTCGGCAGCCCCGTAAAATTCTGCACACTGCGGCGCGCGGAGGTGCTTTTCGCGCGGTGCGCAGATTTCGCTACAAGAGAGATCAAGAAAACCGCACCCTGTGCAAGCGCGATTAACAGGCAGGAAACGGCAATACTAAAGAGAAACAGAATCATAAAAATACCCCCATCCGAGTTTCGCTTGTGCGTTGATGCATGGTACAGACGGTTCTGTGCGGCATATCAGCGCTTTGCGAACATTTGTTTCTTTGCTATCTCGTATTATAAACAAACGTTCGCAATTTGTCAATCGAACATTCAAAGATTTTTTCGGAAAACGAGGTTTTAAAGAGCAGGTGTCTGCTTTTTGCGACACCTCAAAGAGATTTGAAAAGATGTCCTTGACAAGGGGAAAAGGGCTGAAACAGCACGATCTTACCCCATTTTTCCGTATCCCGATTACAGTAATACGCGTGAATGCTGTCCTTTGGCGGGACGTCAAAGGCTGTTGCTGTAATGCGGGCGGTATCGGACAGGGCGGCACGCAGATTTTCGCTGTCGCCGACGGCTGTAATGTGGATGGGCGCAAGCGCCAAAAGCTGGGGAAGCTCGCTGCGCACGATTTTGCACCGGCGCTCAAACACGACGGAAAGGCGGCTGTGTGCGACGGCGTTTTTGAGAAGCGCCGCGTCCGCGGAGGGGCGCAGTGTGCCGAGCGGCTGGGTGAATTCTTTTTCCGCGCTCATCTCCAAAAACACGTTGACGGCGCGGTTTTGACCTTCCCGAAGCTGACGGGAAAGCGCTTCTCTCTGTGCGGCAAGTGTGGTATAAACCGTGGCGGTTTCCGGGCAAAGCCGCAGTAGCGGGTGACTTTCTGCGCAGAAAATATGCAGCGAAAGCCCTTCCTGTTCCGCAAACCGCGCGGCGCTGCACAGCACGGAGGCCGGCACGCGCAGGTCGCTGCCCGTGCACAGAATGTGCGTGCCGTTCGGTGTAAACGAGACAAAGCCGTCGTCTTTTAAGCTATCCGCATCGGAAGCGGCGCGGTCCTTATGCAGGCATACGGAGTCGCCGAAGGTGACTTCGCCGTGCGGGAGTGCGCTCGGTGCAGCACGGGAGGCGGCGTTATGCCGCAGCCACGCGGTTTCGCCCGTGCCGTTTACGCGTGGCAGCAGGCTGCACATGCGCCCGATGAGGTCATCCCCGGCGTAAAAGCATTGCACGGAGACGGTGGCGCGCTCGGTTTGACCCGCTTCGTCGTTTAAAAGCGCGTGGCCGGTTTTCATCAGCACGGCAGCCGCAATGCCGGTGTTTTCGCGCCCGGTATCGACCGCGCGGTCGCTGAAAAGGCGGCGGGCGGCGGCAGGCGGGCAGCGGAAAACGAGACGTGTGGAAAAGTGATCCTTCAGCTCGGCCGTGAACGTGTTGCGTGCGCTTTCGCTTACGCCGCGCTGGCTCGCCATGATAAGGTGCACACCGTAGGTGCGCCCTTTGCGGACAAGCTCGCTTAAAAGCGCGGCAGTCTCTGTGTTGCCCTCAAAAAGCGACTGGTATTCGTCGATCATAAGCAAAATGCGCGGCAGAATTTCGGACACCGCACCCGTTTCGCGCTGCACGGCGCGGTAGGTCTCGTACTTGCGGATGAGGCGGCCGGTCTCGGCGGAAAGTGCCGTAAAACAGGTTTGGCGGCGGTGCAGCTCCGAAACGTAGTACCGAAGAAAGGATGCGGCGCAATCGGGGTCATCGTTTTCAACGACGGCTTCGACTGCGGGCAGGCGCGATGCGCCGTAAAGCGCGAACTCCGCGCCCTCTTTGAAATCGGCAATGGCGAGCTTCACTTCGCCCGGCGTGTAGTTTGCGAAAATCTGCAGGGCAACGGTATGCAGAAGTGCGCTTTTGCCGGAGTTTACATCGCCGATGACGAGCGCATACGGCTTTTCTTCCGTAAACGCAAGCGTGACGGGCTGACGGGTGACATCGCTTTGGCCGATGGGAAGGAAAATGCCCGCTTCGCTGCTCTTTTTCTGCCAGCCTTCGGCATGCGGCAAACGGGCGTTGAGGGGCAGCACGGCGGCTTTTTTAACCTGCGCGGTGACGGCGGAAAGCGCTGCTGCGCGGCGGGCAGGGAGATCCTCCGGCGGGACGGTGAAAACGTCTTCGGAGATGTAAATTCCGTTGTTTTTTGCGGTGCAGCACGCGGCGTTTTGCACGAGCGCGGGGAATTTCTGTTGAAAACCGTGCGGCAGGGAGATCGCCTTGCGCACGGAAACGAGCACGCGCACGCAGGTGTTGGCACGCATGAGCCGGATAAGGTCTTCCAGCGTCTGCTCCGGGATATTCTGCTCCATGTTTTCGATGAAAACGTAGTGCATCGAGTTCGGCGTATTTTCTGCGGCGGCGCGACACAAGGCTTCTATGCCACGGGTAAAATCCTGTGCACTGCACCAAATTTCCGCGCGGCCGCTCGGCGTAAACGCAGCGAAAACGTCCTTGTACGCATTGCCGCAGTGGGCGGGATCTGCAAGGTGCACGACGGCGGCAGGATCGCTTTTAAGCAGATCAAGCGCAAAACTGCAAAAGAGCGCGTGCGGGGCGGTGTTATCCGTTAAAAACAGCACGCTGCGGTCAAGCTTTGTACAGGTAAGCGGCGCTGTAAACATTTTGCCGGAGGGGAGTGCAAGGCGCAGCGTGCCGAGGGAAAGCGGGGCATGTTCGGCGTTTTCGGCGAAAATTGCAGCGCTTGGCGGTGTGCAGAGCACAGCGTTTGTGCGGGTGATGGAGGCTTCGGTGTCGGCCTTTAATTTTTGCAGAATCTCCGCGCGGCGATTGGTACATTCGGCTTCAATCTGCCGCGTTTTGCGCGTGCAGACAGCGTGGGCGCGGGCGTTTTTTTCGGTAAACGCGGGCGCGTTTTCTATGGCCTCCGCACAGCGGCGCATGTGCGCGTAGGCGTCGAGGATGGGCATGTAGAGCGATTTGCGGAAATCCGGAGAAACGGAGCCGATGAGCCCCGCGGCGTCCGGCAGCAAAAACGCGTTTTTGATTTTCTTTGCGCCGGATTGAATGGCGGAAAGCGCTTTTTGCATGCGTGCAATGAGTGCTTCCGCGCACACGTTTGCGGTGTTGTACGGCTTTTGCATGGCGGCGGAAAAATACTGCGGCTGCATGCGGTGAAAGTGCGGATCGAGAATGTCGTTCATCGCAATCTCGGCGGCGGAAAGCAGGCTTTCGGCATCGCCTTTAAGCGTGTCGTGCTCGTGCGCGAAGTCTTCTAAAAGCTCGTCGGTTGCGTCCTGTACGGCGCAGACGCGGCGTTCTCTGTTTTGGTCGTTCAGGCGCAGCGCGGTGCGGGTCTCCGCTTCCATGCGGCGGAGCGTTTCGTGCAGCGTGGAAAGCGAAGCGGCGGTGCCGTTTAACGTGCGGAAAACGGCGGAAAACGGTGCATTCATGGGAAAACTCCTTTTCGAAAAATTTAGCCGAACGCCATTTTGACGAACCCGACGATGCCGAGTACGAGCACGGCAAGCGCGAGCGCCATCAGGATGGGCGCGGCCATGAGTACGAACACGGCGGCGGGCGGCGCAAAGCAGCAGACGGAGACGGTGCAGAGGTAGGCAAGCACGTTATAGCAGTGTTTTTTCGCGCCCGTTTTGCCGTAAAGATAGATGCAGAATACGGTTATGATGATAACGAGCGCTTTGGCGTGCTCAAATACGAACTGCTGTACGTAGTCCTCCAAAAAATCGAGGTGCGCGGGCGGGGTGAACGCTGCCTGCATCTCATGAAACACGCAAACAGCAGCAAAGACGGAAGCGGAAAGCGCGAAAAGCCAGTAAACGAATTGGCGCGCAAAGCTGACTTCGGGGGTGTCCTCGGCGGTGGTATCGGCAACGGCGGGGGCTGCGGTGTGCTGTGTGCGGCTGCGGTGCTCGGCTTCGCGGTCGTGGATGGTGCCGTCTTCGGCAATGTAATAATCCGGCATAAGGGCCTCCTTATCGGAACGGTTCGGGGTCGTCGTCATCGGTCTCGGCGATGTCGCCGCCGAACAGGGCATCGAATTCTTTTTCGGCAGACGCGGGGTCAAGCGGCTTTGGACGGGCGGTCATGGCCAAAAAGCGCTGCGCGTCTTCAAGCCGTTTTTTGCGGTCTGACGCGGAGGGCTTTAGCTTCTCAGCATCGAGCCCTGTCGGAAAAATCACGCCTGCGGCGGCTTTTTGCAGCTCTGCTTCGCGGCTATACAAAAGCGAAACGAGGATGGAAACGGCGGAATACAGCGTTTCTTCGAGTGATGTAGGAACTTCCAGTGCGGAAAGAGCCATTTTTGCGCACAGACCCTCCGGGCGGCGGCCGACGAAGAGTGCGCCGGACTTTACGGAATCGTTTTCCGCGTTGCAGATCTGCGCGGCGGCGTGCAGGTAGCGTGGATCAAAAACAAGGGCGTTGCGACCGGGGAACAGGCGCAGAATGAAAAAGGTCTTCTCATCATTTAAGGTGACGTGCAGCTTCCAGCGGCGGTGCGCGGCCAGAAACTCGTAGAGGTAGCACGCGCTGGTTTCATCGGGCGCATGTTTTGCAAGCACGGTAAAGTGCGTTCTTTGAAAATATTCCTCCATGAGGGGCAGAAAGTCTTCCGCGTGGGACGGGGCGGGAGACGGAATGTGGATCTCCTGCGGCTCCGGGAGCGCCTCCGGCAGTACGCCCGCGCTGAGCGAACGCAGAGCGCTGATGTGCGGCGTGAGTGCGGCGAATGCGGTGCGCTCCAAAAGCTCCAGTGTGGCGCGGGAGACGGGCGCGTGCTCAAAGGCGACCTCCGTGCGGTAATAGACCTCGCACAAATTGGATTCTACACACACGACGCCGACCTCCGGCGTGATGCGCTGGCAGTAATCGGCGACCATCGGCACGTAAGACGTGCGGACTAAAATGCCGGGGTAGGCGCTTAAAAGCAGAAAGCCGAGCTCTTTATCCACGCGGGCGCAGAAAACGAGCGAGGTGCGGCCGTCCGTTTTGCGGTACAAAAACCCGGGTTCCTCGTCGAGCTTTTCAAAGCTGTCCGCGGTCTCATCCAAATATGTTTTGAGCATTTCGTAGGTTTGGGTGCTGTTTTGTGTAGGCAAAGTAAAAACCTCCTTAGATCCGTTTGTTTTCACCTTTACTACGAACGGCGCATACGAAATTTTGAGCGCACAAAAGAAAAATGCCCTGTTCTTTTCACAGAACAAGGCATTTTAAAGCTTAAATTTAGTTTTGTGTCGGTGCGGAAGCGGTCTCTGCGGTGTTTAAAACGTGCTTTACAAGGCGGTGCGTTTTGAGGTCGATGGGATTCTGCGGGTTTTCGCACAGCTGTGCGTAGCAGCGCTTTAAATCATCCGCGTAGCTTTGGAACGTCACAAGGTCGAACGCGCGCTGGCAGCACGTGAGCGCTTCTTCAATATCGGCCTTATTGCGGTAATCGCTTTCAATGACGAGCGCTGTTTTGGCGAGCGCCAGACGGTAGCTGAAGTAGCCCATGTGCTCGGAATTCTGCTCAGCGGCAGAGAACGAAAGTCCCTTTTGTGCAATGCGCAGGATGAGGTCGTATTCAAGGCTTTTCTTCAGAATTTCCGTAAGGTACAGCTTGCAGCAGCTTGCAGCGTTTAAGGGCTGCGGGCGGCCGTTTGCGGTGATTTTTTCAAAAATGACGCGGCGCAGGACGTTTTCGGCGTCTGCGGTGCGGTTTTTGTCGAGCAGCACGGTGGCTTCTTTCATGTAACCACGCTCATCAAGCGGGAAAATACGCTGAAAATCACGGCAGACGGAGAGCGCTTTTTCAAAATACGCTTCGGTCTGCTCCGGCGGGCAGCACAAGGCGCGGGTGCGGCAATACTCGGCAGCGTCTTTAAAAAGCCGCGGTTCGTTCCAGTTTTCGCGCCCGAGGCTTTCGGCTGCGGCAAGATAGGTTTCGCCGTCCGCGCCGCTGCGGGCGCAGGTATTGAGCGTGATGGCGAGCAACGTTGCGCTGCGGGGATAGATTTTAAGTGCAAAATCACACACGCGCAAAGCGTCGAAATAATCGCCGAGCGCCTCAAAGCGGTCGATGAGGTTGTTGAAATCGCCGACAGTGCCGGTGATGTGGTTGTTTTCATCCGAGACGGCATCCGCAAGGCTGCGCATGAACGCGGCGCTGCCGTGCCCGCCGTGCTTTCTGAGCAAAGCGAGCGCTTCTGCGGCGGAGCAGATATGCAGTGTGTTTTGGGCGATAGGTTTAACAGGGGTTTCCATGTGGCTTTGCACCTCTTTTTATATGGGTTAGTTTATTTTTTGAACGGCTCTGGCGATCCGTTTAGGAAACCCATTGACTGGGTTTCCTACGATTTGAACGTCCCCGGACGTTCAAATCTACCTTCCTAGTCTTGGGGTAGGCAAAAGGGTTTCGAGCTCTGCGGAGCTCGACCAAAGGTTTCACCTTTGGAATCTGACAAGCTTTTGAAAAAGCTTGAGCAAAACTTTATTCGTCGTTTGCAGTCAGAAATTTTCGTTCAGCAGTTCAATGACATCGCAGGTTTCCGCAAGCATTCTGAAATTCCGCTCGCCGAGCAGGGCGCAGAGGATGACGAGTGCGACGCCGCGGTGGACGTTGTTTTCTTCGCTGCACCGTTGCCACAGGTGGTAAGGCTCGCTTAGTTGCGGCGAATTTTGCAGCACGGCGCCGAGTGTGGTCTCAATCACGCTCGGAATCAGCATGCGCTCCAAATACGTTTTGCAGTTTCGTGTAAGCTCACGCCCGCGCCAGCCGCTGTCGTTTTGAAAATCCTGCTTTAAGTCGAGGAGCAGTTCGCTTGTACCTTCGCCACCATACAACGCTCTGCGGCCGCTTTCTTCGGGGTATGTGCACAAAATGCGCGCCCAGATGCTTTCGGGTAAAATCCAGCTGTAAAACGCGTCCTCGGCGACGGTGTCGGCTGAGCCGGGCTCCAAGCTGAGCGGCGGAAGCTTTTCGATATAGCCGACGGACTGCAAAAACCACGCTTTTTTATACATACTGTCGCCCATAAGCAGCAGATAGACGGTATCGAGCGTGAACTTCGGGGCGCTTTCCGCAAAAACGGGCGGCAGGCTTTCGCATGTTTCTTCGGTTTTGGCGGCTGTGGGTTTGATTCTTTCGACGCTTTCCGTAAACGCGTAGCCGATGCCGGTTTTGGTGGTGACGGCGCCGTTTAGCCCGGCTTTTTTCAGCAGGCGGCGCACGGCGGAGACGGTATCGTAAATGAGGTTGCTGACGTCCGAATCGACATCATACCCCCACACATGCGCGGTGATCTGCTCTTTTGTGAGCGTTTGCCCGGCGTTTAAGACAAGGTAGCGCAGTAGGCGGTTTTGCTGTGCGGTGAGGTCGATGACCACTTTATCGTTTTTTAAAGTACCGCCCGTGGCGTCATACGTGACGTTTTGGATTTTATAAAGCTCGTCCACCGCGTTTCCTCCTTTTTTATGGATAACCCGATTATAGCATTGAATGTGCGGTTCTTCAACGCTGTTCGGCGAAAATCGAGAAAAAATCGAGACCGTTTCGGGATAGTACCGAGAACCGTTTTTTATCCTTAAAGCACAAGAAAAACGCTTTAAGGAGGAACGGATATGGCAGCAAAGGTATTTGAAAAGAGCGCGGAGGAAACAGCGTTCCGCGCGGTTTTAAAGGAAGTGTACGAAAGCGGAAAAAACAGCGTTGCTGTGTTGTGGGCGGACGCGGCCCTTTCCGCACGCTTTCAGGAAACCCTGTATGCGTTTCTTTTAAAGGACGTTTTGGGCAGTGCTGCGGCGGGTGTAAAGCTGCGCGCACTGTGCGCTTTTTGCGGCGGCGAAGCGGAGACGGCGCAGACCGAATACACGCACGAGACGTTCATCGGCCTGATGAGCCCCATTACAAAGGGCGAAAACAAGGGCGCAGTGCGTCTTGATTTATTTTTCAAAAAGGGGGAGGCGCATTTTATCCCGACGCTGTTCGCGTATGTGATGAATAATATCCTCGGCGATCGCTTTAAAAAAGCTGTGCCGGACAGCTTAGACCGTGAGCTTGAGGGCGAAGACGGCAGCATGGCGCTTGGCGCGAGTCTTGCGGGCGAAGAAAACACGGAGCGCGAGGTGCTGGGCGAGATGATGAGCGCCGATATGGTGCAGGCTGTGTACGAGACGCTGCACGACCGCCCGGACGAGCTTTTCGCCTTTGCACACAAGCAGAGCGAGGGCCAGATGGACTGCAAAACGCTTTTAAAGACGCTGCGCCGCCTGCGCACGCCCGAAAAGGTTTATCTGGATGCGATGGCGCTGCTGGGCGCTGCGGCGCAGAACAAGGCAGAGTGGGACGAAAAGGCCCTCTTACGCTTGGAACGCATTTTAAAAATGGACGATTGCCGCGCCGCCGCGGAGCTTTCCGCCTGCGCAAACCGCGCGAAAACAAGATTGAAGAAGTCCGCAGCGCTGCTTGCAATGCGGTAAGGTATGGGGTGCATAAAATCAATGCGCGTTTGGGTCGGGTGCATCGGTCAAAAAGCGGACGGGGGCAGGGGTATCGGTGTGCGTGCCGATGCACTTTTCCATCCAGATCATGTCGTACCAGCGGCCGAATTTATAGCCGCATTTTTTGAACGTACCGACCGTTTTGTAGCCGAGGTGGGCGTGAAAATCGGCACTGTTGTGGTTTAGGTACTCGTCCTCCTTGTCGATATAGCCGATGCAGGCGTAAAGGTTTAAAATGCCCATATCTTTGAGGCGCTGCTCCATGGCTTCGTAGATCTTTCTGCCGAAGCCCAGTTTTTTGGCGGTGCGGTCAAGGTAAACGGTCATTTCGCATGACCAATCGTAGGCGGCGCGGCCGATGAATGAGCCCGCATAGGCGTAGCCCATGACCTTGCCGTCCGCTTCGAGGACGATGTACGGGTAGCGCAGCGTGATGTTTTTCATGCGGTGTCGGAATTCTTCGAGCGACGGCACGTTGTACTCAAAGGTGATGGCGGTGTTTTTTACGTAATAGCTGTAAATTTCCAGCAGGCGCGGTGCGTCGGAAAGCTTGGCGTCACGAATCAAAACAGTGCTCATGAAAATACCCCCTAAAAGCTCAAATACAAATCGTAAATTTGGAAAAAGCATAGCACCGCCGGGGTGAAGTGTCAACCCGGGCGGTGCTGTTTTGTGGCAAGGACGATGTTTTCTCGGGAGTTTTTGCCGGCCTTGCCGAGAAGCGACTTGTTATGACCGGAGAGGAGCGCTGCCCGCGGGAACGGTGCAGGAGAATATCCGCATGCTTTCATGATTTGTTCACGAAAAGTTGGAAATTTTGAGATTGACTTTCCGCCAAAAAACGCATAGAATAGGCTAAAATAATATCGCGCTTATTTTAATCGCGCGCGAGAGGAGAGAGAACATGAACGAAGTGAAAACGCCGAAAAAGCCGCTTATTTTTTATTACGGCATTGCGATGGTCGTTTTGCTGCTTTTAAACATGCTGGTGATGCCACTGATTACACAGCATCAGGTGGAGGAAGTGGACTATGGCACGTTCATCAAGATGACGGAGAACAAAGAAATCGGCCAGGTGGAGATTGAAGACAACCAGATTTTGTTCACAAATAAGGACAAGAGCAAAATTTATAAAACCGGCCTTTTGAATGACGACGGCCTTGTACAGCGCCTTTACGATTCCGGCGCGGAGTTTTCCGGCGAGATTGTGGAGCAGATGTCTCCGCTGATGAGCTTTATCGTGAGCTGGGTGCTGCCGGTTGTGCTCTTTGTGGTACTGGGACAGCTTTTGTCGCGGCAGCTCATGAAGAAAATGGGCGGCCCGAACGCCATGAAGTTCGACATGGGCAAGAGCAGTGCGAAGGTGTATGTGCAGTCTTCGGACGGCATTAAGTTTGCGGACGTTGCGGGCGAGGACGAAGCGAAGGAGAACCTTTCCGAAGTTGTCGATTACCTGCATAACCCGAATAAATATAAAGAGATTGGCGCTTCCATGCCAAAGGGCATTTTGCTTGTGGGCCCTCCGGGAACCGGCAAAACAATGCTGGCTAAGGCGGTCGCCGGCGAAGCGAACGTGCCGTTTTTCTCCATGTCCGGCTCGGAATTTGTCGAGATGTTCGTTGGCATGGGCGCATCAAAAGTACGTGACCTCTTTAGGCAGGCAAAGGAAAAAGCGCCTTGCATCGTGTTCATCGATGAAATCGACGCCATCGGTAAAAAGCGCGATAATCAGCTGAGCACGAATGATGAGCGCGAGCAGACCTTAAATCAGCTTTTGACCGAAATGGACGGCTTTGAGGGCAACAACGGCGTTATTATTCTTGCCGCGACGAACCGCCCGGAGTCGCTTGACCCCGCCTTGACGCGTCCGGGCCGTTTTGACCGCCGCGTGCCGGTGGAGCTGCCCGACCTTGCGGGCCGTGAGGCGATTTTGCGTGTACACGCGAAGAAAATTAAGGTTGCACCCGACGTTGACCTTGCGAAGATCGCGCGCATGGCTTCCGGCGCTTCCGGCGCAGAGCTTGCGAACATTGTGAACGAAGCTGCGCTGCGCGCCGTGCGTGACGGCCGTGCTTCCGCAACGCAGGCCGACCTTGAGGAGAGCATCGAGGTTGTTATTGCAGGCTATCAAAAGAAAAACTCTATTCTCACAACGCGCGAAAAGCTCATCGTTTCGTACCACGAAATCGGTCACGCGCTGGTGGCGGCGAAGCAGACGAACTCCGCGCCGGTGCAGAAGATTACGATTATTCCGCGCACGTCCGGCGCGCTGGGCTACACCATGCAGGTGGAGGACGGCGACCATTACCTGATGAGCCGCGAGGAGATTGAAAACAAGATTGCGACATTCACGGGCGGCAGAGCCGCGGAGGAGGTCGTGTTCCATTCCGTTACAACGGGTGCATCGAATGACATTGAGCAGGCGACAAAGCTTGCCCGCGCAATGATCACGCGCTACGGCATGAGCGACAACTTTGATATGGTCGCGCTGGAGACGGTGACGAACCAGTACCTCGGCGGCGATGCTTCACTGGCGTGCAGCGCCGAAACGCAGGCAGAGATCGACAGACAGGTGGTTGACCTTGTGAAGAAGCAGCACGCGAAGGCGGTGCGGATTTTACAGGAGAACCGCCCGAAGCTCGACGAGCTTGCAAAGTTCCTGTACGAGAAAGAGACCATCACCGGCGAAGAGTTTATGGAGATCTTGAATCAGTAAAGAATTTAGATAAAACGAAAGCGCACAGCCTCGAAAAGAAGCTGTGCGCTTTACTTTTTGATATGTGTTCTTTTTAAGAGCTTACTTTTTGCAAGCTCTTCGGGAGACCCCCTAATGGGGTCTCCCACGAGTAAACAGTCCACCGGACTGCTTAATAGCAATGCGAAGCATTGGTTTCTCCCAGTCCTGATTTTGGGTAGGCAAAAGGGTTTCGCTTTCTGCGGAAAGCGACCAAGGGCTTCACCCTTGGAACCTGACCGACTTTTTGAAAAAAGTTGGATCAAAAACTTTTAGACACGCTTTCACGTAAGCTTTGTGTTATTTCTTACCCGTATAATACTTCGCAAGCCCGCCTTCGCCGGTTTCTCTGTATTTGGAGAACAAATCTCTGCCGGTCTCGTACATGGTGTTGACGACGACGTCGAACGAGATTTTTCTTGTATAGGTGAGAAAATTCGCAAGGCTCAGCGCGTTGATGGCGCGCATGGCGGCGACGGCGTTGCGTTCGATGCACGGAATCTGCACGAGTCCGCGCACGGGGTCGCACGTAAGGCCGAGGTGGTGCTCCATAGCGACCTCGGCAGCGTATTCAATCTGGTCTAACTCCATGCCGTGCAGCTCCGCGAGGGCTGCCGCCGCCATGGAACATGCGCTGCCGATCTCCGCCTGACAGCCGCACTCCGCGCCGCTGATGGAGGCGTTCGTCTTGATAAGATTGCCGATGATGCCGCCCGCCGCGAGCGCGTGGAGAATCTCGGTATCCGTAAAGCCGCGGCGTTCCTGCATATACAAAAGAACGCTCGGCAGCACGCCGCAGGAACCGCACGTGGGCGCGGTGACGATGATGCCGCCTGCCGCGTTTTCTTCGCTGACGGCGTAGGCATAGGCGCACACAAGGCGGTTTTCGCGCGTTTCGGCGCTTTCATCGATGTGATTCTGACGGTAGAGCATTTTCGCTTTGCGCTGCACGTCTAAACCGCCTTTTAAGGTGCCTTCGGTCTCTAAACCGCGAGTGACGGCTTCGCGCATACAGCGCCAGACTTCCTTTAAATAGTCCCAAATCTCCGTGCCCTCGCACTCTTCCGCATACTGCCAAAGGCGCATGTGACGCGAGGCGCAGTAAGCCTTGATGTCGGCGAATGTGGAAAGCGGGTAAACGTCTGCGGGGGCGTCTTCCGTTTCGCCCTCCGAGAGAATTTTACCGCCGCCGACGCTCATGACGCGCTCAAAGCCGATCTCTTTGTCGTTTTCAATGGCGGTGAGCTCCAGCGTATTCGGGTGGGGGAGAGGCTTATCCGAAAGGTCGAACCGAATTTCCACCGGCAGTGGGGAAAAGGTCTTGACGAGAATGTCGTCCGTCAAGTGGCCTTTGCCCGTTTTGGCGAGCGAACCGTACAGAGTGACGAGAAAACGGTCTGCCTGCGGGTATTTTTCTTTAAAGCGGCGCGCGGCGCGCTCCGGCCCCATGGTGTGGGAGCTGGAGGGACCTGTGCCGATGCGGTAAAGTTCCTTGAGTGATTCCATGTGTTTTCCTTTCAGAAATCGGGTCAAATATCTTGCGGGGGCTGAATGACACCGTTGATGATGCAGCGACCGTCGTGGCGGAACAGCGCGTTTGCAAGCTCTTTTTCGGTTTTGATGCGGTACGGGAACGCCATGCCGGCTTTGCCGATGTTTGATTCATGCTGTTCGTGCGTATCGCCGCCGCTGGTGCCGTAAAGATGATTTTCTTTTGCAAAATCATAGCCGCGGCTGTTGTCTTCGTCGGAGTTGCCGGCGTTGTAAATTTCGGCGGCGTCCAATAGCTCTGGCTGCGGGAGTACGTTGGGGTCGATGTACGGCGCACGGCGGAACGGATGCGCCTGCGAGATGAATCCGCCCGCTTCGTGCACGGCGTCGCAATAGTCTTTGATGGGCGCGACGTCGATATTCGGGTGTGCGAGCAGAAAATCGAGATCGATGCCGTAGGTGAGCACCTCTTTGCCGGAGCCGTAGTGGTGCTCAAGGCCGAACAGAATGTCAAAATCCTTATCCTTTGCCCAGTCCTTTACGCGCAGATAGGCGTTCCAGTAGGCGCGGACCTTATCCTCCCACGGCAGGGTTTTGTCAATGGCGGTGCTGCCCTGTAAAAAGTGATTTGTAAAGCACATGCCGGCGTAGCCGCGGCCATAATAGACCTTGGCAATAACCTCCGGCGGATTGTGTCCGCAGTGGCTGCACAGGCTGTCGTGCACGTGCATCTCGTATTTATACAGCATAAGGATGCCTTCTTTCGCTTATTTTTTCGGCTTTAATTTACGGCGCTCGCCGTTCGGCTCTACGATGACCATGTTATCGAGCTGTGTACGCAGGTTTTTGCGGTAGGCTGCGATATATTCTTCGCGCAGGGCTTTGCGCTCTGCGGTCTCCGCTTCGGTGAGACCCTCGGTTTTCGCTTTCTTTGCGAGGGCGTTGATGCGGTCTATCTTGCTTTGTTCCATAATAAATTCTCCTTCATGTGGGATCAGTCAACGTCGGAAACCACATTGTTCGCCCAAATGCCCGAGCGCAGCAGGATGGAGCCGATGATGACCTTGATGATATCTGCAAACTGCACGAGCGCATAGATGCCGATGATGGACAGCGCTGTGTAGCGGCTGCAGAAAAACGCGATGGGCAGCGGGATGAGCCAAGTAAATACGCAGTCAAACAGAAACGTGATGAACGTTTTGCCGCCGGAGCGAATGGTGAAGTACGTGACATGCGCAAATGCCTGAATGGGCAGTGCTGCGCCGGCGACGAGCAGAAGCTCGGTTGTGAGGCGCTGTACCTCCGGCGTGGTGTTGTAAATGAGCGGGATAAACGGCGCGGTGATGGCAATGAGCGCGCCAACGCCGATGTGCAGCACGACGGTAAAGAACAGAAGCTTATTATCCGTGCGCTTTGCTTCTTCAATCTCACCCGCGCCGAGCTGCTGGCCGATGATAATGGAAACGGCGTTGCCCATGGCGAACATGATGACGCAGAAGAGGTTCCATACTGTGCCGGCAATGTTCGTGGCGGCGACGACGGTCAGACCGCGCGTGGAGTAGCTTTGGCTGATCATCGTGGTGCCGATACTCCAGAAGAGCTCGTTAAGCATGAGCGGCGTGCCGGTGAGGAGGATCTTTTTCACGACGGCACCGGGCAAATACAGGCTTTTATATAAGCCCTGTGCAAAAATAAATGTTTTTTCGCGGCGGTGGGTATGTATGATGAGATAGATTGCTTCGATATATCTTGCGATAACGGTGGCGATGGCTGCGCCGACGACGCCGAGGCGTGGTGCGCCAAAGCTGCCGAAAATGAGAATGTAGTTTAAGACAAAGTTTGTGACGATGGCGATGATGCTGGCGGTCATCGGGGATACGGTCTCGCCGGTTTCACGCAGAGTGCTGGAATAGCTTTGCGAGAAGCTGAACGGTATGAGACCGATCAGCATGACGAACAGGTAGTTCTTCGCTTCGGAAAGCGTTAAGACGAGGTCGCCGCCGGATTCGCTTTCCGTGAGGAACAGCGAAATGAGCGGGTTATTGAAGAACAGAAGCGCGACGATGGCGATGACGGCCATTAAAACGCTGAAAATGAGCTTGAAGCGCAGCGCATAGCGCACGCCCTTGTGGTCACCCTTGCCGTAGAACTGCGCGCCGAAAATGGACGCGCCCGCAAGGCCGCCGAAGATGGTGAGGTTAAAGACGAACAAAAGCTGATTGACGATGGCGACACCGCTCATGGATTCGGTGCCGAGGCGGCCGACCATGACGTTATCGAGCAGGCTGACAAAGCTTGTGATGCCCTGCTGCACGATCATCGGGATGATGAGGCGGATGAGGTTTGCGTAAAACTCCCGGTCGCCGATGAATTTTTCTTTGTATTTTTTGAACATAACTCCTCCAAAATATCCTAAAGCTTGATTTTTAAAATTTATATCATCAAAACAGAGCTTCGCGTGACACGGCTGCGTGCGCCTGTTCTGTTCCCAAAAGAGAACCGTCCGTTTGACGGTTTTTATCGGTCTTCGGGCGGCAAAAGCTCGCCCAAAAGCGCTGTGTAGTCTGTGATGCAGCGGTCGCAGAGCTTTTGAAGCGCTATGCGGTCGCTTTCTTCCACAGCTTCGCTCAACACGCCAATGACCGAAAAGCCGGCGGCTTTTGCCGTTTTGGCGGCGTAGAGCGCGTCTTCAAACACAACGGTCTCATGCGGGGCGGCCTTTAAATCGGCCGCGCACTTTAAATAAATATCCGGGTGCTCCTTGCTTTTGCCGATGGTGGTGCAGCTTTCGATGACGGAAATGTACGGCGACATATCAAGGCGATCGAACGCAGGCCTTAAGGACGCAATGTCCGAGGCGGTTGCGACGGCTGCGGGAATGTGGCGCTCTGAGAGCGCTTTTAAAAACGCCGCCGCGCCGGTGATTTCGGGCACTTCTTTGGCGTAGCCCTCGCGGGCGAGTGCGATGATGCCCTCATGAATTTCCTCAACGGTGCCCTCAACATGGAGCACGTCGTGGTAATACTTGGCGCATTGCTCAAGCGAAAGGCTGTTTAGGGTGCGGAACAGATCGTCGGGTGCTGCGATACCCGTTTTTTCGGCGAATACGAACGTGAGTTTATTCCACATGGGTGTGCTGTTTAAAAGCGTACCGTCCACATCAAAAATGGCGGCGCGGATCTTTTCGGAATCTTTGAACATGAAAGCTCCTTTCAAAAAGGCGGACAAAAAAAGCCCGCCCGCGTGCATATACATTAGGAGTATACCACGCAGGCGGAGGTATTTCAAGGATATAAGGGGCGTTTTACGGAGCTTTTCGACACAAAATTACTCCATGCCAATGACCTTTTTAATGGCGTCTATGCCGTGTTGTACTTCTTTACCGAAGGCCTCTGCCATGCCCTCACTGCTTTCACCGCTCGTTTCCGGCTCGCCGAGCAGAAGGAAGAATACGTAATCGCCGTCGGCGTAAATTTCGGCGGCCTCTATTTTGTCTTTGCTTGCGGTGAAATCTTCATCTGCAAGCAGGCGCTGCTTATAAGCCGCGAGCTTCTCTTTGACTTCGTCCGTTTTGCCTTCTTTGACTTTTACGGCGATGAACGTATCCGGGTGGGCCTTCTGCGCGGTGTTTTCAGCGTATACCTCTTCGTAAAGCGAGTCGTCCATGCCGAGCTCTGAGCGAATTTCATCTTCGGTCAGTTTCGTATCGGGATAATATTTGTCGCCATAGGCTTCACGCAGGGCATCGCGGAAGGCGGAAAGGCCGAGCGCGGTCTCCGGCATAACGGAGGTGTCGTTCGGGGATTCACTCACATCCGGGGAAGGCGACGCAGACTGCGCGGGCTTTTCACTTGCGGCAGATGAGGAGGACGAGCTTTCGGTCGTTCGGCTTGCGCAGCCCGTGAATGAAAGCACCAAGAGCAAAGCAAGCAGAGCGGGAAAAATTCTTTTCATATCGGATCGATCCTTTCTACAAAAATAGCGTGCGCGGCGGTATGCCGCGTTACCCATAGAATGCCCGTCTTTTTGCGGAATAAACGCCGAAAACGATGCGTTTTCTTCGGTTTGCCGGAAATGATTGAAAAGTTCAAGCTTTTATAGTATACTGTGAACAAAGCGGCTGAAAACAGCACGTTTCGCATTTGGAGGTGGGAAGTATGGCGCGGCATCAGGCTGCGGAACGGGAGAAAAGCGTCTCGGTTTTGGCATCGCTGCTTCCGTTTTTATCGGTTTTATACAGTGAATTTATTTTTGCATATTTTGCGCATATGCCCATAACGCCCGTGAAGGTATGGATGGCGCTGGGACTTGGCGGCATCGCGCTGGCGCTTTCGCGCACGACGCCGTTAAAAGGGCTGAACTTTCTGCTTTTAACCGTGTGGACGGTGGGCCTTTGGGGCTTTACGTTCGTGCAGTTTTTATACCGGCAGATGTTCGGCGTCTGCATGGGACTGAAGGCCGGTATAAAAGGGCTGGAATTTTTAGCCGGACTTGTGCAGATCATCGGGCAGAATTGGCTTTTTTCGCTTTTGATGATTGTGGTGCCGGTGCTGCATTTTACACTGACGCGCAGCCTTTTAAAGAGACGCGTGAGTGTACTGGGCAAGCTTACGGGTGCAAACTGGATGGCCCCGCTCGGCGCGTGGCTGCTTTCTGCAATCCTGATTTTCGCGGGCGTTGTGCTCGGTCTGCGCGGCACGGCGGGCGAGCCCTCCGACCGGCAGCTTCTAATGACGCGCTTTGACGCAGAGGCGTCATTACAATCCTTCGGCGCGGCACCGGAATTTTTGCTGGATGTAAAGTACAACGTGCTGCGCATAGCGGGTGAAGAGACGATGGAATATTACCTTGTGCAGGACGGAAAAGATCCCGTGCAGGTAACGCCGACTCCGGCGCCGGAGAATTCCTGAAAAAACTCTGAAATTCACCCGGAAGTTCTTGACCCGGGTTTCAGAAAAACGTACAATAATAGAGTAAAGTCGAATAAGTGGGTGTGTCCCGGCTTTGCCGGGACACACCACAGCAAAAATGGAGATTTATGAAGCATTACCGTTAGAAAGGCGGTGCCAAAAACGAACACACAAAATCCGAACGAACAAAACAGAAACGCGAATACGCCGAACGGCGCGAATTACACGAACCCGCTCCAAAACGAGTTTGAAAACTCCGCGACGTACCGCGTTATCCACAAGGTGGGCGACAAGGTGACGGAGAGCGTGAATAACCTCGATGGGGAGAAGATTTCCCGCGAGGTGCAGGGTGCGGTGAACGGCGTTGTAAACGAAGTGAACCGTGTGGCGGAGACCGTAAACCGCAAGTTTAACACGAACGCGCGGACAAATTATCAGTCGCCGCAGGGGCAGAATCCGGACGGTACGTACCACTATTCCTACACGCAGACGGCGTACTCGAATTACAAGCGCCCGAATACAAATCCGAATCAGGCTCCGAGCAGCGCGCCCGGCGGACCGTATAATCCGCCGCGCGGCACAGCGCCGCGAAATGCCGTTTCGCAGAACGGTGCGCCCGTGCAGCAGCCGAAAAAAGCGCCGCGCAAGCAGGACATGATCGAAAAGTACAAGCCCTCAAACGGCCGCTATTGGCTGACGGGCATCGTGTGCATGCTGTATGCGCTGAACGGCCCGCTTTACCGCTGGCAGGACCTCATCACGTTTGTTGTGGTGGGTGCGGCGGCGTTTTTCATCGGCGGCAAAATTTTCAAGGGCAAAAAGTATTATGTGCCGGCGGAATCCGTACAGCCGGAGAAAAAGCCCGAGCCCGAAAAGAAGCCGGAGCCGAAAGCGGAGCCGCAGAAAAAGGTCTCTACCGGCGATCCCGAGGTGGACAAGATCATTGAGGAAGGCTACAAATATCTGCATGAGCTGCGCGACGTGAACATCCGCATCCCGGACGAGGTGATGACAAAGCGCATCGACCGCATGGAAGTGGCTTCTGCCGACATTTTTGCGTATATCGCGGAGCACCCCGAAAAAGCAGCGGAGATCCGCCGGTTTATGAACTACTATCTGCCGACAACGCTGAAGCTTCTGAACAGCTATGATAAGCTGAGCCGCCAGAGAGTGAAGGGCGAGAACATTCAAAAGACAATGTTTGAGATTGAAGGCATGATGGAGACGATCGCGGGCGCGTTTGAAAAGCAGCTGGATAGCCTGTTTGATGACGATGCGCTGGACATTGCGGCGGACATCAGCGTGATGGAATCCATTTTGAAGCAGGAGGGCCTTTCCGGCGAAGACATGAAAATGCCGGGCCTTGACCCGAACGACACAAGCAAAACACAGACAAAGTGATTTTTGACCGTGTGACGCACACGGTGAATATAAGGAGGACGAACAACATGAGCGACGTGAAATTGACCTTAGAGCCCGAGCTGGAGACCCCCGCACCCGGCATTCCCACCCTGACGCTGGACGGCGTGGAGGAAGAAAAGCCCGTAGCCCCTGAGAAAAAAGAAGAGGAACAGCCCGAAGTGCAGCTTACGCCCGAAGAACAGAAGGTCGTAGACGACTTTGCGGAAAAAATTGACATTACAAGCTCTGCGCTCGTGATGCAGTATGGTTCCGGCGCACAGAAGAAAATTGCAAACTTCTCCGACACGGCGCTTGCAAATGTGCGCACGAAGGACCTCGGCGAAGTAGGCGATGAGATCGCGAACCTTGTTGTAGAGCTGAAAAGCTTTGATGCGGGCGAAGAGGAAAAGGGCTTCCTCGGCTTCTTTAAAAAGCAGGCAAACCGCCTCGATGGCATGAAGGCGCGTTACGACAAAGCCGAAGTGAACGTGAATAAGATTGCGTCTTCCCTTGAGGGCCACCAGGTGCAGCTGATGAAGGACATCGTGATGCTTGATAAGCTGTACGAAACGAACCTTGCGTACCACAAAGAGCTTTCCATGTACATTCTGGCGGGCAAAAAGCGCCTGAAAAGAGAGCGCGAAACGACGCTGGAAGAGCTGAAAGCAAAGGCACAGCGCTCCGGCCTGCCGGAGGACGCGCAGGCGGCAAACGACTTTGCACAGCAGTGCGACAGCTTTGAAAAGAAGCTGCATGACCTCGAGCTGACCCGCATGGTTTCCGTGCAGATGTCGCCGCAAATTCGTCTTGTGCAGAACAACGACCGTTTGATGGCGGAGAAAATTCAGTCCACCATTGTGAACACCATTCCGCTTTGGAAGAGCCAGATGGTATTGGCGCTTGGCGTGGCGCACTCTGCAGATGCGGTGCGCGCACAGCGTGAAGTGACCGATATGACGAACGAGCTGCTGCGCAAGAACGCAGAGAAGCTGAAGATGAGCACCATTGAGACGGCGCGCGAATCCGAGCGCGGCATTGTTGACATGGAGACGCTGCGCCAGACAAACCAGTCGCTCATCTCGACACTCGATGAAGTTGTGAAAATTCAGGAAGAGGGCAAGACCCGCCGCCGCGAAGCGGAGCAGGAGCTCGGCCGTTTGGAAAACGAGCTGAAGCAGAAGCTTTTAGACATTCGCGCGTAAATAAAGAGAACACCGGCCGGGTTGTGCTTGCAGTGCTGCCCGGCTGTGCGTTTATAGACTTTAAATTTGCGTGCCATAAATTTACATGTAGACAGAAAAAGCAGAAAGGAAATTTTTATGAAAAAGAAAAACGATGGCGTAAAAGCCGTGGGCCGTGTTTCGGCGGTCATTGCGATGGTGGTGTTAATTTTGGCGGCGATCCCAGTCGGCGCGTGTATATCTTTGTCGCGCGAGCGCAACAATGTGACAGCGGAATACTACGGCTCCGACGACGTGTACGGCGTTTTGGATCAGGTCTCGATGATGGTTTCCGAAGCATCGAATCTGGTGACGATCGCGGAAAAATACAGCGAGACGGACTTGACGCTTGTAGATGCCGTGCGTACCGCGCAGAACGCGGTGAAAAAGGCCGAGCGCCCGGCGGACAAGTACGCGGCTTTAAACGACCTGACGACGTCGGTGAAGGCGATGTATCGCCAGATCAAGAATATCGACATGAACGAGGAGGACGCAACGTACCGCGAATCGCTGATGTCGAACTACAATTCCGACTTGGATTATCTGATGCGCGACGATTACAACGATAAAGCCGCCGCATTCAACGATGCGCTGCACAACTCGCCTGCGTATGCACTGGCGAAGCTGGTGGGCATCGGTGATGTGGAGCTGTTCGCGTAAAAGTTTGAAACGGACAGGGAAAGGAAATGCTTATGACAAAGACCGTACATCCTGTTTTGAAAAAGACGGGCGCTGTGCTGCTTACGGTGCTGGTGCTCGTACTTATGGCGGTGCCGGCGTTTGCCGTGGCGTTGCCGGATGCCCCGACGGGCTATGTGTATGACGGCGCGAATGTGCTTTCGTCCTCGACGGAAAGCTATATTGAGCGCACGGGCAGCGCACTTGCCGAAGCCTGCGGCGCGGAGGTCGTGGTGGCGACCGTGGATTTCACCGACGGCGAGGACATTGCCGATTATGCGTATGACCTCTTTAACAAGTGGGGCATCGGTGACAAGAAAGCGAATAACGGTCTCTTGATTCTGCTTTCCATCGGTGCGGAGGATTACTACGCCGAGCCGGGCGTGGGGCTGACCGATGTTTTTACCGGCGGCGTGCTGGACGCGATGTTGTATGACTACCTTGAGGACGATTTTGCCGCGAAAGAGTACGACAGCGGCGTGAAAAAGGTCTACGCCCGCGCGGTGGAGATTTTGGAAGACCACTACAATGTCTCGTATTCCACGGGTACGACAAACAACGCGAATGCGAACACCAATTATAATTATGCGAATAATAATACATCCGGCGGAATTTTATACGGATTTCAGCGCTTCTTCTCGCGGGTCTGGCGGTTCTTCTTTGTGGTTCTGTTTGTCATTTTGATTATTGCGCTGAGCGTGCTGCGTCCGCGCAGACGGTATTACCGCAGAGGTTGGGGCGCGCCGCCCCCGCCGCCTCCGATGGGCGGTTTCTGGCGCGGACCCCGTCCGCCGCGCGGCCCGGGCGGTCCCGGATTCGGCGGCCCGAGACCGGGTGGATTTAGCGGTTCGCGTCCCTCGGGCGGTCCCCGTCCCGGTGGCGGACGCTCCGGAGGCTTTGGCAGCGGCCGTTCGGGCGGCGGTGCGCCGCGCGCAGGCGGAGGCTCCACGCATGGCGGAGGTGCAGGCAGAAGAAGATGAGTATTTGGGTTTTGTTTGATTTAGACGGCACCCTTGTCGATAACAGTGAGGGCATCACGAAAAGCACGCAGTTTGCGCTCGACAGCTACGGCTATCCGAACCAGCCGATGGAGACGCTGAAAAAGTTCATCGGTCCGCCGTTGCATGAATCCTTTATGGAATTCTACGGCTTTTCCAAAGAGCAGGCGTTTGAGGCGGTAGACCGCTACCGCGTGCGCTACAAAGAAAAAGGCGTGTACGAAAACCGCTTGTACCCCGGCATGAAAGAACTGTTGGAGGCGCTGAAAAGCGCAGGTGTGAAATTGAGTGTTTCCACCTCAAAGCCGACGGTGTTCACGGAGAAGATCTTGAAGCAAAATGGGATCTTTGAGCTGTTCGACCAGATTGTCGGCGCGAATCTCGATGGCTCCATGACGGATAAGACCGAAGTGATGCAGGAGGCCATGCGCCGCGCGGGCGGAAAGGAAAACAATACGTTTTTCATGGTCGGCGACCGAAGCTTTGATATGATCGGCGCGAAAAATTGCGGCGTGCCGGGCATCGGCGTGTACTTCGGCTTTGCGGAACCCGGCGAGCTGGAAGAAGCGGGCGCGGATTACACCGTGGAGACCACAGAAGAACTGAAAACATTGCTGATGAAGCTTGTGACGGAAGCCGAGAATTGAAATCTGGTGACACTCCGTTCGTTTTTTGATAGAATGTAGTTAAGAAGAACAAAATGACTTTGCGGGGAAGAAAATTACCGCACGGTGCTCGTTTTGCAGCTGAATAATGTGTCCGTTACGAAAGACTATGAGATCACCGTGGCCGTGAACGACTATCTCAATCCTTTCAGCCCGCAGGATGGCGTGGAGTACACGCGGAAAACGTCCGATGATTTGTGGAGCGGTGAACATGCGGTGACGGTCATGCCGAAAGACCTGCAAACGGAGGTGCTGCTTGGCAGTGAGCTGAAAAACGGCGCGAAAAGCCGCTTGATCTGCATGAGCTTTCCGTCCTCCGGCAACGCGAAAAGAGAAAGTGAGATGCCGGAATATGTCGTCACGGTGATGAGCTCGCCGCGGACGGTGACGGTTCCCGTTTGGGTGGTTATACCGGCGGGTCTGGTGATTGCTTTTATCATAGTTTTTGTAAGAAAAAAGCGCGCAGCTTGAGGGCTGTGCGCTTTAATACTATGTTCCATTTTGAAGAACTCGCGTGGCGAGTTCTTCAAGAAACCCCTTGATAGGGTTTCTTGCGGCGGAAACGTCCACTGGAAGTTTCCGCCTATCTTCCTGATCTATGGTAGGCAAAAGGGTTTCGTTTTCTGCGGAAAGCGACCAAAGGCTTTGCCTTTGGAAACCACCACCTTTAAAAAGGTGAACGAAATTTTATTCGTCGCTTCGCTAAGGTTGCCGGAAGCTTTAGGTTTCGCTTTCCATACCCGGAAAAGTGCGCTCGGGGTGGATGGCTTTATACGCCGGGCGGATGATTTTACCGGCATTGATGAGCTCTTCGATGCGGTGGGCGCTCCAGCCGGCGATTCTGGCGCAGGCGAAAATGGGTGTATACAGCTCCATCGGCAAATCGAGCATGCTGTAAATGAAGCCGCTGTAAAAGTCTACGTTTGCGGAGACACCTTTATAGATGCGGCGCTTTTCGGCGATGACCTGCGGCGCGAGCCGTGCGACGCGCATGTATAGTCCGTACTCGTCCTCACGGCCTTTTTCTTTGGAAAGGCCCTCTGCAAAGCGCTCCATGATGCGTGCTCTGGGGTCGGAGACGGAATACACGGCGTGGCCCATGCCGTAGATGAGCCCGGCGTTATCGAACGCTTTTTTATCAAGCAGGCGGGTGAGGTAATCGCAGATTTCATTCTCGTTCGTCCAGTCTTTGACCTGCTCCTTCATGTCCCTAAACATGCGTACGACCTTGATGTTCGCGCCGCCGTGCTTTGGGCCTTTTAAAGAGCCGAGTGCCGCGGCAATGGCGGAATACGTATCCGTGCCGGAGGACGACACGACATGTGTTGTGAACGTGGAGTTGTTGCCGCCGCCGTGCTCTGCGTGCAGCATAAGCGCGATGTCGAGCACCTTGGCTTCCAGCGGGGTGAACTGTTTATCGGAACGCAGAATACGCAGAATATTTTCGGCGGTGGTAAGCTCCGGCTTCGGCTGGTGAATGTAAAGACTTTTGCCGTCGTGATAGTGGCGATACGCCTGATAGCCGTAGACGGAAAGAAGCGGAAAAATGGCGATGAGCTGAATGCACTGGCGCAGCACGTTCGGGATGGAGATGTCGTCCGGGGCGTCGTCATAGGAATACATCGTCAGCACGCTGCGGGCGAGGGTGTTCATCATGTCGCCGCTCGGCGCTTTCATGATGATGTCGCGCACGAAATTTGTGGGTAACGTGCGGTAGAACGAAAGCTGTTTGATGAACCCGTCAAGCTGTTCTTTATTCGGCAGTTCGCCGAAAAGGAGCAGGTAGGCGGTCACTTCAAAGCCGAAGCTGTGGTTGCTCGGCATACTGCGGACAAGATCTTCAATGCTGTAACCGCGGTAGAAAAGCTGCCCTTCGCAGGGGATTTTCACGCCGTTTTCCATGCGGCTGGAGCGGATCTCCGAAATATCGGTAAGGCCGGTCAGAACGCCGTTGCCGTTAATGTCGCGCAGGCCGCGCTTTACGTCGTATTTTGCATAGAGCTCCGGGTCAATCTTACCGTTTTTCACGCAAAGATTGGCGAGGGCTTCCATTTCGGGGGTGATTTCTGAGTATACGGATCTTGCCATGCAGTCCATCCTTTCTTCGTTTCCCGTTTGGGGTTCTGCGAGTTTTTTAAAATCGTTCAAAACTAAGAATGATATATTTTATTATAGCATATTGGTGCTGTGTGAAAATGTCGAATTTGTGAATTTTCTGCGTCAGAACCGTGTACATGTGCATAATTTTGCATGCCGTATCATAAGCATGATAAGACGGATATGCCACACAAATGGAGGCAGTGCGATGCGAAAGGAACGGATCGGAAAAATCGGATACAGAATTTGCGCGGTGCTGGCGGCGGCCGTGTCACTTTGGTGCATGGGGGATAATTTATGGCCGGTTGTAAAGGAAAACGGCGCGGCGTGGGCGCTTAGGGCGGCGGGCTTACAGGCGGCAACAAGCCAAGAAGTGCCGCAAGCGGAAGCATCGCCTGCGCCCCAAAAGGAGGCCGTAAATGAAGCGGAGCCGGAAGCAACATCGCTCCCCACGGCGACACCTGTGCCCGTACAGGAGGAAACAGACACGGAGCTGCCCGTACTGCCGGCGCCGACACCTGACCCGGAGCGTGAAACGGCAGCGGTCGCCGCGACCTTTATGGGCGGAGGAGAAGAGATAAACGGCTTTTTTGTGAAGGATACTTCGGACTCGGGGCTTGATTTATCGGAAGAAATTTTAATTGACCCCGATGTGCACGTGAAGCGCGACGGCTCGCCGGTGGTGCTGTTTTACTCCACGCATACGTCAGAAGCGTACTTGCAGTATGAATCGGACTGGTATTACCGCGATGAGAGCTTTCGCACGGAGGAAGAAGAAAAAAGCGTTGTGGCGGTGGCAAAAAGGGCGAAAGACGTGATAGAAGCGGGCGGGTTCGGCGTGATCCACGACACGACAAGGTTTGACGAGACGTATTCCGGCAGCTACCAGCGCTCAATGGATGCGATGCAGGAAAATTTGCTGAAATACCCCACGATACAGATCACCGTGGATGTGCACAGAGACGCGTTCGGTGAGGAGGACGACGGCACACGGTATAAGCCCGTGGCGGAGGTGAACGGGGAGAATGCCGCGCAGATCATGATTATGGCGGGGTGTGACCTTTCGGAAGACCCGCTGTTCCCAGATTGGCGGGAAAACTTGCATTTGGCCTTGCGCTTGCAGCAAAAAGGCGATTTATTATATCCGGGGCTGTTTCGACCGCTGTTTTTCGCGCAGAGAAACTACAATATGCACGCCACGCACGGCTCGCTTTTGGTGGAGGTCGGTACAGAGGTGAATACGCAAAGGGAGGCGGACTACGCCGGGGAGCTGCTGGGCGAGACGATTCTGGCGGTTTTAAACGACATAGCGGAGGAATAGCGGAAAACGGACGGGGCATACTGCATGCGGAGGTGCTTTGCATGCGCAAATGTGTGTGTTCCCGCGCGTTTTTGATGTCGTTTTTCTGCACCGTGCTGGTGCTGCTGTTTGTGTTCGGTATGCTGATGGTGGACGCCGAGGGAAGACGGCTGAGCTTTAATGACAACGCCCCGCCGGCGGAAATGCTGTATCAGGCGGACGGTAAGGCATTTTTGAAAATCAACGCGTTTGAGTTGGACGCGAGGATCCCTGTGACCGGGGCAGTGAAGGTGTGGCGGTTCTTTGAAAAGTTCTTTTGTTTGCCGCAGAGTTCTAACGGCGAGCACGGTTGAAAGTCTTTAGTCAAGTTTTCTTCGAGAAAACTTGAAAGCGAACATAAGCGTTCGCTTGGATTCATCAAGGCAGAGCCTTGAGTCGCCATTCGCAAATGACGAAATCCTTTTGCCTACCCAAAGATCAGGAAAATAGAAAAATCGTCCGGTGGACGATTTTTCGTAAGAAACCCTATCAAGGGGTTTCTTAAAAGGCGGCATTGCCGCCTTTAGAAAAAATAATCCATGCGAAATTTAAATTTAAACCGTTCTTTTTTTTAACCAAATTAAAATTGTTCGTGATTTTTTAACAAATGTATAGTATAGTTGTTAGAAAGAGAACGCGGGCGGATGAATGCGCGATTTTGATGCCCAAAATGAAAAAGAGGTAGAATTTGCATGGCAAAAAAACAGTTTAAAGCGGAGTCTAAAAGACTTCTTGATCTCATGATCAACTCTATTTATACCCATAAGGAGATTTTTCTGCGCGAGCTGATCTCCAACGCGAGCGACGCAATCGATAAGCTTTACTATAAATCTCTGGCGGACGGCGCTACGGGACTCAATCGTGACGACTTCCAGATCTTCCTTGCGGCGGATAAGGACAGCCGCACGCTGCGTATCCGCGATAACGGCATCGGCATGACGCAGGAGGAGCTTGACCAGAACCTCGGCGTCATCGCAAAGAGCGGCTCGCTGAAATTCAAGTCTGAAAACGAAAAGAGCGAGGATATTGACATCATCGGTCAGTTTGGCGTGGGTTTCTATTCCGCGTTTATGGTCAGCGACCACGTGCGCGTGGAATCCAAGGCGTACGGCGCAGAGCAGGCGTATTGCTGGGAGTCCGACGGCGCGGACGGCTATACCATCCGCGAGTGCGAAAAGGCCGACCACGGCACCGAGATTATTTTGCATATCAAAGAGGACACCGAGGAAGAAAAGTACAGCGAGTTCCTCGATACATACCGCATTCGTTCGCTCGTGAAGAAGTATTCCGATTATATCCGCTACCCCATCCGCATGGAGGTCGAAAAGACCCGTGCGAAGGAGGGTGCGGAGAACGAATATGAGCACTACTTTGAGGTGGAGACCCTCAACAGTATGGTGCCGCTGTGGAAGAAGAATAAAAACGAGATCACGGCAGAAGAATACAACAGCTTCTATAAGGAGAAGTTCTACGATTGGCAGGACCCGCTGAAGGTTATCCATACCTCCGCAGAGGGTACAGCGACGTATAACGCACTGCTGTTTATCCCTGCAAAAGCGCCGATGGATTATTATTCGAGAGACTACGAAAAGGGTTTGCAGCTGTATGCTTCCGGCGTGCTCATTATGGAAAAGTGCGCAGACCTGCTGCCGGATTACTTCGGCTTTGTGAAGGGCCTTGTCGATTCGCAGGATCTGTCGCTGAATATCTCCCGTGAAATGCTGCAGCACGACCGTCAGTTAAAACTTATCGCGACGCGCATTGAGAAGAAGATTGCGTCGGAGCTTAAATCCATGCTGGAGCACGACAGAGAGAACTACGAGAAGTTCTTTGAGAGCTTCGGTTTGAGACTCAAATTCGGCATGTACGAGAACTACGGCATCAACAAGGATAAGCTCAAGGATCTTGTGCTGTTCCGCTCCTCCACAGGCAAGATGCGCACGCTGAAAGAGTACGTTCAGGACATGAAGGAAGACCAGACCTGCATTTACTACGCGGCGGGCGAGACCCCGGAGCGCATTGCGCATCTGCCGCAGACCGAAGCCGTGCTTGACCGCGGCTACGAGGTGCTGTATCTTACGGACGATGTGGACGAGTTCGCGCTGATGGTGTTGCAGGAGTACGAAGGCAAGAGCTTCAAGAACGTTGCGGCGGAAGACGCACGCGTGCAGACCGAAGAAGAAAAGCAGGCTGCCGAAAAGCAGGCGGAGGAAAACAAGGCTCTGCTTGAGAAGATGAAGACGATTCTCGGCGAGCGTGTAAAGGACGTGCGCGTTTCGACGACACTTAAAAATCACCCCGTGTGCATCACGACGGACGGCGCGATCTCCATGGAGATGGAGAAGGTGCTAAACTCCATGCCGGGCGCGGAGCAGAAGGTGAAGGCCGAGCAGATATTTGAGCTCAACACCGAACACCCGGTGTTTGAGGTGCTGCGCCGCTTTGAAAACGACGAAGACAAGCTGAAAAAGTACACCGAAGTGCTGTACGATCAGGCGCTGCTTATTGAGGGCCGCTCCATTGAAGACCCGGTCGCTTACGCAAACAACGTCGCGGAGCTGCTTGCACAGTAAAAAAATACCCCCATTAGGAGGACGGGCTATGAAGCCGAAAAGAAAACGGGACTTTACCGGCATGTTCATCATGGCGGTGCTGCTGAGCTTTATTCTGCCGCTTGGTTACCTTGTAGTACGTATTGTGTCGTACGGCGGGACGGAGGAAGTGCGCAGCCGCGAAGACTATGTGCTGATGCTTTTGCAGTGCCTTTTGGGCATTGCCGCCATTGTGCTGCCGCTGCGGCTCATCCGGCAGAAAACGCTGCAGATTCCGCGCGTGATGCTGGTTTTGTACATTGCGTTTTTGTACTGCGCGATCTTCCTCGGCGAGGTGCGAAGCTTTTACTACGCCGTACCGCAATGGGACACGATTCTGCACACGATGAGCGGTGCAATGCTGGGTGCGCTTGGCTTTTCCATGATTGCGATTTTCAACAATGCGGAGCGCATACCGTTGAATCTTTCACCGGTGTTCATCGCCGTATTTGCGTTTTGCTTTGCGCTTGCGATGGGCGCGGTGTGGGAAATTTATGAATTCACGATGGATTCCGTTTTCGGCACCAACATGCAGAAATATATGCTGGATAACGGCACGGCGCTTATTGGGCAGGCAGCCTTGCAGGACACGATGAAGGATGTCATCGTGGACGCCATCGGCGCACTGGTGATGAGCACCATCGGCTACATTTCCCTCAAGTACAAAAAGGGCTGGGTGGAAAAGCTGATGATCCGTTTTCACGTGAAAAAGCCCGAAAAAAACGGGAAAACCAAAAAAGGAAAGGATGAATGAGCATGAACGATAACCGGAACTACACGCCCGTTGGGCAGCCGGTGACGCAGCCGCTTTATAACGGGCAGCCGGTGTATACCGCGCCGCAGAATCCTGCGCCGGTGCAGAACCCGACGCCGGTGTATACATATCCGCCGCAGGGCGGTAACGGCGCGCCCGTTTATGCACAGCCGGTGCAGCAGCCCGTATATTACGCACCCGTACAGCCGCCGAAGTGGGCGGACCCCGCGCGTTTGGAGCAAAAGGAGCTGCGCCGCGCGGCCTCCCGCCTTTCGTTTGCGACCATGACCTCTTTGCCGATACAGGTTTTGTGGACGACGCTTGCAACGTTGATTTTAACGGTGTGCGGCGTGAATTTTATGGGGCCGAACACCATTGGCGGCTTTCCGCCGACGGCGTATTACCTTATTTCGTCCATTGCATCGTTCTTATCCATTGTGCTGCCGTTCTCGTTTTTTCTGTTCTTTGGGAAAAGAAAGCTTTCGGATACGGTGCTTGTGGAGAAAAACGGTGTGCTGAACAGTGTTTTGCTCGTCTTTGCGGGCCTTGCCGTCAGCGTTTTGATGAACATTCCCGCAAACCTCATCTCGCAGCTTTTGGAGGGCGCAGGGCTGAACGGCGACGCAAACACGGCAGACCTTTTGGCGCTGACGCCCGTGCAGGCGCTGACGATGTTCGTTTCGGTTGTGCTCGTCGCGCCGGTGACGGAGGAATTTGCGTTCCGCAGCGTGACGACGGCCGTCATGCGCCGCTGGGGTGACTGGCCTGCGGTGATCTTCTCCGCACTGATCTTCGGCATGGCGCATTACAGCATTCAGTCCTTGCCCGTGGTGCTTACGGCGGGCTTTGTAATGGCGCTTTTGTATGTGCGCACCCGCAACATTTGGGTGAACATTTTCGTGCACATGCTCAATAACCTGCTTGCGACGCTGCCTATCGCCCTTGAGGGGCTTGTGGGCGCGGATGCGGCGAATATCGCGAGCAATTTGCTGACGTATATCGTGTACGGCTTGGGGCTGGTTGCGCTTGTGGTGCTGCTTATCCGCAATTTCACCGGTCATAAGGTGTTCCGCACGCCCATGCAGCGCGGCGTACCGGTACGCGGGAAGGCGTTGTGGATGTTCGTGAATCCCGGTTTCATCTGCTACTATGTGCTGTTTGTCGTCATGTGTATCGTGACGCTGTATTCGTAAGGGGACATATGCCGTATAATGCCATGAAAAACCGCGCGTTTGTGCCGGAGGAAAAGTTCATGCGCGAGGCGCTTTCGCTTGCGGAAGAAGCCTTTTCGGCAGGTGAAGTGCCGGTGGGCGCTGTTGTTGTGAAGGACGGCAAAGTCATCGGGCGTGGGCGGAACCGGCGAGAAGAGCATCAGAGTGTGTTTGGCCATGCGGAGCTGGAAGCGATGGAACAGGCGGCAAAAGTGCTCGGCTCCTGGCGGTTGACCGGCTGTACGCTGTATGTGACGCTGGAGCCGTGTCCCATGTGTGCGGGCGCGACGGTAAACGCCCGCGTGGACCGCATCGTGTTCGGCACGGAAGACGAAGCTATGGGTGCGTGCGGCACGGCTGTGTCGGTGACGTCGCTCAAAAATGCCTTTAAACCCGAATTATACCGCGGATTGCTGTGTGAAGAATGCACGGCAATCCTGCGCCGGTTCTTCAAAGCCAGACGCGCGGAACGAACCGAAAAATAAAAGACCCGCATTGCAAACGGAATTTCCGGCTGCAATGCGGGTTTCTGCGTATGGTTTTAAAATTATGTAAACTAAAACTCCGGGATGATGGAGCGGACGAGGGGGCGGAGGCCGGTGCCGGGGTTCTCCTGCTGGTGGTAGATCTGCCCGTCGTAGGCGGGGAGGTTGTTGCCCTCCACCAAAACGGGACCGGTGGGGGTGATGCCCACGTCCCAGCCGACGTACCGCATGTCGGGGCGGACCTTCGCGGCTTTTTTGCACAGCGCAATCGCTTCATCAAAATATGGCACGCGGAAGTTTATGAATGGCGTGCAGGTATCGGGGTGCATGTCGAAATACATGCCGGTTTTATCGGACATAGCGGGGCGGCGGATGATACCATCGTCGCAGATGAGCGCGTTGAGCCCGCCGCTTGTGGTGTTATCTACAAATGAGCCGTGGCGGCCCGTGCGCACAAAGCTGTACAGCACATGCACGTCGCCTTTGTCATCTGTTAAGGTGCAGACGCGCAGGGTGTTGAGCGAATACGGATACAGCGCGCTCATTTCCGGGTGCTGCTGTAAGGCTTCCTCCACGAGCAGTAAGCCGTTTTGCACCCAGTTTTCGCGCAGCCTTTTCACAGCCTCTCGGTCGTTTAAATCGGTCCCGGCGCTGTCAAAGCGTTTGACTCCCAGACCGCCGAAGCTTTCCGGCTCTTTTAAAAACACCACGGGGTGGTGGCGCAGAAAATCGGCAAGCGCGTCCTCACCGGCTTCATTGAGGTCTAAAAATGACCGTCCGAGGTACGGCGCAAACGTGCGGCAGAACAGCAGCTTGTTTTCAAAATAGGGGCGGTCTTCAGGGCTGTTTACCATGCGGGTCAAGCGCCAGTTATCCTGCATAGTGAAGAATGTGTTTCTCGCCTTTGCGCCGTGGATGTGCGCAAAACCGAAAATGTGGTAATCGTAAAATCCCACGTTATACCGCAAAATGCAGTACAGCATATCCGCCATGATGACGGGTGTGGGCGTTTTGGTCTCCTTTTTGACGTCGCGAACATACACCATCATGCGCTTTGCGTCAAAACCGCGAATGCGGCGCAGTAAAAGCTCCAGCTTTAGCATTTCTTAAAATCTCCTTACGAAATTCTTACAATTATCAATAAAATATGAGAAAGATTTTTGTTGATTTTATTATAGCATAAACCTGTCTAAAAGGAAAGAAAAAGATTTGCAAATTATTTTGGCGGATGCTTTTGCAAAGCGAAACCCCGCTGCGTTAAACAGCGGGGCGCAATTAGGAATGATTTATGAATTATGGAATTTTATGCTTCTTCGGACTCTTCCTTTTTCGGGGACACAGTGATGCGCACGCGGGTGGCACGCTGGTACTCTGTTTCTTCTACAACAACATGCAGGTTTTCAAAATCAAAGCAGTCGCCCTTTTCGGGGATGCGATCGAGCTGCTCGATGACCCAACCGTTGATGGTGGAGGCTTCGGAATCGGACTTCAAATGGAAGTATTCAAGAAGGTCGTCAAGGTTGGTGGAGCAATCGACAAGGTATTCGTTGTCGCTGACCTTTTGGAACGCTTCCACCACTTCGTCGTGTTCGTCCCAGATCTCGCCGACAAGCTCTTCGATGATGTCTTCCAGCGTGACGATGCCCTCGGTGCCGCCGAACTCATCCACGATGACGGCAAGGTGCGATTTGTTCTGCTGCAAAAGCTTTAAAAGCGCGGAAATTTTCATCGAAGGCGGGATGAACTCCACGGGCTTGATGATCTGCTTCACCGCGTTGCCGTCGCGCAGCACGAGGTTATGGAAATCTTTCTCATTGATAATGCCGACGATGCTGTCAATCGTCTCCTCATACACCGGCAGGCGCGAAAAGCCTGTTTCCGTAAAGAGGTCGGCGACTTCCTGCACGGTGCTCGTCTTATCCACGGCTTCCACGTCTACGCGCGGCGTCATGATATCGATGGCTTCAAGGTCGTCGAACTCGATGACGTTGTGGATAAGCTCGCTTTCGTTTTCGTTGATACCGCCGTCGTGCTCGGCTTCCTCCACGATGGTGAGCAGTTCGCTTTCCGAAATGGTACGGTCGTTAGAGACCTTTACGAATTTTTTCACCAGCTTTTTGATGCCCACAAGACATACGTTAATGGGCTTGAAGACGTAAATGAGCACGTTGATGATGGGCGCGGAAAACATAGCGAATGCTTCCGGGGACTCTTTTGCGATGCTTTTCGGCGTGACCTCGCCGAAAATGAGCACGATGATCGTCATGGCGATGGTGGAAACGGTGGGACCGTTGTCGCCGAATGCTTTGATAAACAAAACGGTGGCGAGAGAAGACGCACTGATGTTGACGATGTTGTTTCCCACCAGAACGGAAGAGATGAGCTCGTCGTAATTATCCACGAGCTTATAGGCGAGCTTTGCGCGCTTGTTGCCGTTATCGGCCAAGTTTTTGAGCCGGATACGGTTGAGAGACGAAAACGCTGTTTCCGTGGCGGAGAAATAGGCGGACAAAACGATCAGAACGATCAACGCTATGATCAACCCTGTACTGTGACTGTCCATCTGAGAAAAAATAACCTGTCTTTCCTACAAAAAATTTGCCGCAGCCATATGCCGCTTGGCATGTATAATAATATTGTATATTACCACAATACGCGAAAAAAAGCAAATCGAAAATCTGTAAATTTTTTGAAAACGCAAAAAGCGCAGGAGCTTTTCAAAACTTCCGCGCCTTTTTACAGAGCTTTATGGAATTTGTGCACGCTCTTTCGGCAAAAACGTGAGCTTTACGCGCGCCGAGCCGTTTTCGTTCGGATAGTAATAAAGGTAAAGCAGCGATTCGTTTTCACCGAGGCCGCGCCACTGGTATTGTAAGGCGCAGACATTTTCGCCGCCTGCATCTTTTTGCAGCGCCGCAAAAAGCGTATCGGTATCGTCTTCGGCGGAAACGCCGTCCATGTTCACGTCGGTCGTGAACGGTTCGCCGAGCGCTTTTTCAAGCTTGTCGTAGCAGGTGCGCATGTATGAAAAGCCGTCATCATTCGGCGTGCACGGTACGGTGAGCTCTGCGTAGTTGAGCTTGCCGGCGGAGGTTTCATCGCCGCGGTATGCATCAAACGAGAGCTGCACATCGGCGGTTTTGCCGTAAACGTCCACAGTATAGCCGGAGAGCGCCTGCTCGGTGACACCGAGCGTTTTCAGCGCATCGGTTTCCCCCTGTCCCACAGAGCCGATAAACGTTTCGGGGAATGAGGCTTTCGAGCCGGTTGAGCACCCGACAAGGCATGTAAATATCGCCAAAAGGCAGAACATGACCGCAAATTGCTTTTTCATAAAATCGACCCTTTCTTAAAAATGGGTGTGTTTACTGGGGGGGCAAAGCGGTACATGGGGCTCATCCTTTCCGAGTTTTACAGCTCCATTATAGCATAAAGCTGTGGGCGAAAACTATGGAAGAAACCGCCAAAACATCAGGGCGGCGGTTGGTGCAAATGTTATTTTACGCGGCGTGGGTCCGTTTTTCGTAAAAGCACGTTGTTTTCCGTGCTGTTTTCTGTATAATAAGAAATGAAAACACAAGCTGTGCGGCGAAAAACGCTGCGGCTTTGAAACGATAGATCAGAAATGAAAAAAGGAGAACCTTATGAATTATACGGAAAACGTAATCGTGCCGGAGCGCACGCTTTTGGTCTCGCTTGACACAGGCGAGTATGACGCGGAGGAATCGCTGCGCGAGCTGTGGGAGCTTGCAAAAAGCGGCGGCGCGGAGCCTATTGCGACGATGATGCAGAAGCGCCCTTCCCCGGAGACCGCGACGTGCGTAGGCAGCGGCATGGTGGAGGAAATTCGGAATTTCTGCGAGAACAACGAGATTGAGCTGATTATTTTTGACCGCGAGCTGACGCCGACGCAGATCCGCAACCTTGAAAATGCGACGGACGTGCGCGTTGTGGACCGCACGATGCTGATCCTCGATATTTTTGCGCAGCGTGCGCAGAGCCGCGCGGGTAAGGTGCAGGTGGAAGCGGCGCAGCTAAAGTATCTTCTGCCGCGTTTGACCGGCAAGGGCACGGCGCTTTCGCGTCTCGGCGGCGGCATCGGCACGCGCGGCCCGGGCGAAACGAAGCTGGAGACCGACCGCCGACACATTCGCCGCAGAATTGAAGCGCTGCGCGAGCAGTTGAAGAAAATAGAAGTCGGCCGCCACGAGACGCAGCGCCGCCGCGAAAAGGACGGCACGGTGACGGTGGCGCTTGTCGGCTACACGAACGCGGGCAAATCGACCTTGATGAATCTCTTGACGCAAGCGGGCGTTTTGGCGGAGGATAAGCTTTTCGCGACGCTGGACCCCACAGCGCGCGCGTTGAAGCTGCCCGGCGGCAAGGCCGTTATGCTCATCGATACGGTCGGCCTTGTGCGTCGCTTGCCGCACCATTTGGTGGAGGCGTTCCGCTCCACGTTGGAGCAGGCTGCAACGGCGGACATCATTTTGAACGTGTGCGATGCTTCCAGCCCCGAAGCACGCACGCACTTGGACGTGACAAATGAAATTTTGCAGAGCCTCGGCTGCGGTGACCGCCCGGTTATCCCGGTGCTCAATAAATGGGACCTTGTGGGCGATGCGGACAGCGCTTTGCATTTGACGGGCGCGGTGCGCATCAGTGCGCTGAAAAACGAAGGCATCCCGGCGCTTTTGCAGGCGATTGAAGATAACCTGCCGGTGAAGCCTGTGGACGTGACGGCGCTGCTGCCGTTTGCAAAGACGGGCATTGCGGCACAGCTGAGAAAAGTGGGCGCGCTCGTCTCCGAAGAATACATGCCGGAAGGGCTCCTTATTCACGCCCGTGTGGAGCCGCGCGAAATGGCGCTGATAAAGCCCTATATCGTAGAAAACAATTCCGAAAGCGAAAATGTATAAAGCAATGTATACAAATGTATAATATGCGCTTTATTCATTTGAAAATGCATACTTTTGAAGATTGAATTTTGAAAAATACACAAATATAAAGCCGAAAAACCCGCATGAAATCTGGAAATTTCGACAACTTTCAAAAAAGATGAATAAATATTCAAGAAAAGGGTTGATTTTTCCGGAAAACGGTGTATAATAATGACCGTTGAAACAAATAATTCTCCGCCGCACGATGACGGCGGTTTATGAAAAAAGGAAGGGTTACATCATGGCAAAGGCAAAGAAGGATATTAAAAAGGTCGTTCTGGCGTACTCCGGTGGTCTGGATACCTCCATCATCATCCCGTGGCTGAAGGAAAACTACAACAACTGCGAGGTCATCGCGGTTTCCGCCGACGTGGGTCAGGGCACGGAGCTTGACGGTCTGGAAGAAAAAGCACTGAAGACCGGTGCATCGAAGCTCTACATTGAAGACCTCAAGGAAGAATTCATTCAGGAATATGTTTATCCCACCGTACAGGCAGGTGCGGTCTACGAGAACAAGTACCTGCTCGGCACGTCCTTTGCCCGCCCGATCATCGCAAAGCGCATCGTTGAAATTGCCAAGGCCGAGGGCGCAGACGCCATCTGCCACGGCTGCACCGGCAAGGGCAACGATCAGGTTCGTTTCGAGCTGACCATTAAGGCGTTTGCTCCCGAAATGACCATCATCGCTCCGTGGAGAGAGTGGAGCATCAAATCGAGAGAAGAAGAAATCGAGTATGCGGAAGCACACAACATTCCGCTGAAGATCAACCGTGAAACAAACTACTCCAAGGATAAGAACATCTGGCATCTGTCCCATGAGGGCCTTGACCTTGAAGATCCGGCAAACGAGCCGCAGTACAACCACCCGGGCTTCCTTGAGCTCGGCGTTTCCCCGGAGCAGGCCCCGGACGAGCCCACTTATGTGACGATTCATTTTGAAAAGGGCAAGCCGACCGCCATCAACGGTAAGGAAATGAACGGTGTGGAAGTTGTAACGACGCTCAACGAGCTCGGCGGCAAGAACGGCGTAGGCCTTGCGGATATCGTAGAGAACAGACTTGTCGGCATGAAGAGCCGTGGCGTTTATGAGACTCCGGGCGGTGCAATCCTTTACCACGCACACAATAAGCTTGAAGAGCTGTGCTTGGACAGAGACACGTTCCACTACAAGCAGCAGATCGGTTTGAAGTTTGCGGAACTTGTTTACTACGGTCAGTGGTTCACCCCGCTGCGCGAGGCGCTTTCCGCATTTGTAGATTCCACCCAGCAGACCGTCACCGGCGATGTCAAGCTGAAGCTTTATAAGGGCAACATCATTGATGCAGGTGTCACCTCTCCGTACAGCCTGTATGACCCGGAGATCGCAACGTTCGATGAGGATGAGGTCTACAATCAGGCGGATGCAGACGGCTTCATCAACCTGTTCGGCCTGCCGATCAAGGTTTATGCACACATGAAGGCAAAGACCGAAAATAAATAATCCAAAAGTAGATTTAGGGTAGGCATTCATCTGCCTGCCCTTTTCTGCCATAAACGGGAAGGAAAGATTCAGCCATGAAATTATGGAAAGGCCGCTTCCAGAAGGAGGCAGACCCGAAGACGAACGACTTTAACTCGTCTATTTCTATTGACAGCCGCATGTACAAAGAGGACATTGAGGGCAGCATTGCGCATGCCACAATGCTCGGCGCGGCGGGAATCATCGATAAAGGCGAAAGCGAAAAGATCTGCGCGGAGCTTGAGAAAATCGAAAAGGACATCGAGACGGGCGTTCTGCACATTGACCCCGATGCCGAAGATATTCACACGTTTATCGAGGGCGAGCTGACGGCGCGCATCGGCGACGCAGGCAAGAGATTACATACCGCACGCAGCCGCAACGATCAGGTTGCGCTGGATGTTCGTCTGACGCTGCGCAAGGAGTGCGCGGGGCTCATGGAACAGTTAAAAGAGCTCATCAACGTACTGTGCGACCAGGCGGAGGAATATGCCGACACCGTTATGCCGGGCTACACGCATTTGCAGCGCGCACAGCCCATTACGTTCGGGCATCATTTAATGGCGTATGCCGAAATGTTCCTGCGCGACATCGGCCGTATGCAGGACGCGTTAAAGCGTATGGACGTTTGCCCGCTCGGCTCCGGCGCTTTGGCCGGAACGACGTACCCGCTCGACCGTGATTTGACGGCGAAGCTGCTCGGCTTCTCCGGCGTGAGCCGCAACAGCCTCGACGGCGTTGCCGACCGCGATTTCTGCGCGGAAATCGCCGCGGCGATTTCGCTTGCGATGGTGCATCTTTCGAGATTTTCCGAGGAGATCATTCTTTGGTGCTCGTGGGAGTTTAAATTCATCGAGCTGGACGACGCGTTTTCCACCGGCTCCAGCATCATGCCGCAGAAGAAGAACCCGGATATTACGGAGCTTATCCGCGGCAAGAGCGGCCGCGTGTTCGGCGACCTGATGGCGCTTTTGACCATGATGAAGGGTCTGCCGCTCGCGTACAACAAGGACATGCAGGAGGACAAGGAAGCCGTGTTTGACGCGGTGGATACCCTGCGCCTGTGCCTGACGCCGTTTATCCCGATGCTGAAAACAATGCGCGTTTTAAAAGAGAACATGCGCGCCGCAGCGGCAAAGGGCTTCATCAATGCAACGGATTGCGCGGATTATCTGGTGGCTTCAAAGGGCCTGCCGTTCCGCGATGCGTATAAGATTACGGGCGAGCTTGTCGCCTTGTGCATCGAGCGCGGCCTGACGCTGGAGACGCTGCCGATCGACGAATACAAAAAGGTCTGTAATGCGTTCGACGAGGGCGTGTACGAGGCCATCAACCTTGAAAAATGCGTGCGCGACCGCAAGGTCAAGGGTGCGCCGTGCCCGGAGAACGTCCGCGCGGCGGCAAAAGAAGTGCGCACGATCGTAAACGGGCTGTAAATTCAATTTTACCTTTGTTGGGGGTATCAAAATGGAAAAGATTAAGGTCGGCGTTGTGGGCGCCACCGGTTATGCGGGCGCGGAGATCTGCCGCCTGATTGCGGGGCATCCCGCAGCGGAGCTTGCGGCCATCAGCTCTGTAAGCTTTGAGGGACAGGCTTTGTCGGACGTTTACCCGGCATACCGCGAAATGTGCGACCTCATCTGCACCACGCAGGAAGCGGTTGTGGAAAAAAGTGATGTCATCTTTGCCGCTTTGCCGCACGGCCTTTCGCAGGAGCTTGCTGCGGAGTGTGACAAAAAAGGCAAGGCGTTCATCGACCTCGGCGCGGATTTCCGCTTAAAGAGCGAGGAAGAATACACCGAGTGGTACGGCGGCACATTTGCGGATAAGGCGCTGCACGAAAAAGCCGTGTACGGTCTGCCGGAGCTGTTCCGCGAGGAAATTAAGAAGACAAAGCTCGTTGCAAACCCGGGCTGCTACACCACGGCGGTGCCGCTTGCACTCGTGCCGGCGCTGGAAAAGGGCTATATCGAGACGACCGGTATCATCGCAAACTGCGCGTCCGGCGTGACCGGCGCGGGCAGAAAGCCGGCGCAGAACAGCCATTACCCGGAGCTGAATGAGGGTATGTCCGCGTATAAAGTCGCGTGCCACCGCCATACGCCGGAAATCGAGCAGACGCTTTCCAAAATTTCGGGTGAGAAAATGCACATCACGTTCGTGCCGCATCTGCTGCCGGTGAACCGCGGCATTTTAGCGACATGCTATGCAAAGCTCAAGCCGGGCGTTACGGAGGAAATGCTTCGCGCGGCGTATGAGGAAAGATACGGCAAAGAGCCGTTTGTGCGTTTGCTGCCAAAGGGCAAGAGCGCCGATATTCACAACATCAAGTACACGAATTTCTGCGACGTGTCCATCTTTACGGACCCGCGCACCGGCACGTTCATCGCCATCAGCGCTATCGATAATATGGTGAAGGGCGCGGCAGGGCAGGCCATTCAGAACATGAATATTCTGTTCGGTCTGGACGAGACCTGCGGCTTAAAGCTCGTTCCGCCGGCATTCTAAAAGAGTACGAAATTAAAGGAAAGCGATTTTATATAAGGAGCAATTCAGTATGCAGTTTATCGAAGGCGGCGTCACCGCGGCCAAGGGCTTTTTAGCCGGCGGCATCCACTGCGGCATCCGCAAAAATAAGTCCAAAGCCGATCTGGCTATGATTTTCAGCAAAACACCGTGTGCGGCGGCAGGCATTTACACGCAGAACCTTGTAAAGGGTGCGCCGATTCTTGTCACACGCAAAAATATCGCGGACGGCCGCGCACAGGCGGTCATCTGCAACAGCGGCAACGCCAACACCTGCAACGCAGACGGCGAAAGGAAAGCGTGGCGCATGTGCGAAATCGCGGGCGAAGCGCTCGGCATTGACCCGCATGATGTCATCGTCGCGTCTACGGGCGTTATCGGGCAGATTTTGCCGATCGCGCCGATTGAGAATGCAGCCCCGGCGTTGGCGGCACTGCTGAACGAAAACGGCTCCAACATGGCGGCAAAGGCCATCATGACGACCGACACCATCGAAAAAGAGTGTGCCGTAAAGATTACGCTCGGCGACAAAGAAGTGCGCATCGGCGGCATCTCCAAGGGCTCCGGCATGATCCACCCGAACATGGCGACGATGCTGTGCTTTGTCACGACGGACTGCGCCATTTCCGTGCCGATGCTGCAAAAGGCCATTAAGGCGGCGGCAGACACCACATTCAACATGATCAGCGTGGACGGCGATACCTCCACGAACGACACGCTTGCCATTATGGCGAACGGCGAGGCGGAAAACGAGGAGATCACCGAAGAAAACGAAGCGTACAAGACGTTTCTTGAGGCGCTGACGGCGGTTTGCAGAAAGCTTTCCATGATGATGGCGGGCGACGGCGAGGGCGCAACGAAGCTGCTCATCTGCAAGACGACCGGCGCGAAGGACTGGGAGACGGCGAAGACGGTTGCAAAGTCCGTCATCTGCTCCTCTCTGCTCAAGGCTGCCATGTTCGGCGAAGACGCCAACTGGGGCCGCGTGCTGTGCGCCATCGGTTATGCCGGCGCGGATATCGACATCAACAAGGTGGACGTGTCCTTTAAGAGCGCGTACGGGCAGGTAGATGTCTGCGTGAACGGTGCGGGCATCAACTTCAGCGAGGAAGAAGCCGCAAAGGTGCTGCATGAAAAGGAAATTACCATTTTGGTGGAGCTCAACAGCGGCGACGCGGAGGCGGAAGCCTTCGGCTGCGACCTCACCTATGACTATGTGAAAATCAACGGAGATTACAGAACATGAGTGAAGAAAAGAAGATCGGCATCTCGAACAGCGACCGCGCCCATGTGCTCGTGCAGGCGATGCCGTATATCAAAAAGTGGGCGGGCGAGACCATCGTCGTCAAATACGGCGGCAATGCTATGATTAACCCGGAGCTGAAAGAAGCCGTGATGAACGATATTGTGCTGATGCAGCTCGTCGGCGTGAATGTCGTGCTGGTGCACGGCGGCGGCCCGGAGATCAGCGGCATGCTGAAAAAGATCGGCAAGGAAAGCCGCTTTGTCGGCGGTATGCGCTATACCGACGCGGAGACGATGGACATTGTGCAGCAGGTGCTGGCAGGCAAAGTCAATAAAGACCTCGTACAGCTTTTGGAAAACACCGGCGGCAAGGCGGTCGGCCTGTGCGGCCTTGACGGTTCCATGCTGAAGGCGGATAAGCTGCCCGCAGCCGAAGACCTCGGCTTTGTGGGTGAGATCCGCGAAGTGAACACGAAGATCATTGAAGATGCCATTGCTTCCGGCTACACACCCGTTATCTCCACGGTGGCAGCAGGCTACCACGGTGAGGTGTACAACATCAATGCCGATGTGGCGGCGGCGCGCATTGCGGCGGAGCTCGGCGCGCGCAAACTCATTTTGATGACCGATATTGTCGGTCTGCTGCAGGATAAGGACGACGAAAACACGCTTATCCCGGTCGTAAACGTCAGCGATGTGCCGAAGCTGAAGCGCGACGGCATCATCAGCGGCGGCATGATTCCGAAGATTGACTGCTGCGTGGAGGCTGTGCGCCGCGGCGTAGAGCGCGCGCATATCATAGACGGCAGAACACCGCACTCCATTCTGGTCGAGCTCTTCACCGATGAAGGCATCGGCACGATGTTCTATTAAGAGGGAAAAACCGCGCCCGTACCCGTGAACGAAAACGGCGAATGGGAGAAGCACTGGGGTTCGTCGGCGATAGTATCGGTGTGGAAGACAAGTGCGGATATGTTTTCAACAGGGTACAGACGATATTGTGGAAACAAAAGGAATTTTGAATATGAGTTTTGAAGCAATTAAAAAGCAGGAACAGGAGTATATCCTCCATTCCTACGGCCGTGTGGACGTGGCGCTCAGCCACGGCAAAAACGCCGAGGCTTGGGACGTGGAGGGCAAGCATTACTACGATTTCACCTCCGGCATCGGCGTGAATGCGCTGGGCTATTGCGACGAGGGCTGGATGAAGGCCGTCACCGAACAGGCGGGCAAAATTCAGCACATGTCGAACTATTATTACTGTGATAAAAACACACAGCTTGCGGAACTGCTTGCAAAAAACAGCGGCCTTTGCCGTTCGTTCTTCTGCAACAGCGGCGCGGAAGCGAACGAGTGCGCCATTAAAATTGCCCGTAAATACGGCGAAAAGAAGCACGCGTATAAGATCGTCACGCTGGAAAATTCTTTTCACGGCAGAACGCTCACTACATTGGCGGCAACGGGTCAGGACGGCTTTCATCGGCTTTTCACCCCGCTGACCGAGGGCTTTGTGTATGCCAAGGGCAACGACGTGGAAGACCTGAAAGCGAAGCTCTCTGACCCCGAGGTCTGCGCCGTGCTGCTCGAGAGCGTGCAGGGCGAAGGCGGCGTGGTGCCGATGGAGGAAGACTATTTAAAGGCCGTGCGTGCATTGTGCACGGAGCGTGACGTGCTGATGATGCTTGACGAAGTGCAGACGGGCATCGGCCGCACGGGCTACTTTTTCAGCTATCAGCGCGCGGGCATTCTGCCGGACGTTGTAACGGCGGCGAAGGGGCTTGGCGGCGGCTTGCCGATCGGCGTATGCATCGCGGGCGAGAAAGTAAAGGACAGCTTTTCCCCCGGTATGAACGGCTCCACGTTCGGTGCAAATCCCGTGGTGTGCGCCGGTGCGGTGGAGGTCGTTTCCCGCGTATCCAAGCCGGAATTCTTAAAAGAAGTGCAGGAAAAAGGTGAGTATTTCAAAGAGCGGCTGCTTAAAATGCCGAACGTCGAGTTTGTGCGCGGCCGCGGCATGATGATCGGCGTGAAAGTGAAGGACAAGGACGCCCATGATGTGCTGAATGCTTGCGCGAAAGCGGGCCTGCTCATTTTGACGGCGAAGGACCTTGTGCGCTTTCTGCCGCCGCTCACCATCACAAAAGAAGAGATCGATGCCGGTCTCGCGATTTTTGCGGAACAGATTAAATAAACGGAGGAAATTCCCATGAAACATTTATTAAAACTGCTCGATCTCTCCAAAGAGGAGATCATCGACATTCTGAACCTTGCCGACCAGCTCAAGTATGAGACAAAGCACGGCATCGAGCACCACCACTTAAAGGGCAAGTGCCTTGCCATGATTTTTGAGAAGTCTTCCACCAGAACGCGCGTTTCGTTTGAAGTGGGCATCAATCAACTCGGCGGCTATGCCGTTGTGCTCGCGGGCGAAGGCTCGCAGATCGGTCGCGGCGAGCCGGTGCAGGACACCGCACGCGTGCTTTCCCGCTATGTGGACGGCATTATGATCCGCACCTTCGAGCAGAAGGAGGTCGAAGACCTCGCAAAGTACGGCTCCGTGCCGGTCATCAACGGTTTGACGGATTTCTGCCACCCGTGCCAGATCTTAGCTGACCTCATGACGATCCGCGAATATAAGGGCTCGTTCGACGGCCTGAAGATGTGCTTCATCGGCGACGGCAACAACATGATGAACTCCCTCATCGTCGGCGGCCTGAAGGTTGGCATGGAAGTTGCTGTGGCTTGCCCGGAGGGCTACCGCCCGCCGCAGGAAATTCTCGATTTTGCAGCCGGCTATGACGGCTTCACGCTGACCGATGATCCGATGGTTGCCGCAAAGGACGCAGATGTCGTTATCACCGACGTGTGGACATCTATGGGTCAGGAAGAAGAGCGCGCAGCACGCGAAAAGGCGTTTGCAGGCTATTGCATCGATGAGAAGATCATGGGCGTTGCAAAGAGCGATGCCATTGTACAGCACTGTCTGCCGGCACACCGCGGCGAGGAGATTACCGAAGAGGTGTTCGAGGCGAACGCAGGCCCAATCTTCGACGAAGCGGAGAACCGCCTGCATGCACAAAAGGCCGTTATGGTCACGTTAATGAAAGATTGATTGTACAAAACGCTGTGTTTTCGCACGGCGTTTTTTATTTGCCTTTTGAGAAATTATGCGGTATAATTAAAAACAGAAATATCGCGCACGATATGTGCGTGAAATAACCGTTTCAGCCATTACGCGCAAAGCGATTGCGTGTCGTATATTTATGCAGACGCAAATGCGCCGGAGAGGAGACAGCTTATGCTCAGAGAACAGTTGTGGTTTGATTTTTGTGACGATTTGCCCATTGAGATCGAGCAGAGGATTGACGAGGGCATTTTGGAAGCGGAACGCTTTAAAGAGCGTGCCGAGCAGGTAAAGGAAATGCCGCGCGGCGTGGCGCGTACCGCCGCAGGCGCAGAGCTTTTAGAGCAGCTTTGTGCGCTTGAAAACCCGCAGGACAAAGACGAGCCGTCCGACCTTCCGGGCATCAAGGCGGCATCTGTCGGTGAGCCGAAAGAGAAAGCCAAAGCGGATTGCGACAAAATCTACGGCGCGTGGCTCGGCCGCTGTGCGGGTTGCCTGTTGGGTCAGCCGGTAGAGGGCTGGCGGCGTGCACGCATCAACGGGCTTTTGAAAGAGACCGGCAACCTGCCGCTGCAAAACTACATTTCGTCCGATATTGGGCCTGTTCTGCGCGAAAAATACAACGTGCGCGACGACGGACACGCCTACGGCGCGGAAAAAACCGGGTGGATCAACAACGTCTCTTACATGCCGGAGGACGATGACACGAACTACACGCTCATCGCGTTAAAGCTCGTCGAGCAGTACGGGCGCGATTTCACACCCGATGACGCGGCGGAAAACTGGCTGATGAACCTGCCGCTTTTACACCTGTGCACGGCGGAGCGCGTGGCATATATCAACCTCGCACAATCCGTTTTCCCTCCGGAATCGGCGTTGTACCGCAATCCGTACAGGGAGTGGATCGGCGCACAGATCAGGGGCGATCTGTTCGGCTATATTTGCCCCGGCGATATGGAAACGGCGGCGGAAATGGCATGGCGCGATGCGTCCATCTCTCACGTGAAAAACGGCATCTACGGCGAAATGTGGATTGCCTCGATGCTTGCGAAAGCGGCGGTTAACGACGACATGCCGACCATCATTCGCTCCGGCATGAAGCAGATCCCGAAAAAGAGTCGTCTTTATGAAGAGCTTGCGGAAATTTTGAGCCGCTTTGAAAGCGGCGACACCGCTGAGGAGACGAAAGCATATATCCTCGGCAAGTACGATGAAAATAATCAGCACCACTGGTGTCACACCGTCTCGAATGCGGCAATCGTCGCGATGGGCTTATTGTGGGGCAAGAAGGACTTCACCTACACGATGGAGCTGTGCCTGACGATGGGCTTTGACACGGACTGCAACTGCGCCACGGCGGGCTCTGTGCTTGGTATGGTACTGGGTGCACAGCTTTTGCCGGAGGTCTGGACGGCGCCGCTCAACGACCGTGTGCTTTCCGGCGTGGACGGCTTCGGACTCGTGCATATTTCGGACATGGCAGCGCGTACACAGGCGCTCGCCGAGTAAAAAAATAATAAGTTTTTTGCGGGCACACGGCTTTTTGGCGGTGTGTCCGCTTTTTATACGGAAAACCCGCGTGCCGTTCACAATTTTTTCGGAATTTTCGGCTATTCAAAAGGGCTGAGATATGATATACTATAAGGCAGTATGGGCTTTTCTGCCCTTTGGTTTTGAAAGGAAAAACGGCATGATCGTTCTCGGCATCGACCCCGGCTACGCCATTGTCGGCTACGGCGTGGTGGAAATGAAAAATAACCGTTACCGCACGTTGGAGCACGGCGCGGTGACAACCAAAGCGGGCACGGATTTCAACCGCCGTTTGGAGATCATTTACGACGGCATCGCGCAGGTTTTGGCGCAGTATCACCCGGATGCGGTCTCCGTGGAAAAGCTCTATTTTTCAAACAATAAAACGACCGGCATCGGTGTGGCGGAAGCCCGTGGCGTCATTTTGCTTGCGGCGCAGAAGGCCCGCGTGCCTGTTTTTGAATACACCCCCGTGCAGGTGAAATTGGCCGTTACGGGATATGGCAAGGCCTTAAAGCCGCAGGTGATGGAAATGACCCGCCGCCTTTTGTGCCTGCGCGAGGTGCCGAAGCCGGACGACACGGCGGACGCGCTCGCCATTGCCATTTGCCACTGCCATGCCTCCGGCACGGCGCTGCGGCAGTTTTTGAGGTAACGCCGTCTATTTGGACAGAGAGTACAGAGGGTATAGAAAGGACAAAAGCGATGTTTTACAGTCTTACCGGGAAACTTGTACACATGGAGCCGGGCGTTGTCGCTATTGAATGCGGTGGCGTGGCGTTTAAGTGCTTCACTTCCATGAACACGCAGAAAAACATGCCGCGCATCGGCGAAACGGCTACGGTTTATACGCATTTAAACGTGCGCGAGGACGCGCTTGATTTATACGGCTTCTCTACAAAAAGCGAGCTGAACTGCTACAAGATGCTGACGACCATCAGCGGCGTGGGCCCGAAGGCGGCGCTCTCCATTTTATCCGAAATGACCCCGGAGGGCGTTGCCATGGCGGCGGCCTCCGGCGACAGCAAAAAGTTTACAAAGGCGAGCGGCGTGGGCCCGAAGCTTGCACAGCGCATCGTGCTGGAATTGAAAGACCGCGTGAAGAAGATGGGCTTTACGGGCGGCACGCTGGAGCTGACCGGTACGGACGACGCGGGCATTGTTTCCGCGTCTCAGAACGCCGAGCAGGCCGTGCAGGCGCTTATTGTGCTCGGCTATACACAGTCCGAGGCCGCGCAGGCCGTGGCGAAGCTGGACGGCTCCCTCTCTACGGAAGAACTTATTCGCGGTGCTTTAAAGAGTATGGCAAGCCGCTTTTAATACACGCTGAAAGGAGAGTGCTTTTCGCGTGACGTTTGACAGAGACAACGAAATGGATTTTGAAAACCGCGTCATTGCGCCGGAGTATGTGCCGGAGGACGCGGAGGTGGAAAACCCGCTGCGCCCGCGTACCTTTGCGGACTATGTGGGCCAGGAAAAGGTAAAAGAAAACTTAGAGGTGTTCATTCAGGCGGCAAAGCAGAGAAAAGAATCGCTTGACCACGTTTTGCTCTACGGCCCGCCGGGTCTCGGCAAAACGACGCTTGCGGGTATCATTGCAAACGAGCTCGGTGTCAATCTGCGCATCACGAGCGGCCCGGCTATCGAAAAGCCGGGCGACCTCGCCGCATTATTGACGAATCTGAATCCCGGCGACGTGCTGTTCATCGATGAGATTCACCGTCTGCCGCGCAGTGTGGAGGAGATCTTGTACCCCGCCATGGAGGATTTTGCGCTCGACATTATTACAGGCAAGGGGCAAATGGCGGCGTCCTATCATCTGCCGCTGCCGCGCTTTACGCTTGTCGGTGCAACGACGAGAGCCGGTCAGCTTTCTGCGCCGCTGCGCGACCGTTTCGGCGTGGTGCTGCGTTTGGAGCTCTACGAGCCGAAGGAGCTTGCGAAAATCGTCACCCGCAGCGCCGGCATTTTAGGTATTGACATTGAAGCGGACGGTGCGCTGGAGATTGCCTCGCGCTCGCGCGGTACGCCGCGTATCGCAAACCGCATGTTAAAGCGCGTGCGCGACTTTGCGCAGATCATGAGCGACGGCGTCATCACATACAGCACGGCGAAGATTGCGCTTGACCGCCTCGAGATTGACGAGCTTGGACTCGATTCCGGCGACAGACGCATGCTGAACGCGATTATCCAGTATTATAACGGCGGCCCCGTGGGTGTGGAAACGCTGGCGGCGGCCATTGGCGAGGAAGCCGTGACGATCGAAGACGTTGTGGAGCCGTATCTGATGCAGATCGGCTTTTTGCAGCGTACCCCGCGCGGCCGCTGTGCCACACGCGCGGCTTACTTGCACCTCGGACTTACGCCGCCGGGAACCGTTGCGGACGATAACCCGAGATTCGACGTATGACGCTCTTTTGGGAACGCATGCAATCGGCATGCGGGGGAACAGGTTGAAAAGAATCAAAAAGTCACCCCTTAAAATTTTTGATATAAAAAGGAGCATACGATTATGGGAAGATTATTCGGTACAGACGGTGTTCGCGGTGTCGCGAACCATGACCTTACCTGCGAGCTTGCAATGAAGCTTGGCCGCGCGGCCGCTGCCGTGCTCATAAACAAATCAAACCGCCACCCGCGCGTCATCATCGGCAAGGATACTCGCCTTTCGAGCGACATGCTGGAAAACGCCATGGCGGCCGGCCTGTGCAGCGTAGGCGCATCGGTCGTTCTGCTGGGCGTTGTGCCTACCCCGGCCGTGGCGTACCTTGTGGAAAAATACAAGGCAGACGCCGGTGTGATGATCTCTGCATCACACAACTCTTACGAGTATAACGGCATTAAAATTTTCAGCGGCGACGGCTACAAGCTGCCGGACGACCTTGAGGAGCGCATTGAGTCTCTGATCCTCGGCGAAGCGGCTCTGCCGCCGCTGCCCGCAGACAGCGACCTCGGCACGGTGTCGTATGCGCCGAACGCGCTGCGCGATTACATCGATCACGTGAAGTCCACGGTGCACTTCTCGCTGACAGGTCTTGAAATCGCGCTCGACTGCGCGAACGGCTCCTCCGCGATGACGGCGGAAACACTGTTTACGGAGCTCGGCGCCAAGGTGCACATGCTGCATGATGAGCCGAACGGCACGAACGTCAACGATAACTGCGGTTCCACCCATATGGAATCGCTCGTGGAATATGTGAAGACGCATAAGGTCGACGCGGGCATCGCGTTTGACGGCGACGCCGACCGCTGCCTTGCCGTGGACGAAAACGGCGAAGTCATCGACGGCGACTTCATCATGGCAATCTGCGGCCTCGATATGAAGAGCCGCGGTAAGCTGAATAAGGACTGCATCGTCGGCACCATCATGACGAACCTCGGCTTTGTAAAGTGCTGCGAAGCAAACGGCATCCACTTTGAAGCGACGAAGGTCGGCGATCGTTACGTGCTGGAAGAAATGCTGCTTGAAAACTACAGCTTTGGCGGCGAGCAGAGCGGCCACGTCATTTTCCGCGATTTCGCAACGACCGGCGACGGCCAGCTGACGGCAGCGCAGCTTTTGAGCATCTTAAAGCAGCGCGAAGCAAAGCTTTCTTCCCTCAAGACCGTCATGGAGCGCTACCCGCAGACGATGGTGAATATCAAGGTCTCGCCGGAGGGCAAGCTGGCGTTCCACACTGACCCGAAGGTGAAGAAGGCTATTCAGCAGGCAACCGCAACGCTGAACGGCGAAGGCCGCGTCATTGTGCGCCCGTCCGGCACAGAACCGCTGCTGCGCGTCATGGTGGAAGGCAGAGATCTGGCGCTGATTGAAAAGCTTGCAAATGATATTTCTGAAGTGATTAAGGAAGAATTGGTCTGATGAGAGCTGCAAACTGGAAAGACTATGAATTGATTGATACCGGCTCCGGCGAGCGGTTGGAGCGGTGGGGAGACATTCTCCTCATCCGCCCCGATCCGCAGATTATCTGGAAGTCGGAGAAAAAAGATCCCCGTTGGCGTTCCGCTCACGCGCGCTATAAGCGCTCCTCTACGGGCGGCGGCAAATGGGAGGTTTATAAAAAGCTGCCGGACGTGTGGAAAATCACGCGCGGCGATCTCACGTTCCGCTTAAAGCCCATGGGCTTTAAGCACACGGGCGTTTTCCCGGAGCAGGCCGTGAACTGGGATTACACCGCGGCGCGCATCCGCGCGGCAAAGGAGAAAAATCCCGAGCGCGAAATTAAAATTCTAAACTTATTCGGCTACACCGGCGCGGCGACGCTCGCGTGTATGGAAGCGGGCGCGACGGTCACGCACGTAGATGCCTCCAAGGGCATGGTGCAGTGGGCGCGCGAAAACGCAGCGGCATCGAATTTGGCAGAGCGCCCGGTGCGCTGGCTTGTCGATGACTGCGTGAAATTCGTGCAGCGCGAAATTCGCCGCGGCAACCATTACGACGGCATCATCATGGACCCGCCGTCCTACGGACGCGGCCCCGGCGGCGAGGTGTGGAAGCTTGAGGAACAGCTTTACGGCCTTGTTGAAATGTGCGTGCCGGTCTTGACGGACGATCCGCTGTTCTTTATTTTGAATTCGTACACAACGGGACTTTCTCCGTCCGTTATGGCGTATCTGCTCGGCGTTTTGCTGCGCCCGAAGTTCGGCGGTTATGTTTCCGCAGATGAAATCGGCTTGCCGGTGACGGAAACGGGGCTTGTTCTGCCCTGCGGCAGCACGGCAATCTGGTCGGGTGAGCCGGTATAACGGGACTTTTTTGAAACGGAAGGGATAAAATGGCGTTTATTGAGTGCAGAGACCTGCATTTTTCATACAGCGAAGAGAGCGGCGAGGTCCTGCACGGCGTCGATCTCGACATTGAAAAGGGTTCGTTTGTGGCGCTGCTCGGCCACAACGGCTGCGGTAAATCCACCATGGCGAAGCTGTTTAACGGTATGCTGGTGCCGACCTCCGGCACCGTGACGGTGGACGGCATCGATACCGCCGTGGAGGAAACGCAGCTTGACGTGCGCCGCCGCGTGGGCCTTGTGCAGCAGAACCCGGATAACCAGCTTGTCGCGGGTATTGTTGAGGAAGACGTGGCATTCGGCCCGGAAAACCTCGGTATTGAGCCCGCAGAAATCCGCCGCCGTGTCGATGCGGCGCTGAAAGCGGTCAACATGTACGAGTACCGCGACCATGCACCGCATAAGCTCTCCGGCGGTCAGAAGCAGCGCGTCGCGATTGCGGGTGTTATCGCGATGGAGACCATGTGCATTGTGCTTGATGAGCCGACCGCCATGCTGGACCCGCGCGGCCGACAGGAGGTTATGGATACTATTCGGTATCTGAACCGCGAAAAGGGTATCACCGTCATTCTCATCACGCACTACATGGACGAGGCCGTGCAGGCCGACCGCGTGGTGGTGATGGACGGCGGCAACATTCTGACGGACGGCGACCCGCGCACGGTGTTCGCGCAGGTGGAGCTTTTAAAGCGCCACAAGCTCGACGTGCCGCAGGCAACGGAGCTTATTTACCGCTTAAACGCCGCCGGGTGCAGCATTTCCGGCACGCCGCTCGATGAAGACGAGTGCGTAAAAGCGATTGCGGAGTATTTAAAATTGGGATAAGAATATAAAAGGGATTTTGTTTTTTGTGCGGGGCAAGAACCGAAAGGACCTGCACCCGGCAGAGGAAACGAGGAAAATCGATGGCAATTTTGGAAACCAAAAATCTCACATATACCTATGGCGTCGGCACACCGTTTGAAAAAACGGCGGTGGAAAACGTGAACCTTTCCGTAGAAAAGGGCGCGTTTGTCGGCGTGATCGGGCATACGGGCAGCGGTAAATCCACGCTGATCCAGATGCTCAACGGCCTCATCCGCCCCACAAGCGGGCAGGTGCTTTTAAACGGCGAGGACATTTGGGCAAAGCCGAAGGAAATTCGCCGCGTGCGCTTTCAGGTGGGCATGGTGTTCCAGTACCCGGAATACCAGCTGTTTGAAGAGACCGTTATCAAAGACATCATGTTCGGCCCGAAAAACATGGGGCTTTCCGATGAAGAAGCACTGAAGCGCGCCAAAGAAGCGGCGCACTTTACAGACTTAAAGCCCGAGCTTTTGGAGAAATCTCCGTTTGAGCTTTCGGGCGGCGAAAAGCGTCGTGCAGCCATTGCGGGCGTCATCGCCATGGACCCGGAGGTGCTCATTTTGGATGAGCCCGCCGCCGGTCTTGACCCGAAGGGCAGAGATGTTATCTTAGCGCAGATCTCCGAATATCACCGCCAGCGCGGCAACACCATTTTGCTCGTCTCCCACAGCATGGAGGACATCGGCCGCGTGGCAGACCGCGTACTTGTGATGAACAACGCCCATGCCGAAATGTATGACGAGACCCGTGCCGTGTTCTCGCGCGGCGAGCTTTTGGAGCCGATGGGTCTGCGCCTGCCGCAGATCACGTCCATCATGCGCCGTCTGCGCAAAATGGGCCTACCGGTCAGCGAGACGGTTTTAAATGTAGACGAAGCCGTCATGGAGCTTTTGCCGCTCCTCAAAAAAAGGAAAGAGGAGGACAAAAACCATGCTATCTGATGTCACCATGGGGCAGTTTTTCCCCGGCAAGTCCGTCATGCACCGGCTCGATCCGCGCATTAAAATGTGCCTGACCGTGTATTTCATCGTGCTCATTTTCTGCTCGAAGAATTTTGTCACGCTCGGCGCGACGATTCTTATGAGCCTGCTTGGCGTGGTGCTTTCCAAAGTACCGCTGAAGCTCTATTTAAAAAGCATGAAGCCTATTTTGTTTATCGTGGTGTTCACCGGCGTATTGAATTTGTTTTACGGCACCGGCGACCCGATCTTCACGCTCGGGTTCATTCACATTACGCGAAACGGCATCGTGAACAGCATCATGATCGCCGTGCGCATCGTGGTGCTCATCCTTATCAGCTCTATTCTGACGTTCACAACATCCCCGACGCAGTTGACGGACGCCATTGAGCGCCTGTTAAAGCCGCTGGCGCTGCTGCATGTGCCGGTGCATGAATTCGCAATGATGATGACGATCGCGCTGCGCTTTGTGCCGACGCTCCTCGAAGAGACCGAGAAGATCATGGCGGCGCAGAAGGCCCGCGGTGCAGATATGGAAAGCGGCGGTCTGATGCAGCGCATCAAGGCGCTGATTCCGGTGCTTATCCCGCTGTTTGTTTCCGCGTTCCGCCGTGCGTTTGACCTTGCAACAGCCATGGAGAGCCGCTGCTACCACGGCGGTGAGGGGCGCACGAAAATGAAGGTGCTGCACCTTTCAAAAGTAGATTACATCACGCTTATCGTGTGCGTTTTGTACCTTGCGGCGTTCATCACAGCGAACATTTTGCTGCCCGCCGCCATTGTGCGATAAAATTGAGGAGAAGCTATGGAACGAAACCTGCTGCTGAAAATTCAATATGACGGCAGCGCGTACCACGGCTGGCAGGTGCAGGAAAACGCCCGCAGTGTGCAAGGGGTGTTTCAGGAGGCGTTAAAGCAGGTTTTGCATACGCAGCCGGACATCAAAGCGTGCAGCCGTACGGATACCGGCGTGCACGCGCGGGAATTCTGTCTGAGCATGAAGCTTTCGCACAATATCCCGCCGGAGCGCCTTTTGGGCGCACTCAATCATTTTCTGCCGCCGGACATTGCTGTTCTTTCCTGCGAAGAAGTGCCGCTTGATTTTCACGCACGGTACTCCTGCTGTGGAAAACGGTATGTGTATGAAATCTGGAACAACCCCATTCGCAGCCCGTTTCTGCACGGGCGCGCGCTGCACTGCTACCACCATATCGATGAAAAAAAGCTGAACGAAGCCGCGCAACACTTTTTGGGCGCGCACGATTTCACTTCGTTCTGTACACTCGATAACCGTGACATGGGGGACTTTACCCGCACGGTTACGGAAAGCTCCGTCACGCGCGAGGGCGACATGGTGCGCTTTACCGTGGCGGCGGACGGGTTTCTTTACAACATGGTGCGCATCATGACGGGCACTTTGCTCGCCGTGCAGCAGGGGCGCTTTGTCCCCGAGGACATCCCGAAGATCATCAAGGGGAAAAACCGCAAGCTTGCGGGGCCGACCGCCCCGGCGTGTGGTCTGTATTTAGAAAAAGTGTTTTATAAACCGCAAATATAATGCCTGCGGTTCGGTTGGATAAATGGTCTGTATTCCGATTTTTATACCGCGGAATAAGGGAGAAAAGTATGGCAAGAAAAAAGCATGAAGCGGAAAAAAAGCACGCGCTGCGCAAAAAAGAAGCACCGTCTGTGCAGGATATGCCGGATGAAACGGAACACCCTGCGCTTTCGGAAGAGAAAAAGCCGCGCGTATCGAAGCTTTTGTACCGCATCATTGCGGCGCTGCTCATCGCGGTAGTGCTGCTTATCATTTTGGAAAATAAAGATAATTTAACGCCGGAAAACATCGGCAACTGGATCCGCACAAAGGCAGTTGGCTTCGGCTTTGGCGACGGCTATCCGGCGGAGCTGACCGGCAGCACAGCGCTTGTGGGTAATTTCGGTGCGGCGGACGGCAATTTGTACGTTGTGAGCGACACGGCGCTGACGGTTCTGAACGGCTCTGCAAAGGAGATGTTCTCTGCGCGCCACAGCTACAACGACCCCACAGTCTCCGAAGCGAGCGGACGCTACCTTTTGTATAACGCCAGCGGCACGGGTTACCGTGTGGAAACGTCTTCCGGCACGGAGATTTCCGGCACGAGCGACAGCAGTATCACGACCGGCGTCATTTGCGATTCCGGCAAATTTGCGCTGGCGGTGCAGCCCTCGGACTACGCTTCTGAGCTGCGCGTATATAACAAAAACGGCAGCTTGCAGTATAAATACAGCTTTGCGGATTCCTACATTACGGCGGTGGCGCTGAATACGGACGGCACAAGAGCCGCGGTGGCAAGCACCATCACGCACGCAGGTACGCTCATTTCGCGCATTACGGTGCTGGATATGTCCGAAACGGAACCGATAGCGGAGTACGAAAGCAACGGCAACCTGATTTTTGCCGTGCAGTGGAACCGCAGCGGCCGCGTGACGGCCATCGGCGACACGGAAACGCTCGTCAGCGATACGAGCTATAACTTTACGCCGTATGCGTATGACGGCCGCACCGTGACGGCCTACACGCTCATCCCTTCGGGCGCTGTGGTCTCCGTTTCCAACTATGCTTACGGCGGCGACAGCACGCTGCTCATTTTCCGTGACAGCGCAGAGCCCGTGGAAAGCGACCTTTCCGGCCGCGCCGTGTGGCTTTCCGCAGCGGGCAATAAGGTGGCGGCGCTGCTTTCAAGCTCCGTTGTGTCCACGGACCTCACGACCGGGCGGCAGGAAGCCGCCTGCAATGTGCCGGCCGATACAAAAAGCATCGCCATGGCAGACGAAAGCACCGTGTATCTGCTCGGCGTGCGCGAGATTCGGAAAGAAAATCTTAAGGTGATCGAGACCGATAATACATTGTCGCAAACAGAGTAATGTGGTATAATCACTGTATCGCACAAGGCGCGCGGCAGGCGTGCCGGAAAAAGGAGAGTGTTTTTATTGGGATGGATATTTGACATTGCCGTTGTGGTGCTCGTCATCATCGCGGCCGTCATCGGTGCAAAAAAGGGATTTTTCAGAGCATGCTTTGATTTCTGCGGCGCGCTCATCGCGATGATTGCGGCGGGGCTTTTGAGCAGTCCTGTTGCAGAGTGGATCTTTACAACGTTCTTTCGCCCCTCGCTTGTGGAGAAGATCTCTGCGGCGGTCATGGGGCTTGGCGCGGGCGAAGCCGTGAACACCGTTTTCGATGCCTTCCCGGAGCTTATCCAGCGCGCGCTCGAGGCTGCCGGCATCACACAGGGCAGTATCATGGCGCAGGTGCAGGATAAGACGGACAGTATCGCAGAGGCCATTACGGATGCACTCAGCCCCATGCTCATCAACGTCATCGGCGTGTTCGTCATGCTGGTGCTATTTGTATTGTTCATCGTGGTACTGAGAGGCGTTGCAACGCTTTTAACAGGCATTTTCTCGCTGCCGGTCTTAAGCGGCATCAACGGTGCGCTCGGCGCAGTATTCGATGTGCTGATGCTCGTGCTCATTTTGTGGGTCGTCCTCGCGTGTACACAGGTATTTGTGCCCATGCTGAGCGCAGCGCAGCAGGTAAAGGTGCAGGCGTTTGAGAATACCTCCATGCTTTTGAAGCTGCTTGGCAGCTTTAACCCCGTTTACCACTTAATGCAGTGAGCAGCGGCTAAAAGGAGATTCGGAAATTCGTAAGGGAAAGGAACTACACTATGTCTGATGCCAAAAGCCAAAAGACAAAGAAACCCATCAATCAGAATTTAACGGTGCCGAACGCCATGTCTGTGTTCCGCATTTTGGTCATTCCGTTTTTTGCGTATTTTTTTCTGAAAGGCAACCTCACAGCGGCCATCGTCGCACTGGGGCTTTCCGGCCTTTCCGATGCGCTGGACGGCATGATCGCGCGGCACTTCAACCAGATCACGGAATTAGGCAAAATGCTGGATCCGTTGGCCGATAAGCTGACGCAGGGCACGGTGGCCATCTGTATCGCCGTGCACTACCCGTCCATTTGGCCGCTTTTGGCGCTGCTCGTCTTAAAGGAGCTCGTCATGTTGTGCGGCGCATGCTATCTGCTGAAAAACGGCAAAAAGCCGTGCGCGGCAAAGTGGTACGGCAAGGTCTCCACAACACTGTTTTATATCGCCATCGGACTCATCGTCGTCATGGACGGCTTTATGAAGGTTTCCGAGAGCACGTTCAATATCGCGTCCACCACGGCGCTCGTCATCACGGCGGGCTTCATGGTGTACACGTTCATTCGATATTTCGGCGTGTTCCGTGAAATTTTGAGATCGACCGACGGCAAATACGATTTGAACCTGCCCGAAGAAATGCGGGCAAAGAAAGAGCGCACACCGAAAAACTAACGGTCTGCGCCGGAAAGGAAAATGTCTATGATGATGTGTACACGCTGCAAGAAGCGGCCTGCGGTTGTGTTCGTTTCCCCTTCAACGGATATGAACGCCACGCAGGGCTACTGTCTTGTCTGCGCAAAAGAGCTCGGCATTAAGCCGGTGAATGATATTATGGAGAAAATGGGCATCACGGAGGAGCAGCTGGAGGCGATGACCGAAAGCATGAACGATTTGATGTCGATGTCCGACGACGGCAGCTTTGAGCCGGGCGGCGCGGTGCCGTTCCCGTCCGAACTGCTGGGTCAATTCGGTATGAACGCAAACGGTGACGGCACAGAGCCGGCAACCCGCGAAAGCCAGCCGAATGACAAGAAAAAGAAGGAGAACTTCCACAAATCGAAGCGTAAGCACATTGCGGCATACTGCACCGACCTCACCATGAAGGCGAGAAACGGCGAGCTGGATGCCATCATCGGCCGCGAGCGCGAGATTGAGCGTGTGGTGCAGATTTTGTCCCGCCGCACGAAGAATAATCCGTGTCTCATCGGTGAGCCGGGCGTCGGTAAAACGGCCGTTGCAGAGGGGCTTGCCCTGCGCATTGCGGCAGGCGAAGTGCCCGCGAAGCTGCGCAAAAAAGAAGTGCAGCTTCTGGATCTCACGGCGCTCGTCGCCGGTACGCAGTTCCGCGGCCAGTTTGAAAGCCGCATCAAGGGACTTGTGGACGAAGTGAAGCAGGACGGCAACATCATCCTCTTCATCGATGAGGTGCATAACCTCGTCGGCACAGGCGATGCAGAAGGCAGCATGAACGCGGCGAACATTCTAAAGCCCGCGCTGTCCCGCGGAGAAATTCAGGTCATCGGCGCAACGACGTTCTCCGAGTACCGCAAGTACATCGAAAAAGACGCCGCACTGGAGCGCCGCTTCCAGCCCGTCACCGTGACAGAGCCGTCCATCGACGACGCAACGGATATCATCCGCGGCATCAAAAATTACTACGAAAAATACCATAACGTGCGCGTTTCCGACCAGATTGCGAAGCGCATCGTCGTGCTTTCCGAGCGATATATCAGCGACCGTTACCTGCCGGATAAGGCCATCGATTTGTTGGACGAAGCATGCGCCTGCGCCGCGCTGCGCAACAAAAAGCTTGCGGATTATGAAGAAGCAAATTTGAAGCTCGAAAAGCAGCGCAAGGCGGAAGCCGAGATCGAGGGCGCAGAGAATGTCGATTACGAAGCGCTTGCCGAAGCGAAGTATAAAGTCGCGGCGCTCGAAAAAGAGCTTACCGCGTTTGACCCGAACGAAGTTACCGCGCCGGTAACGGAAGCGGATCTCGCGTATGTCATCGAGCTTTGGACGGGCATTCCCGCTGCAAAGATTGAGCAGAGCGAGCTCGGCAAGCTTGCCCACCTGGAAGAAAAGCTGAGCGAGCACATCGTGGGGCAGGAGGAGGCCGTCAAGGCTGTTTCCGCCGCCATCCGCCGCAGCCGCGTGCAGATCAACCCGCGCCGCCGCCCGGCCTCGTTCATCTTCGTCGGCCCCACCGGCACCGGCAAGACCGAGCTTGTGCGCGTGCTTTCGAAAGAGCTGTTCGATTCCCCGGAGACGCTCATCCGCCTCGATATGTCGGAGTTCATGGAAAAGCACTCGGTCTCGAAGATCATCGGTTCGCCCCCGGGCTATGTCGGCTACGATGAAGCCGGTCAGCTCACCGAAAAGGTGCGCCGCCGTCCGTATTCCGTTCTGCTCTTCGATGAGATCGAAAAAGCACACCCGGATGTTATGAACATCCTGCTGCAAATTCTCGACGAAGGCCGCATTACGGATGCGCACGGTCGCACGGTCAACTTTGAGAACACCGTCATCGTCATGACCTCCAACGCGGGCAGCAACAGCCGCGAAGCGCTCGTCGGCTTCAACCGCACCAGCGCAGACATCAGCCGCGAAAAGGCCATGCGCGCGCTGTCTGATTTCCTGCGTCCCGAGTTCCTGAGCCGCATCGATGAGATCGTCGTCTTCCGCCCGCTGAATGAGGAGGACTACAAGAAGATCGCGGTGCTCATGCTGAACGAGTACGTCGGCACGCTTAACGAGCGTGGCATCACGCTGCGCTGGACGGACGAAGCCGTCGCGAACATCGCGCATCGTGCCGTAGGCGGCAAGAGCGGCGCCCGCGACATCCGCAACACCATCCGCCGCACGGTGGAAGACAAAATCGCGTCCCTCATCGTCGAGAAAGGCGAAGGCAACGTCACCGGTATTCTCGTCACCGAAAAGGACGGCGAGATCGACGTGGAGTCAATCTAACCTTATAAACCGCAAATCCCCGCACAGCGCTGTTCATTAAAAGCCTGTGCGGGGATTTTTGTATGCGGAGGAAGTAAGTCCGATGTATTCAGTTTGTCAGGATGATGGCCTGCTCGAAAAGGGCGGTGTAGGCGACCTCCACGCTGTCTTTGCCGTAGTAGATGTCCTGACCGGCGAGAGGGTCACTGAAGTAGTAGCCGTTTTCGTCATAGCCCGTAAGGACGAGCGCATGCATGGGGTAGACCCACGTAATCTCCCGGCCGGTCTCCGGCACCGTCCAAATGTCGCTTTCAATCGGCGGCTCCATGCAGATAGTCGCCCAGATCATCACCGGGGTGTTGTTGTCAATATAGCTTTTTAGGCGATAAAGCGGCACGCCGCTCAGACGCTCGGCGCGGTAGCCGGTGTTTGTGAGAAACTCGTTCATGGCGCGCTCAATGACGGTGGAGTAGCATCCCCATCCGGTTTCCGAAAACGGGTCGCCGGGGAACGCCTCCCATGGGTCGCAGCCGACAAGCTCTCCGTTTTCGTCCGTGTGCGGCGCATCGCCCGTCGGCAGGTAATAGGAAGCAAATTCCTCTGCCGTGACGGTGCAGCCGTAGTAGTTTAACAGCATGGCGGCGCTGGCGCTTTCGCAGCCCGTGGGAAGCGTTGGCAGCTGCGAAATGTACGGCACGTCTTTAATGCGGCGGGTGGTTGCCTGCGCGGGGAAAATATCGGCGTAGGCAAGCGCGGGTGTAAAGCGCAGCAGCGCCGCGGCGAGCACGCCGAACACGAGTATCACAGGCAAAAGGCACAAAATGCGTCTGCGACGCCGTGCGCGGTGCTTTAAGCGGCGCGGCACAGCACTGTGTCGGAAGCTTTCGGGTGCCAAATTTACATTTTTGTGCGTTTGCATAAAGATCCCCCTTTTTAAAACTTCTTTATAACCGGGTGAAAATTTCTCTTAGCAGAGTGAGCACAAGCAGGTGAGCGGGGTAAAACAGGTAGTAGCCCCACTGCAAAACTTTGCTTCGGCGACCAAGCGTGTGGTTGTAGCATAAAAGAAGCGGTACACACAGCAGTACGAACGGCCTCAGCCACACGGGCAGCGTAGAGCCGTAGATGAAATACTGCAAAACATACAAAAGCGTGACGAGCCCGAAAAACGACCATTGCTTTTTGGAACTTTCCCGAAAGACGGCAAAGCCGAAGATCCACAGCACGGCGATGTAATTCCAGTTTGCGGGGTAGGCGAGCAGGCAGCACAGCCCGAGCAAAAGCAGCCGCACCCAAACGGGCGCGCGCAGTCGTTTCCACAGCGTGACGGCGAGAAGCCCCAAAAAGAGCCCCCACAAAACGCCCGTCACGTACCAGAACTCCCAAACCGTGAATTTAAAGCACAGTGCATACGGCACATGGGAGATGACCGCCGCAATAAACAGCCGCAGCAGGTACTTTTTCAGATTCGACGTGTATGCGTAGCCCTCCGCAATGAAAAAGCACATGATGGGCGCGGCAATCTGCCCCACGGCGTGGAAAAACAGCGCGGCGGGCGCGGTATCTGCCAAAAAGACGGTGGCGGCGTGGTCCAGCACCATGGCGAGGACCGCAATGAGCTTTAAGGTGTTCGCGTTCAGCGCGGGGCGCGAAAATGTGCACGCGGTTCTGTTTATATCGGTCATGCATTCGCCCCTCTCCTCTTTCTGCTTTAACTATACCGAAAAAGACGCAAAAAAGTCCCCCGCAAACTGCAAAAAAGTTGCAAAATTTCGGGGGACGGGTGTTTGGCTTTTAGATTTTTAAGAGTAGAGGGGGTCAGCCGCCGTAAACGTAAGCTCCTTGATAGGCGGTTTCACCGAATAAAAAGGGCGCTGCATGGTAAACGTCGGAGTTTGAAGGATCCAAACCGTAACCGGTGATGCTCTCGGAAATGGCATCGTAAAAAACCGTCATGGTGTAGCCAATATCATTGCGCAGAACGATCAGAGATTCATCACGGTAATCGATGGAGGAGGCGGAATCAATACTGTATACAAAGTTGTACAGCATGTCATACATGTTGTCTCGTAAACCCATAAGCAGTTCAACTCGCCAATCTTCTTCCGGGGTCGCATCGGACGGAAAAGAGAATAGATGCGCGGGAAAATCATAGAAAGAGGCGATAAGAGAGGTGTATTTATCCGACGTATAATAGCTTTCAACCTGACTTGTGAATTCGTCTGCCTCTGCTTCTGCGTGCGTAGCGACGAAGAGTGCAGTAACGACAAGATTAAAAAACTCGCTGTCCTCCGGGAAAGCAGCCGTTGCGGCATCTATTTCCGTGGCATGTACATACAGCGGAATGCCGGATATGGGGGTGAAGACGAAATCCACAAGGAAATCCCTGCCTTCTTTGGTATTCACCGTTACATTCTGCGCGTAAATGTATTTTGGCAGCGTGGAGAAATTATCGTTTGGATCATACGTGTGCATATAGCCGGAAAACTGCATGTTGTCATTGATGGTGCATCCCTTTAAAAAAGGTTCAATAATGCTGCGCACGTAAAGATCGGACATATCAATATAAACATAAGGGTCTTGCAGTTGGTTGTTATAGGTATAGAAACGACTGTCGCCGGTGCTTTCGGCATATGTTTGTAGGTCGTCTGTAATGCGCATTTTTATGGAGTACGGAACAGACTGGTTATCGGAAGCGTACATCTGTGATTTAGAATCATCAATATCATTCCACGGCGGCAGGACAAGACTGGAGGGGTCTTCCAAATACAGCGGGCTTTCCGCGCCGGTAATCTGCGCGGCACTTTCCTTGTTTTTAAAGTTTGGCATCACGCGGCTAAATAGTGTGGGGGAGAAATAGCCGAGCGTCAAAATGGCGGCGCAAAGGAACAAAGGCAGAAAAGCCGAGAGAAAAATGTTGCGTTTCATATCGTTCTGCCTCCTTTGTAGCGGGTGTCGCGCTGCTTTTTGCGCTTCTGGCGTTCTTTTTCACGCGCCTTATCGCGTGTTTTCTCGCGCGGCGGGCGCTTCTGCAAAAGCGCTTCCAGCTCGTCGCCCTGATTTTTCGGAATGGGCGCTACATTCATGTGAATGATAATCGTGGTGCCCTTCTGGTAGGTGGAGCGAATTTCAAGCCGCGCCCCGTGGCGGCGGCAGATGTCGTCGCACAGCGCAAGGCCGAGGCCCGCGCCGCCTGCCTTGCGGCTGCGCGCTTTGTCTTCCATGTAGAACGCTTCCGTTGCGCGGCGCACGGTATCGGGCTTCATGCCCATGCCGCGGTCGATGACGGAGACCACCGTGTGGCCGTCCAGCTCGGACTGAATGAGCCAGATTTCGGAATTGTCCGGGGAAGCCTTCGCGGCGTTATCGATGAGGTTATAAAGCAGCGATAAAAACAGCTCGCGGTCAATGTGCAGCACGGCGTTTTTGTGCAGCGTTGTCAGCTTGATGCCGCGCCGCCCAAGCACCGGCGCCATGGTGGCGTGCACATCAGAGAAAAGCTGTGCCACGGGAATATCCGCAAAATCGAGCGGGGTGTTATCGGTAGAAGCCAGCGTTAAAAGCTTTGCGGAAAGCCCGCGCAAGCGCTTGGCTTCCTCCACAATGGCAGAAGCAAAGTCGCGCCGCTGCTCGTCCGTGACAACGCTTTTGATGCGCAGAATATCCGCAAAGCCCAAAATGCTCGTCAGCGGCGTTTTCATCTCGTGCGCCATGGCGTCCGCAAAGCGCTTGCGGCTTTCTGCAATACCGCGCAGCTTTTCCTCGCGCTCGTTGATGGAAGCGGTCATCTCGTTGATGCTGTGTGCAAGCGTTTTCAGCTCCGAGCTGCCCTTTTCGGGCATACGCACGGTGTAGTCGCCCGCGGCCGCCGCGCCGATGGTCTTCACGGCGCGCTTTAACGGGCGCAGAAACCCCAATACGGAAATGAGCAGCAGTACGGAAATACCGCCGCCGCAGCAAAGCCCCCACATGCGCGCGTTGTTCAGGTTGGCATCGTGCTCGTCGTACACATTCGTAACGTCATACACCGTGCGCAGCTCATACGACATGGCTTCCAGCTTGATGATGGAGACCACCATGAGGTATGTCTTTTCGCCGGCGTCGAAGATTACCGTTTTGCCGTCCGTAATGGCATCGTTCGGCTTGACGGAAGCTAAATCATACGAAGTGCCGTCCAAGACATCGGTGCCGACCGCCGTGATGGTCTTGCCGCCCTTTTTCACTTCTATCACGTCTGCGGTGGAAATGTCTGTCGTAATGGTATCCTTCAGCATGTCCGTCAGCTGATCGGTGCTCAAAAACAGCGTGTTCGCCTTTAAACGCTCATACGCCGCGTGGTTGGAAAGCGAAGCCGCCAATGCCGAATGTGCGGAAGCGGCGGAGTTGACCTCGCGGGCTATGGCACTGCGAAAGTGACTATCCAGTATGTAAAACTGCGTGAGCTGCACGGCGAGCGTGACGAACACGAGCGCAATGAGCGATATTTTTTGCCATAGCTTCATAAAAGACTCCCTTTACGCTTATCGGCGCTCTAAGCGGTAGCCGAGCTTCGGAATGGTGATGAGCTTGCCCTGCAACCCCATTTTGCGGCGTACCTGCTGCACGTGAATGTCCACACTGCGCGATTCACCGGTGAAATCAAAGCCCCAAATGTTCGAGAGCAGCTGCTCGCGCGTGATGGCAACGTCCGGGTTGCGCATGAAAAAGACGAGTACGTCAAACTCCTTCGGTGTCAGCGCCACGGGCACGCCGTTTTTCAGCGCCGTGTGCTTTTCAATGTCCACCTGAATATCGCCGTAGCGCAGGTGCATTTCGCTTTTGCCCGCGCGGCGCAGCACCACTTCAATGCGCGCCAAAAGCTCCACGGGCTCAAACGGCTTTACAATGTAATCCTCTGCGCCGCCGCGCAGACCCTTTACCTTGTCCGCCACCGCGCCGAGCGCCGTCAGGAAAATCACCGGCGTTTCGCAGCTTTCCCCGCGGATGTGCTCCAAAACGGCAAAGCCGTCCATACCGGGCAGCATCACGTCGAGCAAAATGAGGTCATACGTGCCGTTTAGGATGGTCTGTACGGCCTCTTCGCCGTCTGCGCAGCGGTCGTATTCGTAGTCGCCGATCGAGAGCGTGGCGGCCAGCATTTTCGAGATATTTTCATCATCTTCCACAATCAGAATGCGGATCATACAGTCTTCCTCTTTTCCCCTTTTTGCCGGCACCCATCCGACGATTATGTTAACCCTATTGTAGCATAGAAAAAAGCGGGCTTCAAGGAAAGAAGCCCGCCGGTAACGGTGTGTAAATTCAATTTTGCAAAAATTTTGCAGAAAGGGAAAATTTAGCTTTCACCGTTCTCCGTTTTTTCGCGGTGGATGCGCAGCAAAGTGAAGCCGAACGGCGGCAGCTTGAAATCGCTGCCTGCGGGGTTCGGGTACGGCGCGCCGAAAATAAACTCTGCATTGTCAAGATGCAGCCCCGGAATGACCGCGTTTTCCATGCTGCGATTCACGGCAACGAACAGCGCGTCCTCGCCGCCTTCCGTTTCCACATAGCGCTCAAACGAAAGCACGTTGTCGTGTGCATAAACACTGCGCAGGCCGCCGTCTTTTAAAATGTCGCCGTGCTCCTGCCGCAGCAGACCGAGGTAGCGGTACCATGCGATAAGGTCCTCGTCTTCGTGTCCCCACGGGTAGCATGCGCGGTTGAACGGATCGCGGTAGCCCTCCATGCCGGCTTCGTCGCCGTAGTAGATGCACGGCACGCCCGGCAGCATAAACTGCAAAAACGCGGCAAGGCGCATGCGCTCAAGGCCGGTTTCGCGCTGCTCCGGGGAGAGCGTGTGCGCGCTTTGCCACTCGTGGCCGCGGCTGCCCGCCGGTTCGCCGCCGAGCACCGTCAAAGCGCGCTCCGTATCGTGCGTGCCGATGTGGTTCATCAAAATGCGTAAGACCTGCGGCGGGTAGTTTTCCACGATGGTCTCAATGCGATCCATAATGAGCGACGCGTGCTCACCGAGCAGAAACCCGAGGATTGCATCGCGAAACGGGTAGTTCATCACGCTGTCCAGCTGCCCGCCCAGCAGATACCGGCGGCGCACACCGTAAGCGGTCTTGTTGGAGGCGTCTTCCCACACTTCGCCGAGCACCATGGCGTTTTCATCCTGCGCTTTCGCGGCGCGGTTCAGGCGGTCAATAAAGCCGTCCGGCAGCTCGTCGGCAACATCCAGGCGCCAGCCGGAAGCACCGGCCTCAAGCCAATGCCGGATGATACCGTCTTCGCCGTTGATATAGTTGTCATACGCGGGATTTTCCTCGCGCACATTCGGCAGCGTGATGAAATTCCACCAACATTCGTAGTCGTTCGGCCAGCTCCGAAAGCTGTACCACGGGTAATACGGGGAAGACTGCGAGCGGTACGCGCCGCCGTCGCCGTAACGGCCCTCGCGGTTAAAATAAATGCTGTCGCTGCCCGTGTGGCTGAAAACGCCGTCGAGCAAAACGTGAATGTTGCGCTCTTTCGCCGCCGCGCACAGCGAGCGGAAGTCTTCCTCATCGCCAAGCAGCGGGTCAATTTTCTCATAGTTCGCCGTATCGTAACGGTGGTTGGAGTGCGATTCAAAAATGGGGTTCAGATAAATGCAGGTCACGCCGAGAGACGCTAAATAATCGAGCTTTTCCTCGATGCCCTTTAAGTCACCGCCGAAAAAATCCGAGTTTGTCACAATGCCCTGTGCGTTCGGCTTCCAGTCCGGCTGGTCAAGCCAGTTTTCATGCAACGTGCGGTCTGTCGGAACGTTTTCTTTCGCTTTGCCGGAGGACGCAAAACGGTCCGGGAAGATTTGATACAAAATGCCGCCCGCAAGCCAGTCCGGCGTTTTATATGCACCGTCGTACACGGTCAGCTGCCAGTCTTCACGTGCACCGGCGCGCGCCTCGCCGCCGAGGTCCTTTTTAAGGACAGAGCGCCCACGCGATGTGCGCAGCTCAAAATGATAGAAGTAAAGCCCCGTTTTCTGCGGCGTAAAGTGGCACTCCCACCACTCGTGGTCATTGCCGTTCATGCCGCACCAGAACATATCAAGGCACTCAATGCGGTTATCCGGGTGCTGCACCAAAAGGTAGGAGGCAGAGCACTGCATGTCGCGCGGCAGCGTAATTTTAAAGTGCACACGCGTGCCGTCTGCCACAGCGCCCAGCGGGCTGCGGTGTATGGAATTTCTGGAATTAAATAGCGTCATCGGTAAACTCTCCTGCATGAAGAAGCAGGGCACTACGACCGCAGCGCCCTGCTTTTTACATAAACTTACGTGATATTACTTCTTCTTCGTCTCGGCTTTCGTCTCGACCGGCTTTGCGAGCCAAATGGTGTTCGCATAATCGCGGATGGCGCGGTCGGCAGCGAAAATACCTGCCTTTGCGGTGTTGACAAGGGACATAGAGTTCCACTTGGTCTGGTCCTTATAAAGCTGTTCGGCTTTCTGCTGTGCATGGCTGTAAGAAGCAAAGTCTGCAAGCGCCATGTACTGGTCGACGTTGAGGAGTGCCTGGTGCAGGTTCTGGAACGTCTTGCCGTTAAAGCCCTGGCCGAGAGCATCCATCGCCTTGCGGATGATGTCGTTGTGCTCGTACTGGTTTCTCGGGTTGTAGCCGGAAGCGCGCAGGCTGTTGACCTCGGGCGTCGTCATGCCGAAGAGGATGATGTTGTCGTCGCCCACTGCGTCGTGAATTTCCACGTTCGCGCCGTCCAGCGTGCCGAGGGTGATGGCGCCGTTGATCATAAACTTCATGTTGGAGGTGCCGGAAGCCTCTGTACCCGCAAGGGAGATCTGTTCGCTGATCTCCGCCGCCGGGGTGAGCAGCTCTGCCCAGGATACGCAGTAGTTTTCAACGAAGATGACGCGCAGCTTCTGGTTGACGCGCGGGTCGTTGTTGATGGTATCGGCAAGGCAGACGATGAACTGGAGAATTTCTTTTGCGAAATAGTAGCCCGGGGCTGCCTTTGCGCCGAAGAAGAACGTGTGCGGGGTATAATCCGCGTTCGGGTTTTCGAGCAACCACTGGTATACGGAGAGAATATGCAGTGCATTCATGTGCTGGCGCTTGTACTCGTGCAGACGCTTGACCTGTACGTCGAAAATGCTGTTCGGGTCAACGATCTGGCCCTGCGTGCGCTTAACGTGCTCGGCAAGGCGCTGCTTGTTGTGCAGCTTGATCTCGGCAAGCTTCTTCTGCACGGAGGTATCGTCCTTATACTTCATCAGCTTCTCAAGCTGAGCAGCATCGTGGATGAAGCCGTCGCCCGTCAACTCGGTGATAAGGGAAGCAAGCTCCGGGTTCGACTGGTTCAGCCAGCGGCGATGCGCAATGCCGTTTGTGACGTTCTTAAATTTATTCGGCCACTCGGTGTAGAAGTCGTGGAACACGCTGTCCTTCAAAATTTCGCTGTGCAGCGCGGAAACGCCGTTCGTGCTGTGTGTTGCGTATACGGCAAGGTTTGCCATGCGCACATAGCCGTCGTTCAGCGGGGCCATGCGCCAGATCTTGCCTTCGTCCACGCCCTTTGCACGCATCTCAATCCAGAAGCGGCGGTTGATCTCTTCCACAATCTGGTAAATACGCGGCAGACGGGATTTGAACAGGTCTGCGCTCCAGCACTCAAGCGCCTCGCTCATAACGGTGTGGTTCGTGTACGCAATGGTGCGGGTCACAATATCCCAAGCTGCGTCCCACTCGTAGCCGCATTCGTCGAGCATGATGCGCATGAGCTCCGGGATGGCGAGCACGGGGTGCGTGTCATTGAGGTGGATCGCCGCAAGCTTCGGCAGATCATCAAGGGAGCTATGCGTGTACAGGTGGCGGCGTACGATGTCCTGTACGGAGGCGGAAACGAGGAAGTACTGCTGTGCAAGGCGCAGGCTCTTGCCCTCGTAGTGGTTGTCTTCCGGATAGAGAACCTTTGTGATGGTCTCTGCCATAGCTTTCTGCTCCATAGCGCGCATATAGTTGCCGCTGTTGAAGAGCTTCATATCAAATTCGTTGGCTTCCGCACGCCAGATGCGCAGCACAGAAATGCCCTTGCCGTCCATGCCGGAAACATACAAATCGTACGGGATCGCCATAACGGGGTTATAGTTCTTATGACGTACGGAATGGTAGTGGTCATGCCACTGCTCTTCAATGTAGCCGTCGAAGTGCACCTCAATGGCGCTTTCGTCGACCTTCTGCATCCAGACCTCGCCGCCCGGAAGCCAGAAGTCCGGCAGCTCCGTCTGCCAACCCTCAACGAGCTTCTGGCGGAAAATACCGTATTCATAGCGCAGGGAATAGCCCATAGCCGGGTAGCCCTGTGTTGCAAGGCCGTCAAGGAAGCAGGCGGCAAGACGGCCGAGGCCGCCGTTGCCAAGGCCGGCGTCCGGCTCCTGCTCGTAAAGGTTATCGAGCTTTACGCCCATTTCGGAAAGTGCTTTGCGGAAGCTGTCCTCGAGACCGAGGTTAAACAGGTTGTTCTTCAGGGAGCGGCCCAGCAGGAACTCCATGCACAGGTAGTAGATTTGCTTTGTCTCCTGCTTTTCAGCTTCGTGTACAAATTCGTCGCGGCCGCGAACGAGCAGGTCGCGCACCACAAGTGCGGATGCTTTGTAGAATTCATCGTCGGAAGCGTTCTTTGCGGAAACGCCGTAAATGTGCGAGAGCTTCTCACGGATTGCGCTCTGGACCTGCGCGGGGGTCATCTTGTAATTCATTCTTTGTCCTCCATGTGTTATGCGTGAAAAACACGCCAGATTTGTGTTATATGCACAAAATTAAATGCGTTTTGATTAAAAAACAAATGGTTTATACCCATTATATACTAAAATCATGAAAAATTCAAGACCAATAGCGGGCGGATAAGCAGAAATTAAAGCGGTGGCTTTGTATAGTTTCGACAGAAAATATCGGCTTTCGGTATAAACCGGCCGAAAACCGCAGTGCGCCTGTCTTTTTTCGACCTTACACACACCGTATACTATTATATAAGGGAAAACAGCGGGTTACAAGTACATTTGTGTAAAATCTGTGCAGATTTTGCAGAAAACCGCCGAAACGCCCGTTTTGCGCGCTTTTTTTGACAAGGCGGGGCTTTTGGTATATAATGCAGAACAGAGTATAACCTGCGTAAAATCGGCGCGGGGAAAGGAATCTGTGCAATGGAAAAAACGAGATTCAAACTGAATATCTGCGGCGTAGACGTCACCGTTTCCGGCGATGTGGACCGCGACGGTGCAGAAGCCATCGCAGAGCGTGTGCGCGTGCGTATGGAAGAGGTTTTAAACAACGCCTACGGCGCGACCATAGAGAAAGCGGCGGTCATTGCGGCCATGAACCTGAGCGAGGAGCTTTCCCGCACGGAGGCCGCTTTGAATCAGGCCCGCGAGGAAGCGGATGCCCTGCGCACAAAGACAAAGGAATTTGCCGGTGCGGACGGCCTGAAGGCCCGCCTTTCCGAAGCGGAAATGAAGCTCGGCGTTTTGCAGGAAAAGCTGCGCCTTGCCGAAAACCACGCCGAAGCTGCGGAAAAGGAAGCGGAAGAAGCGAAAGCCGCTGCCCAAAACGCAGCGCACACGGCAGCTGCAGAACCGCTCGACCTGCCGCCCATTGACCTGCGCAACCCCATGCTGCCCGATTACGGCGACGAAACGGGGCTTGTGAGCTTTTTCGAAAAGGCAGACGTAAAGGAGACCGCGCGTGAAGACGAAGAAGATTGAGGTGCTCGCGCCCGCCGGTAATCCTGCGGCCCTGAAAGCGGCGGTGTTCGCCGGTGCGGATGCCGTGTACATGGGCGGCTCGCTGTTTTCCGCCAGGGCATCGGCGGTGAATTTTTCGCGTGAAGAAATGCGGGAAGCGGTGCTTTTTGCCCGCGAGCGCAATGTGCGCGTGTACGTCACGGTTAACACGCTTTTAAAAGATGACGAACTTCCCGAAGCGCTCGATTTCTGCAAGTTCCTGTGTTCTGTTCCCGTAGACGGCATTTTGATCCAGGACATGGGTCTGTTTAATATTCTGCGCGAAGCCTGCCCCGAGATGCCTTTGCACGCCTCTACCCAGATGAGCCTGCACACGCCCGGCGGCGCGGCCTTATTAAAGGAACTCGGTGCGTCCCGTGTCGTTTTGGCGCGTGAGATGTCTTTGAAAGAAATTGAAGAAGTCTCAAAAAAGACCGATGTGGAGCTTGAAGCTTTCGTGCACGGTGCGCTGTGCATGTCGCTTTCCGGCCAGTGCTATTTCAGCGCCATGCTCGGCGGCCGCAGCGGCAACCGTGGGCGCTGTGCTCAAACCTGCCGTCTGCCGTTTGCCGCGCCCGGTGGCACGGGGCACGACCTCAGTTTAAAGGACATGTCGTTCATCGACCACATCGAAACGCTGCACAATGCCGGCGTATGTTCCGCAAAGATCGAGGGTCGCATGAAGCGGCCGGAATACGTGGCGGCGGCAGTCGCGGCGTGCCGAAAAGCGGCAGACGGCGAGTCTGTGCCGGAAAACCTGCTCGAACATTTAAACGCGGTGTTCTCGCGCTCCGGCTTTACGGACGGCTATCTGTCCGCCCACAGAGGACGCGTTATGTTCGGCACCCGCACAAAGGAAGACGTGGAGAGCGCAAATTCCGCCGTGTTCGCGCAGCTGCATACTTTATATAAAAACGAAGCGCAGCGTGTGCCGGTGACATTCACATTAAGCGCCTTTGCGGGCGAAAACCCGCGCGTCACAGTCTCGGACGGCGAAAATGAAGCGGTCGTCACGGCAGAAGACTGCGTATGCGAAATCGCGCAGAAGCTGCCCGTCAACACCGAACGCTGGGAGCAGCAGTTAAGAAAAACCGGCGGCACGCCGTATTTGTGCGAAGCGGTGCAGATCGACACCGATGAAAAAACCGCATTGCCCATTTCCGTTTTGAACGGTCTGCGCCGTGAAGCGCTGGAAAAGCTCGGCGAACAGCGCCGCGAAAAGCCCGCAGTGCCGTTTAAAAATATTTCGCTCGATACGCGTACACATGGTGGAAGCGGCCGGCCTAAACTCCGCGCGTTCTTCAAAGACTGCGCGCAGGTGCCGGAAAATATTTCCATGCTGGAAGCGGTCATTCTGCCGCTCGACGCCGACGAAGCGACGCGCACGCGCTGCAAAAACGCGGGTGTTGAGGTAATTCTTGCCCTGCCGCGCGCGCTGTGGGGCATCGAAAACGCGGTGCGCGCACGCATGAAAGCCTGCAAAGCCATGGGCGATACGCACTTTTACTGCGGCAATCTCGGTGCGCTCGCCCTGTGCAAGGAACTTGGTGTGTCCGCGCACGGCGGATTTTCGCTCAATGTATTCAATACGGAATGCCTGCGCTTTTTTGAAGAATTCGGCTTAGACGATACCGAGCTTTCCTTTGAGCTGACCGGCGACGAAATTTGCGGTCTCGGCGGCGAGCTGCCGCGCGGCATTTTGCTTTACGGCCGTCAGCCCCTGATGCTCACGCGCAACTGCCCGCTTGCAAATTCGCCGAAGGGCTGCTTAAACTGCAAGCATGCGGGCAAAATCCGTGACCGCAAGGGCGTGGAATTTCCCGTGCACTGCACGCGTTTTGAGGGCAAAACCGTGTATTCCGAGGTCTTTAACAGCGTGCCGCTCGTGCTCTTTGACCGCCCCGTTTCAAATGTCGATTTCGGTGTTTTGCGCTTCTCTGTGGAAAACGCCGTGGAAACGCAGGCGATTTTAGACGCTGCCGTTCGTCATGAAAAGCCGCATTCCGACTGCACCCGAGGACTTTTCCTCCGCGGCGTGCTTTGATTGTGGAAAACTCGGTGGAAAGTGTTTAGAACTTTCTTTTTGAACAGACTGTGAACTCAAAAAAACCGCAGAAATAAGCCGTTTTTCATTTTCCACAGCGCTGTGGAAACAGTTATCCACAATGAGGGAAAACCGGGAAAAAGTGTGAAAAACGGGAATTTTTGGGATACTGTATATAGACAAGGAGCAAAAAATGGAACAAAATATGGTTTTAAAACTGATGCGTGTGCGCGAAGGTGCGATCATCCCGAAGCAGGCGACGGCGGGCAGCGCGGGCTATGATCTGTGCGCGTGTATGGACGCCCCGCAGACGATCGAGCCGGGCGAGCGCTGCGTATTTCCGAGCGGTCTTGCGGCGGAGATCCCCGCGGGCACGGCGGGCTTCGTTTTCACTCGCAGCGGTCTCGGCATCAAAAAGGGCATTCATGTCACGAACGGTGTCGGTGTCATCGACAGCGATTACCGCGGCGAAATCCAGATCGGCCTGCACAATCTCAGCGCGGAGCCGTACACGGTGCAGCCGGGCGAGCGCATTGCGCAAATGATTATTATGCCGTATTTCGCGCCGGTGATTGAGGAGGTCACATCTCTAACGGAGACTGACCGCGGTGCGGGTGGATTCGGAAGCACGGGGACAAAATAAATTTTCAAATTGCGGCGGTGTTCACGATTTTTCGGTTGAAGCTCCGCCGCTGTTTTGTTATACTGAATAAGTATGAGTATCGTGCGCCGCAAAGACGTGCGGCTTGCCAAAGTTTTACCCGTTTCGGGAGGTTTTATCCTATGGGTTCTCTGCAATCTACGATCATGGCGGGTCTTTCCTCGCTTTTTTCGCTTTTTTCAACATCTATCAAAGACATCGGCATCGACCTCGGCACGGCCAACACGCTCGTTTATGTGCGCGGCGAGGGCATCGTGCTGCGCGAGCCGTCCGTGGTGGCGGTGGATGCGAACTCTAACGAGGTTTTAGCCATCGGCAAAAAAGCCAAAGAAATGCTCGGCCGCACGCCGGAGTCCATCACAGCGGTGCGCCCGTTAAAAGACGGCGTCATTGCGGATTTTGAGGTGACGGCAGCCATGCTCAAATACTTTGTGCGCAAGGCCATCAAGGCCGGTTCGTTCACGCGCCCGCACATCGTCATCTGCATTCCCTCCGGCGTTACGGAGGTGGAGCGCCGCGCGGTGGAGGACGCCGCAAAGCAGGCGGGTGCAAGCCGCGTGGAGCTCATTTTGGAGCCGGTTGCGGCGGCCATAGGCGCAGGGCTGCCCACGGGCGAGCCGGTTGCGAGCATGGTTCTGGACATCGGCGGCGGTACAAGCGAAACGGCGGTCATCTCCTACGGCGACCCCATCGTGGCAGATTCCGTCCGTGTGGCAGGCGATAAATTTGACGCAGCTATTGTTTCGTACTTGCGCAAAAAGTACGGTGTGCTTATCGGCGAACGCACTGCGGAGGACGTGAAATTGCAGATCGGCTCCGCTTACCCGCTTGAGGAACTCGGCAGTGTCTCCATGGAGGTACGCGGCCGCAGCGCGGCGGACGGCCAGCCGAAAAATATTACCGTCACGGCAGAAGACGTGCGCGAGGCGCTTTTGGTGCCGCTGAAAGCTGTGTTCGAGTCCGTACACCGCGTTTTGGAGCGGACCCCGCCGGAGCTTTCCGCAGATCTTTTGGATATGGGTCTCACGCTCACGGGCGGCGGTGCACTGCTGCGTGGCTTAGACCGCTTTTTGCATGAAGCGACGGGCCTGCCCGTGCAGGTCGCGGAGCGCCCGCTCGACTGCGTAGCCGAGGGTGCAGGCCGCACATTAGAGGGCAAAGCGCATATCCCCGCAAACGCGCGCGGCGCGGTAAAAGCCGCAGAAAAATAAATTGAATTTGACTTTAAATAAAAATCGAAAGGCAGGTGCGGCGCATGGAGAAATTCACCTCTAAAAATTTTAAAATTTTAATGATCGCGGTTGTCATTCTGCTCGGCGTGCTCGTGTACGGCTTAAACGCCGGAACATCCGTGTTCTCAAACGTGTTCGGCACGGTATCCGCACCGTTGCTCACGGCGGGGACGAATACCACCGAGGGCGCAAAGGAATTTTTAAATTTGGACGGCATGTCCAAAGAGGAGCTTAAAGCGCTGTACAACGACCTTTCGGAGGAAAACCGGAAGCTGCGCGAACAGCTTGTGGATTACTACACCTTAAAAGACGAGAATGCTTCGTATGAAAATATCCTCTCCGTCAAAAAAGCCATGCCCGACCTGCAATTAGCCGCGGGAAGCGTCGTAGGGCGCGACCCGAACGACGTGTTCGGTGATTTCACCATCAACTGCGGCAGCCTTGCGGGCGTATCCGTCGGCGATGCCGTCATCACGGAAACGGGCGTCGTAGGTGTTGTGGAGGAGGTCTACGCCGCGTCAAGCCGCGTGCGGTCGATTTTATCCGAAAAGACGCAGATCGGCGCCACGGATAAATCGTGCAAGGAAAGCGGCGTCGTCACAAGCGACATCCAGTTTGCAAACAGCGGCAAGGTAAAAATGCTGTACCTTACAAGAGATACCGAGGTGCAGCCGGGCTCCATCATTACCACGAGCGGCGCGGGCGGCGTGTTCCCGGGCGATTTGCTCATCGGGCGTGTGGACAGCGTGGAGCGCAGCAACGCGGATTCCTCGTACTATGCCATTTTGACCCCATACGTGGACGTAACAGAGGTGACGGATGTCTTCGTCGTGACGGATTTCGACGGCAAGGGCGACGTTACAACCGGCTTGCCGGAGACGAATAACAAAGATGAAGAAGACCCCGCGCAGACCGCAAGCAAGGGAAATGAATAAAAGGAGTGAACAGCTGTGCCGAACCGCAAAAAATGGATACGCTATGTCTTGTATGCGGTTGAGATCCTGCTGCTGTTCCTCTTACAGGATACACCGGGGCTGCTGCCGCAGATCATGGGCGTAAAACCGCTTCCGGTGCTTTCCGCCGCGCTCACCATTGCCATGGTGGAGGCGTGCACACCCGCTATGGCGTTCGGCATGTACGCCGGGTTTCTTGCCGATATCGGCAGCGGGGCTGTGTTCGGGTATCACGCGCTCACGTTCGGCGTGCTGTGCTTTTTGCTGAGCGGCCTGTGCGGTACCAGAATTCAAATTCAGCTTTTCACATCGGTATTGATGGGTCTGTGGAGCTGTGCCGTCGCCGTTTTGCTCGATTGGCTCGTGCTGTACGTTGCAGCCGGGTATTCACTGACGCTGTACGCGCTCGTTACAAAGTATCTGCCCATCTATTTTTACACGCTTTTAACGATACCCGTGTGCTACGGTTTGCAGGCGTGGGTGCGAAAGCCCCGCGTGCGCAGCGCCATACGGCGGCGCAGGTCAAAGCTGCATAAGCTGCAAAAAATTTAAGTTTTCAACGAAGGGAGACGACAGCTGTGAAAAAAGGACGCGGCCGCTATATTTTCTGCGGCGTTATGCTTGCTGCCGTCTTTCTTTTGTATATCGGGCGGCTTGCCCAGTGGCAGCTTTTAGAGGGCAGCACGTTTGAAGAGGAGGCCGTACAGTCCTCCGCGACGTACTTAAAGCTCACCGGCACGCGCGGCGAAATTTTGGACTGTAACGGAAACGTGCTCGCAGGCAACCGCTCCGTGTATAATGCCATATACAGTCGTCTTTCCGGCAGCAATGAAACGCGCAATGCCGTCGTTTTGGAGGCTGTAAAGCTGCTCGAAACGCTGAACGTCCCGTGGACGGATCGCCTTCCCATCGAAATCAAATCGGGCAAATATCAGTTTAAAACCAAAATGACCGCCGAGATCGAAACGCTGAAAAGCGAAGACATCTTAGACTTACCCTCGAGCGCCACGGCAGACGAGTGCATGGAATCGCTCATCGAGCGGTATGACCTCGAAGCCTATACAAGCCCCGAAGACATCCGCCGTATCGCGTCCGTGCGCTACGGCATGGAGCGCGCGTATTTCAGCCGCACGAACCCGTTCGTGCTCGCAAAAGACATTTCCATCGAAACGGTGGAGCTCTTAAGTGAGCGCAGCACAGATTTGCCGGGCATGGAAACGCAGGTGGAGCAGACGCGCGAATACCCGGAGGGCGATTTGGCTCCGCATATCGTCGGCACGTTGGGTGCCATTTCGCAGGAGCAGTACGATGCCGCCGAGGAAGCGGGCAACACGTATTCCGCCTCAAACGTTTTCGGCTATTCCTATACGGATACCGTCGGCCAAAGCGGCATTGAGAGCGTGTTCGAGCCCATCCTGCGCGGCAAAAACGGCAAAGAGAGCGTCACAACGGATGCCACCGGCAAAGTGACCTCCACCACCGTGACGGAGCCGCCGGAAGCGGGCGATTCCGTGTGGCTTACCATAGACAGCAATGTGCAGCGCGCGGCCGTAAACGCGCTCGCCGAGCAGATTGAAGCGAAGCCGACCGAAGACTGCGAGGCCGGTGCGGTTGTCGCCTTGGACGTGAACACCGGCGGCATCATCGCCTGCGCGACCTACCCGAATTTCGACCTTGAAAAGTACAATACGGACGATGCGTATTTGACGCAGCTTTATGCGGACGAAAGCCGGCCGCTTTTCAACCGCGCATTAAACGGCATCTTTACGCCGGGTTCCGTTTTTAAGCCCCTTGTCGCCTTGGCGGCGCTGGAGGAAGGCGTCATCACGCCGACCTCTCACCCCGTGAACTGCGACGGCGCGTACCACTATTATGCGCCGGATTACGAACCGGGCTGCCTCGGCGTGCACGGCGAGGTGGATGTGTACGGTGCCATCCGCAACTCCTGCAACGCGTTTTTCTTTGACGTGGGCCGCATGCTGACCATTCACAAAATGCACACGTATGCAGAGCTGTTCGCTCTCGGCGAAAAGACCGGGTGCGAATTGAACGAGACTGCGGGCATCATGTCCGACCCCAAAACGTATACGGAGCGCCACGGCGCAAATTGGTATGACGGCCTCACCATTCAGGCGGCCATCGGCCAGTGCGACGATATGTTCACGCCGATCGAGCTTGCGGAATACTGCGCCATGATCGCAAACGGCGGCACGCGCTACAAAACGCATTTCTTAAATAAAGTCACGGACTACGACCGCGCGGTGGAAAAAGAGACCGCAGAGCCGGAGGTCGTGTTAAAAGCGGAGATCGAAGACGAATATTTCAAGGTCGTGCGCGAGGGCATGCGGCAGGTGTGCACAGAGGGCACGGCGGCTTCGACCTTTTCGGATTTCGGCATTGCCGTTGCGGGCAAGACCGGCACGGCGGAAAACGCCGACCATTCCGATAACCTGACGTTCATCGGCTTTGCGCCGTACGAGAACCCGGAGATTGCCGTGGCGGTCGTCATCGAATACGGCGGCAAGGGCGATGCCGCAAAAGAGACGGCAAAGGCCGTTTTTGAAGCTTATTTTGCCAAAACGCTCCAAAAGGAGGCAAAAAGAGCAGAAACCACGGTAACAGAGGGTACGGAATGACGCGTGCTTAGGGAGGATATTTGTCTGCTTCGACAAAAAAGCCGCCGTGTTTTTGTCTCGCTGTGATAAAATTGCGGTATAGCCATTTTTACTTTTGACTACCGTGCATTTTTGTGTTATTATGTTTAATGAGGTATTATCTATGGGTACTGCTATTGTTGTCACATCGGGAAAAGGCGGCGTGGGAAAATCCACCGTTTCGCTTGGGCTGGCTTCTCAGTTTGCGGCGGGCGGCGAACGCGTTCTGCTTTTGGATTGTGACGCGGGCCTGCGCAGCCTGGACCGTATGACCGGCACAGAGGAAGCGCTCGTGTTCGACAGTTCGGACGTTGTGGCAGGGCGCTGCGCGCCTGCGGATGCGATTTACCCGTGCGTGACCATGCCCGGCGTGTCTTTAATGCCTGCCCCGGCAAGCGGCGAAGATCTTGTGCCGGAACGCGTCATGCTTAGACTCGTTCCGCTTTTAAAGCGCTATTTTGACCGCGTGATCCTTGATTCTCCCGCGGGCGTGGGGCGTGGCTTCCGCGCGGCGGCAGCGGCGGCGGACTGCGCGCTTATTGTGTGCAACTCGGACCCCGTGTGTATCCGCGATGCGTCTATCGTGCGCAGGCTTTTAACAGAGCTTGAGGTACCGCAGCAGCGGCTCGTCATTAATCGCTTTAACGCCGAATATTTCGGCAGCCTTTCCGCCGGGCGGGAAGACGCCGGCGGCCTGCGCGACCTCGATGACGTCATCGACCAAAGCGGCGTGCGTCTCATCGGCATCGTACCCGAAGATAGACAAATGACGGCTGCTTTTCAGCGTGGCTGCGTGCCGGCGGATGACCTGCCCGGCATGACGGCGCTTTCCCGCATAGCGGCACGCATGAACGGTGTTTCGGTTCCCTTATCGTTGTGACATTTGGGATAGGGGCCGAATGATTATAAACAGGGAGGAATTTTCATGAATATCGCGCTTACGGCGCATGACGCAAAAAAAGAGCTTATGGTACAGTTCTGCATCGCTTACTGCGGCATCCTGAGCCGGCATAATCTCTGTGCGACCGGCACCACCGGTAAGCTTGTAGAGGAAGCAACCGGTCTTTCGGTCCACCGCTTTTTAAGCGGCCCACAGGGCGGCGATCAGCAGATTGCGGCGCGTATCTCCTGCAACGAGATCGACCTTTTGCTGTACTTCCGCGACCCCATGCAGAAGCAGGCACTGGAGCCGCACGATAAAAACCTGCTCCGTCTCTGCGACCTGAATAACATTCCCGTGGCGACGAACATCGCAACGGCAGAGGTGCTCATCCATGGTCTCGAGCGCGGCGACCTCGATTGGCGCGAGATTGTAAAGCTGTAAATTTAAAACCAAAGCGTATGCTTTGAAAATACACCGGCATTGACCGGGAAGAGTATCTGCCATGGGGCACAAAACAGAGAGCGCCGCAAATGCTGAGAGCGGCGCGTGCATCCGGCAGAGAAAGACACCCGTGAGCCGCACGAAAGTGCGTTTTCCGCGTTAAGGAAAGAAAGGGGAGGGGAAGCTTTCGCTTTTTCTTCCGAAAAAGGGTGGCACCACGAACCTGTTTCGTCCCTTATCCGTTTTGGGTAAGGGTTTTTTTATTTTTCATGAATGAGAGGGATATTTTATGGAATTGATCACAAAAGCGCCTAAGGGCACCGTGGATATCATTCCGGGTGAATCCGAAAAATGGTCGCTTGTGGAAGCCGTTATGACGGATGAAGCGGAACTGAACGGCTTTTCCGAGATCCGCACCCCGGTGTTTGAGCACACCGAGCTCTTCCTACGCTCCGTCGGCGACACCACCGACGTGGTGGAAAAGCAGATGTACACGTTTGAAGATAAGGGCGGCCGCTCCATTACGCTGCGTCCGGAGGGTACGGCGGGCGCCGTGCGCGCCATGCTGGAAAACGGCCTATATAACGGCGGTTACCCGGTAAAGCTCTACTATAAGACCTCCTGCTACCGCTACGAAAAGCCGCAGGCAGGCCGTCTGCGCGAGTTGCATCAGTTCGGCGTGGAGATGTTCGGCACCGCAGAACCGGCGGCGGACGCACAGGTCATCGCTATGGCCATGTCCATTTTCAATCGCCTCGGCCTTGCCGATGACATTGAGGTCTCTATCAACTCCATCGGCTGCCCCACCTGCCGCGCAGAGTACAGAAAGGCGCTGAGAATGTATTTCGAGGGCTATAAGGATCAGCTCTGCGAGACCTGCAATTCCCGCTTGGAGCGCAACCCCATGCGTATTCTGGACTGCAAAAGCCCCGTTTGCGGCGAGATTGCCAAAGGTGCGCCGAAGATCACGGATTATCTCTGCGACGACTGCCGTGCGCACTTTGAAAAGGTGCAGACGCTGCTGAAATCTATCAATATTCCGTTTTCCATCGATCCCGGCCTCGTCCGCGGTCTCGATTACTATACCCGCACCGTGTTTGAGTTCCCCTCGAAGCGCTTCGGCTTTGCGCTCGGCGGCGGCGGACGCTACGACGGCCTCGTGGAGGAAGTCGGCGGCAAGCCCACGCCGGCACTCGGCTTCGCTCTCGGTCTTGACCGCATCCTGATGGCGATGAACGAGATGGGCGCAGACTTCGGAAATGGCGCAAAGTGCGAGGTCTACATCGCGTCTCTGGGCGAAGCGGCGCAGATGAAGGCGTTCCAGCTCACCGAAAAAATGCACAGCTGCGGCATCGCGGCAGACTGCGACCTGTGTGCACGCGGCCTGAAAGCCCAGATGAAATACGCCGACAAAATCGGCGCGCAGTACAGCATCGTCCTCGGCGACGATGAGATCGCAAACGGCGAAGCCGTGCTTAAAAACATGAAGACGGGCGAAAAGAAGAAGATCTCCCTCAACGACGACTTTGTTGATACGTACATCACGGCCGTCACCGAACAGGAAGACGCCATGCCCATCACATTTTAACCGGTCACACTAACGAAAGAGGAAATCAATCATGACACAATCGAGAACCCATACCTGCGGCGAACTCCGCCTTGCAAACGCAGGCGAGACCGTCACACTGGTCGGCTGGATGGAAAACATCCGCGAAGTCGGCAATAACTTTGCGTTTTTGGTGCTGCGCGATTTCTACGGCACCACGCAGGTCGTCATCGAAAACGAAGAGATGATGAACATTGTAAAGCCCCTCAATAAGGAATCCACGATTTCCGTTACGGGCATCGTGCGCGAGCGCACCAGCAAAAACCCGAAGCTCCCCACCGGCGACATCGAGATCGCGCCGACGGAGATCACCGTGCTCGGCCGCTGCCGTTATAACGAGCTGCCGTTCGAGATCAACCACTCCCGCGAAGCGGACGAGAGCCAGCGTTTAAAATACCGCTATCTCGACCTGCGTAATCCGGAAGTGAAAGCCAACATCATCCTGCGCTGCAACGTTGTTTCCGCTCTGCGCACCGCTATGACGGAGCACGGCTTTTTAGAGATCACCACGCCGATCCTCACGGCTTCTTCGCCGGAGGGCGCGCGCGATTACCTCGTCCCGGCGCGTAAGCACCCGGGCAAGTTCTACGCCCTGCCGCAGGCGCCGCAGCAATTTAAGCAGCTCCTCATGACCGCGGGCTTTGACCGCTACTTCCAGATCGCACCGTGCTTCCGCGACGAGGATGCGCGCGGCGACCGTTCTCCGGGCGAATTCTACCAGATGGATATGGAAATGGCGTTTGCCTCGCAGGAAGACGTTTTTGCCGTCATCGAAGACGTTCTTCCGCCGATTTTTGCAAAGTACGGCACGTATAACATCGCGTCCTCCGCACCGTTTGCCCGCATCCTGTACCGTCAGGCCATGGAGGAGTTCGGCTCCGATAAGCCGGACCTGCGCATCGACCTGCGCGTCAAGGACGTTACGGACATTCTGCAAAACTGCGGTTTCGGCCCGTTTGAAAACAACATCGTCAAGGCTGTCCCGGTCTCCAACTGCAAGCTTGCCCGCAAGGCGGTCGATAAGCTCTGCGCAGACGTAGAGGTGCAGGCCGGCCAGAAGCCGTACTGGTTCAAGGTCGATGAATCCGGCGCCATTGCCGGCGGCATCGCAAAGTTTATCAATGCAGATGAAAAGACCGTGGAAGCCGTCAAATCCGCGCTGTCTCTCGAGCCGAATACGCTCGTGTTCCTCTCCGCAGGCAAGCGTGAGGAGGCCCAGAAGACCGCAGGCGTCATGCGTCGTATGCTTGGCGCGGCGTGCGAGGGCCACATGGATAAAGAGCGCTACGAGTTCTGCTGGATCGTCGATTTCCCCATGTACGAGATCGGCGAGGAATCCGGCGAGCTGGAGTTCTGCCACAACCCGTTCTCCATGCCCTCCGGCGGTATGGAAACGCTGCTTAAGGCCGAGCGCGGCGAGATTGACCCGCTCGACATTCTGGCAGACCAGTACGACCTCGTTTGCAACGGCGTAGAGCTCTCCTCCGGTGCTGTGCGTAATCATGACCCGGAGATCATGGTCAAGGCGTTCGAGATGGTACGCCTCGGCGAAGACGACGTAAAGGCGAAGTTCCCGGCCATGTACAACGCATTCTGCTACGGAGCGCCGCCGCACGCCGGCATCGCCCCGGGCGTAGACCGCATGGTTATGCTGCTCTCCGGCGAAGAATCCATCCGCGAGGTCATCGCGTTCCCGATGAACAAGAGCGCACAGGATGTCATGATGGACGCACCGTCCAAAGTCACCGAGGCACAGCTCAAAGAGCTGCACATCGCCGTGACGGAAGAAGAGTAATGTTCTCTTTAGAACAGAACACGTATAAAAACGCGCGGCTCGGCGATACCGATTTCACGGACGCCGAGCTGCGCGGCTATACGTTTGAAAATTGCGACCTGCGCGGCGCGATGTTTTCCGGCGCTTTGCTTGAAAAATGCCGCTTTTCTGCGTGCGCGTTCGATTTTTCTCGCTTAAACGACGTTTTGGCGCGCGGCTGTTCGTTTGAAAACTGCACGTTTTCGGGCGCAAGCCTGTTTGTCACCGCGTTTGAGAATTGCCGTGTCTCGGGCTGCTCCTTTGCGGGCGCAGACCTCACCGGCTGGGCCGTGCGCGGCGGCACACTCGAATACTGTGTGCTCGATCATTGTCCGCTCAAAAAGCAGGACTTTTCCGGCATCAGTCTGCGCGGTACGAGCTTTGCGGAAGCGGACCTCGAAAAAGCCGATCTTTCCGGATGCGACCTTACGGAGACCGTGTTCCGCAATGCGCAGCTGAAAGAATGCGACCTGCGCCGTGCCAAATTTTCGCGCACCGATATCCGCTTTGCAAAAATGCAGAAAACAAAGATCGATTTGGAGGGCGCGGTGTATCTCGCAGGACTGCTCGGCGCCGTCGTCAACTAAAAAAGCCGGCAAAAATTTCGTGAAAAAACGCGGTTTATTTTGTCAACCGCCGTATGGCGTGCATAGGGCTTATAAACGGGTATAGACGGTGTGCAACCGCGCCGAAATGTGCCCCAAAAACCGTGAAAAAACGCCATGAAATCACAAGTTATACCGCGTGTTATGGAAAAAACCGTTTCTATGACGCGCGGTATATTTTGTTATTATTATGTAAACCTAATACTATATATAGTGGTTTTGATACTAAATATGCCCTTGACATGTATAGGAAAAGCGCCTATAATCGAAAGTACAGAAAGCGCAAAGCGAAGGCTCTTAGGCTTTGCCGCAGGGGAGAAACGGAAAGGGAAGTTAAACGTATGATTCGATATATTGTCAAGCGCAGCGGGGACAAGGTGTCGTTCGATGCGCGGAAAATCAAAAGCGCCATTTTTAAGGCCAATACCAGGATCGCCGCAGAGCGTATGAGCGACGCCGATCTGAACGAATTGACCGAAGAGGTGCTCACGGCGCTCGAAAAGCTGCCGGGTACGCCCACGGCGCAGGAAATTCAAAACGTGGTGGAGGAAAAGCTTCTTGCCGCCGATTACGCCAAAACGGCGAACGCTTACATCAATTATCGCACGGAGCATGAGCACCTGCGCGAAATGGACGACGAGCTCGTGAAGATTTTTGAAAACCTCACGTTCCGCCCGTCCGAAGAGGATGACTTAAAGCGCGAAAACGCGAATATCAACGCCGATACCGCCATGGGCACCATGCTGAAATACGGCTCCGAAAGCGCCAAGGCATTTTATGATAAATATGTCATCCCGCCGGAGATTGCCGAAGCACACGTGAGCGGCGACATCCACATTCACGATAAAGACTTTTACGCCCTCACCGAAACATGCTGTCAGATTGACCTTTTAAAGCTGTTTCAAGACGGATTTTCCACAGGCCACGGCTATTTGAGAGAGCCGAACGACATCCGCAGCTACGCCGCGCTCGCGTGCATCGCCATTCAGGCAAACCAAAACGAGATGCACGGCGGCCAAAGCGTGCCGAATTTCGACTACGCTATGGCGGAGGGCGTGAAGAAAACATACCGCAAGCAGTATTTCCGTGCGCTTGCGCAGTATATTGAGGTGCGGTTTGATATGAGCGCCTCCGATGCCGCCGCGCTGACGGCTGCCATCAAAGAAGCGCTCGGCACCGATGTCACAATGCACACCGCAGAAGCTTACGCCGAAAAGCTGCGCGCGTTTCTGCCGCGCCATCAAGCAGAAAACGGCTTCCAGATCATCACGGGCGACGCTGCCCGCGCCGCCGCGGAATACGCCGCAAAGACCGCCTACAAAGAGACGGATGCTGCCACGTATCAGGCCATGGAAGCGCTCGTCCACAATTTAAACACCATGAATTCCCGCGCCGGCGCACAGGTACCGTTCAGCTCCTTAAACTACGGCACGGATACCTCGCCGGAGGGCAGAATGGCCGTGCACAACCTGCTCCGCGCTACGGAAGCGGGGCTCGGCGACGGCGAAACACCCATTTTCCCGGTTCAAATTTTCAAAGTCAAGGAGGGCGTCAACTACAACGAGGGCGACCCGAACTATGACCTGTTCCGCCACGCGCTGCGCTGCTCCGCCAAGCGCCTGTTCCCGAATTTCAGCTTTTTGGACGCCCCGTTCAACCTGCAATACTATAAACCCGGCGATTATAACACCGAGGTGGCGTACATGGGCTGCCGCACGCGCGTCATGGGCAATGTATTCGATAACACAAAGGAAGTCACCTGCGGCAGAGGCAATTTGAGCTTCACCTCCATCAACCTGCCGCGCATCGGCATTGAAGCGAAGGGCGATATGAAAACGTTCTATAAGCTGCTCGATGAAAAAATCGCGCTCGTGGAAGAACAGCTTCTGCACCGCTTCAAAATCCAGTGCAGCAAAAAGGTGTATAATTATCCGTTCCTCATGGGGCAGGGCGTGTGGATCGATTCCGAAAAACTCGACCGCAACGATTCCGTCGCCGAAGTCTTAAAGCACGGCACTTTAAGTGTCGGCTTCATCGGCCTTGCCGAGACCTTAAAAGCCCTCACCGGTAAGCACCACGGCGAAAGCGAAGAAAGCTGGAAGCTGGGGCTTGAGATCATCTCCCATATGCGGGAGAAAATGGACGAAAAAAGCCGTGAGACCGGCCTCAACTTCACCTTGCTCGCAACGCCCGCAGAGGGGCTTTCCGGCCGCTTTGTGCGCATAGACCAAAAGAAATACGGCAAAATTCCCGGCGTTACGGACAGAGAGTATTACACAAACTCGTTTCACGTGCCGGTGTATTACCCCATCAGCGCCTATGAAAAGATTCGCAGAGAAGCGCCGTTTCACGCGCTCACGAATGCGGGGCATATCAGCTACGTGGAGCTTGACGGCGATACGTGCAAAAACATCGACGCATTTGAAAGCATCGTGCGCTGCATGAAAGAAATGGGCATCGGCTATGGCTCGGTCAACCACCCCGTAGACAGAGACCCTGTGTGCGGGTATAACGGAATCATCGACGAGGTGTGCCCGAGGTGCGGCAGAAGAGAGGGCGAAGGCGTTCCGCTCGAAAGGCTTCTGGAGCTGAAAAAGCGCTACCACGACGTCCCGGATTATTCGCATTTGATTCGATAGAGCAAAGTTACCCTCAACGGCGGTTAAAAGTTTCGCCCGCCTTTTCAAAGGCGGTGGGGTCTTGGGGCGAAGCCCCGAGTCGCCATTCGCAAATGGCGAAACCCTTTTGCCTACCAAAAATCAGGACGGGAACTTCAACAGTCCGGTGGACTGTTGAAGTATGGGAGACCCAATTAGGGGGTCTCCCAATAAACTTGCACCGCAAGGTCATAAAAGCAAAAACGGCAACACATGGGTTTAACCTGAACGACAAGTCGTTCAGCTATGGTTTTGTGCTTTTGATGATTGAAAATCATCAATTTCGCTGCGCGAAACCAGCTCAAGAACCACCTAAAAGGCGGCATTCACCGCCTTTAGAAAAATTGAAATGAATGTAAAAATGTATTTATAAAAAGAATCGAGGCAGTTATCATGTCACCCAAAACGCAGAAAAATACAAAAACCATCATCGTCGGCGAAGGCCGCGGGTTCGACCGCATCCGCCGCATCACAGGCTACCTTGTCGGCACCACCGACCGCTGGAACGACGCCAAACGCGCCGAAGAACACGACCGCGTAAAACACAGCCTGTAAGGCACGGCAAAATGGAAATCCGCATTTCCGGCATCGTGAACGATTCCATCGTGGACGGGCGCGGCATCCGCCTCACCGTGTTCACGCAGGGCTGTCCGCACCATTGTCCCGGCTGCCATAACCCCCAAACGCATGATTTTGCGGGCGGCAGGGTGGAAGATACCGATGTCATCTTTGACATGTTCAAAAAAAATCCGCTGCTGCGCGGCATCACGTTTTCGGGCGGTGAGCCGTTCTGCCAGCCAAAGCCGCTTTTAGCGCTCGCAAAGCAGGTGCACGCCCTGCATAAAGACGTCACCGCCTATTCCGGCTGGACGTATGAGCAGCTTGTTTCTATGCACAACCCCGATGTGGACGCGCTTTTAAACGCGTGCGACGTTCTGGTGGACGGGCCGTATATCGAACAGCAGCGCAATCTTGAACTGCTCTTTCGCGGCAGCGAAAACCAGCGTCTTATCGATATGAACGCCACCCGCCGAAACGGACGCGTAACGCTTTTACAACTCGATTATTAAAAAACTCCGCAAATTTCCTCTGATATGCGCTAAATCAATACCGCTATATCGAAAAAAGATGAGGGTAATTCATGATTTTGTAATTGATTATGCGGGGAACTTGTGGTAGAATAAAGACAAATGGGTTATTTTACATTTTATTTGCCTTTTTGGCGAAAGGAGAAATAACAATGACTAACAACAAGACAATTCTTGCTTGGATCGACGAGATGAAAGCTCTTGTCAATCCGGATCAGGTTGTTTGGATCGACGGCTCCGAAGAGCAGCTCGAAGAGCTCCGCAAGGAAGCAGTTGAGTCCGGCGAAATGATCAAGCTGAATCAGGAAAAGCTCCCGGGCTGCTACTATCACAGAACAGCTCCGAATGATGTTGCCCGTGTTGAGGACAGAACCCTCATCTGCTCCAGAAAAGAAGAGGACGCAGGCCCGACCAACCATTGGAAAGAGCCGCAGGAAGCATACAAGATGCTGTACGATATTGCTCGTGGCAGCTACAAGGGCCGTACCATGTACGTTATCCCGTACTCCATGGGCCCGGTCGGTTCCCCGCTCGCTAAGATCGGCGTTGAGCTGACAGACTCCATCTATGTTGTTCTCAACATGTCCATCATGACCAGAGTCGGTCAGAAGGTCATGGACGTTCTCGGCGACAGCAACGACTGGGTTCGCGGTCTGCACTGCAAGTGCGACGTTGACCCGGAGAAGCGCTGGATCTGCCAGTTCCCGGAAGACAACACCATCATCTCCGTAAACTCCGCTTACGGCGGCAACGTTCTGCTCGGCAAGAAGTGCTTCGCTCTGCGTATCGCTTCCTATCAGGCTAAGAACGAAGGCTGGATGGCAGAGCACATGCTCATCCTCGGCGTTGAGAACCCGAAGGGCGAGGTTAAGTATGTTTGCGCTGCATTCCCGTCTGCTTGCGGCAAGACCAACCTGGCTATGATGATTCCGCCGGAAGGCTACCGTGCAAAGGGCTACAAGGTCTGGACCGTCGGCGACGACATCGCTTGGATGCGCAAGGGCCCGGATGGCAGACTGTATGCCATCAACCCGGAAAACGGCTTCTTCGGCGTCGCTCCCGGCACGAACATGAAGTCCAACCCGAACGCTCTTATCTCCACCCAGAAGGGCGCCATCTTTACCAACGTTGCGCGTAACCTCGATGACAACACCGTTTGGTGGGAGAGCCTCGACAAGAACCCGCCGGTCAACGCAGAAGAGTGGAAGGGTGCTAAGGTAAACGGCCCCGAGTATATTGCTGCTGGCAACAAGCTGGCTCATCCGAACAGCCGCTTCACCGCTCCTACCGCTAACTGCCCGTGCCTCTCCAGCGAGTTTGAGAACCCGCAGGGTGTTCCGGTCTCCGCTATCGTCTTCGGCGGCCGCCGTCCGGATACGGTTCCGCTGGTTTACCAGTCCAGAAGCTGGAACAACGGTGTCTTCATCGGCTCCATCACCGGCTCCGAGACCACCGCAGCTGCTGCAGGTGCAGTCGGCGTTGTCCGTCGTGACCCGATGGCTATGCTCCCGTTCTGCGGCTACAACATGGGCGACTACTTCAAGCACTGGATCGAAATGGGCGAGATGCTCGGCGACAAGGCTCCGAAGATCTTCAACGTCAACTGGTTCCGTGTCGACGAAGACGGCCACTTCATTTGGCCGGGCTTCGGTGACAACCTCCGTGTTCTCGAGTGGATCCTCAAGCGCTGCGATAACGAAGTTGATGCTGTTGAGACGGCAATCGGCTACGTTCCGAAGCCGGAAGACATCAACCTCGAAGGCCTCAAGGACTTCGATGAGGAGAAGCTCGCTTCCATCCTCAAGGTTGATAACGCTAAGTGGGCTAAGGAAGCTGCCGGCGTAGAGGAATTCTACAAGAAGTTCGGCGACAAGCTCCCGCAGGAGCTCAGAGACGAGCTCAACGGCCTCGAAGAGCGCACCAAGGCTTAATCAAAACTTAAATCGTAAGATTTAACGCATAGAAAGCGCCGCTTTCGGTTCATCCCGGAAGCGGCGCTTTTGCATATTGTTTTTATGCACGGATAATTTTAAGCTGTACGGAAATCCCACATTCAAAACAAAAGCACGCAGACAAATTCAATCTGCGTGCTTTTTCATCACCATAGCTGAACGACAAGTCGTTCGGATTATCTTACCTTCCAGCGGTCGTTATACGTGCCGGAAAGGTCTGCAATCTTGCCGCTGTCTTCTTTCGCTTCCTTCACGTGCGAGGTTGCTCTGCGCTCGTTTAAATATTTCAGGAACAGCTCGCCATCCACCGGCACAGCCTGCGGCTTGCCCGTCCAGTCGGAAAGGTGAATGGCGTTCGAGATATTCAGGCCGTTAATGCCCTCATAGCCCGGTGCCAGCAGCTCTTCGCCGTACAGAATAGCGTTTGTGAAGTTCTGCAGAATGCCGTTATGCCCAAGCTCAATGTTGTCCGTTTCCACTTCGGTCACGGTCATTTCGGGCTGCGCAAAGCCCTCTTTGCACGTCACGCAGAATTCGCGCTCCGGCACGGCGAGCTTCCACCAGGTCAGCTTGCCTTCTTCCCAAACAAGCTTGCCTTTGTCGCCTGTAATCTCCAAACGGTTCGTGCCCGGGCACTCACCCGTCGTGGTGATGAACGCGCCCGTCGCACCGTTCGGGTACTCGGCGTAAGCCGTCACTTCGTCCTCAACCTCAATGTTGTGCCAATGGCCGTACTTGCAGTGGCCCATCACGCGATTCGGCATGCCGAAGATCCACTGCCACAAGTCAAGTTGATGCGGGCACTGGTTCAGCAGCACGCCGCCGCCTTCGCCTGCCCACGTCGCACGCCACGTGCCGCTGTCGTAGTATGCCTGCGTGCGGTACCAGTTCGTAATGATCCAAATGCAGCGTTTCAGTTCGCCCAGCTCGCCGCTCTGCACGATCTCGCGCATTTTCTGGAACTTCGGGTTCGTGCGCTGATTGTACATGATGCCGAACACCTTGCCGGATTTTTTCGCGGCCGCATTCATTTCCTCCACCTGCTTTGTGTAAACGCCGGCAGGCTTCTCCGTCAGCACGTTCTTGCCCTTTTCAAAAGCATAGATCGCAATGGGGGAGTGGAAGTAATGCGGTGTCGCCACGATCACCGTGTCGCACACACCGCTGTCGATCATTTCCTTGTAGTCTTCATAGCACGGTACGCCGGGCAGATTTTCGTCCGCCCAAAGGCGCTTCGATTCCGCAATATCGCACACGGCGGCAAGCTCCATACCCTTGATATTGCCGGAGAAAATGCTCTTTGCGTGCGCCGAACCCATGTTGCCGATGCCGACAATGCCGACCTTTACTGTTTCGCTCATAAAATTACCTTCTTTCTGTTATTCGATGGTTTTCAAAATATCGTGCAGCGCGTCGGAAGCCACATCAAACGCTTCGTCCGCGTCTTTATATACGCGCTTATGCAGAACGTCCTCGCCCTGCAAGTTTTGCAAGCCGCTGAAATCGAACAAATGCGGCTCCAGCGTCAGCATGTACGGCTTACCCATTTCCGCCAACGTTTTTAAAATACCCGGCACAGAGCCGTCTCCCTCACCCGCAGGCACCACGCTGCCGTCCTTGAACAGCGCGTCTTTGATGTGCATATAGTCGATGATCGGTGCGAGCGCCTTAAAGTTCACCGCCGGGTCATCGCTGCACTGAATGTAGTTTGCGGGGTCAAATACGCACCGCAGCGCCGGAATGGCTTTGTGCAGCTTCTCCACGCGCTTGAGCGTGTCGCCGTAAATGCCCTTCTCATTCTCGTGGCAGCAGTGTACGCCATTTGCTTCGCCGTAGTCCACCATTTTTTGTATTCGCTCGATCACGGTATCGTGATAAATCTCCGGATTTTTGCCATCCGGAATATAGAAGCTGAACATGCGAATGCGCGTGGTGTGCAGCTTTTTCGCAATCTCCACAGCGCGCTTGAATTTCTCAAAGTGCGGTGCAAAGTCGTCCTCAATGCCAATCTTGCCGATGGGCGAGCCGATGGCGGAAATGCTGATATTGCCCGCTGCAAGCTTCTTTTCAACAACATCAAGCTCCTCGTCCGTCAGGTCTAAAATGCCCTTGCCATCCACGCCGCGGATTTCCATCAGCGGAATATGCTTGCGGTGCAGCGCCGCAATCTGCCGGTCAAACTCCGGCGAGGCTTCGTCCGCAAACGCGGAAAGTGTAAACTGTGTCATATGCCCTCCTTAGAACGTGCAGCCGGCACGAAGCAGGTTTTCGGCGCTCAGCTTCAGCTCGTCAAACGGATTGCGGTCGTAGCAGTTGTCCTGTTCAATCATCGCATATTGAATGCCTGTCTTTTGGCATGCATCAATAATAGACACAAAGTCCATGTTGCCGTCCATCACGGCTGCAAAGCGCTGCTCGTGGCCGTGCATCTTCATGTCCTTAAAGTGGATGACGTCAATGCGTCCCGCCATTTTTTCAATCTGCACCTGCGGCGAGCGCCCACCGTACTGCGTCCAATAAACGTCCAAGATAAAGCCCCATTTTGCCGGGTCGGTCTCCTCCGCCATGTGGTCGATGAGGCACTTGCCGTCAAATTTCTCGTATTCAAAGCCGTGGTTGTGGTAATGCAGCTTCATGCCCGCGTCGTGCAGCTTGTCGGCAGCGGGGCCGAAATCCTTCAAAAACGCGCGCATACCTTCCAGCGATCCTGTGTATTTCTGCGGCATCATGCCGATGCCCACGTGGTTCGTACCGAAAATGCGGTGGTTCTCAATCACCTTTTCGGTGTTCTCCAGAATGAGCTGCGGGTTCGTATGCGTAATGATGATGGAAAGCCCGTTTTCATCGCAAATCTCGCGGGTGATATGCGGGTCAATGTCGCCAAACGCAGAGACCTGCAAGGTCTTGTAACCGATGTCGTGCAGCTTTTTCGCCGTCTCTCTAAAGTCGGCTTCGTTCTGCGCATAGTCGCGGATGGTGAAGCCCTGTGCACCGATGATCATGAAAAATTCCTCCCAAAAGTTAGATTATACGCCGGAGTACGCGGAGAAACCGCCGTCCACCGGGATTGTGATGCCGGTCACAAAACCGGACGCGTCATTGTCGATGAGAAAGCGCAGTGTGCCGAGCAGCTCCTCAGGCTCGCCGAAGCGGCCCATCGGGGTCTGCGAGATGATTTTGTGGCTGCGCGGGGTCAGGCTGCCGTCCTCGTTAAAGAGCAAGGTGCGGTTCTGGTTCGTTGCAAAGAAGCCCGGCGCAATGGCGTTCACGCGGATGTTGCAGTTTGCAAAGTGTACCGCCAGCCACTGCGTGAAGTTCGAGACCGCTGCCTTTGCACCGCTGTACGCCGGGATCTTCGTCAGTGGCGTAAACGCGTTCATCGAGGAGATATTCACAATGCAGCCGCCTGTTTCCAGCATGTCGGTCGCAAATGCCTGCGTCGTCAGCAGCGTGCCGAGAAAGTTCAGGTTGAACACGAACGAAACGCCGTCCTGGTCAAGGTCAAAAAACGATCGCGCGTTTTTGTCCAGCATATCTTCTTTGCTGAAATACTCGCTCGTCGTGGTGCCCTTCGGGTTGTTGCCGCCCGCACCGTTGATGAGCACCTCACACGGGCCGAATTTTTCCAGCACAACGTCATGCGCCTTTTTCAGGCTCTCTTTGTCCAGCACATTCGCCTGCACGGCAATGGCCTCACCGCCCGCCTTGCGGATACCCTCCGCCTCGCGCTCCGCAGCCTCCAAGTTGAGGTCAAGCAGTGCGATTTTGTGCCCGTCTGCGGCAAGCGCGCGGGAAAAAGCGCTGCAAAGCACGCCGCCCGCGCCGGTAATGACAATATTCATAGGAAATTCCTCCTTATTATAACGTGACTTTTATTCGCCGAATAGCTTGCGGCTGTTTTCCACGCAAAGGTCGGTCAACAGCTTCAGCGCCGCCTTTTCGCTGAGGAACGTGCCGTCCATAAGCTCTTCCGCAACCCTGTTGCACAGCACACGGCGGAAATAATCGTGGCGCGCATAGGAAAGGAAGCTGCGGCTGTCCGTCAGCATGCCGGTAAACTGCCCAAGGTGGCCGGTTTCCGCCATAATGTTCAGCTGCTCCTCCATGCCGCGCTTGTGGTCACAGAACCACCACGCCGCGCCGGGCACAACGTCCTTAAAACTGCCAGCCGTCGTCGCAAGCGCCATATACATCGAAGGCTCCAGCGTGTATAAGATTGTGTGCGGCAGCGAATCCCTGCGGTCCATCGTGTCCAAAAGTACTGCAACTTCGTGCTCCGGGATCGGGTCGCCCACGCAATCGCCGCCGGCGTCCGGACCCACGGTCTCAAACAGCCGCGTGCATGCGTTACGCTTTACGTTCAGGTGCAGCTGCATCGTCACATTATGCGCCTTGTATTCGTGCGCCAAATACACATACATTTCAAATAGAAAATTACGGAACTCGTTTTCCGGGATTGTCTTTCCCTTCAGCGCCTTTTTAAACGTCTCCGCGGCATCACAGCTTTTGTCTTCCTTCGGGAAGCCCTCAATGCCGATATCGCTCACGCGGCAGCCGTTCTCGCAGAAGAAATCAAGCCGCTTTGAAAGCGCCGCTTTCAGGTCGTCGAGCGTCTCCACACTAAAACCGCACACTTCGCCGAGGTGCAAGGCGTAGTCGCGATAGTTCGCGCGGCAAATGTTCAGCGCTGCGTCCGTGCGGAACGAGGGCACCACGCGCACCGGGAAGTTCTTTTCCTTCGCAATTTCCTTGTGGTATTCCAAAGAATCTGCCGGGTCGTCCGTTGTCGCCACAAGCTCCACATGGCTTTGCAGCATCAGTTTGCGCGGGGAGAGGTGGTGCTCCTTGATATACGCGTTCGCGCGGTCAAAAATATCGTCCGCACTTTCCGCTGTCAGCGTGTCTTCAATGCCGAAAAACATCGAAAGCTCCATGTGTGACCACACATAAAGCGGGTTGCCCATCGCAGTCTCAAGGCACGCCGCCCACGCGCGGAACTTCTCGCGCGGCTCCGCGTCGCCTGTGATGAGCGCCTCCGGCACGCCGCAGGCACGCATCAAACGCCACTTGTAGTGGTCGCCGCCCAGCCAGATCTGCGCAATATCCGGGAATTCCCTGTCCTCCAAAATTTCCTTCGGCGAGAGATGACAGTGGTAGTCGACGATCGGCAGGTCACGCACCGCGTCATATAAATTCTTAGCAACATCGCTTTTCAAAAACAGATCGTTTCGCATCTGAATAAACTCCTTTCGGGCGGCAGAAAAAGGCAAAGTTTTCCCACCGCTGCTACTGTAAGTATAGCACGATGAATTGCAAAATAAATGATATATTGCGGCACATATATTGCAAATCGGCGCAAGCTGTGCTATGATTTCTCCAAAGGAAGAGGGTGAAAAACGTGGAAACAGGTAAAAATGACGAAATGCTGCGGCAAGATTTTCAGCTTTCACACAATCGAGACCCCTATTTTCGCACCATGGAGTTTCACGCGCACGATTTTTTGGAGCTCTATTACTTTTTGGACGGCAGCGTGACGTATTATATTGAAGATCAGGTCTACGACCTTTGCCCCGGCGATCTGCTCATCATTCCCGCCGGCAAAATGCACCGCCCCGTCATCGCAAACGAACACGCCGCCTATGAGCGCATGGTGCTGTGGATCACCCCGCAGTACCTACAAAGCATCGACAGCCCTGCGGGCGACCTGCAAAAAAATCTGCAAAAGGTGGGGGAGCACGGGTACTGCGTGCCTTTTCGCGGCGATGAAACGGTGTTTGTCACGGCGCTCTTAAAAAAGCTCTTGTATATGCAGAAAAACGATACCGACCCTAAGTTCTGCGCCGGCGCCGTAGAGCTGTACCTGTGGACGATCTTCCGCTCCTACGGCGTTATCGATACCACGCACCGCAATGAAACACAGGTCATCCCGCAGGTCATTCGCTATATCACGGAGCATTTCAGCGAGCCTTTAACGCTCGAAGATATCGCCGCAGAGTTCTTCGTCAGCAAATCGTACTTAAACCGCCACTTTAAAGCATATACCAATTCCACCGTGTACGCCTACATCATGGCGCTTCGGCTCACCCATGCCCGCCGTATGCTGCGCGAAGGCATCCCTGCCGTAGAAGCCGGCCGCGAGTGCGGCTTTTCCGATTATTCCACATTCTACAAAGCCTTCAAAACCCAAACCGGCCTTTCACCCCAGCAGTTTAAGAGCCGGGCTTGATTTTGGAAAAATGCGTATGCTTCACGCGCTTTCGCAGCCGCAGACAGAACATAGGAAGAGCGGCTGACGGTTTTCTTAAAATTTCCTGACAAGCATTTACAACCGAAATCGAATTTGTTATAATAAAAACAATAAAAATTGATGCGCGGCGAAACGGCGGCGGCATGTCGACTGCGGGTATCTGCGCGAAAGGACGGTAGAAATTTATGGCTTTTTGTGAAAAATGCGGAGCACAGATCCCCGAAAACGGCACCTTCTGCGCAGCTTGCGGTGCGCCCGTAGCGGCACAGGCGCAGCCCACCCGGATCCCGGAGCAGCCGGCAGCACAGCCGCAGGCACCCGAGCAGCAGCCCCAGCCGCCGGTTTACCCGCAGCAGCCCGTATACCAGCAGCCGGTCTATCCCCAGCAGCCTGTGTATGACCCGGCAGATCACACCGCAGAGTTCGACCCGGAGGATGTCTCCCAGAATAAGGTCATCGCCATGGCAGCGTATATTCTCGGCACCGTCGGCATCATCATCGCACTGCTTGCGGCACCGCAGAGCAAATATGCGGCGTTCCATTCCCGTCAGGCGTTGAAGCTCGACATTGTCAGCACCCTGCTGCTCATCGTTTCCGCTGTGCTTGCTTTCACGTTCATTGTGCCGATTGCCGGCGCTGTCTGCATTGCAATTCTCTTCGTCGTGCGCATCATCTGCTTCTTCCAGGTATGCAGCGGCAAAGCAAAGGACGCTGCCATCATCGGCAAGCTGCCGTTCTTAAAGTAAGAGAACAAGCTGACGGCAACCTTGGTTAAAAGTTTTTGATCCAACTTTTTTCAAAGAAGTTGAAACCGAACTTCTCGTTCGGTTGTGGATTCCAAAGGAGAAACCTTTGGTCGCCATTTGCAAATGGCGAAACCCTGTTGCGTTCGCAAAAACTAGGAAGGTAGGCTAAACAGTCCGGTGGACTGTTTAGCCGTAGGAAACCCAGTTGCATGGGTTTCCTGAAAGGGCGGCTTTGTGCCGCCCTTTTTTAATACACTGCACTAGCAAATCTCACAGCACCTTTCTTTTGTCCAAAACTTTCTCCCCACCCACGCACTTTTTCCTTGCTTTTTCGCCCTAATCAGGTATAATTAAACTGAGTATGTATTGTATGAAAACCGTCGAAGCCACAACGGCCTCGACGATAAGCAGATAAAAAGGACGGAAAGAAACTATGGCTGATTTTGAGCCGCTTTTTGAACTGAAAAATCAATATAGAGAGTCCTGCCCGGTCTTGCTGCAAAGCGGCGCGCTGTACCGTGAAGAGCCCACCGCGTCCGTCGAAGCGGAAGAGACCGAAACTGCGGAAGCTGCTCTCCCCGCAGAGCAGGAAGAAGCGGCTTCCCTGCGCACATTCCTGCGTCTCGCATTCCGCAATATCGACCCTCGTGCCGTGACGAGCGTTTATGTCGATATCCACATTTTCGACAAAGCCACAAACGAGCTCGCCGTCGTGCGCGACCGCCGCTATCTCGTGCCTATTTTGGGCCGCGATACGGTCTTCGGCGCAGACGAGGAGATCGACGTTGATGACGCCGCGTACAGCTTCTCCGTCGCCATTAAGAAGGTGCAGTTCGAGGGCGAAGACGTGTTCTGGAACGGCAGTGCCTCACTGCTGTTTGAAAATCTCCCCGAACAGGCGAAAATCGCGGACGTCCTGGAGGACGAAGACCTCCGCGCACAATATCAGCGCGATTTCACCGAAATGGCAGAGGATAAAGAAGCTGCGGCGCAGTTCGCCCCGCAGGAATATAAAGATCTCTGGATGTGCGCCTGCGGCGAAGTGAACCACAAAGATGAAGAAAAATGCGCCGCCTGCGGTGCCGAGTACGGGCCCCAGCACGCACTGTTTGAAGACGAAGAAAAGCTGAAAGAAAACCTCGAAGCCTATAACAAGGCTGAAGCTGAAAAGGCCGAGGCCGCCCGCATCGCCGCAGAAAAGAAAGCGGCAGAGGAAAAAGCCGCCGCCGAAGCTGCCGCCCGCAAAGCGGCAGAGGAAAAGGCTGCCGCTGAGGAAGCTGCCCGCAAAAAGCGGCTCCACCGCAAAATTTTCCTGTCCGTTTCCATTCCGCTCGCCGTCCTCATCGCCGCGTTCATCGTGGTGCTCATCGTCTACATCATCCCGCAGAACCACTATAACGATGCCGCCGCCTTGCTCGAAGCCGGCAAGTATGACGAAGCCATCACCGCGTTTACGGCGCTCGACGGATACGGCGACAGCGCCGCCCGCATCACGGAGGCAGAGTACAAAAAAGCCTGCGACCTGCTCGAAAACGAGAAATTCGCAGAAGCCATCGAAGCCTTCACCACCCTCGGCGATTACGAAGACAGCAAAGATCGGATCACCGAGGCCGAGTACCGCCGTGCCGTAAAGACGTTTGAAAGCGGTGCATACGAAGACGCGTTAAATCTCCTTGAGCCCCTCAAGGATTACAAGGATGCCGCCGAAAAAATCGAGACCTGTCACTATGAGCTCGGCATGAAGGCCCTCGAAGCGGATAACTTAAAGTCTGCTGCCGCGCATTTTAAAGAAGTCAACGCGGAGCAGAATAAGAAAATGCAGGCCGCATTCTGTGATAAAGGCATCGCGTTCTACGAAAAGGGCGACGAAGAAAAAGCACTTACCTATTTTGAGTATGTCACCGATAAAGACCTTCTCCCGAAGATTGACGCTGCCTACTACGCGCAGGCATTAAAGCTCGTCGAAGACGGCGAGTACGACAAGGCAACCGAAATTTTCGCAAAGCTTGGCGAGTATGAAGACTGCCCGACGCAGCTTCTGCGCATCCACGTGCTGAAAGCGGAGCAGTATTACAACAACGCCGATTACGAAAACGCCATCGCGGAGTTCAAGGCCGCCGGCGATTACGGCGACGCCGCCTCCCGCGTCACGGAGGCGACTTACCGCCTCGGCGCACAGCAGCTCGCAAACGGCGAGGTGCGCAAAGCCTACGATACGCTCTATCCCATCCGCAGCTACGACCCCGCCTATATGCTCCTCGTCTCCAATTCGCAGTTCTATATCCAGATCTACGACGTAGGTGCCGGCCCCAACCCCTTAAACGAAAACTAACCCCAAACTCAAGCGCCCGCAGAATCATCTTCTGCGGTCGCTTTTTGTATAAAAAACGACCCGAGTTTCAAACCCTCGGGGTCGTTCCATCTTTAAATTATTAATAACCTTACTTTCCAAAGCTCCCGCGCAGCAGCATGGCGGCGTGCTCGCGGCGCAGCTCCTCGCACAGTGCGTAAAGACTCCACTTGTTGTTGTGCTCCGTGTGTACGGCTTTCAGCGGAATGGGCGCAATACCCGCTTTTTTGTACGCTGCAAGGAACACGTCCAGCATCTCACCCGCAAAGCCGGAAAAAATCAGTACCTCCGGCAGCTTGTAGCCCACCGGGGCTTTCTGCACGTTCGCGTTCACTTTCTCGCCGCACAGCGCTGCAACTGCGCGGTCACGGTCGGCGTTCGTCAGCCGTCTTGCCGTCAGGTGCAGCTCTCTGCACAGCGCGGAAAGCTGCTTTTCCTTCGCAGCGTCTTCAACATGGTATAAAACAAGAGCCATACGTTTCTCCTTACTCCTCGCACAGCGGGCGGAACAAGTCGCCGCGGCGCTTCATCATGCGGTAACGGAGGATCATCATAATCAGCACCCCAAAGCGTGCCGCAGATTCGATCACGTTCACCGTGAAGATTGCCGTGTCGTTCGCGCCGAGCGCCGTGTAGACCGAAACGCCGAAGAACGGCAAAAGCGAGTTGCTCAGCGTCACAAACAGCGTGTAAATGCTGATGATAAGCGCGCGGTTCTTTTTCGGCGTCGCCTGCAAAAGTAGCTGTACCACGCACATGTTCGTCGCACCCTGCGGAATGTTGCCGATGAGCGCCAGAATCATAAAGTACGGCATACGCGCGCTTTGCGGCAGCAACGTCATAGAAGCCACCGTAATGGGGCAGAGCAGCAAGCCTGCGCACACAAAAATGATTGTAAAATGCTCGGATTTGCGGCGACACAGCTTCGAGAAAAAGCCGATGAAGATCATCTGGCAAATGGAACACAAAGCCTGAAAAAAGCTCAGCTGCGCTTCGTTCATGCCGGCATATTTTGTCTCCGCTATGTACCAAAGGCTCCAGTCCAGGTGCCACGAAAGGTAAAACAGCATGATGCAGATGAAAAAGCCGCGGAACGGCTTGCTGCGTACCATCTGGTTCAAAGCTTCCGGGAACATTTTCAGTCCCATCTCCTGCTTTTCTTCCGCCTTGCGCGGCGGACAGGGGATGCGGCGCAGCACAAGCGCCTGCAAAAGCATGCATACGCCTGCAATATAAAAGAAAATGCGCAGCACAATGAGCTTTCCCTCGGTGTCCGGCATCAGCGTCATGACATTGCCGCACAAAAGCGGCACCACAATGCCCACAAAGAACAGACACCGGCTGCGGAACGTGAACACGCTGTTGCGCAGGTCCGGTTCCACCGCGTCACCGAAGAATGTCTGCCACTGCGCGTTATACAACGCAATGCCGCCCACCGTCATGCCGAGAAACACAAAAAATGCCGTCATGCGGTGCTCGCCGAACAGCGGCACAGAGCCGTAAGCAAAATACGCCGCGCTCAAAAACAGCGCCAGTACGAACGGCACCGTGCGGCTCGTCTTCGTACGGTTCGCAAGGAATCCCACCGGAATCATACAGATGCCCGCCACCATATTCGGCACCATCTGCACAAGGCCGATCTGCGTGTCCGTCGCGCCAAGATTCGTCGCATACAAATTGTTCGCCAGCGAGTAAAGCGAAACGGCATACTGCAATAAAAAGCCCTCAATGCCGAAAAGGCACAGCATGCGCAGTTTCGGATCAGACTGCAGCGATTTGACCGGATGAAATGTAAATTTACCCATAGATGTTCTCCCCTGAGAAAAATAAGCGGCGCACCGAATACACGCGCCCTATCCATTATAAACGAAAACCGGGCAAAGACAAGCCTTACCCGGAATTTTCATCGTTTTATTTTTTGTAAACGCATTTGCCGCCCAAATACGTCGCCTCGGCTTCAATACGGTGCAGCGTGTTGGCGTCCGCCTTGAACGGATCTTCGGAAAGCACCACAAAGTCCGCAAGCTGTCCGTTTGCAATCTCGCCCTTTTTGCCTTCCTCAAATGATGCTACCGCGCCGCTTTTTGTAAACGAGTCGATGGCCTCCCGTACCGTCAGCGCTTCCTCCGGGCGATACGGTGCGTCCGTTGAGCCAATGCTTCGCCGCGTCACCGCGCACTCCATGCCGCGCATCACGTTCGGCTCCTCCACCGGCGCGTCCGAGCCGTTCGAGAACGGAATGCGCGCGTTCAGAAGCGTCTTAGCCGGGTAACTCGTGCTCGCCAATTCATCGCCCACACGCTCGCGCACAATGTGCGTGTCGTAGTCGAGGAAGATCGACTGCAAATTCACGCGCAGCTTTAATTTCTTCATGCGCTCAATCTGGTCACGCCGCACAATCTGGCAGTGCACGATGCCATGTCGGTGGTCGTCGCGCGGGTGCTCATGAAGCGCCTTTTCGTAAGCGTCCAATACGTTGTCGAGCGCCCCGTCGCCGATGGCGTGTACCGCAACGGAAAGTCCCTTTTCGTTCGCAAGAGAGATAAGCCCGTTCAATTCCGCATTCGTGTATAGCGGAATGCCGCGTGCGTTCTCATCGTCCGCATACGGGCGGCTTAAACACGCTGTGCGTGCGCCAAGCGAGCCGTCCGAGATGATCTTCAGCGGTCCCGCGCGGAACATATCGTCTTCAAAATACGCATCGCCGCTTTCTATATAAGCAGAAAGCGCCTCTACGTTCGTAAACTGTGCCTGCTCATTCACGCGCACCGTCATCAGCCCCGGCGTTCTCAAAAGCTTCTGCACCGTCTCATACGGCACACCGGGGAACGTCTCGTAGTCGTCGCTTTGGCAAGAGGTGATGCCGTAACGGTTCAGCCGCTTGCAGGAGGCGCGCAGCATTGCACACAGCTGCGCCTCATCCGGCTCCGGAATGCCCGCGTACACCACCGCTACGGCGTTTTCAAAAAATTGCCCGTTCGGCTCGCCGTTTTCATCTAAAGCAAAGCTGCCGCCTGCCACCTGCGGCGTGTCCTTCGTAATGCCCAACACTTCCAGCGCCTTCGAGTTCACTACGCAGATGTGCCCGCACGCCCGCGTAATGCAGATCGGGTGCTCGGTCGAAACAGCGTCTAAGTCCCACCGTGTCGGAAAGCGGCGCTCGTCTGCAAAATAATCGTGGTTAAAGCCGCGCCCCTGCACCCACGTGCCGGGTGTTACGCCCGTTTCCTTTATATAGGTGCGCAGACAGTCGAGCATCTCCTTTAAAGACGTCGTGTGCGCGCCGAGGTTCGCCATTGTCAGTACATTGCCGAGGTTCAGCACATGCATGTGTGAGTCATTAAACCCCGCGCAGACGAATTTTCCGCCTAAATCGACTACTTCATCTGCCGTGGCTTTATCCGTCTCGCCCACAAAGCAGAATTTCCCGTTTTCCACCGCAAAATCCGTCACAAAGCCGTTTCCCGTGTAAACCGTGCCGTTTTTATAAACCGTCCGCATATTGTCTCCCCGTTTCCATCTGTTTTCTCCAGTATAAAGCAAGGGGAAAGCCTCTGTCAAGTTGAAAAAACCTGACTTTTCCCGCGTGCCGTTCCATCTTATCTTTATTTGTAAAGAGAAAAATAGCGCACGGCATAATGAAATTCTATACGACTTACTAAAATATCAAAAATGAAATAGTAGATATGTCAATATAACATTTTACAATTCGATTTAATGTGCGTATAATACAGATGCTTCCAAATACAGTTTACAAAAAAGTAACAGGATATTTGGTCAATGTCAACAAAAACGTGTGCTCTTGTGACCGTGTCTTGTTGCTGCTTTTCACAGCGGCGAAAGATGCGGTCGTGTGCCCTTTTGGGGCGCAGCGCTGAAGGGGGAATTTTTGCCCGGTGATATTGAAATGGAAGGCAAAATTTTGAGAAAGAAAGGGAAAAACAATGAAAGCAAAGAAAACAAAGCTGGCTTTGTGGATCTGCGCTATTGTGGTGCTGCTCGTCGCAGGCATTCTGGTTCCTTCGGTGCAGAAGACCGAAACGATTCAGGTGACCATGCGTGACGCGGTTCTGCATGAGACGAACAGAATCAGCCTCTTCGGCATCAAAGATGTCAACCCGGCGCTGATCTCCGCCATGGTGGTCTCGGGCATCTTGCTGGTGTTTGCGGTCATCGTGCGCATTTTCGTCATTCCGCGCTTTAAGATGGTGCCCGGAAAGTTCCAGATGCTCCTTGAGCAGGCGGTAGACCTGTTCGACGGCATGGCTAAGTCCAACAGCCCGGGGCGCAGCGGCTTCCTCGGTGCGTACATCTTCACGGCCGGCGCGTACATTTTCATCGGTACGCTCTTTGAGCTGTTCGGCATTCAGGCTATCACAACGGAGGGTTCGCCCATCACGCTTCCGGCGCCGCTGTCCGATGTCAACGCCGCCATCGCCATGGGCTGCTTCTCGTACCTCGTCATTCTGGGCGGCGGTATCGCGTATAACGGCTTCAAAGGCGTGGGCAGCACTTTAAAGGAGTTCTCGCTGCCGATTTCCATGAGCTTCCGTCTGTTCGGCGCGCTTTTAAGCGGCTTGCTCGTTACGGAGCTTGTGTATTATTATGTGAATCTGAGCTTTGTGCTGCCGGTCATCGTGGGCGTTATGTTCACGCTGCTGCACGCGCTCATTCAGGCATATGTTTTGACGATGCTCGTCGCGCTCTATTTCGGCGAGGTTTCCGAGAAGCAGGAACCGAAAAAGAAAAAAGTAAAAGCAGAAGCTGAAAATTAACCTACGGAGGGAAAATATCATGAACGCAAAACAGAGAAAGTTAAAGAAGCTTGCCATCATTCTGCTGGCAGTCATCGCCATCCTCGCCATCTCCATTCCGGTATTCGCCGCAACAAACGGCGATGCCGCAGCCACCACGGCAACAGCCGAAACCACAGTAGAAGCTGCTGCCACCACCGCAGACAGCACAACTGGCCTTAAGGCACTTGCTTCCGCTATTGCAGTCGGTATTGCAGCCGCCGGCGGTGCAGTCGGTATGGGCCTCTCCGCAGGTAAGGCTGTTGAGGGCATCGCACGTCAGCCGGAGGCTGAAAGCAAGATCCGTACCACCCTCATGCTCGGCCTCGTCTTTATCGAGACGGCCATCATTTATGCCCTGCTCGTTGTTATCCTCATCATCTTCGTCCTGTAAAGGAGAGTGCAGATCGTGAACATCCCACTGAATATTGATTGGCAGCAGATTTTGCTGCATGTACTGAATTTCGTCATTTTGTTCGGCGGCCTGTATTTCCTTTTGTACAAGCCGGTCAAGAACTTCATGGCAAAGCGCGAAGCGCATTATGCCGAAATGGCACAGAAGGCCCAAAGTGAACTCGATTCCGCCGAAAAGATCAAGGCGGATTATCAGGAGCAGCTCAAGTCCGTTGAGGGCGAGATCAGCGCAAAGAGAACCGAAGCGCAGAAAGAGCTCGACCGCAGCGTACAGCAGCAGCTTTCCGATGCCCATGCACAGGCGGATAAGATCGTTGCCGATGCGCAGAAGGATGCCGCCCGTGTACATGATAAGATGATCGCAGACGCACAGAAGGAGCTTACCGAGCTCGCTATGGAAGCGACCAAGAAGCTTGTTTATAAAGACGGCGATCCGTATGACGCGTTCCTCGATCAGGCAGAGAGGGGAGAGCCGAATGCGTAATGCAGATGAAAAGGCCGTAGCCGTTCTCCGCGGCAGCCGCCGCCCGGATGCCGAACAGGAAAAACGCTTTGCGGAATTCCTGCTGCGTACCTATGGCTGTGAGATTCCGCTCACCTTTGAAGAAGATAAAATGCTGAACGGCTTCACGCTTACCGTCGGCACCGATGTGTACGATTGGAGCCTCAAAAGCCGTCTGCGCCAGTTTGAAGAAAAGCTAAAGGCGTTAAAGTCCGGCAGCGATTCCGTCATTCCGCTGATGAAGGAAGCCGTTGAAGATTTTACCCCGTCCGCAGAAGCGGAAGAGACCGGTACGGTTCTCACCGTTGGCGATGAGATCGCCGTTGTCAGTGGCCTTGAGCATGCCGCCTACGGCGAGATTCTCCTGTTCTCCTCCGGCGTTAAGGGCATGGTGCAGGACCTGCGCCGCAATGAGATCGGCTGCGTCCTCTTTGGCGACGATGCCGAGATCACCGAGGGCAGCCTTGTGCGCAGAAGCGGCAAGACCGCCGGTATCCCGGTCGGCGACGGCTTCCTCGGCCGTGTTGTCGATGCACTCGGCACGCCGATCGACGGCAAGGGTGACATCAGCGCCGAGGGCTACCGCCCCATCGAGTGCCCCGCACCGGGCATCATCGACCGCCAGCCGGTCAACGCGCCTATGGAAACCGGCTTTCTCGCCATCGATTCCATGTTCCCGATTGGCCGCGGCCAGCGTGAGCTTATCATCGGCGACCGCCAGACCGGTAAAACCGCCGTCGCGCTCGATACCATTTTGAACCAGAAGGGTAAGAACGTCGTTTGCATCTATGTCGCCATCGGTCAGAAGTCCAGCTCCGTTGCACAGCTTGTGGAGACCTTAAAGCGCCGCGGCGCCATGGATTACACCATCGTCGTCAACGCATCTGCCAGTGACTCGGCTTCCTTGCAATACATCGCACCGTATGCCGGCTGCGCACTCGGAGAGTACTTCATGTATCAGGGCAGAGATGTCCTCATCGTGTACGATGACCTTTCAAAGCACGCCATTGCGTACCGTGCACTGAGCCTGCTTTTGGAGCGTTCCCCGGGTCGTGAAGCGTATCCGGGTGACGTTTTCTACCTGCATTCCCGTTTGTTGGAGCGTTCCGCGCATCTTTCCGATGCACTCGGCGGCGGCAGCATGACGGCATTGCCGATTGTTGAAACGCAGGCGGGCGACGTTTCCGCTTACATCCCGACGAACATTATTTCCATCACAGACGGTCAGATCTTCCTTGAGAGCGACCTGTTCTTCTCCGGCCAGCGTCCGGCTGTTAACGTCGGTCTTTCGGTTTCCCGTGTCGGCGGCGACGCCCAGACAAAGGCCATGAAAAAGGCAGCGGGCGGCATCCGTCTGGACCTTGCCCAGTACCGCGAAATGGAAGTCTTCACCCAGTTCTCCAGCGATCTCGACGAGACTACAAAGCGTCAGCTCACCTACGGTCAGAGCCTTATGCGTCTGCTGCGTCAGCCGCAGTACCATCCGATGAGCCAGCACGATCAGGTCATCACGCTCGTCTCCGCCCTGCACCACGTCATGCAGGATGTCCCGCTTGACGATATGGGTCGTTTCCACACAGAGCTCATCAAGTACGCCGAGGAGAATATGAGCGATGTCTGCCGCCGTGTCGATACCACCGGTCAGCTTTCCGACTCCGACCGCGAAGAGATTTTGAAAGTCGCGAAGGAATTCCTCGAAAAGTACAAGGCGGAAAACCCGCAGAACGCGTAAGCGCTCGGAAAGGCGGTTTTCGCTATGGCTAATACAAAAGAGATTAAAACCAGAATCGAAAGCGTTAAGGATACGCGTAAAATCACGAACGCCATGTACCTTATCGCTTCCACAAAGCTGCGCAAAGCACGCAACGATCTGGACCGCACGCGCCCGTATTTCGAGGCGCTGCGCACGGAGATCAAGCGTATTTTCCGTACCCAGAACGACGTGGACAGCCGCTATTTCTATCCCCCCGAGGGCGAGCCGCCGCTGGAGGGCACCTACGCGTGCCTCGTCATCACGGCGGATAAGGGCCTCGCGGGCGCATACAACCAGAACGTCATCAAGGAAGCTATGCACATGCTCGATGAGCATCCCGACACGAAGCTCTACGTTGTAGGCGAATACGGCCGCCACTTCTTTACGCAGCACAATATCCCCATGGAGCACAGCTTCCTCTATACGGCACAGAACCCTACCATGCAGCGCGCGAGAGAAATTTGCGACATCCTGCTCGAGGGCTACGACCGCGGGGATTTTAAGAAGATTTTTGTCATTTATACCGATATGGAGAACAGCCTCACGTCCTCTGCACACTGCACGCGTCTGCTGCCGTTCCACCGCGCCTATTTCCAGACGGATACGGTGGAAAAGGCGGTCACCACGCCGTTCGAGTTTGTGCCCTCCGTGCAGGCGGTTCTCAACAACATCATGCAAAGCTACGTTTCGGGCTTTATTTACAGTGCCCTCATCGATAGCTTCTGCAGCGAGCAGAATGCCCGCATGACGGCGATGGATTCCGCCAACAGCAACGCGGAAAAGCTCCTCGCAGAGCTTTCCTTGCAGTATAACCGCGTGCGTCAGGCTGCCATCACGCAGGAGATTACAGAGGTCTCCGCCGGTGCGAAGGCACAGCGTCAAAAACACAGGAAGGAAGCGTGAACAACGTGAATACAGGTAAGATCGTACAGATCTCCGGCCCGGTCATCGACGTACAGTTCGAGTCCGGCGTTCTGCCGAAAATCAGAGAAGCCCTTTCGCTTACCGTGGACGGACGGCGGTATGTGATGGAGGTTGCCCAGCATGTGGGTGACAACACGGTCCGCTGCGTCATGCTTTCCGGCAGTGAGGGTCTTTCCCGCGGTATGCAGGTTGAGGCTCCGGGCAAAACCATCGAAGTGCCGGTGGGCGAAAACACGCTCGGCCGCATGTTCAACGTGCTCGGCGATCCCATCGACGGCGGCGAAGCCGTTCCCGCAACCGAGCCGCACAAAAGCATTTACAGAAAAGCTCCGTCGTTTGACGAGCAGAACCCGGCCGTCGAGATCCTCGAGACCGGCATCAAGGTCATCGATCTTCTGGAGCCGTACCCGAAGGGCGGCAAAATCGGTCTGTTCGGCGGCGCAGGCGTCGGCAAGACCGTCCTTATCCAGGAGCTCATCCACAACGTCGCCATGGAGCACGGCGGTTACTCCGTGTTTACCGGCGTCGGCGAGCGCAGCCGTGAGGGTAACGACCTCTGGCGTGAAATGCGTGAAAGCGGTGTCGGCGATAAAACGGCGCTCGTTTTCGGCCAGATGAACGAGTCCCCGGGCGTGCGTATGCGTGTCGCCCTCTCCGGCCTCACCATGGCAGAGCATTTCCGTGACGAAGAGCACAAGGACGTCCTGCTCTTCATCGATAACATCTTCCGTTTCGTGCAGGCAGGCAGTGAGGTTTCCACGCTTCTCGGCCGTATGCCTTCCGCCGTCGGTTATCAGCCGACCCTCGCAAACGAAATGGGCGAGCTGCAGGAGCGCATCACCTCCACAAAAGACGGCTCCGTCACCTCGGTTCAGGCCGTTTACGTGCCTGCCGATGACCTTACCGACCCGGCCCCGGCCACAACGTTTGCCCACCTCGACGCTACGACTGTTTTGAGCCGTAAGATCGCCGAGCAGGGCATTTACCCCGCCGTCGATCCGCTGGAGTCCACCTCCCGTATCCTCGAAGCCGATGTTGTCGGCGAGGAGCACTACCGCATCGCACGTGAAGTGCAGGAGACCCTCCAGAAGTACAGCGAACTGCAGGACATCATCGCCATCCTCGGTATGGACGAGCTCAGCGACGAAGACCAGCTCACCGTGCAGCGCGCGAGAAAGATCCAGCGTTTCCTCTCGCAGCCGATGCACGTCGCAGAAAAGTTCTCCAGCGTGCCGGGTGTTTACGTCCCGCTCAAAGAGACGCTGCGCGGCTTCAAGGCCATCGTAGACGGCGAAATGGACCAGTACCCCGAGGCGGCGTTCTATAACGTCGGTACGCTCGAGGACGTCATCGCGAAAGCGAAGCAGTTAGAGGCGGAGGCGATCTGATGCGTACATTTCAGATGCACCTGCTTGAAGCCGATAAGGTCTTTTTCGAGGGCGAGTGCGAGTCGCTTGTCGTGCCCACAACGGTCGGCCAGTACGGCATTCTGGCGGGTCACAGCAATATGATCTCCGCCGTTGTGCCGGGCGTGCTCTCTTACCGCGCACCGGGTAAGGAGTGGCGCACCGCTGCTGTTTCCGAGGGCATGGTGAAGGTCGAGGGCAACGATATCCTCGTGCTTGTAGACTCCGCCGAGTACCCGGAAGAGATCGATGCCAAACGTGCACAGCGCGCCGCCGATGAGGCGAAGGAGGCCATCCTCCAAAAGCGCAGCGTGCGCGAATACCGCACCGCGCAGGCGAACCTTGCCCGCGCCATCAACCGCCTGCGCGTCAAGAAAAATGCGAGATAAGGCGGCAAAACCACACCGAATTTCCAAATATGCAAAAAGCGTTCCGAGCATTCGGGACGCTTTTTGCATATTTCACACAAAGGGTTTGCTTTTTTCATGAACTTTCGAAATTTCGCAAAAACTGCGGTACAAAACGGCGGAATGTGCTATAATGAACGCGAATACCGGCGGAAAAGTACGCCGGAAAGTTGTATTGAAATTCAGTTTAAAGGAGTCAAAAGCATGATCAAAGTCGGTTTTATCGATTACTATTTAGACGAGTGGCACGCCAATAACTATGTTCACATGCTGCACGATTACTCAAACGGCGAGGTAGAAGCCGTGTACGCCTGGGCTGAAATCGACAGCCCCGAGGGCGGCCTCACAACGGACGCATGGTGCGAAAAATACGGTCTCACCCGCATGATGACGCAGGAGGAGCTCATCGAAAAGAGTGACGTTCTGCTCGTGCTCGCCCCGCGCGACCCGAAAAAGCACGAAGAACTCGCAAACCTCGCGCTGCGCTCCGGCAAGCGCTGCTATGTGGATAAAACCTTCGCGCCGGATCACTTCGCTGCAAAGCGTATGCTCGATCTTGCCGAGCAGAGCGGCACGCCGTGCTGGTCGTCTTCCGCGCTGCGTTTTGCGGAGGAGTACCAGGCAGCGGATAAAACGAACATCAAGGGTGTCAATGCATGGGGCCCGAACGGTTTTGAGGATTACGCCATCCACCAGCTGGAGCCGATCTTCATGATGATGCAGGCTCCCGCGACGGAAGTCATGCATCTGACAAACGACGAGGTGTACACCGGCGTTCTGCGCTTTGCGGACGGCCGCACCGCAACGCTTTCCGGCTACGCAAAGGGCTCGCCGTTCATGATGAACATTGCGCGCTCCACGGAGAATTCCGTACTGGAAATTTGCTCCGATTACTTCCGTCACTTCATTGAGGCGCTCGTCGAGTTCTTCAAAAACGGCACCATCCCTGCCCCGCACAGCGAGACGCTCTCTATCATCAGCGCCTGGGGCGCCCTTATGGAAGCCGAAAAGACCCCCGGCGTCTGGGTCAAAGTCCCGAAGGACTGAGTTTGTCGCTCCCAAAGCGCGACTATGCGGCCATTAAAGAACAGCAAGTAGAGCGTTACGGCGTCTGGCTCACGAATTCCGTCATGATAAAAACGATATAAAAAAGATAGTCTTTCTAAGCGAAACAAACGCTTTGGAAGACTATCTTTTTCTATGCGTGCGAAAATGTGCGTTTATTTCTTCGGTTTCGGCGCGGCGGGGTCGGTGAGTTCGGGGAGCGCGCCGCCGGAGACCGCCCAGAAATATAAACTTGCGATGCTGCAATACGGCGAAAAACGTTTGCGGTACCGCTCGAACCGTGCGCGGTCGATCTCCTTGTGGCGGTAGACCATGCGCATGCCGCGCAAAATGGCGAGGTCGCCGTAGCTGAACACATTCGGGCGCTGCAGGCAGAATAAAAGCAGCATTTCCGCTGTCCACACGCCGATGCCCTTGAGCGCGCTGAGCTCGAGGATGACCTCTTCATCCGGCTTTTCGCCGATGCTGACTAAATCAAATTCGCCCGTATGCACCTTTTTCGCGAAGTCCGTGATGTATTCCGCCTTGCGGAACGAAATGCCGAGTGATTGCAAATTTGCTTCGCCATAGCCCAAAACGTGTTCGGCATCGACCGTGCCGAGGGCGTTCTGCACGCGCGCCCAAACGGTTGCCTGCGCTTTTGTGGAAATCTGTTGCCCCACGATGTGGTGTACCACGGCGGAAAAAAGGTCGTCGTCCACGGCGCGCTCAATGTGCCCCACGCGGTCGATGACCGCCGAGAGCTTCTTGTCCTTTTTCCGTAAATAAGCGAGCTCTTTTTCGCCGTACGGAAAGTACTTTACGTCATCCATCAATCGATCTCTCCCGGAGTGCGCGATTTGATCATCGCTTCCAGCTTTTGCAGCTCGGTAATCTCTTGCGGGGTCAGCTTTTCCGGGTAGCCGGTCTCGAGCTTTTCGAGCATGGAGCGCATTTTGTAGGCTTCGGCGGGCTGACGCAGAATTTCGCGCTCACTTTTAATCTGTTCCCGCGCGGCGACTTCGTCGATGATCTGCTGCATGTAGCGGTATAAGTTGCTCCGTTCTGTATAATCGGCGGGCGCGTAGAAATTTAATCGGTTGTCGTTATACAGCTTGTATACTTTGGCACGGTTATTTTTCTCCGGGTCGTATACGCCGACGGAGTAGCCGCCTTTGCTTTTCACGAGCCGCATGCACGGAATGTCCGTGGCGCTGTCGCCGATATAGACGATGTTCTCATACGGAATGCGCAGGTTTTCCTCGGGCATACTGTCGTTTACGCGCTCGTCGTACTCCTCCAAAAAGCCTTTTGCAATGCGGAAAATGAACTGCGTCTTGTTCGTGTAATTGATGGCCTGCGCGGGCCACTCCGCTACGCCGTCCGTGGTGTAGAGGTAGGAGGAGGCATAAATGCGTTTGAAATTCTTCGCGATGGCGCTGCCCTCGATGATTTCTTTAAGACCCGAAGAAATGATGTAGTGTTCAAGCTCAATGCCGCGCTGCGCAGCATACGCTGTCGTGCGCGCGAACCAATCCGTAACGCCGCGGTACAGCTCCACCTGCGCACCGATGGCCCGAAAATACTCGCGTTTTAAGGATTTTCCGAGAAAGCGTGAATAGCGAACAAGCATGAACATCCACGAAAGGTTGCTTTCCATGCTGTTTTCCCGCGCGAATGCGTCCGTTTCCGCCCAGAATTTGTCTTTGTCAATGCCAAAAGACGGGATGAGCGTGAACGTCTGCATGTCGTCCGGGGAAAGTGTTTTGTCAAAATCGTAGCAGATCGCCATGCGCGGCCTGTTCTCCGTCATGCTGCCGCCCCCTTTCTGTATCTCATTATAGCTAAAAACGTTTGTTCTGTAAAGAGGTTTTGCGAAAGTTGTCCTCCGATGTCCTATACTGTCCTGCAATGTCCGGTTTTAACGGCAAAAGAACGCCCTCATCCGCCGCTTTTCGCAGCCGATGAAAACGCTTTTCGAGCTGTTCCGTCGTTTTGATGCCCGATGCATCTTTGGCTCTATTCGCAGACTTGGGGGCATGTCACGTCCAAAAGTCAAGTGTTACGATTTGCTTTCTACCCGCGCCCTTTAGGTGGAAGGCGACATCAAGGGATTTCGCAAAAAAGTAATCGTGTATCAGATTTCTATCCACGCCCTCCGGGTGGAGGGCGACGGCAATGCAGAGGATAAACGCGTGGCACAATTGCTTATTTCTATCCACGCCCTCCGGGTGGAGGGCGACTGTACTCATCTGCGTTGGATGCCCCGAAACGCTCGATTTCTATCCACGCCCTCCGGGTGGAGGGCGACACTCGTACCTCGGGCCGACCGTCGCAGGCGTGGGCATTTCTATCCACGCCCTCCGGGTGGAGGGCGACACTCAATACTGATTACGACGCCAAGATGGAAGCGGAATTTCTATCCACGCCCTCCGGGTGGAGGGCGACTTTCCACGTCCACGCCGATCTGGCGCAGCTTGTATTTCTATCCACGCCCTCCGGGTGGAGGGCGACTCGCCGGCGGCGAGTTTCCGAACCTGCCCGCCGGAATTTCTATCCACGCCCTCCGGGTGGAGGGCGACCGTCGGTCTCGTCAAACGTTCCCACGATGTCAAGATTTCTATCCACGCCCTCCGGGTGGAGGGCGACGAGTTCCTTTTCGGCCACGGCCGGGTCGTACTGATTTCTATCCACGCCCTCCGGGTGGAGGGCGACGAATCGTCAATTCCCTCATGTGGACGGATGTCCAAATTTCTATCCACGCCCTCCGGGTGGAGGGCGACCGCATCGTGGACACCCTATTTATAATTTGCCCGGTTGATTTCTATCCACGCCCTCCGGGTGGAGGGCGACCTTTTTATCTGGCGGATCAAAAGTATCAATCAGCTATTTCTATCCACGCCCTCCGGGTGGAGGGCGACAACTGGAAGATTTGTTCTTCGGTTTGTGGGAATAAAAATTTCTATCCACGCCCTCCGGGTGGAGGGCGACACTTCGCATACTGCCGACAATGGCACGTCACATGGTATTTCTATCCACGCCCTCCGGGTGGAGGGCGACTAAGTCTATATCGTTATCATCAAAAATTTTTGAAAATTTCTATCCACGCCCTCCGGGTGGAGGGCGACCTTTGACCTGTTCTTCACGCTGACCTTAGACCCAATTTCTATCCACGCCCTCCGGGTGGAGGGCGACCTACTTGATATATAGCACAGTATTCCGTCAAAACATTTCTATCCACGCCCTCCGGGTGGAGGGCGACCGTTACAACGCCGACCGCATGGGCCTGACGACCGACATTTCTATCCACGCCCTCCGGGTGGAGGGCGACAATCATTCGGGATGCAGAGTTTAAGCACAAGTAGGTATTTCTATCCACGCCCTCCGGGTGGAGGGCGACGCGTCACGATCAACCAACAGGATCAGGATGCAATATTTCTATCCACGCCCTCCGGGTGGAGGGCGACGCAAAGTCTAAAAAAAAATAAGACAAACTGTGCGTATTTCTATCCACGCCCTCCGGGTGGAGGGCGACCGTGGACACCTTATGTCCTCCAATCGAGGAGACCATTTCTATCCACGCCCTCCGGGTGGAGGGCGACTTGGGGATGGTTCGACTCTGATATTGAGTTAATATTTCTATCCACGCCCTCCGGGTGGAGGGCGACGCGCGTTGTAATCAAAGCTCATGACCCTACCTCCATTTCTATCCACGCCCTCCGGGTGGAGGGCGACCTGCCGTAGCACTGGACACCACCCTCACCCACGAGGGCATTTCTATCCACGCCCTCCGGGTGGAGGGCGACTGCCATCTTCACGGCAAGTCCGCGTTTGTCGCTCGATTTCTATCCACGCCCTCCGGGTGGAGGGCGACGCGCAGACCTGATTTACATCATAAGAAAAATGCAAATTTCTATCCACGCCCTCCGGGTGGAGGGCGACCGAGGACTACGCAGGCAACTTTGGACAGGCGATGATTTCTATCCACGCCCTCCGGGTGGAGGGCGACGTTTATCCTCCTTATCCGATGCAGAAAGCGGGGCATTTCTATCCACGCCCTCCGGGTGGAGGGCGACGGAAACGCTTACCGGCCTTTTACCGTTTTCACAAAATTTCTATCCACGCCCTCCGGGTGGAGGGCGACTTCAACGATTATCAAATCCAAATTGGAGTTGTTATTTCTATCCACGCCCTCCGGGTGGAGGGCGACGAGGGAGTCTACAGGGAGCGATTATGACACACAAAATTTCTATCCACGCCCTCCGGGTGGAGGGCGACTGCCGTCCATCGGACGCGTGATCCGATAGATGCGATTTCTATCCACGCCCTCCGGGTGGAGGGCGACAGCAAAAACAGACAAAGTTTTCATCTGTTTTTGCGCAAAAGGGAGAAGAATTTGCCTCTTTAAGACGCGGGAAGAGAAAATTTGCCGGTGGCGTTTTAAAAAGGACAAATTTTGGGTTTTGATTTGGTGCGAAGGAAGCGGGAAAAGCGTGTGCGCTTCGGCTTCGCACTGCGGGTAATCAGATGAGCAGGACGGAATCCAGCGCGTAGGCGGGCTGTACGCCGACGTGCTCTACATTTTGCTTATATTGATTGCCGAGGCGGTAAAACCGCAGGCTGTCCGTTTCGGGCTCGATGAGCGCGGTGAGCTCTGCCTTCAGTGTAACATACTGCGCGGCGGTCAGCAAGCACTCGAAAACGGAGTTTTGTACGCGCTGCCCGTGGTCTACGCACTTTTTAGCGACTTTGCGGAGACGTTTTTTCCCGGCGGCGGTCTCCGTGTTGACGTCGTAGGTAATTAAGACCAGCATTTTGACCTCACTTCCAGAAAAACGGCGGATACGCTTCCAGATCGCCGCGCAGAGTGCGGGCAAGCAGGAGCGCCTGCACGTAGGGCACGAGCCCCCACGGAATCTTCTCTTTTAAAAACGGGTGCGTGATTTGCTCCTGCTTTTTGCTTTGCCATGCGCCGAGAAATGCGCGGCGGCCGTCGTCCGTTAAAAGCACGGCACCGCTTTCCTGCTTTTGCAGGTGCTTTGCGGTGATGATCTTGCGGTTCACGCAGGAGAGCACAAAGCGGTCGGCATACACGGCGCGCAGCTCCTCCATGAGGTCGAGTGCGAGACTGCGGCGACCGGGTCTTGGGCGGTGCATGAAACCGATGTACGGGTCGAGCCCGGCACTTTCGAGCGCGGCGGTACAGTCGCGCGTGAGGAGTGTATAGGCGAACGAAAGCAAGGCGTTGATGTTATCGAGCGGTGGTCGGCGGCTGCGCGAGGTAAAACGGAAGTCGCTTTGTTGCTGCAAAACGAGGTGGTTAAACACACCAAAATACAGCTTTGCGGCTTCGCCCTCTAAGCCGAGCAGCTGTGCGGGGTCTTCGCAGGAGGCGATGAGCGGCAAAGACTGTGCCATTTGTGCAGCGGCTGTTTTAAGCGCTTCAACGGGTACGCGCTGGGGGTGGTCGCGCGTGGCGCGCTCCAAGACCCAGCGGGCGTTATAGACCTTGCCGAGGATGAACCCGCGGGCGTAGCGGCAGCTTTGATAGGGATCGTCGGACACGCGATTCTGCGTTTGCCGCAGGAGGACGTTGCCACGCTTTTCGCCGACGGTGCGTGCCAAAAACTGCCCGCGCGGGGAGAAAAACGCGATGTCCACACCGCGCTGCACGCAGGCACCCATCAAGGCGGGACTTGCGCCGGCGTAGGAGAAACAGAGAATGCCCTCGAGCGTGTGCAGCGGGAAGCGCGCGACCTCCTTTTGCTCGCGGCTGATGACGACATTTTCGCCGTTTACGGAGAGATACGCGTCTTCGCTGAGCACGAACAGGGTGTTGAGCAGTTGTCTCACGGGGTATCCTCCTCGCTTTCAAAAATGTGGGCGCGCAGGTACGAGACGGGATCTGCACGGCTGCACAGCACCGGCAGACAAATCGATTTTAACGAGCAGGCGTTGCAGTGCTTGCCGGGTTTGACTTTTGGTGTGTAGCCGCGGGTGAAATAGCGGTTCATTTCGGCAGCGGTGTCTTCCGTTTTGCGGCGGAGTTCATCCGTGAACGGAACAACCTCGCGGCGGCGCGTTTCTATGTAGTAGAGCGCGCCCGCGGGAATATCGCACACGAGCATTTCCTCAAGTGCCATGGCTTCGGCGCAGAGCTGCAAGCGGTCGGCATCGGTCTCTTTTTCGCGGCCGTGCTTGTACTCGATGGGGTAGGGCAGCCAAAATCCGGGCTGCCCCTCTAAAGAAATTCCGTTTTTGTCTTTATGAAACTCTACGACGTCGCACGCGCCGGAGAGGTTCAATTTACGGCTGAACACGCGCATGCCGCGCACGGTGAAAACGTTATCGCGCTTTTCGGACAACGTTTCATCGTGGCAGCGGACGTGGTCGAGCTGCCCCTGTGCGGTGCGGGCATTTTCCTGCCACTGCTGCTCGATGTGAATGAGCGCCCACTGGCGGCGGCAGAACGCGAAGTGCTGGATGCCGGACATTAAAAGTCCGTCTTCACGCGCGTCCATTTAGGAAAGACGTTCGCAGGTGACGCCTTCGGGCAGGTCTTCGGAAACGGTGACGGTGTAATCGGAGAATTTGCGCGGGACGGCTACGCCGTCGACCTTTTTAACCGTTACGGCATCGAACAGCTTATAGGAAGCGGCGTTGCCAAGCTCGGACGCGTGCTTGAAGATGATGAGCTCGCGCACGGCCATTTTGCCGCGGGCGGCGCTGTGGTCGTTTTCAAACATATTGAGAATGGCCTGCCAGAGCATTTGAAGGTCTTCTTCGGAGAAGCCGGTCACGCGGCGGGCGAGGTTGGCGGAAACGAAGCCCTCTGCGCGGTAAAGGCCGTAGGGCACGACGTATTTGCGGCCCATTTCGGTGGTTTTGTTCTGGGCGTCGGATTCGGTGGTGATGGCAGTGCGGGTAATGGTGACCTCCTGCGGCACGATGGGGTCGATGGAGCGGGCAAAGCCGAGCTGCACCGGGCCGCGCACCTGACCGCAGTTTAAAGCGCCCTTTACGAATGTTGTCATGACTGCGCCGAATGTGCGGATGTCGAAAAACTCGCTGCACATAAAGTCACGGAGCTTGAGGTCGATATCCGGGTCATTGCTGCGGAGCTTTGTCACAATCTTTTTGGCGTCCTTGCCTTTTTGAATCTCGGCAAGCTCTTCGCCGATGCCGAGCGCTTCTCCGGCTTCGAGGTCGCTGCGATTGAGCGGCACCTGATCCTTAATGTAAATGCGCCAGCCGGATTCATCTTCTTTGACGTCCTGCACGTAGTTGCGGATCTTGCGCTTTAGGCACACATCGGTTATGATGCCGTTGCCGGTTTCCGGGTCTACGCGCGGCATGTTGCCGGCATCGGGGTCGCCGTTGGGGTTGCCGTTTTCCACATCGAATAAGATCACGAAATCGTAGCGGTTTTGAATGGGTTCACGCATGGTTATGCCTCCTCTTTCTGTTCGGTGGTGTCTGTCTTTTTCTTAAAATATTCCTGACGCTGCTGGTAGTAGCCGAGCTGGAACGCGCCCTGTTCTGCAAGCATAAGCTGCTTTGGGAAGGTTTCGCCGAGCTTGTCCGAAAGTTCGCCGATGGATTTATCCAGTGCAATCCGCTGCCCCTCATTGAGCTTTGCGAGGTGTTTCTGCGCTAAATTGATGAGCGTGGGGAACACAAGGCTCGGCGTAGCGGAAGCGGAGTTAAAAAAGCGGTCTTTGATGGTGGTGTTGATGTTGGGATTTGCGGCTTCCTGCGTGCGCTCCAAAACGGCGAACAGGCGGCCGAGATTGTAGGGGATATTGGTGCTTTCTTTGTTTACGGACACGGTCAAAACCTCCTTTGGACAAAGCGGGTCTTCGTTTTTAGAATAATAAGCTTTTATGACGGACGCGCGCGCCCAGGTGACATCGTGCTCGGCGCGGATGCGCTGCACGGTGCCGTTTAGTAAAGTGGCGGGGTAGCGCGTATCGTTTAAGATGGAAGTGAGCAGGTCGCCGGAAAGGCGCGGGAAGGATTTTTGCAGCTCTTCATCGGCTTTTTTCCAGTCTTTGGAAAAGCGGACGGCAGAGCGCGCGAGGGTGTAGGGCCAAAGCGTGTCGAATTTTTCGTAGGCCGGGCGGGTGATCTCCAAACGCTCGTAATGGGCGTTCACGTTTTTGGCGAGCTTTGTGAAGGTATCCTGCCAGAAAAAGCGAACGGAAAGACGCGCGGCGTTCGGCGCGAGCCCCAGAATGTAAAAGTGTGTATCGGGGCTGAGGTGCATGTCCTGTAGGTCGGCTGTTCTGCCGGATACAAGTTTTTGAATTGCGCCTAAAATGTCGTTTTCACTCCAATCGGACTGCTCCTGCGGACCGAAAAGCATAGCTCCCGCAAATGCGGCGATAGCAGGATCGGCATTCTCCACCCAATATACGACGGTGACATCGCCGATGCGGCGAACATTATCACTGCGCAGCAGGTAGTTTAGCGCCTGCGTGTAGGCGGTCATGGCGTAGGTGCTGACGGGAGCGTTCTCGCCCTGCTCGTGCCCGTAGGAGCAGAAGGCATCGGCGTTGAACGAAACGAGCGATGCGCCGGAGCTTTGTGCGCCGCGCACGCCTTGAATATTGCCGTGCAGACGCGCGGCGGGGGCGAGCCTGCCGGTAACACTGCACCGAGTGGGCGTGTCGGAATCTGAAGCAGAATCATAGGCCTGCTGCCACGCGGCGGCGATGTCAGAGTCGTTTGCCGCGGGCTTATTGTTATAATAAAAGATCAGATTGCCGCCCTTATAAATTTCCGAAAGATAGGGCTGCAAAGCAGGGTGCTCGACGGCAGAGGGGGAATTCCAGGTATCGAAAAACGCGCGGACGGCCGCGGCAGCCTCACCGGGGGTATCTTTCAAAATTTCCAGATGCTTTTCTCGGCTGGCTTCAAAGCAAGCTTTGGTGCGCTCGGGCTTACCCTTGTCGTCCACGCCGAGCAGGTAGGAAGACGTATCACACAGAAAATTTGCCGCAACACCGGAAGAGCGCTTGACCTGTGCGGGCACAGCGAGCTGCTGCGGCAGCATCTTTTTACCGTTTGGAGAGGGCCTTTGGAGGGGAGAAACATCGAAAAGGGAACCGTCCGGGTTTAGGTCCAGACGCCAGCTGACATTGACTTTGCTCCAGCCCGGGCGGTCGATCTCACCGCGGGCAAGAAGCGCTTCGTAATACTGAACTAAGGCTTGCAGGATCATCTGAACACCTCGCAGCCGGCCACCTGAATGACACCGTGCTCCATTTTGGCACGGAAATACAGGGGCGTGATATTTTGTGGGTCGGAATAATCGAAATCGTACAGCATAAAGCCGAGGTCGCGCGTCTCGTCAATCGTCGGGATCGGGCCACCCTCCCACTGCTTGAAGTGTGCGGGAAACTCGCGGCAGCCGAAGTACGGGGTGGAAAAGCACTGGCCTTTTCTCATGCGGCGCGTGACGATGTCCTGAAACTTGCCGGGGTTATCGCCGGGTGCGGCTTTTTCCGGCAGCATCTCGAACTCCGCTTCGATGACATAGTGGACGTTTGTCAGCACCATGGAGGCGCGCTGGACAATTTGTTTCGTCGTGACGAGGTACGGCTCATCTTCCTTGCCCTGCGCGATGCGCATGGCGGTGCCCCCGAGAATTTTGCTTTTTACCTCGTTGCGCCGAATGGTGGTAAACTCGATGGGGTTCAAAATGTAGATGCGGCGGATATGCCAGCATATTCCGGGGTGATAATACAGACTTTCAACTATACCGCGCGCGGCGGACGGGGTGGGGACATCGTAGCTTACACGCTCGACTTTCATCTCTCCGCGTGTGAATAACGCATACGGACCCCAGACTTCCAACTGAATCAATAAGATCAACTCCTTTCAAAATTCAATTGATGTTGTTTTAATAATCCAACTATATAACGATTATTTGAACTTGTGTATAAAAAATTTTGATTATCCCGAAAAACCCTTGAAATACAAGCACATTCGCAGGATTTCAGATTGATTTTACTACCAATTTACTACTTTTAACGGATTGCGCCTTGATATGCCGGAACATCTTGCGAGCATGAAACAACCCAATACAAACGCGACGCACTGGCGGCGCGGCACGTCGGCAATCACACAATTTCATATAGCACCGCACTGGCGGCGTTACCTTATCCCAACCGGGAAACAAGGAACGCCGCTATTTTTTTACCCTCATGTTACGCAGTAGGGGCAAAAAGAGCTTTGCTACATAAGGCTTTGCGGGTGCGGTTTTCACACAGTAAGGGATTGATACCTAAACCCTCAAAATCGCTGTTCTACTGCGTAACAAATATGCAGCAAAGGAGTTGATGAAGCTATGGCAGTTTTCCGCGTGGAGAGAAACACAGGATATACGGTTATGAGCAACCACCATTTACGCAACAAAGAACTTTCCCTAAAGGCAAAAGGGCTGTTATCGCAAATGCTGTCCTTGCCGGAGGATTGGGACTATACCCTTGCGGGACTGTCCTATATCAACCGGGAAAAAATCGACGCTATCCGCGAAGCTGTCCGGGAGCTTGAAAGAGCCGGATATATTCAGCGTTCAAGGGAGCGCGACGAGAAAGGACGCTTGCGGGGAACTGATTACATCATCTATGAGCAGCCGCCTAACTTGGATTTACCTACATTGGAAAATCCAACATTGGGAAATCCAACATTGGAAAATCCTACGCAGGAAAAACCTACGTTGGAAAATCCAATGCAATTAAATAAAGATATACAAAAGACTGACTTACCAAAAAAAGAAAAATCAAATACGGATTTATCAAGTAACCATTCCATTCCTATCCTTTCCCCTAACCCCTCTCCTTTGAGGGAAGAAACGGCAGAGCCGGAACGGAAAGGAACGGAAGCGGCAGACGCATACAGCGTGTATGAGGAAATCATCAAGGACAATATCGAGTATGAGCATTTTATCAAGCATACCAACATTGACAGGGAACGCTTGGACGAGATTGTGTCCCTTATCCTTGAAACTGTCTGCACCAAACGAAAGACAATTCGTATCGCCGGGGACGATTATCCGGCAGAGCTTGTCAAAGCAAAGTTTATGAAGCTCAACAGCAGCCACATTGAATTTGTCTTTGACTGCATGAAAGAGAACACCACGAAAATCCGTAACATCAAGCAATATCTGAAAGCGGTACTTTTCAACGCGCCCAACACCATTGACAGCTATTACACCGCCCTTGTCAACCACGATATGTACGGCGGCTATTAAAAAACAGGAGGATTTTAATATGACACAGAAAACAGGAGCTTTGATTTTTGATGAAACGGCAGACCGTTACGACATTCGCTTTGACCTTAACGACTACTACGGAGGATTGCATTGTGGGGATTGCCTTGAAGTGTTTGTACGCGGCAAATGGAAGCCGACCCGCATGGAGTACGGGGACAACTGGTATCTTGTCGGTGTGAGGGCTTCGGATTTGAACGGGCTGCGGGTGCGTATCTAAAGGCGGCATGAAAAATGTACGCCTTATTTTTATGCCCCGAAGCGGCACACCACCCTAACCAAACTATGAAAGGAGGGATTTCATGCAAGATGAAGTCAATGAAAAAGTCGTGTCTTTAGCAATCAAAACATCTAAGCTGACCGCCGAAGTGCTGCAAAAGGCTATGAAAGCCCTGCTTGCCAAAGGCAAAGGGCAGCTAACCAAAGCCCCGCATGGGAAAATCACTATGCGGCAGCTTATGAAGCCGGGAGAAAAGGTTTCCAACATTGAGATTACCGACCAAAATATCAAAGCCTTTGACCCTATCGCAAGGAAAAGCGGGCTTGATTACAACGTCAAGAAGATTGAGAACGGCAAGCCGCCGACCTATCTTGTGTCTTTTAAGGGCAAGGATATTGACGTTATGACCGAAGCGTTCCGGGAATTTACCGCAAAGAAATTAGGCAGGGATAAAAAGCCCTCTATCCGCAAGCTGCTTTCCACTCTGAAAGACAAGGCGGCAGCTCTGAACGCACAGAAGGACAAAGTGAAGAAAAAGGACAGGGAGGTATCGCTATGAAGCCGGAACTTAAAAAGCTGCTTATCCTAAATGCCCCCTATCTGCTCTTTGTCTATCTCTTTGACAAAATCGGACAAGCGGTACGCCTTGCGCCGGGGGCTGACCTTTCCGGCAAGGTGCTTTCCCTTGCAGACGGCTTTTCCGCTGCCTTTGCAAACCCGCTTCCGAGCCTTGTCCCTATGGATTTGCTTATCGGTATTGTGGGGGCTGTCCTTATCCGGCTTATGGTGTACTTCAAAGGCAAGAACGCGAAGAAATACCGAAAAGGTATCGAATACGGTTCAGCCCGTTGGGGCAACGCCGAAGATATAAAGCCCTATACCGACCCGGTATTTCAAAATAACGTGCTTCTGACACAGACGGAACGGCTTACCATGAACAGCCGCCCGAAGCAGCCGAAGTATGCAAGGAATAAAAATATCCTTGTTATCGGGGGAAGCGGCAGCGGCAAGACGAGATTTTTTGTGAAGCCCAACTTAATGCAAATGCACTCAAGCTACGTTGTAACTGACCCGAATGGTTACAATATAAGAGGATAGAGAACCGAAGCGTGTTACATATCTACTTCAACACGAAAATTACTTGATGAAGGGAGGTTGAAATCGTGGCGAAGAAAGAAGAAATCAAAATCACAGCTCTGTACGAGCGTTTGTCGAGAGACGATGAACAAGCTGGCGAATCGAACTCCATCCAGAATCAGAAAATGTACTTAGAAGAATATGCCCGACAGAAAGGGCTACGCAATATTAGGCACTTTTCTGACGATGGGTACTCCGGCACGAACTTCAATCGTCCCGGATTTACAGCCCTGCTTGAAGAAATCGAAGCAGGACGAGTGGAGACCCTTGTGGTAAAAGACCTATCCCGTTTTGGTCGTAATTATCTGCAAGTCGGTTATTATACTGAAGTTGTGTTCCCGAAAAAAGGAGTACGCTTCATTGCTATCAACAACAGCGTTGATAGTGCCAATCCCACAGACAATGACCTTACCCCGTTTTTGAATATCATGAACGAGTGGTATGCCAAAGATACAAGCAACAAAATCAAGGCAGTCTTTAAGTCCAGGATGCAGAAAGGCTTGCGTTGTAGTGGTTCTATCCCTTATGGCTACAAACGCACCAAGGACGATAAGCAGCAGCTTTATGTGGACGAGCCTGCCGCAGAGGTAGTCAGAAGAATATTCCGTATGGCTTGCCAAGGCATCGGAACTACTACCATTGCTGAAATACTGACAGCGGAGCAAGTGCTGATACCATCTGCCTATACTGCCAAGACCTCGCCGGAGAATTGCAGAAATAAGGATTACGCAGACCCCTACCGATGGAGTGCTACTACCGTTGGCTATATCCTTGACAGGCAGGAATATCTCGGTCATACCGTGTTGGGTAAATCCATCTGCGAGAACTTCAAGACGAAGCAACGCAGACCTGCCACCGCTGATGAACTGATGATATTCCCCGATACGCACGAAGCTATCATTGACCAAGACACTTGGGATATTGCAAGCAGAATGCGCTCTAAGAAAAAGCCGAGAGCCGCAAATGGCACTTACACCCACCGTCTTTCCGGTTTGGTTTACTGTGCCGACTGCGGAGGAAGAATGAGTTACAGCAGCCCCGAAGCCAAGCACAGCGAAAAGAACTATGATTCCGATTCCTCTTTCCAATGCGGCAACTACCGCAATAAAGGAACGGAATGTGTCTCCCACTTCGTAAAAACTTCGGTTCTGGAAGCCGCAATTTTACAGGCAATCCAAGCAGTCAGCAAATATGTCCTTGAAAACGAGGAAGAATTTATTGCCCAACTCAAAGCAGTCTGGAGCGAAAATAAATCCAAGCATACTGACATCGGACAACAGGAGCTTGAACAAGCAATGAAGCGAATGACCGAGCTTGACAACTTGATACAGAACCTCTATGAAAGCTCTGTTAAAGGCACTCTGCCGGAACGACAGGCACAGCGAATGATACAGCAGTACGATGAGGAACAAATCCTTCTTGAAAGGCGTGTCGAGGAACTGAAAAGCCAAATCCAGTATGAGGAAGTCAAGGAAGCTGAGACAGGACGATTTATCGCCCTTGTAAAGAAGTACAAGGACTGCGCTGAGTTGACCGACACAATGCTCTATGCGTTCATTGACAGGATTGAGGTTCACGAAGCCACAGGCGGACGAACAATCTACCGTCAGCAAGTCATTGATATTCATTTCAACTTCATCGGACACTTCTATCCCCCTGCGGAGACCATCACCGAGGAAGAACGCATTGCCGCTATTGATGCCGAGCATCAACGAAAGAAGCAAGAGAAAGGCAAGCGAGCTTACGAAGTCCAGAAACAGAAAAAGGCGGAATTGAAGAAAGCTGCCGAAGCAGGAGACCCCGAAGCCATTGCAGAGCGTGAACGTCAGCTTGCCATGCAGCGTGAACGAAATCAACGCAGACAGCAGAAAATCAAGGAAGCCAGAGAAGCTGACCCGGAGTATATCCGTCAGATGGACGAGAAAGAGCGTATCAAGCGTGAAAAGCTGCTTGAAGCCGAACGCAAAAGGGCTGAGAAAGCCAACAGAAAAGCGAAGCTGTCACGAGCCGAACTGAAAGAAAAGGCTAAGACCGACCCCGAAGCCGCAAAGGAATTTGAAGCTCTGAAAGCGAGAGAAAACGCTACAAGCAAACGAAGCTATAAGCGACAGAAAGAGCGAATGGAAACTGACCCCGAATATGCTGCTTTGATGGCAGAACGCAGGGCTGAATATAACCGCAGACACACAGCCAAACGCAAGGCAGACCGTGAAGCTCTGGAAGAACAAGCCAAGACAGACCCCGAAGCAGCTAAGAAACTGGCTGAAATGCGAAAGTATCAGAGCGAAGCAACTGTTAGAAGCTATCAGAAGATGAAAGCTGATGCAAAAGCAGGAGACCCCGATGCTATTGCCAGATATGAAGCCCACCTTGCCAAACGCAGGGATGAATACCATCAAAAGAAAGCCAAAAAGGAGGATATTCCGGCATGAACGAACTGAACCCCAATCTCAACAAAGCAAATAAGGAGGTCACTATGGAATTGAACTTTATCAAATCCGGCGATTACTACATCCCCGACATCAAGTTGAAGAACCCCAATATCCGTCTCGGCAAGTGGGGACGGATGCGTAGAGAGTATCTGCGACAGGCACACCCCATCGTATTCTCTGAAATGGTACTGAGCGAAACACTCTATGAGCATTGTGCGGAGATTGAAGCCACCGCAAAGAAGCGAATGGATGTGATCTTGCCGCAGCTTATGAAGTATTACGGCGTGACGGAGCAACTGAAAGCCGAGAACCAAATTGAATGGGTGCGCCAGATGAACGCTTGTGTTGCACAGGCAGAGGAAACCATCAAGGGCGAACTGATCTACTGCGAATGAGCTAAAAAAGCCAAGCACAGACCCTACAATTTCATATCGTAAACCAAGCGACAGGTATTTCCTTGTGAAGTCTCTGTCGCTTTTAATTTTTCAAAATTCAAGGAGGAAAACACTATGAAGATGAACATTATGGAAAAGAAAGCTCTCTACACCTTTGGTTGTCCTAACCACAAGGCAACGATTGCCCGTTTGCGCCTGTTGGCAGCTATCACCCCCGACCCCGCCGCCGGAAAGCTGTTCTGCAATCTTGCAGCCAAACTGAGTGGCATGGGCGAAATGTATCGTTGTTTCTTCTACACACTCCGAATGGAAATGGGAAGTTACTACGATGCAGAACTGACTATGAAGCTGGCAGAAGTCAGCACCTATGATATGGAGGGCGATTATGGCGAAGCTGACGAAGTATGAAAAGGAAACCATCGTTCTGTTCAACGAGGGTGAGGACACAGCACACATCCAGACCTACAATGCCGGATTGAGGAACAGACTGGCGGCGTTCTCCAAGAAGCACCCCGACCTTTGCCGATTGGAAAAGACCTACGAGCAAGGCGGCGTGTCCTATCTTCTGGACAAGTCCCGACTGTCCATCCGTCTGCAACCGCCAATGAGCGAGGAACGCAGACGAAAGGCAAGCGAGAACGCCAAGCAAAACGGTTTCAACAGTCACACGGAATAATGTAGCGTTTAAGGTTGATTTGCGGTCAAAATGTCGGGTCTGCATCCGATGTTTTGTCCGCAATTACATATCGAGGTGTAGAGAGATATAGGGAGTGCGAAAAACGGAAATATTCGGTTAATAAAGTGAAAACCTACACTGAATGTTCACATGCTATATCTTGAGATTGTCACAAAAATCAAGTAAAATATATGTGACAACCTGACAAACAGCGGCGATCTGGCTAACCGCCATATCGCCGCTGCTGCTTTCTCAAAAACTTTTTTGAATTTTTTCAAGTTTTCCGCACATTTGATGTAGGAAAACCGTTATACATAGTGAAAGGAGGTTTGAACGCTATGGACTTAAGTGAACAGTATGACAAAATATACCGTTACTGCTATTTCAAAGTCCACCATTGCCAAACAGCGGAAGATATTACGCAAGAAACATTTTTGCGTTATTTCAGCAAAAATTTAAGTCTTGATAGCAGCAAAGAACTTCCTTACCTTTATACGATTGCCCGCAACTTATGTATCGAGGAATATCGCAAAAACAGCAAAGAAATTATAAGCGAAACAAACGATGATCCGGGTTATGACCCGACGGAAGAATGGATAAACAGCATTGCCTTGAAAGAGTTGATCTATAAACTCCCACAGGACGAGCAGGAGCTATTGCTGCTGAGATATGCAAATGAACTTCCAATTGCTTCAATATGTAAGATCACCGGGCTTTCTCGTTTTGCTATATATCGCAAAATCTCAAGGATATTGAAATATCTCAAAACAGAGTTGCAGAGAGGAGGATTTTCGTATGAATAGAGGATTGAAAAAGCAAATCGCAAAGGCTTTTGATGCACCTGCGCCGAGGGACAAGGCACAGTTTGTTCGTTCGCTGCCCAGACCGCATATCAGTACCAAAGCATTTATATTCAGTCAAATCCCTTTCATTAAGAAAAGTATATGGCTGTTGTCCGTACTGATCGTTTTACCTGCGGTGTGGGGTGCTTCTTTCGCAAGCGAGAACACGGTATGGATCGTATCTGCTTTTACCCCATTCCTTGCCTTGCTTCTTATTACAGAGAGTGCAAAATCTACGCTGTATGGAATGAATGAATTGGAAATGGCTTCCCGCTTTTCACTAAAAAATATTGTGCTGGCAAGGCTGACCATCTTGGGTATTTTTAATTTTGCGATTTTCTGTATCATAATCCCAATCTGTCATATCGCAAATAGTATTTCCCTTGTGCAAACAGGAGTATATTTGTTTGTACCTTATTTGCTGACAACAAGTATCAGCTTGTATATTGTCCGCCATTTTCGGAATAAAGAAGCTATTTACGGTTGTATGGCAGTAGCTGTTTGTGTAAGTACGGCAAATATGACACTTCGATATGTGGCTAACTTTTTATTCCAAACAAATTATTTAGTCTGGTGGGTAGTGATCGCTCTACTCTTGATGATGTTTACGGCGAAGGAGCTTTATCAGACATTCAAGAAAACGGAGGGATTCCTATGGAACTTTGCATTGACAGACTGACAAAACAATATGAAAACAAAATAGCCGTTGACAGGGTAAGCTTGCAACTGACAAACGGCGTCTATGGATTGCTTGGAGCAAATGGCGCAGGAAAAACAACCTTCATGCGTATGCTTTGCGGGATTTTGAAACCGACAGGAGGTACAGTAACCTTTGATGGGTTAGATGTTTCTTCCGAGGAATACCGGGCAGAGTTGGGCTATCTTCCGCAGGACTTCGGGTATTATCCCGATTTCAGCGGTTGGGATTTTTTGATGTATATGGCATCACTAAAAGGATTGACAAAATTAGAAGCAAAAAGGAAAGCAAAAGAGCTTCTGGAATTAGTGAGCCTTTCCGATGTGGGCAAAAAGAAAATTGCAACCTATTCCGGCGGCATGAAGCAAAGGCTTGGCATTGCGCAGGCACTACTAAATGACCCGAAAATCATCATTTTAGATGAGCCGACTGCCGGGTTAGATCCCAAAGAGCGTGTGCGTTTCCGTAATTTGATAAAGGATTTAGGAAAGGACAGCATTGTTCTCTTGTCCACGCATATCGTTTCAGATGTTGAGCATATCGCAGATACGGTGCTTATGATGAAAGCAGGGCAAATCATTTACAACGGCTCCGCTGATGAAATTGAAAATTTAGAGGAATTTTACCTTGCAGAATTTGAGGAGGAGTGAGTATGTTTGCGCTGTATAAGTTTGAATTACGAAAAATAAACAGCAGGAAAATTGTCTGGATCACAGGCTGCGTGATGCTTGTGGGACTTCTCATTTGGGGCGTAGCAAGTGCTGTTCTGCCGCAGAGCAGAGAATATTCCGACAGTTCCTTAAATGGATATGAAGCAAACCGGGCAGAGCGTGAAGCTGCGGAATTGATCTCCGGCAGAGCCATAGACCAAACGCTGATTGATGAAATGCGCCCTGCGTATGAGAATTTTATTTTTAATGGAAATTACAGAGAAGCACTCCCGTATTTAGATGTATATAATCTCATAGGCAGAACATTGGGGACACAGGCAAGTGCAGAAATATTAGAATGTGACAGCGAAGCATTTTATGAACGGCTAAATGCACAGTTAGAAGCAAATACTCCGGCAGGGTTAAGTGAAAGCATTTCATTTGACGAGCCGATTGTTTATCATGGATATTTTGATGGCTGGCAGCAGATCACGGATATGATGAAGTTTATTGCCTGTATGGAAATCATGTTTATCGCAATCTGCCTTTCCCCGGTGTTTACTGTGGAGCACACCCGCAAAACAGATCAGGTCATTCTATGTACTCGGTTGGGCAAGAAAAAACTGTATGCCGCAAAAATCCTTGCGGGCTTGACGGTTGGTATAGGCTTTACGCTGCTTCTCTCTCTGTTGATGTTTGGTATAGTCGCTTTCCTGTATGGATTTGATGGGTATAATACCATATTTCAATTTGTCTTGCTCCGTCCGTTTGATCTTACCATTGGACAGGCTGCTTTGATTTTGGTTGCGTTGTCCTTTGCCGGAGCTGCATTGGTGAGCCTGTTTACTATGATGTTTTCCGAACTGACAAAGAACAGCGTTGCCACGATTGGAACGATAACGGGTGTTATGCTTGTGACGATGTTTATTATGGAAATGCCCGCCAATCTGAAATTACTTTCAGAGATATGGTATCTGCTGCCGAGCAATTTGGTTTCGCTCAATGGTGCATTTCGTTATTCTGCACTTTCTGTTGGTGGCAGCACTTTGGCGGCATATCAGTATGCTCCATTTGTATACGCTGTTTTGGCTGTCGTTTTTGCCTTGATTGGAAAGTTGACATACAATCGCTATCAGATTAGTGGGAGATAAATAGTAAAACTTTTGATTTTGATGTAGTTTTTCGCTCTGGATTGCAAGTATATAGGTGAGGCAATAAAAATAGGAGGCTTGTGAAATATGAGAAAATACATAGCATTAGTTTTAACATTGGTCTGTGTTCTTGCTTTAGTAGGCTGTGAGAAGAATGACACCTACAAAATTAGAATTACTATACCCGCTGGAAGTACAGAAGCATTCGTTTATTCGGACGAAGAAATATCAGCAACGGGCAAAAAGATAACCATTTCTTCTGGCGAGGGGTTGGGGGATACAGAGGTTGTTTTGTCACCAGTAAATGAAATGGTTGAAACTGGATATGTGGCAACATATCTAACTCCTGGACTGCCTGTTGAGTTTGATGCAATAACGGGCGAATGGTTCAAAATCGGTGTATCTATGCAAAATGATACCGACACAGACATAACGGTTTATGTTGAGGTTGAAGGTGTAGAAGTTAGAATTGAGTAAAGTTATTTTATAGTTTTTCTCCTAAACTTTCCGTTGAGTATGAAAAAAAGCAACTACTAAACAAAGCGTCGGTTGCAATACTTCTCAATGCGGCTATACACTATAAGCGAACAAGCAAAAGGAGGTTTGCATTATGGACGCAAAAAAGTTTGGCGCATTTATCGCAGCCATGCGAAAAGAAAAAAACATGACACAAATGGACTTGGCAAGAAAACTGCAAGTAACCGACAAGGCTGTTAGCAAATGGGAGCGTGGTTTGGGGTTTCCAGACATAAACACGATTGAGCCATTGGCTGACGCTTTGGGGTTGAGCGTATTGGAGGTTATGCGCTCTGAAAGAATAGTCGAAGCCGAGATCAGCCCCGATACTGCTGCCGTTGCATTGACTGATACCTTTGAACTTGTGAAATTGCAGCGCAAGGCTGAACGGAGATCAATTCTGAAAATTGCGGGCTGCATAGCCGCTGCTCTTTTCTTGATTTTCCTTATTGACGGTATGGGCTGGATGGGCTTTGCTTTTGCCTATTTTCCCGTAATCTGTTTGATTGCGAGTGTCGCACTTGTCATATATGGGATTTGGCGCAAGAAAAATAAACTGCCTTGCTTGCAGACATTCATCTTGGCTGGAGCGTTGATACTAATTCCAATCTGCATTGTTGTTTTGTTCTTCCTTGCGGGTGTTTTAGGTCTTGGGCCTGTGCCTAATTAAGAAAAGTAAATAATGACCAAGCCAAAGGCGATCAACCGTAAAAAGTTGGTCGCTTTTGTTTTGCCCATTTTTGAAAGGAGGTTGCCCCGATGCCCAATGAAGAATTGGAAAAACTGAAACAGAAGCAACACGGATTGGAGAAGAAGCTGACCGCAGCCAAGCACAAGGAAAAGCAGTTGGAACACAAGCTGAAACAGTTGACCCGAAGCGAAAGAACCCACCGACTTTGCACTCGTGCCGGAATGTTGGAGAAGTTTCTGCGAGAGCCGACCTTGCTGACGGACGATGATGTGATGGAGCTTTTGACTTTCATCTTCCATGACCAAGCCGTTCAAAAGAAGCTGGACTTGCTGATTGAGAAGCGAGAAAAAGAAACGACAACGGAGGACGGCGAGGTTTAACCCCTCGTTAGAGGGCGCAATTATACACCACCTAAAGATGGTGCATTGCGTTCTGCCGAAAGCCCCTTGCAGGGAGCTGACGATTTCCACAAAAGTCACTTGCTTCAATCATCCAGAGGAAGCTACACTTCCCCTGCGCTGGCTTTGCCAGCTACCCCTTTGTGGACTTGCCGCCGAGGAACGATTGCAAGCAATCATTCCCCGACAACAAGTGAATATCCCCCCTCGACCGTACTGAAAAGTATCGGTCTTTTTTTGTACCATCGAAAGGAGGTTCAAACCAAAAATGCCAGTACCACATTTGGAAATCCGCATCGTCCAGCGAAGCAAGGGCAGCTCTGCTGTTGCCGGAGCTGCCTACCAAGCCGGAGAAAAGCTGTTTTCCGAGTACGACCAGAAGATGAAGAACTATCTTTACAAGAAAGAGGTGGTTTACACAGAGGTCATGCTGCCCATCAATGCCCCACCCGGATATGCTGACCGAGCAACACTTTGGAACGCAGCCGAGGAAGTAGAGAAGCAATGGAACTCCCAGCTTGCAAGGCGATTTGTGGTTGCCCTGCCAAGAGAAGTGCCGCTTGAAATGTATCCGCAGATGATGCAGGAATACTGCCGAGAGCATTTTGTGTCCAAGGGAATGTGCTGTGATTTTGCAATCCATGACCCAGATCCTCCCGGACACAATCCCCATTGCCATATCATGTTGACCATGAGAGCCATTGATGAAAACGGGAAGTGGTTGCCTAAGAGCCGCAAGGTTTACGACCTTGACGAAAACGGAGAGCGTATCAGACTTCCTTCCGGCAACTGGAAAAGCCACAAGGAGGATACCGTTGACTGGAACGAGCAATACCATGCCGAGAAATGGAGGCACGGCTGGGAGCTTGTGCAGAACAAGTATCTGGAACTTGCCGGAAGTCCTGAGCGAGTGGATATGCGCTCTTATGAACGGCAGGGACTGGATAAGATTCCGACCGTCCACATGGGAGCCGCCGTTTGCGCTCTGGAACGCAAGGGCATTGAAACCAACATCGGCAATCTCAACCGGGATATTAAGGCGGCTAACCGCATGATGAATGCCATCCGCAGCACCATCCAAAATCTGCGGAACTGGATTGCAGACATTGTGGAAGCGACCAAAGAAGCCTTTGCAGAGGTGGAAGCACAGCCAAAAAGCACTTCTCCCGATCTGGTTATTCTGCTGCGTGATTATCTGAACTTACGCAAGGCAGAGCGCAGCGACTGGTCAAGATACGGACAGCAGAAAGGCACGACCGATGATTTGAAGGCGGTCTCCAAAGCCATGATCTATCTGAAAGAGCATGAGCTTTTCACGCTGGAAGATCTGGATACTGCCCTGCAAGGCATGAGTGAGAAGTCCAAGAGCATCAACGTCGCTATGAAGAAAGCATCTGCCCGCATGAAGGTCATTACCGGCATTCAAAACGCCGTGGCAGACTGTCAGACCTACAAGGCGGTTCATGACAAGTATCTGAAAATCGGCTGGAAAGCACGACAGGCAGCGTTCGCAGAAAGCCACAAGGACGAGTTGGACAGCTTCAACAAAGCGTTCCGCTATCTCAAAAAGCAGGGCGTGGATTTGAATGTCAATCTGGATTCCCTGCAAGCGGAATATGACAAGCTGAAAGCAACCCACACCGAGCTTGCCGGACAGCTTGCCACCGCCAAGGAGGAATTGCAGCCGATGAAGGATATTCGCTATTGGGTCAGCAAAGTCCTCACGCCGGAGCAGTCCGAGGTCGAGAAAAAGCTCGAACCGAAGCACTCCGTCACGGAGAAAATGAAGTTTCTGCAAGAGCAGAGCAACCATCAGCCGGAGCAGAAAACCCCACAACAGAAAAAACAGAATATGGAACTGTAAGGCACTTGCCGTTTTCCTTGTGAAAATGTCAGGTGTCTTTTTTGTTCCCCGAAAGGAAGATGCAATGAATGTATTTGAAGCGGTCAAACAGAACCTGACCACCCGACAGGCGGCAGAGATGTACGGCATTCAGGTCAGCCGTCATGGCATGGCAGTCTGCCCGTTTCACAATGACAAGAATCCGAGCATGAAGGTGGACAAGCGTTTCCATTGTTTCGCTTGCCAAGCGGACGGAGATGCCGTTGATTTTGTTTCCCGTCTGTTCGGATTGCCCAGCAAAGCCGCCGCTATGAAGCTGGCTGATGATTTCGGCATCAGCTACGACAACAGGCAGAAGCACAGAATCAAGCCCCATATCCGAGAGCCTACCCCGGAACAGAGATACCAGCAGGAGGAAAACAGATGCTACAAGGTGCTGTCTGATTACTTCCATCATCTCAGGACATGGAAGCAACAATACGCACCCAAGCAGCCGGAGGATGAATGGCATCCTCTGTTCGTGGAAGCTCTGCAAAGAGAAAGCCATATCGAATATCTGCTGGATGTTCTTCTGTACGGCACAGCCGAAGAAAAGAAGGCTCTGGTTGCTGAGCAAAGAAAAGAGGTGATGAATCTTGAGCAACGATTTGCAGAACACCCAGACGGGCATGACCGTGGAGGAAGTCAGAGGAAGTCTGGACTCGACCGATAACGGAGCGGTCAAAAACAGCATCCGAAACTGTCTGACGGTATTTCAGAATGACCCGAAGCTGGAAGGAGCGATCCGCTACAACATCCTGACGGAGCGCATTGATATTGTGAAGCCCCTCTGGTGGGGCAAGCCGACAACGACCTTGAACGATACGGATTTGAATTACCTGATGCTCTATCTGGAAGATCAGTACACACTGACCAGCGAAAAGAAAATCCAGAAAGCAATCTCCATTGTCGCTGACTGCAACAAATACCATCCCATCCGTGACTACCTGAACTGTCTGGAATGGGACGGCATCGAGCGTATCCGCTGCGCCTTGCCCCATTTTCTTGGAGCTGAAGAAAGCGAGTTCACCTATGAATGTCTGCGGCTCTTTATGCTGGGCGCAATCAGCCGGGTATTCAAGCCGGGAAGCAAGTTTGAAACCATGCTCTGTCTGGTCGGAGGACAAGGCGCAGGAAAGTCCACCTTCTTCCGGCTGCTGGCAATCAAAGACGAGTGGTTTTCCGATGACCTGAAACGGATTGACGATGACAATGTTTACCGCAAGATGCAGGGACATTGGATTATCGAAATGTCCGAGATGATTGCCACCGCCAATGCCAAGAGCATTGAGGATATTAAGTCCTTTATCAGCAGAGCCAAGGAAACCTATAAAGTGCCGTATGAAACCCACCCGGCAGACCGATTGCGGCAATGTGTGTTCGGCGGCAGCTCCAATACGATGGACTTTCTGCCCCTTGACCGAAGCGGCAACCGAAGGTTCCTGCCCATCATGGTACACCCGGAACGAGCCGAGGTTCATATTTTGGAAGATGAAGCCGCATCGAGGGCGTATATCGACCTGATGTGGGCAGAAGCAATGACCATCTATCGGAGCGGTTCTTTTCGCCTTACCCTCTCAAAGCAAATGAACAAAGAGCTGCGAGAGCTGCAAAAGCAGTTCATGCCGGAGGACACCAAGGCAGGGCTGATTCAGTCTTTCCTTGACAATTTCAATGGCACGCAGGTCTGCTCCAAGCTGATCTATGCCGAAGCTCTGAACCATTCCTTTGACGAGCCGAAGCAATGGGAAATCCGGGAGATCAATGAAATCATGAACAACAGCATCGAGGGCTGGACACCGTTCTCCAATCCCCGAATCTTTGCCAAGTACGGCAGACAGCGAGGTTGGGAACGAGCCGTTTCCGGCAACGAGCAAGCGGCAACCGGCTCTGATTTGCCGGACGGTTTTCGTGAGCTGACCGAGGAAGAAGCCCAACAGGTAGAGATTCCATTCTAAAAAATCGACCCCGTTGCTGGGCTGGTTGCTATCCCGTTGCCGACCCCGTTGCCGGGCTAATCTATTAAATCTCTTTTATTTACAATGGTTTTAAGAGTTCTGACAACGAAAGCAACGGAGAAATCAAAGAAAAAAGCAAAAACAGGATAAGAGCCAGATAGGACAATGTTCGAGGTTTTTTGAAGCCCGTTGCCGGACTTCGTTGCCGACACACACCCTGTCTGGCTTTTTCCGTTTCAAGGAGGTATCGCATGGCACAGAACAACAAAGCAACCCAAACACCCAAAGCGAATCCGGCTGGCTCATTCAGCATGAGAATGGGCAGCACCACCTATATCATCGGCGTTCATTTCAGCACAGAGAGCAAGGACACCTTGGAGGACAAGATGAAGCGGCTGATGCGTGATGATGTGAAAGCAGATAATTTCTAAGCCGAAAATTGTATGCAACACTTCTGTTTACTATCTTGACAGGAACGACCCGAAAGGTACGGTTTTAGTCGAGTGTGGGAAGCTCTTACAGCGCGGCGGGTATCGGATAAAGGTGCTGAACACGATAAATTTTAAGAAATCCATGCGTTATAATCCCTTTGCCTATATCCGCAGCGAAAAAGACATTTTGAAACTGGTAAATACCTTGATTGCCAACACCAAAGGGGACGGGGAAAAAGCCGGGGAGGATTTTTGGGTAAAATCGGAACGGCTCTTTTACTGCGCCCTTATCGGCTACATTTGGTACGAAGCCCCGGAGGAAGAAAAGAACTTCACGACGCTGCTTGAAATGATAAATGCCAGTGAAGCCCGCGAGGACGACCCGGAATTTCAGTCCCCCGTTGACCTCATGTTTGAACGGTTGGAGGAAAAAGACCCGGAACACTTTGCCGTCCGGCAGTACAAGAAATTCCTGTTATCTGCGGGAAAGACACGAAGCTCTATTCTCATTTCCTGCGGTGCGCGGCTTGCCCCTTTTGACATTAAGGAGCTGCGCGACCTTATGGAAACCGACGAAATGGAGCTTGACACCATAGGCGACCGCAAGACCGCCCTGTTTGTTATCATCAGCGACACCGACGATACTTTTAACTTTGTCGTGAGTATTCTTTACACGCAGCTTTTCAATCTGCTTTGCGACAAGGCAGATGATGAATACGGCGGCAGGCTGCCCGTCCATGTGCGCTGTCTGTTAGACGAGTTTGCAAATATCGGGCAGATACCGAAGTTTGAAAAGCTCATAGCCACCATACGAAGCCGGGAAATCTCCGCGTCGATTATCTTGCAGTCGCAAAGCCAGTTAAAGGCAATCTATAAGGACAACGCCGATACCATAGTCGGCAACTGCGACACCACCCTTTTCTTGGGCGGCAAGGAGAAAACCACCCTCAAAGAAATGTCGGAAATCTTGGGGAAAGAAACCATTGACAGCTTCAACACTTCCGAGAACCGGGGGCGCGAGGTATCGCATGGGCTGAACTATCAGAAGTTAGGCAAGCAGCTTATGACGGAAGATGAAATAGCGGTTATGGACGGCGGGAAATGTATTTTACAGCTACGAGGGGTGCGCCCGTTCTTCTCTGATAAGTACGACATTACAAAGCACCCCAACTATAAATATCTTTCCGACTATGACAAGAAAAATACTTTTGATATGGAAAAGCATTTAAGGCGCAGACCCGCCCTTGTGAAGCCGGACGAAGTATTTGACTACTACGAAATCAGCGAAAGCGATTTGCAGGAGGACACCGACCATGAATAGACGTATCAGAAAGAAAAAGGACAAGAAAATCACAGAAGCCATAAACGGGCTTGTTTCGATTGCTGAACGACGGGAACAGCAGCGGCAGGCTGCTATCCGGCAGTTTGTGAAACGGTGTGAAGCCCTGTATGAGCAGCAGCGAAAAGAAAGGAGGAATTGACGCAGTAACAAAGAAAAAGACAACTTGCATGATACGCGCCCCTACAAAAATTCCTATCGCCCACACTGACAACTGAATACCGCCGCGCAGCAGACATTTAGGCAGCGCGGGGACTTATGACCGCGGCAGTTTGAAAACTGACCGCCGTTTTTTATGCCCTTTTACGGGGCAAGCCGCATTTACGGCAGAAAGGAGCTTTATGGAATTTTTTAACTCTGCTATCGACGTATTACAGACCCTTGTTATCGCACTGGGCGCAGGCTTAGGCATTTGGGGCGTCATCAATCTCTTAGAGGGATATGGAAACGACAATCCGGGTGCAAAATCACAGGGCATTAAGCAGCTTATGGCGGGCGGCGGTGTTGCCCTTATCGGCACTATCCTTGTACCGCTTCTTTCCGGTCTGTTCGGATAAGTTTACGGAGGGTAGCCTATGGAGAGCATACTGGAAGCGATTAACGAATGGATAAAGGAAATCCTTATCGGAGCCATTAACGGCAACCTTTCCACTATGTTCGGGGACGTAAACGAAAAAGTAGGCACCATTGCAGCGGAGGTAGGCAAGACCCCACAGGGGTGGAACGCGAACATTTTCAACATGATACAAAATCTGTCGGAAAATGTGATTGTACCCATTGCGGGGCTTGTCATTACCTATGTCCTCTGTTATGAGCTTATCAGCATGGTAACGGAAAAAAACAATATGCACGACGTTGACACGTTCATGTTCTTTAAGTGGTTTTTCAAAGCCTTTGTTGCCGTTTTCTTGGTAACGCACACCTTTGATATTACTATGGCGGTGTTTGATATGGCGCAGCATATTGTGTCCGGCGCGGCGGGGGTAATCGGCGGCGATACGAATATCGACGTAACCGAAGCCCTTGCCGCCATGCAGGAGGGACTAAAAGATATGGAAATCCCCGAACTACTGTTACTTGTCATGGAAACGAGCCTTGTAAGCCTTTGTATGAAAATCATGTCCGTACTGATAACCGTTATCCTCTACGGCAGAATGATTGAGATATACGCCTACTGTTCCGTTTCCCCTATCCCTTTTGCCACCATGACAAACCGGGAATGGGGACAGATTGGGAACAACTACCTAAAGGGGCTGTTTGCACTTGGTTTTCAAGGCTTCCTCATTATGATATGCGTCGGCATTTATGCGGTTTTGGTAGGCGAAATGGTCTTAGCGGACAACCTGCACAGCGCGATTTTTTCCCTTGCAGCCTATACCGTTATCCTCTGTTTCTCCCTGTTCAAATCCGGCGCAC
>ENA-OYXD01000006-OYXD01000006.1-human-gut-metagenome-genome-assembly--contig:-NODE-6-length-174363-cov-89.622048_pt1 | contig 174363 bp, 174 predicted proteins | sample MGYA00244818_ERZ653412 | MGnify/ENA primary metagenome ERZ653412 (study PRJEB26926, sample SAMN06165146) | human gut metagenome | biome: ENVO:00009003; feature: ENVO:2100002; material: ENVO:00002003...
TTGATGGAACTAATACACCTGATGGATTTGGATGGCCTCCAATCGATACTTATGGAGATATTAGATTAAATATTGAACTTGGAGATCACGTTGATATTGGAACGAACTTAGCGGAATTACAGACTGATAGAACATCAATCCCTATGGATAGTCCATTAGGTAATGCTATTTTACACGAAACTTACATTCCAGACGGAACTTCTATCTACAAAACAGACGTATACACTACTCCAGTATTTTTATTGATCGTAAATAATATATCCGTACCTAATAAGAAATATACTTGCACACAATGCGGTTATGTAGATGAGGCTATTATGCCTCCTATTAAATGTCCTGTATGTAAAGGAACTGATTTTGTAACAACATAATATGAATAAATTATTTATTTCCCAAAATAGGGGGGGGGGCTTATTTCAATATATGACCATAAATGTAATTGTAGATGATTTTGGAGGTCAAAGAGCTGATGGATATGAAGGAACTTTACTTGCAACTCCAAATACATGGGAAGCAAAACTGTGTCTAATATCTCAGGACGGAATGGTTACTAGAGAAGAATTATTATTAGATGAAGGTATGTATTCTGATTTACTACCTGTATCTTATCCGCCATATGTATATACTGGCCATCAATCATGAGGACAGAATGCTAATTATTATTTAGCAAAAGAAGAAGGTGACCCTTGTATATTACAGCCAGGATTAGCTACTTTTGTATTCACAGCATTATGTGGTTTTGAAATAGATGGCGTTGAAGTTCTTGGAATGGATAATATAGGAAGAGTTAATGTTTCTATAAGAAATATAGACACTGATGAAACTCTAACATATACAGATATAGATTGTGCTATAGCTATGAGTTCTTCATGAGAATTCGTAGTAGCGATTAGTCTTCCAAAATGACAAAATATGGAAATTCATTTTGAAACATTTAGTGCAGAAATAAGAATTTAAATAAAAAATAATGATAAAGCAATTCATATCTCAAAATATAGGGGGGGGGTTCCTACTATAACATTTACTTTCGGAGGTAATAGTTATTATAGTGAAGGAGAATCTAAATTAGTATATTATGATTATAATATGAATGAATATGTTTTAAAAACTTGGAATAAAGCATATATAATAGATTTTACAGTAAATATTCCTAAAAATATAATAACTTCTATATGAGGTTTACAATTAGAATTAAATAATGCTAATTATTGAGAAGATTATAAAAAGTTTGTACAAAAAACTACTCTAGACGGAATGGATATTAGTGAATACTCATATATGCAGCAAGGTAATGTACATAATAACCCAAATATAATTGCATTCACTACATTGTGTGATGTAGCTCCAATTAAAAAATCATTAGTTATTAATGTATCAGAATTACCTATTAACGTCTTTTACTTAAGTTATAATAAATATAATAAAAATAATTCTGGAATAAACTTTAACATAAATTCTAGATATACAGTAGAAACGGATACTACTTGTACAGTTCACTATCCTGGAGGAAGTACTTTAACAACAAAAACTATGACTTCTAGAACACAAGTTGTTTCAAATATAACTACAGCATTATTTGGGAGTTTTCCTCTTTATGTAACTTTAAATCCTAAAGAAACTTCTTCAAGATTAAACAGACATAATATATATTCTGGATATATTACTATGAATTTCTCAGATTGTCATCTCTATAATGCTACTTCTGATGAATTTGTAGATTGATCTGAGGTTAAATCTAATCTATGAGGTGGAGACATTAAAAACGCTCCTTATTTAACCTTAAGTACTCCTGATCGAGATATTAACACCGCTTTTACAATGATAACAGCTGATAATCAATCATTAATGTTTTTTATAAATCCAGCAGTATATACACAAATAAATTCAACTACAGCTGTAACATTTGTAGATAAAACTCAAGGATATAGACTACAATGTAACTTAGATGGTTCTTATTGAATTCCTGAATTAAAAACTAATGGAGTGTTTTTAGGTTTTAATTCTGGAAATAGTTTAGTAGAAATGCCGTTTAGAGGATTATATAAAATATAAATAAAAAGGGAACCCTATTAAGGTTCCCTTTTCTATTTTTTAGTCCACAGGAGCTACATTAAATAATAGATGTATATATGCTCTACATTTTGAAAGATAAATTGTTTTATCTTTATTCTTTATAATATTTTGCACTAATTAAAAAACATATTAGGCTTATTAAGACATATAATGGAGTTCCTGTAGATAATGTACTAAGGAAGAATAATCCCATAAATAACAAGCCTAATACGTATCATATCTTATATGTTTTCATTATTTATTTATGTTTTTATGTCAGATTCCTGTAATACTATCTATTCCTAATAAAGATGTGCTGCATATGAATAATAATTCTACAACTTCTGGAGCTGGAATTACCATGATGGTACAATAAACACATATAAATAGGCAAACTAGTCATCCAAAAAATCCACATACTCTTTTACTACTCAACCCTGAATGAGCAGTAAACATCTTTAGGAAGAACTCTTTCATTACTATTTATGATGCCATTTAGCGGCATTCCTTGCAAAGTTTGCTCTCTTCTTTTGTAGAGGAGTTGCGTTAGGGTCATTTAATACTGACTTAGCATGTTCTTGAACACTTTGCCCAGCAGCCTTAGCAGATTTTGAAAACTTACCTCTATTCTCTTTTTTGATGTGGATCTTAGCTCCTTTCTTCATCATTAATACATACTCATCCTTACTTTCCTTAAGACTTAGAGTATTTTCATTATTGAATTTAGAGTATCTCTCGTAGATACTATCTAAAATCTCGTTGTTGTACTTACTCATTTTATTCTAAATGTATTTATAGTTAAATATATATCTTTGTTTTGCTTTTACAAAAATAATAATTATATTTGCAACGAACAAATAGTTTCACATAAAACATATTATTCAATAAATTATGGAAAATTTTCTTCAATGGATTGAGAAAATTCTGGGATTTTTGAAGAACTATGGGTTTTTAAATATTATTAAGTCATGTATTGTAATAATTTTATTTGCATTTACTATGGCCATTGCATTTAATCCAAGAGAAACTGTCACAAACATTATTGAATTGGTTCATACAATTGAGGATGAAAAGCATGCTACAAGTGAAGAAATTCGCAAGCATGTTAATCCTGTTATTAATGAATTATTGGATAATTCTATACGAGATATAGGATGTGATAGGGCTTTTATTATGGAAGGGCACAATGGAAAAGCAAATGCTAGTGGATTAGGTTTTTATTACGTAGATATGACTTATGAAAGATGTAGAAAAACCTCATTAGATCAAGCAACATATTGGCAATACAAAGATATGCCAACCAGTATTTTCCCTTTCTTCAATTATTTGGACAAACGTAGATATTTTTATGGGGGTTTAGATGAATTATCCCAAATAGATTCTAAGTTAGCTCAAATGATTAATGTCAACGGCACACACTTCCTAGTAACTGTTGAGATTCCAGGAAAAAATTCTGTTAATCAATTTATGGGAATACTTGGTTATTCTTTTGAAAATCCCCCCAAACTTACTCAAGAGCAAATAAAAGATTATATGCTTGAGGTGAGAAGAAGGGTTCAAATACTATTATCGTTAACTTCTTTGAAAGAAGTTGACATCAATCAATTTCGAGAAGCAATATGCCTAAATTAAAAAATGCTAAGGAAAAATATGTAAATGGCCTTAAAGTAGACAAAGAGACGAAGGATGTAGTATACTCTGATGAAGCTCATGTATATTTAGACAAAACAGATCAACAAAAATATGTTTCTGTTACTACTTTAATTGGCAAATATGAGAATCCTTTTGATGTATTTTTTTGGTCTTCCTATAAAACTTGCGAGAAGTTAATGTCGGAAGAAACTTTTCATGTACTTAAAGAAACTTTATTAGCTACAAAGAGATGGACAGATGATATGATTGAAAAACTTCATCTTGATCCGATTATCTTTGATAAAACAAGAAAAGAAATACAAAAAGGATATGATGATGAGAGAAATAAATCTTGTGAAAGAGGTACAAAAATACATTCTAATTTTGAAGAGATGTATTATACTTCAGAGAAGCAAGATTTAAAAAAGTTTGGTTTAGGAGGAGTTTTTACTTGTAAAAAAGGATATTATGAACTTGATTTAGAAAAAGGAGTATACCCAGAATTTTTGGTTAGCTTAAAATCTTCCGATGGAATATTACGAGTTGCTGGACAGATAGATTTACTAATTAAAGATGGAAATGACATCTATATTTATGATTACAAAACAAATAAGGAAATAAAGAAGCGTTCTTATTATGATCAAACTAAATGATCTAATATAATGATGAAATATCCATTAAATAATATAATGGATTGCAATTATTATCATTATACATTACAGTTATCTTTATACGCTTATTTGTTACAGCAAATTAAGCCTGAACTAAATATTAAGAAATTAACATTAATTCATATAGATCATAATGATAAAATTACAGAATATACTGTAGATTATCTTAAAAATGATGTAGAGAGAATGTTAAAGCATTATAAGAAGCTTTTAAAACAGACGACTGTACTTGATAGAGATCGTCCTATTGTATTTTAAATATGGGAAGTATATTTGATATTATAGATGGACATGTAAATGAGATGTTTAATGCTAATGAGGGGCTATATGAGGAAAGAATGAAAATATGCAAAGAATGTCCATTATATAAAGAAACCCCTGTTGGCCCAATATGTAACCCTAAGCTTTATATAAATAAAGAAGGGAAAACATCAGTATATAAAAAAGATGGTTATGTCCGTGGCTGTTCTTGCAGATTATCTGCTAAGACTAGATTAATTCACGGTAAATGTATTATAGGAAAATGGTAAAAATTATGAGTAATTTAATTTTAAATGGAAATGATGCCACTGGTATGAGTGGCTATGGCGCACAATTAAGTAAAAATCTTTCTGGAATTAGTTCTGCTGATATTAAAGAACAAATTGAGATGGAGAAATTAGCTGCAGCTTCTGCAGAATTAGAAGCAAATAAAGGATGGAAGTCTGCAGAAAATAAGAAAGTTCAAGCAACAGGATTTACAGTTATTTTTACAAAGTATAAGAAAAATCCTTATCGTAAATATAAGTCTGGAGCAGGCCTAATTATGGATGTAGATTCGTTCCATCTAAATGAAGCTGGAGAAATGGAGCAAGATGAGATGGGAGTTATTTGCTGCCATGTTGTATCAGTTGGCCCAGAATGTAAATATGTCAAAGAAGGTGATGATATTTATATAAGAAATGTTGGAGCAGCTCCAGTTCCTTTTGATTATAGGGGATATTGGGCAATTAGTGAACAAAATGTAATATGTAGAATTGTAAGCAATGATTAGTGAAATTGAAAAAATATTTTACAATCCTGGAGACTTAGTTAGAGTTAGACATCGTAAACTAAGTAATATTCCAGTGATGTATGTTGTGGAAAAAGTGACAAGGTCATATAAACATAACGATGAGACAGTGAATTCCTTTAAGGGAATTAAATGCAGATGGTTTAATGTAAATGGTGATCTTTGTGAGGAAATTTTTTCTTCTAAAGATCTTGAAAGGGTAAAATAATGAAAGTATACTTTAATAGACTAGGAAATATAGACCATGTAGATTGCACCTCTGCTGAATTTATTGAACTGCAGGATGGAAATAATCTTTTGACATGGGTTGATTTAGCGGATATTCCTGAATGTTTAGGAGAAACTATAGAAGAACGTATTAAGCTATGGGTGGAACTAAAAAAGAAAGGAATTATTATAGAAAATACTAAGAAACATCATGGACGAAACTCAATTAATGGAATTCATAAAATGGATTCCGACACGTGTAAAGGAGCTGCAAAATAAATCTCCAGAAGAGATAGCAATGACTTTAAATAAGCTTTCTAAAACTCCAGAAGGACAAAAACAACTAGAAACACTTATTCAGGAATTTAAATCTGAAAATGCTGCAATTCAACCAGAGGAAACTGGAATGTTTAAGAAGGGAGGAAAGCTTAACTACTTAGTTAGTAAATTTCAAAATGGGGGTACTCCAAGGATAGTTGAAACTTTAAATTATGTACAAGGCAGAACATCATTACCTCCTGGAATGACTAAGCTAGATTTTAATCGAAAGTTTAGTGATAATTACAGGGCAGCGCAATACAGTAATTCTAAGGGTGATATTCTCCAGTTTCTACAAAGGCCAAATACAGTTGGAGGCACTGAAAGGTTAATAACTAATAATAAAAGAGATACCTTATATAGAAATACTTTTAATGGGGCAGAGACATCTAACAAACCTCAACCCTGATATAGACCTAAATCGGAGAAAGCTAAGAAAAAGGCGGACTATGATAGATTTACATCAAGATTTGCAGAGTACTTTCAAGATGGAGGTAAAACTTTTGAAAATCAGAATGGGAGGCTCTCAAAAGTTTATAACTATAAGTTAAAAAAATAAAATGACTGATATTTTCCTTTATGATAACTCTACAGGAGAAATTACTCTAAATGAGTATGAAATATTATTAGTTAAGGAATTTGCAACACTCTATGATACCAGTAGGAATAAATGTAAAAAAGATCCTACTGGTATTCATAGGTTAAAAGCTTGAAAGGAGTTTACATATATTTTTCTAATGTTAGACTTTAAGTCTCCTTATTTAGAATATATTGAGCAAGAAAGACATGAAGCTGCAATGCAGGATAGCGGACTAACTCAGGAGGAGTGGAATGATCCAGATTTTAGGGCGGCTTGCAGAAAATATATGGAAATTAAGGACTCATCCAGAGTACTCAGTTTAATTAAAACAGCATATAGAACTTTGGAAAAGATGCGAGTTTTCCTAGATAATATTGATTTTACAGATATGGATGGTAATGGCAAATATCTAAATGATCCTAAAAAAACACTTGAAAGTATAGGCCAAATAGGAAAAATGAGTGATTATCTAAAGGAACTAGAGGACACTTATAAAAAGGGGCAAGAAGCCAAACCAACCCGTTATAGAGGAGATGTAGAACTCGGACTAGATGATTAATGAAACTATGGCAGAATTAAGATCAAAAAGGAAAAAGGAGGAACTTCCTCAAAGGCCTACAGATAGATTAAAATCATTTACAGAAAGATCTGAAGAGGAACTTATTAAAAGTTTGCTTAAAAAAACAGATCAATCTAATGAAGATATAGAGGAATCTGAATATTATGAAGGAACTTATGAATATCATAAGAAGACAAATAATCTTTGAGATGTTATTTTAGAAGACGAAATTAAATACTTTGACCCAACATTAAGTTATGAAGTTACAGGTTATAGGCCAATCACAGAAACTGAAGGTCTAGATTTTGATCCTGCTCCCTTTATGGAGGTTGGAAGAACTTATGAAAGAACAGGAAAATACACAGCTTTTAGAAAGGGCACAAAAGCTTATGTAGATTTTTGGAGAGGTCAAATTAAACGTTGTGTTGAAGGTTATACTGTAGGGAAATATAGAATAACTGGAGATCACTATTTTTTTTTAAATTTCTATAGAATGGGAATTGTTAACGATAAAAAGAAAGCTGGTGCTGGTTCAGAGGAGTCCTTCCCTTTCTTTACATCTAAACAATACGAATTCTTCCATTATATAGAGATTTGTGAATATTTAAAAAAGGATGTAGTAGCACTTAAAGCAAGGGCTGTGGGTTTTTCAGAAATAGGCGCATGTTTGGGTGTACGGCCTTTTATTACAACCAGAAAATTTAGAACTGTGTATACTGCACATTCTGAAACTTATGTTGATGCTGTACTAGATAAATGCTGGTATCAACTTAACTGATTAAATAACAATACTGACGGAGGTATGAAACGTGTACGTCAGAAAATCGATAATATTAAACAAAAACGTGCATCAAAGTTAGACAAAGAGGGTGTAGAATCAGGAAGATTTAGTGAAATTGAAGGTATTCCTGCAGATAATCCTCGTAAAGTTCGAGGAGATCGTTGTGATCGATTAATGTTTGAAGAATTTGGATCAAATCCTGTATCAAGAACTTCATGGACACAAGGAACTGCACTAGTGGAAATTGGAGGTGTTAGACGTGGGATTAAGATTGGATGGGGTACAGGAGGTGACCATGGAGCGGCTTTAGCAGGATTGGCAGAAATGTTTAATGATCCAGAAGCCTTTGGAATTTTACCTTATAAGAATAATTATTCCTCTGATGGCACAGTCCAATTTACAGGATTTTTTATTCCTGCTTATACGTTTATGCTGGGCTCAGACTTCACAGATAATCGTGGAGTTACAAATATATCTAAGGCTAAGGCATATTACGAAGATCAAAGAAGAAAAAAATCAGGTCAATCTCTTCTTGAGTACTGCTCTGAATTTTGCTTTACTCCTGAAGAAGCTCTACTGCGACAAGGTGATAATATTTTTGATTCAGTGGAACTTTCTAACAGAATTACTCAAATTAGAATTCATAAAATGGGGATTAAGCCCAGGAGAGTGGCATTAATTTGAGATAAAACTGCAGATGATAATCTATCTAAAGTTAAGGTTTTTGATAAAAGTGATAGTAATATTTTAATTTATGAGGAGCCACAATTAGAGGGAAAAGATCCATTTAAGAATCTATATGTTGCAGGAATTGACTCTATTGACCAAGGCACAGAAGATTCAGCTACACAGAAAGATGTATCTGATTTTTGCATTGTAATTAAAAAACGCGCATATGGAACTCAAGAGCCTAAGTATGTTGCGATTTATAAAGAAAGGCCAAGAGATATAAGAACTGCTTATGATACTGCTATGAAGTTGTTAGCTTGGTATAACTGTAAGGCTATGCTAGAACATTCTAAGATTAGTATCATAACATATTTTAAAAGTAAGAAAAAAGATAATCTTTTTATGAAGCGTCCAAAATCTAGTCTAAGTGATATTAAGAGAGGTAATTCACAAATGATTGGAGTCCCTGCTACAGAAACTATTATCAAGCATGGATTGGAACTTATTAATACTTATATAAACGATTATTGTTATACAATAGATTCTGATATGATTCTGGAACAACTATTAAACTATTCTTATGAAAATAAGAGAAAATATGATATTGTTGCAGCTATGAGTATGGCAGAAATTGCTGATGAGGAACTAATGGGCTTTAATCCAAAGCCTGCACATAGTGTAGAAAAAGAATGGAAAGATTTTGGATGATTTATTAACTCAAAAGGTTATAAACAATTTGGAGTTATTGGCGATGAATAATTTAGAAGATAAAATACGAAATGTGATAAGGGAAGCTTTATGCTCTGAATATATTGGTAATTTAGATATATTGCATGATGAGGATTCTTATACTTTAAAGCTGGATTTAAATCAACATGAAGCTCCAATGTATTTTTCTTATCAAGGAAGTGAAGATGGTTTTCTTGATTACTTACTAAGAGATTTAAGACAACGACAAATCGATCGTGCTAAGTATTACAAAGGAATGATGGTAGATACTGGTAACGATGATACTTATTATATTGTACTAGAATGAACAAGACAGAAATCCAATTAATAGATGATGCTATTAATGAATTAGTATATGAAAAAGTTAGGTTAAGAAAGGCCTATCAGTACTATCATTGTCATCGAGATGCTGATCAATTTAAAAGTCTTGAATTTAATTATGGAGTAGGTACTCCAACAGCAGTAAATTTCACTCCGCTAATTAAAAAACATATTGATGTTTTAGTTGGAAAGTATCTTGAGCTAGAACCAGATTTAAAAATTTCCTGTAAGGACTCGTTAACAGTAACAAATATAATGCGAGAAAAACAATTAAAGATTGATCAGGCATTATATGAAAAGTTACATCAATATTTACAAAATAATATAATTTCTATATTATTAGACAATAAAGAGGTTGTTAATGATCCTTTTATAGAAAAGGAACTAAAAACTATTCAGGATAATTTAGATAGAACATTTATTTCAGATTATGAAATAGCTGCTCAAAATATATTGCGCTATTTAAAGCAATCAAGGAATATTGATATGAAAAATAAGATGAGACTCTTATTTACAGATCTGCTTATTAGTGGAACTTGTTATTACAGAACAAGGCCTACTGAAAGTGGAGAAAATATTAATTTTGAAGCTTTAAATACTTTAAATACATTTATAGAAAGAAATCCAAATTCTCCTTATCTTGCAGATTCTAGACGAGTAGTTATTCGTAAGATGATGACAAGAGAAATGATTTTGAATGAATATCGCAGTGAATTAACTACTGAGGCGGTTGCTAAACTAAAAGAGGCTCCAAAAATGGGGGATGTTAGAACAACAACCTATTTAGTAAGAACCTCTGCTATTCCTCCTGATGGATTACCTAGACCTGACTTAACTCCAGGTATTTTAGGAGGTCTTGAAGCGTATCCTGCAATGCCAGGAGATGAGGCTCTATTATCAAATTATAATCCTCATTTAATTACAGTTTATGAGGTGGAGTGGCTTGAAGTAGATGAAAAAACTGGATATTTAACAAGACATGAAGGAGTTAAAATTGGAAATGAGATTTACATTACTAGAGGAGAAGTAGAAAATGTAGTAAGATCTTCTGACTATCCAAGTAAATGTAGGTTATCTGTAAATGGAATGTTTTTCTTGGATCATAATGGAGATCCTTTTAGTTTAGTACTAAATACTATGAATCTCCAAGATAAATATGACCTATTACTTTTTTATAGGGATAACTTAATTGCTTCTTCTGGCACAGTGGGTGATTGGTTAGACTTAGCTAACCTTCCAACTGCTCTTGGTGTTAGCATGCCAGAGAGAATCCAAAAATGGTTAGCTTATAAGAAAAATGGTGTTGGAATTCTTGACTCTTCTCAAGATGGACAACCATTAAATACAATATTCAATGGATTTGATGATACTGTTAAAGCACAAAGTATTCAGGCTATACAATTAGCCATTCAATCTATTGAACAGCAAGCCTCCTCTATCACAGGAGTACTTCCAGAAATGCTTGCACAATATGAACAACGAGATGCTGTTAGTAATGTTAAATTAGGAGTTACAACTTCTGGCCTTTTAACTAAGCAGTATTTTGATTGCATGGATACTGTCTATAAAGAAGTAAACTATGATTTACTGAATCTTGCTAAATTAGTATATCCAAATGGCCTACAGGGAGTTATTATTTTGGGAGATCGATACTCTCAAATATTTTCAGCACTTCCTGAACATTATACTGTAACAGACTTTGATGTTCATATTGAGGATAGTACAGCAACATTTAAGGATAGAGAAACTATAAAGGCTTTAAGTACAGAGTTAGTTAAAGCAGGTTATTCTGATCCCGAAATGATTGTTAATATTGTAGCTGCAAAAAATATGACTGAACTTAAACGCTATGTTGAGCAGTCTATGAAGATGAAGAAAGAAGAGGAATCTATTGTTCAGCAACTTCAACAGCAGCTACAACAAACAGAACAGCAGGCACAAGAGCTACTGAAACAAAATAAAGAAATGCAGTCTCAATTATCTCAATTACAAAATCAAGCTAGCCAAATGGAGCAGGCTAAAATTGAAATTGAGCAACAGAGAGTTGCCCTTGACCATGAAAAGATTAAGAATGATAAAGATTATCAGGACCAATCTATTGAAGTTAAAAAGCAACAATTGCAAGCTCAAGTTGCACAAATGTTCGATAACAATCCTTATAATGATAAAATAAAACAAGTTGAATAATGGATAAACGTTTAATTATTCAGACGATTGTCAGACCTGATTGTAAATTAATTGCAATTGATAACAGTGATTATTATAGCTTAGGAGATGACATGATAAACTTTATCATGTTAGACTTCCTAAGTTATAATGAAACTGAAATTCCAATTGATAAAACAATCAGAATGAGAAGAGAGGTAGTTAAGAGAGGTCAATTACTTTCGAGATTTTCCTCTGAATTCATTCTTGATAAAGATGGCACTTACTGTTATTATAAATTAGTAATTCCTACTTTAGATTATTTTAAAATAGGAGAAACTACCTATAATAATCTTAGTAATGAACTATTTTTTGATGGAAAAACTTTATATAAATGCAAGTTTGAAGATGATGATGAGCATTCATATGAAGAGGTGATAAAAAACAGTATTGTACTTGATAACTATATAGATGCATACAAAATAGTTCACAATAATGGCGCATCACAAACTTTCTATTGCCCTATAAAAAAGATATTCAGTGTTTGTAAATTGCAAAGATGTTTAGTATATTTACAACGGCAATTATTACTTATTAACTGCAAACATTGTAGTTATGATAAATGCGACACAGACAATACTCTGAGAAATAGAAGGGATTTTCTTTTAAGTGCAATGTATGTTTTTGACTATTTAAAGGATATAGGGAATCTAACTGAGGCTCAGAGGGTGTTAGATAGTATGTCTTCTTGTGATTCATTATGCGGAGATTTATTAAATAATTCTAATAACGATTGCGGCTGTGGAAATTCTATATAATACACTATATAGGTTATTCTCGAATGAATTGTTAAATTTAAACATTGGCTATGAATTTAATACTAAAACATTATTTACAATGAATGAATTAGTTAATGCCATTGATTATATCGAGAATGGGAATCCTTCTAGTGATGAAATAATTAAAGTAATACAATACTATGAAGAAATATAATATGGATCCTTTTATGGAGAAGGCACTTTCAGATGAATACTATAAATTAAGAAGTTCTCGTGATTTTTATACAGGAACTTCTTTTAAGATGTCTACATGGGATCTTAATACACGATATTTCAATGATGAAAACATTATTGATTTTGTATCATATGAAGGGTGCTTATTGTATTGTACACGAAGTCATATTTCATCAGAATCCAATGAGCCTGTACCTATAATTGAAAACGATATTATTGTTGGTATTCATCCTAACATCTTTTGGAAATTTGTCATGGGAACAAATGGCAAAGGGCAAAAAGGTGATAAAGGAGACATTGGTCCTAAAGGAGATCCTGGAGAACAGGGCCCAATAGGTCCAAAGGGGGATAAAGGTGATAAGGGTGACAAAGGTGATTCAGTTACTGGTCCTAAAGGTGATAAGGGCGATCCTGGAGCTGGTATTATTCCAGGAGGTACTACTGGTCAAGCTTTGGTTAAAAAATCTAATACAGATTATGATACAGAATGAAAAACTATTTCTGGAGGTAGCGGAGAAATCCCTAATTTTGATGCAGAAGTAGTAAGTGTTTCTTCAACAACTCAAGCTAATGCTAATGTAGTTTTAGAGGGAGATGTGTTTAAATTTAGTTTTGGATTACCTAAAGGAGCTGATGGAAAAGACGGTCAAGATGGTAAGGATGGGACAAACGGACAAAATGGAACAGATGGTTCCAATGGCCAAGATGGATTAAGTATTAAGTTAATGTATGCAAAAAGTAGTAGTGTTAACACTCCTCCTGTTGTAAATAAAACTAACACAAATCCTGGATCTGCATGAAGTACAACAGTTCCAATCCACACATCTTCTGAAATTATATGGTCAATTACTGCATCTTTTAGAGATTCTACTCTTATTGGAGAATGGTCAGATCCTGTTCAAATGACAGGAGAAAAAGGACAGGATGCAATAATACCAAGTTGGAAAACTTATGTTTATAAATTAAGTGATAGTAAACCATCAAAACCCACAGGAAATAGTCCTAGTCCATCTGGATGGGAAGATTATCCCACAACTAGTGGAAGCTGGTGGCAATGCATTGGAACAGTTAATGGAGAAACAGGACTTGTAACTGAATGGTCAGAAGTGATACCAGTTAATGGTAGAGATGGCCAAGCTCAAGATGGTAAATTTACAGAATTTAGATTTGCTGTAAATACAAGTAATTCAAATCCTCCTACATTAAATGCAACAGTAAGAACTCCTTCAGGATGGTCTGTGGTTCCTCCTGAAAAATCTAAAGATGGATATCTTTGGATGACTACAGCAACTATTAATCCTGATGATACTTTAAATACAAACTGGACTACTCCAGTTGTTATAAGTGGAGAAAATGGTACGAATGGTACAGACGGAATTCCTGGAACTCCAGGAGAAGATGGAAGAACTACATATTTTCATATTAAATATTCTGCTGTTGCCAACCCTACTTCTTCAAGTCAAATGACTGAAACTCCAAGTACATATATTGGAACTTATGTAGATTTTACTCAAGCAGATAGTACAGATCCCTCTGACTATACTTGGGCAAGATTTGAAGGAATTCAAGGAGAAAAGGGAGAACAAGGAATCCCAGGTACTAACGGAGAAGATGGAAAAACAAGTTATCTACATATTAAATACTCTAATGATGGAGGTGTAACCTTTACAGGTAACAATGGAGAAGATCCAGGTGCTTGAATTGGAATTTATGTAGATTATAATATAAATGATAGTGATGATCCTTCTGACTATAAATGAACCAAAATAAAAGGAGAACCTGGAGTTACTGGTGATCCTGGTCCTGCAGGTAAAGACGGAGTTGATGGTTTACCTGGAATTGGTATCGAAGTTCGTTACTGTTTGGGAACTACAACAACTTATGAAGGAACAAGTACTCCTGGAACAACAAGACAACCAACAGGTTGGAATTTAGCAGTTCCAACTCCTACTGAAGAGACTCCTTATATTTGGTTTATTCAAGCCAGAGTAAATTATACAAGTAATACTGATAAAGTTGGCACAATTGAAGGTAGCTGGAGTACTCCCACTAAATTAAGTGGAACTAATGGGTTAAATGGAGAGAACGGTTCTAAAGGACAAATAATTTATCCTGAAGGTATTTATAATGTTAATACAGTATATCAAGGAACTGTAGATAAAACTCCTTATGTATATGATTCTAATGATGCTAACTATTATGTATTAAATATAGTAGGAACATGGCAAGGAACATTACATAGTAATGAATCCCCAAGTACCGATACTAGTAGTAGTTGGGTTAAGTTAGAAGCATTTGAAGCACTATATACTAAAGTTGGAATTATTGGAAACGGATTAATTGGCTCTGCTGTATTTAATGATGTATATATGTTTAGTCAGCAGGGAGTAGATGAGAATGGAGATGTTTCTACCCATTATGAAAATTTCAATAAAGATTCTATAGGAACTCCAATTGAAAGTACTGATCCTACAAAACCAGGAGTTAGAACATTTATTCCTAATATGTTGTTTAATTTTGGAACAGGGGCTGGGTATCTTGCTGGAGGAAATATTTCATTTGAAACTGATGGAAACATTTATGCGAAAAATATTTCTATAAACGGTAATATGAGTAGTTCAGATGAGGAGGTATTGGATTTATCATATAGCTCTACTACTCAGACAGTTACTCTTACTGGGTTAAAGAATATTACCGTTTATATGAATGAATCCAGTATTACAAAATCAAAAGTACAACTATTAAATATTGATGCGTCTGTATTTGATAATATGAGTTCTGAATCAAAATATACAATTGATATATTTAATAACGGCAATATTCCATTACTATTTGATTCTGTAGGATTTTACCGACCAGGCTTTGACATGTTAGAGTCTTATAGCTATGTAGTGGTATTACCAAGACAAAGTGTAACTTTAAAAATCTGATTATTGCCTAATGCCGTAATTCCTGGAAAACCTGCTACTTGATCTGCAAACTATGAAATATTAGTAAATAATCCTGTAGTAGTAACTGCTGGTAAAGAATATAAAGGATGACTGTTTTCTTCGACTAAAAATGTAATTTTGCAAAAAGTTATTGAAGTTATATAAACTATGAAAAAAATCAATATACAACCAGATATTGACCTTCAGAATTCAAGAGAATATTATGGAGTATCTAATTCAAGGGACTTTTATAGGGGAAAATCTTTTAACTTTGCTCAAGGATGAGCACCAGGAATTAACTATTATAATGATAGTTATATCCAAGATTTTGTAGCTTATAGAGGAACTTTATTAGCTTGCCATAAGAGTCACTTGTCTAGTAGTCTATCTGAGCCAAAACTACTTTATAATGATCCTGGGGATTCTACTAAACCAACTGGTGTAGACTCACCCTTCTGGGAATTTGTATTTTCGGGTACTACTGGTGCAACTGGTGAAAATGGCCAGGTGTACGTGCCTGAGTACAATGAGTCTACTGGATTTATTACTTGGGTCTTAGAAGAAGCCCCCTCTCAAACTATTCCTCCCATGTATGTAAAAGGAGAGAAAGGTGATAAAGGTGATAAAGGGGATAAAGGAGACCAAGGAAATAAAGGTGATAAAGGGGATAAAGGAGACCAAGGCATCCGTGGATTTCAGGGTGAGAAAGGTGAAAAGGGCGATAAAGGTGATAAAGGTGATAAAGGAGTTCAAGGAATTCAAGGAGAAAAAGGAAATAAAGGTGATAAGGGAGATCGAGGTGATAGAGGACCTGCTGGAACTGCGGCAACTATCAGAGTAGATTCTGTTATTACTGGAGATCCTGGTTCTCAAGCTTCTATCATAAATGTTGGAACCGCTTCTGAAGCTGCTTTCAGATTTACTATTCCTAGAGGTCAACAAGGAGTTCAGGGCATTAAAGGTGACAAAGGTGACAAAGGTGACACTGGAGAACAAGGCCCTAAAGGTAAACAATTAAAATTGTATCGAGATTTTACAGATGATACAATTAAATGAGGATATGATGGAGAACTACCTAGTCAATGGACAGTTCTTTGTTATATGGACTATCTACGAGGAGTCAGTATTGATGATGTAGATATTACCGATGATGCTCATCTTAAGGTAACGCTTTCATCTGGGCATTATACATGAACACCAGATGAAAATGGAAATCCAATTAAAGATGAGAACGGAAATATCATATATGATCGCTGAATCCCATCAACTATAATTACTAAAGGCAAAGCAGCCACTACTCTTACCGCTGGTAAGGTAGAAATGCTACAACCAGGGGAAGATCCTAAAATTGAAAATGTAGGTACAATTAAAGATCCTATTTGGGATTTTTATATACCTAGAGGATTTACTGGAGAACATGCTGTGCATGTTGGTCCAGAAGATCCTGTCACTTTTAGAAATTCTCATTTAGATGATACAGACATTCAAGAAGCCTACAAGAATGCTGAACAAATGATTTGGGTTGATACCAAAAATAAAGCTGATTTCGATCATTTAAATGCTGTATATCATGCATATAAAGAAGCTGGAGGAACTGCTTTAGATCAATCTAAATTTGCCGAAGCTTTTGCTAATTTAACCAATGCTTCAGGATTTTCAATTAAAATTGTTGATAATTTTGAAGCTCTTGGAGAGCCTACAAAAGAAAAACAAAACATAATTTGGTTAGTCCCTGCTTCCCAAACTGGAGTTAATGACTTATATGAGGAATATATAGTGGTTAAAGCCGAAACTATGTTAGATACATATCTGTGGGAGAAATGGGGAAGTGGCACTATAACTGTAGATCTATCTAACTATTACACAAAAGCTGAGGTAGATGATATTAACCAGAATTTAGAAAAGCTTATTGAAGATACATCGTCTATGGTGTGAAATGATGTTATTAATTAAATTTTAAACAATGGCAAGTGTTATAAAATTTTATAGAGGACCTAGTTCTGCTTATAATCCTGTAACCCATGCTAATGGCATTTTCTTTACAACAGATACTCATAAAATTATGCTGAATGGCTCCGAGTATGGAGGTGATTCTAGCAAGAAAGTAGCTAATGTAACCTTAAATGAGAATGCTAACGGCATTGTGATTACATACACAGATTCATCCACTTCGAATTTAGACTTTACAAAAGCAAGTTCTTTAGTCGATGGTTTAATGTCAAAAGAAGATAAAGCTAAACTTGATAGTTTAGATCCTACAGCAAGTGGTTCCTATGAGTCTTCATTAGATCCTACAGTAGCAACTGTGGAGAAACTTGGAGGTATCGATGCAGGTACAACTGTAGCACAACTTACAGGTAAGAGTTATGATGAAATCTTTGATACTCTTATCTTCCCAACAGTTAATCCCACATTTACTGTTCCTTCTGCAAGTATCTCTTTAAAGAGTTATCAGAATGTTCAGGAAATTGGAGCAAATGCTCCTACTGCGGCAAACTTTAATGTAAGTTTTAATGCAGGTGCGATTACTCTAGCAGGAAAAAAACAAAACAATAGAGCTGGTGCACAGGATATGGAAGCTTCTAAGATTCTATATAGTTCAAGTAAAGTAGAATCTTTGCCAGAGAAAGTAGTAGCTGGTGCAATGGATTACTACTATCGTGCAGCTTATGCTGAAGGTCCTCAACCTAAAGATTCAAAAGGAAATAATTATCAAACTCCACTTGCTGCTGGAAGTGTAGATTCTGGAAAAACAACTGTAACAGGTTATCGTGCAGCTTATTCAGGTTTAGTTTCTACAAATGCAATTACAGAAGAGGTTATTAAAGGAATGACTAAAACAGTTTCTGCAAAGAAAACTATTAAAGTTTCTGGTCCTATTTCTGAACAATATATCTGTTTTGCAGCTCCAGCAGGATGGACAGTTTCAAATATTAAAGACAGTAACAACTTTGATGTAACTAGTTCATATGCAACTAGTACAGTTTCGGTTACTGGTTTAGATGGTCAAGCTGTTAATTACACAGTATATTTATCTGGTAAGATGACACAACCTAGTACTTACTATGTAAACTTTAACTAATTATGGCAGAATTTTTTGGTAAAGGTATTTCGGTAGGTTCAGGTTTTGATTTAGGTGCGAATCTACCATTAGATAATAGAACGGTTCAAGCTACATTAGCTGACCGTGACTCAATGCCTACTATTCAGTTAGTAGAAGGTCTTTTCGTTTACGTAAAAGAGAATAAAACAGCATATATTCTTAAAGGGTTTGATCCTGATGGTTCTAATAGAGTTTGGGAAACTGTTGCTACTGGAAAAGTAGTTGAGATTATTGATTCACTTGAAAGTGATAAAACGGATGCTGCACTCTCTGCGGCACAAGGTAAAGCTTTAAAAACTCTTATAGATGATCTGAAAGCTTCTGTGGCTGCAGCTCTTGATTATAAAGGTACTAAAGATACTTATGACGCTCTTCCTACTGAAGGAAATAAGAAAGGTGATGTTTGGAATGTAGTTGCTGCTCATGGTACTACTCCTGCAGGTACAAATTATGCCTGGGATGGTGCAGCTTGGGACCCTCTGGGAGGTACAATTGATCTTTCAGGCTACTATACTAAATCACAAGTAGATGGCGCTATTTCTGCAGCAAAAACAGAACTTGAAGCAGCTGATACAGCTTTAGAAGGACAGATTACTACTGTTACTAATCAACTTGCAAATAAAGTTGATAAGGTTGAAGGCTCAGGTCTAATTTCAGATACAGATTTAAATCAGATTAGAACGAATAAGGCTGATATTGCGAATTTACAAACATCTGTTGGAGGTAAGCAAGAAGCTCTTACAGCTGGTGATGCTGTTGAGATTTCAGAAGCGAATGTTATTGATGTTAAAATTGATCCTGTTTCTGATAATATATTAGCAAAATCTGAAAGTGGACTTAGAGTAAACAGGGCAAGGGTTGCTGGTAACAATATAAAAGTAGGAGTAGCAATTACTGGCGGTGCTGAAATTGGTGCAGATCAAACAGTTGCTGAAGGTATGAAAGCTCTTAGTGATAGTATTAAAACTGCTGTTGCAGGTGGCATTACATCTATTACTAGTCCAGATAATACTATTAAGGTAACTGGTGAAGGTACTTCTAGAGGTTTAGCTGTAGATATGTCTAAATTAGTATCAACAAGTTCATCTATCCAAGTTGGAACAGACGGTAAGCTTGATATATTTTGATCAGAAATTGAATAAATAATAATTTCCCCCTTCCTCACATTTAGTGAAAGGGGGGGGGATTAAAATTTAAAAAAAAAATAAACATGGCAACAATTAAGTTTTTTAAAAAAGCGACAGAGCCTACTACAATCGAAACTGGAAATCTTTGGTTTGATACAACAACTCAATCTATTAAAGTTAAAACAGATACAGGATATGATGTATTTGGTATTGGGCTTAAAGATGCACAATTATTAAATAATAAATTAACAATTACCAGATCAGATAATACTACTGTTGAAGTAGATTTTAATGATATAGCGTCAGCAAGTTCTGTAGCTGCAGCGTTAGATAAAAAAGTAGATAAAGCAATTACGATAACAGGAACAGGCGGGTTATCTGGAGGTGGAAATCTGGCAGAAAGTCGTACTATCTCTCATGCTGTTCCAGCAGGAGCTGCTGCGAAAACATCAGGGTTGTATAAAATTGCAACTGATAAGTTTGGACATGTCACAAGTACAGCAGCAGTAACTAAAACAGATATAACAGCTCTTGGTATTCCTGCTACAGATACTAATACAACGTATACATTTCAGGGAGCATCAAATGGATTTAAAGTAACTCCAAGTAATGGCGAAACTCAAACAGTAATTGTCTCTCCAAGTATTAAAAATAACGTTACTAAAACAGATGCCACAACAACTGCTGGATATATTCCTAAGTTTAATAATACGACAGGAGTTATTGAAAATGGTTACTCTGTACAAACAACTTTAGCTAGTAGTTCAACTGCAATCCCAACTGCTGCTGCTGTCGTTGCAGCTATTGATAATAAGATCGCTGCAGCTGATGCAATGATTTATAAAGGAACATTAGGCACAGACGGTACTGTTACTAAAGTTCCAGCTAACGGATATAAAGTAGGTTGGACCTATAAAGTAATTACTGCTGGAACTTATGCGGGAATCAAGTGTGAGGTTGGAGATATGCTAATTGCTATTAATAACGGTCCTATTAGTGGTACTACAGTAGTTAATGCAGATTGAACAGTTGTTCAGGCTAATATTGATGGCGCAGTAACTGGCCCAGCTTCTGCGACAGCAGGTCATATTGCAGTATTTGATGGAGCTACAGGTAAAGTTATTAAAGATGGTACATATACTATCGCCACTAGCGTACCTTCAAACGCTGTCTTTACTGACACAAAAGTAACTTCTGTAGATAATCACTATAAACCTGCTAATGGAACAACTCTTATAGGAACCGCTGGTTCTCCTGTTACTGCTGGTGGCAAAGTTATTACAGGTATTACAGCTGATAGTTCTGGACATATTACAGATATAATTACTGGTACTATACCAGCTGCACCAACCTTATCTGGTTTAGGTGGAGTTGGAACTATAAATGCATCTGGCACTGCTCCTTTAACACTATCTGCATCTAAACGTAGTACAACTGTAACAATTTCTGGATCAGTAGCAGAAATGACAGCCGCAACATCAAATACAGCAGGTGCAGCAGGTATTGTTCCTGCTCCTGATGCAGGAAAACAATCTGCGTTTTTAAGAGGTGATGGAACTTGGGCATTCCCAACTGATACAAATACTACTTATGTATTTGCAAATGGCACAGATGGATCATTTACTGTTACACCACGTAATAGTGAACCTCAAAAAGTATTAATTGGTAAACCTGCGACTGCAGGAACTGCGGATAATGCTACTCAAGTAAAGAATTCCTTAATTGTTACATTAAATAGTGGAAGTAACGAGGGAACTACAAAGTTTACATTCAACGGTAGCGCTCAAAAAACTGTTAATATCACTCCAGGTAGCATTGGAGCCGCTACATCTGCCCAAGGTACTAAAGCTGATAATGCAGTACCAGAAGTTACGTTTACTTCAAGTTCTTTAAACGTTTCTGCAGTAAAGGATAACAAATCAAAAAAAGTTGCTCTAACTGCTGAGATGGAATGGGTTGAATTCGAATAAATTAAGATAATAAGGGAATAGGGATTTCCCTATTCCCTTTATTTTTAACCTATAATATTATAGGTGCTATATAAAATATAGACGCTATGGCATATAAAACAAAATTTTTACATTTTAAAACTAAAGCATCGTACGAAGCTGAGAGAGCAAAGACTACTGCAGGTAGTGAAGAGCGTAAGGTTTTCGATGCTTATATCGCATTCATTGACGAAGGTCCAACTATTTGTACTTGAGGGAAAGAATATCAATGTGATGCTAATTCGCTTTCTTTACTTCCTCAAGAAGTAACTACTGAAAAACAAGATCAAGTATTTAAAAATTTGGGATGAAAAGTCCATGTTATTTCTCAATCAGATATTAATGCAACTACTTCTCCTGATGCTGCTGAAAAAACTAAACGTTTAGAAGCTACAGCTTTATTAGTTAAAGAAACTAGCCTTATATATGTAAGAGGTAATGATGATTCCAGTAACCATTATTTCTTTAAAATAAATTCTGGTTCTCAATTAGAGTTGTTTAGAATAAGTATTACTACAGGAATTATATATGGAATAAATTCACAATTTGTAGATGCTGGCGCAATAAGATATGATAGAACGCAAACACTCTCTGATTCTAATAAAACTCTAGCTCGTGAAAATATTGATGCTGCAAATAAAAACGATGTACTGCCTCTTACTATAGATCTTAGTTCCCAAACAGTTGAGGATTATAATACTGCTTTAGAAGCATTTAATTCTAAAAAACCATTAACAATATTTGATTCTACGGATCCAACTTCCAGATTTACAGCTACTGTAATAGAAAAAGAAGCCACTACTAATGATATTAATGTATATTTTTCATTCACAGGTATAAATAATGATAATGCTTTCAATTCGATTGGATATGTTGGAACAATTAAACCTACAGGAGAAAAAACATCAAGCTTTGCAGCTATTATGCCATCAAATACGGATCCAAAACCTTTAGGGCCATTAGCATCTTCTGGAACAGATAATACTTATTCACGCTCTGATCACGTACACCCTATTCAAGAAAGTGTTGCTAAATTAACAACTCCAAGAACAATTGCACTTACGGGTGCAGTATCAGGAAGTACAACTTTTGATGGTTCTAGCAACGTAAGTATTAATAGTACATTAGCTAATATTGATGCGTCTAAAATTACTTCTGGAACTCTTAATGCTGATAGACTTCCTGAGATTCCTATTTCTAAAATTCCTGCAGCTGCAATGGAGAGATTATATGTAGTGGAGTCCCAATCAGCTGCAATGAGTTTAACTATACAAGAAGGAGATGTTGTTCAGATTGGTTCAGGAGGTCCTATGTACTTCTGCGTATCAGAATCTGCATCTACTTTTGCTACTAAATTTAAAGAATTCACAGCAGGAAGTGCAACTAGTGTACCTTGGTCTGGAGTAACAGGTAAACCAACATTCGCTACTGTAGCTACAAGTGGATCTTATAATGACTTAACTAATAAACCAACTATCCCATCCTTATCAGGGTATGCTACTCAAAATTGAGTAACTAGTCAAGGATATTTAACAAGTATTCCTGCAGCAACCTCTAGTACTTATGGAGGAATTCAAATTGGATACACAACAAGTGGTAAAAACTATGCTGTACAATTAAATAATGGTAAAGCATATGTTAATGTTCCCTGGACAGATACTACATATACTGCTGGTACTAATATAAGTATTAGTGGAACTGCCATCAATTGTACATATTCATATAGTTTACCTACAGCTACTGCCTCTGTGCTTGGTGGAGTGAAGATTGGAAGTAATATTTCAGTATCTTCTGGAACTATTTCATTAACCTCAGCTAATGTAACATCTGCTTTAGGATTTACGCCCGCAAAGACTAGTGATATACCTGAAATTCCTATTGCTCTACCTAATCCATATGCATTAATAATTAATGGTACATCATACACAGGCTCATCTGCAGTTTCAATAACTACATCAAAACCTTTAATAACGACTACTAGGTTTACTGGAACTCAGCTCTCAACTACAATAGACGCTGGATATAGTTACAGTAATACGTTAACTAGAACAGTTACTAGTTTACATGGTTTCTCTGCGAGTAACCCTGATGCTGTTATTATAAGTACTAACAAAATATTTTTTGATGCTTCTAATGCAATTAAGATGGATGGTCTTGGAGATTTAGCTGGTGGAACTTATTATATCTACTGCTTAAGTTATATGGCAAATGGAAAAATTGCTGTTAATGGTGCAGTATATGCTTAATGCTTTAAAATATTATAGACATGACAACATATTCAAAGAAATATTTTAATGAGGAGACACAACAGTGGGAACCTCTATACTCTACAGAAGGGCGTTCTGCATATGAAACTGCAAAGTTAAATGGATATACAGGAACAGAAGAGGAGTTTAATAAAGTACTATCTAAAATACCAGTAATAATCTCATCAATCGAAAGTTATCCTACTGAAGGAAGTAAAAATTTAATTACTTCTGGAGGAGTATATCAGGCATTAAAGGATTCAGAAACCTCTGCTGAGGAAACTCATCAAGAGCTCCTAAATGAAATTTCTAATGTAAATAGTACACTATCTACTGAAATTTCAACTGTAAACACTAATCTTACTACTAAGATTACTCAGATAGAAACAACTACCATTCCTAATGCAATTAAGGCTGCAATTGTAGATAATTTAGACACAGAAGATTCAAATAAAGCCCTATCTGCTACTCAAGGAAAGGTTTTAAAAACAATGATTAGTAATTTAGCTAATCTTAGAATTGAAGTAGTGAATGAACTTCCATCAACTGGAGAAACTAATGTAATTTATCTTGTTAAAAAGACTGGAACTAATCCAGATGTACATGATGAATACGTTTATGTGGAAGGAAACTGGGAAAAGATTGGCAATACTGAAGTAGATCTTTCTAATTATTATACAAAAGATCAAGTATATACTAAATCTGAAACTTACAGTCAGGAAGAAGTAGGCACATTAATTACTGAAATTGAGGGTAAAATTCCAACTATTCCTAATGTAGAGACTAGTATGTCTGGGGTTGGTAATGTTATTACTTCTATTGATGTTGATGCTTCTAATAAACATAAAATTGCTGCAGTAAAAGGAATTTCAGTTTATTCTAAATCTGAAATAGATGAAAAATTATCTGATTCTGGTTTAGGAGATGTTATCGCAGAGGCCCCCTTTACAACAGCTGACAGAGTAATTACATCAGGTGGGGCTGGAAAGACTGTTAAGGATTCTGGAATCTTATTAACTAATCTTGCTACGAAGGAGTTTGTAAATCAATTTGAGCCTGAATGGGATAAAATAGCTAATAAGCCTTCAACTTTTACTCCCTCTGCCCATACACATACTGTAAGTCAGATAACTGATTTTCCTACACTTGGAGCTTTAGCTTCTAAAGATAAAGTAGATGAATCTGATTTAAACTTTAATATTCCAGAAGGAGTCGTTGTAGATTCAGCTTTAAGTACAACATCTGAAAACCCTGTTCAAAATAAGGTTATTACTAATGCTCTAAGTAGTTATGTTAAAACTGCTGATTTAAATGTAACTTTAGGGAATTATTACACTACTACTGAAGTTTATACAAAACAGGAAGTTAATGATAAGATAGCTTCTGCTGGAGGAGGTGATGTAATGGCTAGTGGAAATCTTGAAGAAGACTACATTATAGTTGGAGCAGGAACTAAATCCATTAAAAATTCTGGTCAGACACTTTCTAATTTAGCATTAAAGAGTGAAATACCCTCTTTAGAAAATACTTGGAGGCCAATTAAAGTTGGAAGTATAACTTTAAATGATAGCTCTACTACATTAACTATTGCTAATGGTACTGGTATTGGTCTATCATTTTCTAATGGAACTTTAACTATTACTAATAGTGCTCCTGGATCTTCATATACATTGCCTGTAGCTAAAAATAATGTTTTAGGAGGAATTAAGACAGGATATACAGAGTCTGGAGGTGCTGAAATGGCTATATACACTTTAGAAGATGGCACTGCTTATACCTTCCTAAGAGATACAGCAATTAAAACTGCTTTAGGCTATACTCCAGCAGATGTTAGTGATATTCCAGAGATCCCCCTAGCTCTTCCAAACCCATATGCATTAAACATTACAGCAGGAGGTTCAACTACAAACTATACTGGAGCATCGGAATCCACTATTAATTTAGATAGTACTTTTTCAAAGCCTTTAGCTAGTGTAGATACTCCAGGTAAGGCGGGTATATTCTATGGCTCTTCTTCGTCATATTCAATAAGTACTGTATATGTAACAAGCAGTAATCCTGATGCAGTTATTGTAGTTCCTACTGCAACAACAGTAACATTTGGAAGTAACTACGTGAAAATGAGTGGTTTAGACGATTTAACTGGAGGTAGTTATAAGTGTTATTGTATAACTTATATTAATACTGGGTTAGTGTTAGTTAATGGTGCTATTTATGGCTAATAAAATTTCAAAATTTTTAGTGCAAGAATTTTAATGTTTTTGCACTAAAAATTTTGATTTTATAAATATAATCTCTAATTTTGTAGAGATAGAAAAAATGAATTTTTAATGGTTATGAAAATGAATGTTGCAACCAGATTAGCTATTTTAACTAATCTGCCAGAACAAGGAAGTGTTCTTGAGATGATTTCTGCTAGAAACATCCGCAAGAAAATAGACTTCTCAAGTGAGGAGATAGCTTCTCTTAACTTAAAAGAAGCCGATGGTAAAATTTCATGGACTCCAAATGTTGAGGATATTGAAATTGAATTTAATGATTCTGAGACAGAGTTCTTACGAACTGTTATAAATATAATGGATCAGAAGCATGTCATTACAGATAATATTCTTGATTTTGTAGAGTTGATTCAAAATTAAGTTTATTCTACTACATATTTAGTTTTAGCAGCTGAGGCTATTTCAGGCCCATCAGCTTTCCAAGCTTGGCAGCATTCTTGCAACTCTGAATTAGCAGATCAAAAAGCACTTTATGAGTTTGCAATTTTGTCAGCTAACGCTCGTTTCAATGATCGTCAAACAATCAATTCAGAGATGTTTGGTTTATACAAAAGCCAAATTGATGCAGACTTCGGACTGTACAAAAATCAGAGAGACCAATTCGACGTATTAGCCGATCGTATTGGAAAACTTGAGACTGCTGCTGCTGTACAAGCTGCTGTAGAACCTTGGAGAAGCAAAGTAACTAAGATGGAGATTGCTGGTGTAGCTGGCATGGTAGGACTTGAGGCTGAGCGCAGAATGTGTGCTGACAATAAGATAGTAAATTATGCAAATAATACATTCTATCCTATTCGTGTAGCTGCTGTTGAAGTAGGTACTGACACAGTACAGCGTTCACTGTATAATCCTTTATGCCCTTGCTCAGGATATTCAAATAACATCCTATTTGAGACTACAACAACTCCTGCAGCTTAGTTAAAATCTTAGTTTAAGATGTATCCTGTGAATCAAGTTTTCCTAGGTAATCCAGATCCATTATTAGCTTCTGACATTACCGATCAACTTCAAAGGGTAAAAGCTTATGAATCTCAATTAATGCAATTACAGAAAACAGCTTCAAAGGAGCTTATTTGGGATTCTATTGATAATGAGATGAATGCTCTAACTGAAAGTCAAAAGAATCGATTTTTTGAAGATAAAGAATATAGTGAAATCACTACATCACTTCAAAAAATGGTTCAAATAGAGCTTTTAAATTTAGTTAAAGCTAAAATTGAAGGCACGCAAGAAGGTAGAGAGTTATTACAAAGGCAATTATCAGTAGTTAAGAAGTTGAAGAATAAGATCGTCCAAGAGACTGACAATGAGATGGCTATCTTTAATAAGTTCCGTGAATTTTCTAAGGATAACCCAAGTCTAACCTATGAAGAATTCTGTAAGCAATGGCGCAACACGTAGACGTTATAATGAATAATTTAAGGAACTTTGTGAGTGTTAAATTAACCTCACTATCACAAAGTAATCCTATGATGGCTTTAATGAAGCCTCTAGCATCTAGAATAATTGATAATAACATGTACAAAGTTGAAGCTTTGCTAAAACAGATTTCAGACAAAGATGGATTAGTTGATGTTGAAGGTATTCTAACAGAAATGTCAGATAACATAATTAACACTAAACCATTTAAAGTGGAAACTGGATTACTTGGGCAACTTGAAATAGGTGCAGGAAAAATAAAGATGGATATCCCAATGGTTAATAAATCTTTGGTTTTGAATCAACAAGATCTAAATGAATTAAAAGACATGCTCTCGCATTAGAAATCAGAAGATGGAAAGGAATGGTATTTTTTATATCATTCCTTTCTTTTTTATAATACAGATTATAATTAAGTGGGAACACTATCAAATAACTCCAAAGTTGGAGATAAAGGTAAAGATTTAATTCTGCAAACATCAGGTAGAGTATATGTTCAGGTAAAGGATAGGTTCTATGAGATTAACTTTAGAGGAGATGATGAAAAGGATAAAGATGAGGAAAAAGAAGAAACTCCTCAGGTTATTTTTGTAGATAATGAGGACTCCTTAACTGATTTACAGTATCCTGGAGATAATTATCTTATATTAACTAAAGATGGGAAGTTCTTCATTACTGAAAATGAAGGATACACTCCAGTAGCTATTGCTTCTCAAATAAATACTACCTTTACTACTCCTTTAACTATAACTACATTAGAAGCGCCCTTTAATATAAATTCCACTAATTTAGTTAAAAATCTTAATTCAGAATATTTAAATGGAATCTCATCATCTAGTTTTGCCAGAAAAGATCTGAATGAAACTATTTCTAGATGAACTATAACAGAACTTATTAGTGATTCTATTAGAGATTCAGAAGGGAAGTCTAGTTTAAATTTAAAGAATGGCTCGTTAACTATTGATACTATTAGAGTAAAAAATCTAATTTTATCGGATGATTCTGGAGGGAATGAAGAAAATCCACCATTATCAGAATCTGAGTTTGATATTATTAATAAAAAGACATATTTTAGTAATGGAATTCTTATAAAGGCAATTAATATAATTGATAAATTAGACTCTTCCATAGATCTTCCAGATATTCAATATTTTTCTAATGAAAATTACTTAGTAGGAGGATATAGTATCATTGATCTTATCTATACTGCTTTTAATGATGGATTACTGTTAGAATTAGAGTCTATTGTTGACTACGCTAACACTTTAACTTCATGTCAAAAATTAAATTCAAATAATCAGTGAGGTCCTCACACACTAAATGATACTGACTTTGTCTTAAATGAAGAGGGCATCTATCCATACAAACAATATAAATTTTTACCTGTTTCAAGTTCTGTATATGAACAATATAAATATGGTTCAGATAGAACTTGTTTAGAAGGAATTTATAATAGATGATATAATATAACTGATTATACAGGAGATATTGCCTCAAAATATCAGGGAGTAACTTTTGAATTAACATTAGAAAAGCACTCATTAAAGGCAGGAGATTTTCTTTCAGGGAAGAATAATGATGGCACAATTGATGTTATGGTTGTTGGATGTACTGAGTTTTCAGCTAGAGTAATTCTTTCAGGAAGTGATTGCTATTTTACTAATACTACAAAAATAGATATTTATAATGAATGGGCTGAATCCCCTCCAGTTACTGAGCCAAATAAAACCATCTATGAAAATATTACTTCTTGTTTAGAGGAGCAGGATGCTGAAAAAGGCTCTTCAATATCTGCAGATCCTAAAGTTGGAGATATTTTATTTACAGGTTCTTCAGGAAACATTATTGGAAATATCTCTGGGACTGAGAACTCTATCTTTGGCACTTTAGAGGGCTATGGATTAACATCTGAAGGTAATTGTTACTTTGTAAATCCTGGAATTGCATTAGTCAATACTGATGGTTTAAATTATCTAAAGCTCTATAATAAGGAACAATCCTTTATTGGTATTAATAAGAAAAATGAAAAGTGGATTACTATTGAAACTGATGGGGGATGTGATATGAGAAGAGATAAGATGTATAATATTAACAACCATCTCTCATTTTGCAGTTTTGGTCCTATAAGAGTTGAAGAAGATGGTTCAGCAACAATTGGTAGTGGAGAAACACAAATTACTATTACTGCAGATGGTAAAGTTCAAATTTCAGAAGCCTGTATTATAAAATAAAAAATATTCTAATATTTTATTTGGACATTTAAATAAATGTAGTTATATTTGCAGCGAATAGATAATCTATAACTAATAAGGAAAAATAAGAAATATGCAATTTGAACATAATCAATTTGACAATTTGCTGGATGATGAGACTACTGAGGATCTAAATACTGAAACTCAGGAGGAAGTTATTGAACCAGCAGGCAATTCTACTGAGGAAGAGGAAGAAGATTCTTCATCTTCTGAAGAAGGAACTGAAGAAACAGGGGAAGAAGATGATCTGGATGCATTTTCATCCTTCTTAAAGAGTCGCGGAATTCGGGATGGAAAAACTATCATTTATGAAAACGAGGAAACAGGAGAGACTGAAGAGGTTGATTTTGGAACTCTAAGTAAGGATGAGCAGCTTTCAATTCTTGAATCTTTAACAGATCCAGGTCTTTCAGAAGATGAAATTGAAACTATCAATTTACTTCGTAAGACAAATTCGTCATTTCAAGATATAATTACGTATTATCAGCAGCAGGCTATCGATGAATATAAGGCTAAAAACAACAGCCAAGAAACTTATACCATTGATAGTTATTCTGATGAGGAATTATATTTGGCAGATCAAAAAGCCAAATTCCCTGAAATGACAGAGGAAGAATTAAAAATTGAACTAGATGTAGCTAAATCTAATGAAGATCTCTTTAAAAAGAAAGTAGATTTAATTAGAAAACAATATAAGGAACAAGAAGAAAATCATATCAAGGAGCAGGAAGAGGCTGAAAAAGAGCAACAGAAGGCATACCAAAATATGTTTGTAGATACATTAAATGATTTTAACTATATTTCTTTGGATTATAAAGATCCTAAGAGTGATAGTTTAATTCTTGAAGAGAAAGATAAAAATCTAATTTATGATTATGTATTTAAGCAAACTCCAGAAGGTGTAACTAAATTTGTTGAAGATTTATCAAAACCTGAGGTAATTGTTGAGCTAGCTTGGTATAGATTATTTGGTAAAGATACAATTTCTGACATTAGTAATTATTGGAAAGAAGAGTTGAAGAAAAATCGCAAAGCAACTCCTTCAAAACCAAAATCTAATGTTACTATAAAAAAAGAAACTAAACCCCAATCACAGGGAACCTCTCTTAGTTCCAAATGGGACGAACTATTATAAATAAAATAAATAATTTAGTATATGAAAATTACAGGTTTTACTACCATACGCCCTGAAATGGCTTCTACAAGAACGTATGAAGACTTTTCTAAGTTCTTAGGCACTAATCCTGCTAGACTAGGTATCGTATCGTCATTATATGATCAGTATACGGCAACTTACCTTACAGAATCGCTGATGAACATTTATACGATGGAGAAAGATCGTAAGAATGCATTTCAATCAATTAACTCATTCATGGTTGAGTGGGATATTGATGTGAATTTCATCAAGCGTGTTCCTTTCTTATCAGTGCCAGAAGGCGATGGTGCACAGGGAACAGACATCGTAGTTCACTTCCCTGAGAACTACTATCAAAAAAATGACGTGTTTATTATTGAAGGTTCACGTCAGCAATTAATCGTTCTTAGCCGTCCAGTTCGCAGAAGCGATGCTGACTTTGAGCTGATTTGTAAGATTCAGGATTCTGACTATTCTGCAACGCTAGATCTCTCAGCTTGCGAGCCTGGTATGAATACCCGTTTCTTAACAAACTATCAGCCTGAGCTGCATGAGGAAGGTTATACGAAATATCAGAGCAATACTGAGAAACATAGAACTTTCATCTCAATGCACCGTTGTGATGTTTCTTACTCAGCTAAATATGCTGCAATGGAAGATCAGTTTATCACAATTGGTAAGGGTGATGGAAAAGATGATGTAACATATAAGATGAATCCTGCTGCTAAGGATTGTTTGGATACTTTCATGTTAGCTCGTAACAACTCATTACTTTGGGGTAAAACTAACGTAGATAAGTATGGTAAAGCTAAGATCTTCGATCCTGAAACTGGCCAGCCTATTATCTCTGGTGATGGTATTATTCCTCAGATCGAGCGTTTTGCAGGTAAATATGTATTTACGAAATTAAACATCAGAATCTTTGAAACTGCTCTGCAGGCAATGGTTGCTAAATCAGAGAAGCCTACTGGAAATCAGTATATCTTCATTTGCAACACTGCAATGTGGAATGATGTACAAAGAGTAATGTCAAATTGGATTCGTGACTACAAGACTAATGGTGCATTCGTTTATTCGAAGGCTACTAATGGTTATATTAATCTTGGTGCTACTTACAATGCTTATGAGTTTGCAGGTAATACCATCGCATTTAAGATTGACCGTTCCTTTGATATTGAGTTCCCATCGCCTCGTAGATTTGGTATCTTCCTTGACTTAACTGCTGATGGAAAAACTGGACGTCCTGCACTTTCAATGTTTACATTTAAAGGTCTGCAGATTGTTCATAACTGGTTAACTGGTCCTGGCGGACGTGATGGTAAATCAGGTGGTGAGGTTTCGACTCCTGTAGCAGGAGCTAAACTGATCAACTGGGGATACGCTGGTGTAGGTGTATTCAATCCTTACAGATCGTTCATCCTGATGTCAGAGAACTAAAAAGAAATGTGTGAGAGATTCCCCTTGTAATAGGGGAATCTTATCACCATTAATAGATTATATGATGTATAGATAAATTTTGAATAAGACAAAATATGAATAGTATGAATAATGTAACGGAAACTAATGATGCCAGTAATATCATAACACTACGTAGTGTATATGGAAAAGTAAAAACCTACTACTTTAACCCAATGAGAGGTAAGAATGGAATGTATCCTCCTTTTGTAAAAAGAGTTAGAGTCAGTGCTGATGGACGTGATACAGAGATGATTTTAAGTGAACAAGACTTAAATAGTGAGCAAAGAAACTATTTTATCCCTGAAGATCTTGAAATTATTGTAACTGATGGAACAACATTTAATTTAAATGATCAATACCAAGCAAATCTTTGGGAATGTATTAAAGATTCACATTTAATTGCCCCAGAAAGAGGTGCAAAAGATGAGCATGGAAATTTTCTTATTGATGGCGATATTAGACGTTACGGATTAGCAGAATTATATGTAGAGCGTCCTGGAGTTGAATCTAAGAAACGTGTGTCTCGTATTAAGCAAGTAACAAAAGCATATACTTTTATTGAACAGGATAGTTCAGAACATAGAAAGGTTATTTGCAAACTTCTAGGAAAGACAATGAGAAATGCTCCTGATACGGATATTCAGGATTATTTATATCAAAAAGCAGAGAAAAACCCAGAACTCATTATTGATATTTATACCAGTGCAGATCAAAGTCTGAAACTTCTGCTAATTGATGGCAAACAAAAAAATATTATTAGAGTACAAAGTGGTGTTTTAATGTATTCTGATACAGCTCTTGGAGTTACAGATGAGGCCGCTATTCTATTCCTAAAGGATCCTAAGAATAAGGCTATTTATGACTCAATTGTTTATGAGGTATTTGGGGATATGAAGACAGAAGATGTTGTAGTAAAACCCAAGGCACCCAAAAAATAATAAATTAGAATATTATGACCGCTAGAAATTTATATGAATATGGTTTAATAGAACTGAATAAGTTAGAAGCGCCAAGTCTCTTAACTGAAGACTATGTTTATTTTTTAAATAAAGCGGTTCAACAATGTATAAATTTAACCTATAATAGATACGATACTAATCAGCAATCTACTGACGATTTACGAGTTCTAAAAACCACAGCGTTATTACAAAACCCAAAAAAGTTAGAAGATGCTGATGATTTGGCATCTATTCAAGAAAAAATAAACTCTGGAATTCTATCATCAACTTATTATGTGGATCTTCCAAAAGACTATATGCATATGCTTAATTGTATTGTAGGTTTTACAAGAACAGAAAATCCTAATAAGAAAACTCATTGTGATAATGAGGCTGGAACCAAAGTTTATTTTACTGCTAAACGACTTACTGCAGATATGTATGGAGGAGTAATTAATAATTATTATCAAAAACCTTCATATAAAAGGCCCTATTACTATTTAAATAATATTAACATAAAGGATAGTATAATTACAAACCAAAATACTGATACTCCTTTATTAAAATATTCAGAAGGAGAATATGATAAAGATGGAGCTTTAATTAATACTCATTATCTTAATGATAAAAATTTATCTGGTATTGAAGGAGAACCTGGCAATCGTTTAGCAAATCCCTCTAATGTACGACTGGAATTAAGATTCGGAGACGATACTTTATATACGCCTACAGAAGTGTATATTGAGTATATCAAAGCTCCTATGTACATTAGATTGAGTCAAGAACAAATTGATGATATTGTTGACTCATCCCAAATTTTAGAATTCCCAGATTATATGTGTTACGAAATTTTGAATATTTTCGTCAGATTAATTATGGAAAATGCAAGTGATCCTAGATTACAAACAAACATTCCAATTAATCAAACTATTCCAGAAGCACAATCTAGGAATTAATAGTACTAATTTTAAATAAATACACAAGTATGTTTGATTTTTTTAAAGAGGTAATAATCAACTCAAATACTCTTCCTAGAGAGGAAGGTATTGATGCTGCTGGTAATGCATTTAAGCGTTTCTATGCATTAACTCCAACAACTCCTGCAGAGGCTATTGGAGCGGATCCTGCAAATTACCGTGCTCCTAAAGAAGGCGTTTTACGTGTTCTTCGTTGTGCAGATTATGTTAAATCTGCTCTTAAGGACTCAAAGGTTTATAAAACAGCAGGTCGTAAAGGAAAAGTTGCTGAAGTTGAGATTAACTTAGCTCCTCTTGCAGATAGTGTAACGGAACCAATGCAATATCGCATCTTAGTTGATATTAGCCTTGAAAATCGTTATTACAGCGATTATAAATATCCTTGGTCAGAGTTCCACAAGCCTATTATGGCAGAGTTTGAAGTAACTCCTGGAATGGATGCCAAAGCTATTGCAGAAGCTGCTAAGAAAGCACTTAAACTGTATATCCCTTCGGATTATAAATATGCAGTTGTAACCCTACCAGATGCAGCAGGCAAGTTAGTTCTGCGTTGTTCAGATCCTTATCAGGTTATCAAAGCTGTTAAGGTTCAGTATCTATCAGAAGAGGGTTGTATGCATGGATGTGCTAATCCTGTTTACTATGATAAGGCAGTTGAAGTAAATATTACAAAAAATATTGCTCCTTTTGGAACTGGTGAGTGGTTAGTTGAGAACTTACGCTTCCCAACATATCCTAACTTACGTTATGCAGGAGTTAATGATGATGAGAAACCTGTTGCAGGTGCTTTATATACACAGTTTGCATTTGAGTATGTATCACCTCGTAGAGGTTTACATGGTCAAGGCACTGTTGGCCAAGCTTTAGTTTCTGTAACTCATCATGTCTTCTATGTACTGGATTCATTGGTTGCAGAATTTGAGCAAGCTATTAAAGATGCATTTGGTGATGTTATTGTTCCTATGGGAGCTGAATTAACAACCTTAAATGCTGGTGAAAAGTTTGCAGGTCCTATGGTTGTTTCTGAAGCTGATGTAAATGGTGAAAGTGAAGATAATCATGTGGCTTTACAGGCAACTTTTAGTGGAGAAGACGGAAACGTAACTCCTGAATGGTCTGTAACTGGACCTTTCAAGATTGGTAAGCTTGATGAGCAAGCTATCTTAACTAAACTTGATGCAAATGTTAAGGCTGGTGATGTTGGTACATTAACTGCTTCCTATAAAGGAATTTCAACAACTGTACAGGTAGTTGTTAAGTAAATATATAATTTACACAGTAATGGCAGGTGGGAGTCTTTTTCCTGCCTGCCATTAATTTTTAATATTACAACCTATGACAATAGAAGCCATAGCTAGTGCCGTGTGGAACAATGTCTACGACGGCCTAAAAGGAACTGTAAGTAACCCAGCAATGTCATTAGAACAATTAACTGATGAGGTTGTTGCAGAAAGAAATAATATTGCAAAAGAATATCTTTTAAAAGGAGTTATGACTTTACAAGAACTTTATAATGCAGTAAACTGTGTTGAAGTTAATTGTGATTTTATGTCAAAATGTTGTGATCTTCCAGTTGGGAAGAAAGCCCTTCACTTTGAAATTCCTCCTGTTCTTCTTATGAATGGAATTTCCACAATTCAATTTGTAGGAAGTATAGATAGACAAGAACAATATAGTGTTTATACTGATGTAAGTTATAAATTTCATTTCTTTAGAAAGAGAGGAGCTGATAAACCATTTGTTTATATAGATCCTACAATAAACTCTAATGGCAACATTGATGGTTATATCTTTAATGTTCCTTTTGTAAAATATATTTCAGTAATTGCAATTTTTTTAGATCCAAGAAAACTATTAGAATTTGATTGCTGTAATGATCCAGAAGCTATAACAGAATGTGGAATTATCTCTAATGATATTATTCACAGACTAACTGAGAAGAAGATTAGATATTATCGTCAACTTATGCTGCCTTCTCAGCCTAATACTCAAACTCCATTATAATGAAACTACACAATTTTAACTCAGTTTATTCCATGGCAAGTATTGTCTATGGAATCACAGTAGATCCAACTAACTTTGAAGATGTTGCAATGTTAGGATGGGAATTAATAGGAAATAGGCACACAAAGCTGCATAAGTATACTACAAATACAGTTAACAAACGTATTCAATTGCCTTGCAATTTAGTGGAGATAGAATCAGTCACAATTCCTTATATGGATGCTCAAATGACATCTAATCAAACCACTTATCCTCAAGTATATAATCAATATGTTGAAAAATATATTGAAGCTTGAAAGTGAGATGAGTCCACTTTATATGAAGCTGGAAAAATGATTAAATATAGAGAGGAAGGGGACGAGATTGTTTTTGATAGAGATTTTCCTAAAGTTATTATTCTTTATCATGGAATTATTGCTGATGAAGATGGATTACCACTACTTAATGATAAAGAAGTTAGAGCTTTAGCTGCATATGTTGTGTATTCGGATACATATAAACAAGCATTAATGAGGAAGGATGGAAATCTTGTTCAACTTGCACAAGTGGCTAAGGCGGATTGGATGAAAGCCTGTACGGCAGCTAGAATTCCAGATATGTTTACACAAAATGATATGGACGCAATTCTTGATGTCAAGACTCGTTGGGATCGTAAGCAATATGGAAAGTCATTTAAACCTATTTTGTAAATGCATTATTTTACCAACCATTGTGTAACTTCTACTGAATTATTTAGAAAATTTAAGAAGGATAAAATAAAACTTCCGAAAAAACAGTATTTAAAGGAATATAAAGCTGATACAAGGCAAGAGTTGGCTGCTAAAGTACTTAACTATTGTTTGTATTTAGTAGTTTTGGATATCATAAATAATAATGTTATTTTTGCATTACCTGATACATTTGGATTTAATTCTGAAATTGCTATGAAAACATTTCAGGGAGATGAATTCAAAGAAATGTGAAAAAAAGGTAAATTTAGAGACATTGACTTTGTATTATCTGGATTTAAAGGCCATCAGTTATTTTATACTTTTGAAACTAAATCTGGAGTGAAAGAAAAACCCATCTATGTCAATAAGAAGTTAAAAGATATTATTAGTGATAATACGAACGCAGGAAAAAGCTACTTCTAATGGATATTATTAAGTACTATACAGATTATATTGATGAAGTTAATGAGAAGTTTCCTTCTTTAAGCAAACATGAGATAAAACAGATATTAAATTATGGATTGAAGATGTTTAATACTTGTCATAGGAATGGGTTAGATACCATTAATATGACATCATATTATACTATGTACACAGGTAAATTATTCAACGATGATTTTACGCATTATCATTATTGAAGACTAAAGTACAAAAGAAAGCTGAGATTTCTTTATAGACGACAAAAAACTATCTATGATGGTCATTACTATTTTGGGATGACTGAAAAGGAATTTGAGTACTATCAATCTCAGAAGAAAAATAGAGGCACTAGACGACAAGTCTTTCACTACCCCTATATGTTTGCTTACAAAATAAAAGAAGAAGCTTTTGCTGATCGAGGTCGTAAATATTTCTTTATAGTTGACTATCCAGAAGATGTAGGATGGATGTTTTACAAAGAAAATTGAACCACTCGAAGAGCAAGATATTTTGCTTATAGAGATGACAATGGAAATATACAAATGATTTAAGTATGGCAAATAATACTAAACAACAAGCAATAAATACTTTTACAGGTGGTTTGAATACTGATTTACATCCATTAACAACACCTAATGATATTTTAACAGACTGTATTAACGGTACAGTTATAACATATAATGGCAATGAGTATATTCTGCAGAATGATATGGGTAATTATAAGTTGGATAAAGCTAAATTATATGCAGATTATATTCCTATTGGAATTAAGGAGTATGGAAATATTATATATATAGTTTCATATAATCCAATTGATAAAAAATGCCAAATTGGCTCATATCCTTCTCCACAAACGCTATTTGATAATTCTGAATATGGTTCTAAAAACGAAAATTATCAAGGAGTTCCAACTTATACATTAGACCCTGATTGGACGTGACCAACAGATCCTAATAGTTTAATAAGTGATGGTATTGTAAACTTAAAAGGTACAAGTGAAAACCCTGCAACGGATGTACTATTTACTAATACTAAACCTAATCAGAATTTAAGAGTTTTCTTTCCTGCTGATAGTTTAGATTTGAAAGACACTTTTTTAAATCCTGGTGATAAGTATTATTTAAAAAAAGAAGAGGGAGAAGATTCTCATTGAAAATTTCAACGTTGTGAATATTATACATTAACTGAATCTAAAGAAGCACTGCCAATTGAAGAGGGTTTAGTGATTTCTGATCCCGATGATTATGCTCCAGAAAAGTTAAGAAACGTAACCTGAGAGACTCCAGGATGGTTAGCATATAAACCTTCTCTTATAGAGCCAGCTTCTTTTGATTTATACTTAACTGATATAAAAATTCCAAGCTTCCTAACCAGTACTTCTACAAGGAAAACAGGAGAAGGAACTGGAAAATTATCTTTTAATGTTCAAGGACAGTTAACAATTAATACTACAGGAGACTGAAAAGATTATTATGATAATCTTAAAGTTTATTTTGATTATAGCTATGCTGGGGGTAGCTGAGAGAATGATTGAGATAATGGATCACATGTTAATAGTGAGGAGAATGGAATTCCTACTAATTATGGAAATACTATTGATATTTTAACTTTTAATAATCAGAAAAGTTTAGATATTTCAAAAGAGGACATTGAAAATAATAAAACAGTTATCATTAGAGCCACTCCTTATATCATTGATGATATTTATGGAATTGTCTATGATAATTTAGCTGTAACATACACTATTAATTTAGGGGAATTGTATAGCATTAATGAAATAGAAACATTTTCTGTTTATAAATACTTATCAGATGATGAAGGAGTTACAATTAATTTTAGTATAATTAGTCCAACATCCAATCTAAGTCAAATCACGTGTAAATATAGAATCCATGATATTTCTGAGAAGTTTGTAGGAGTAGGGGAGAATGCTACCGACTATACTGATATAGACAGTTTGAACTTATTAGGACAAAATGTATTATCCATAAACTACGGCACTGATGAAAATCTTTCCTGATTTAAAAAGGAGAATATATATGTTTTTGAATTAGCTTTTTTTAATATTTCTGATTGAAATAATTATATAATAGAAAAAGAAAAAGAAGAAAAAATTGAGTTACCTTCTCCAATATATCAAACTGCGGAATTTCTAATTACTTCCTCAGTTTTAAATGATTTTTATACATCTGATGACCAATACCAACTAATTTCCTTAAAGAGATGGACTAACAACATTAAAAAATATGTAGAAATCAATAAGGAAGTTCATTTTGGAGAACTTACAAATATTGATAGTTATTGTCGATATGCTAAAGTTTTTAATCCCTCTTCTATTTTTGATAAAGACTATTATTTAACTATAGATGATTCAAGTTGGAAAATTAATAACCCAGAAGATCCTAGTGTAGCTCTAACCTCAAAGGATACTGAAACCTTAAGAGATGCTGCAGTTAGTTCTATTATAGATAGTGAAAAAAACATATCTGCCTCAACACACTATGGAAGTATTGGGGCCTATGTTGGTAATTTGCCAATAAATATTTATACTCCAGTAGTATTAAATAATACAGGTATATGAAAAGAAAATAAATGAAAAACGGATGTTACATATACTGTAAAAAATTCAACTAATACTACAACTTTGGAAAAATCATATTCTTCGAAGACTTTAACTTTAGAGGTGGGTAAAGATGTTGAAGATTCTTCAATATATATTGTTAATGCAAGAGGGATATTTAATTTGTATAATGCAGATTTATACAATGGCAATGGTTATAAAAGATGATATTTATATAGAAACCTAACATATTTGAAAGAAATTTGTGACACGTGAATCCAGAATGTTATTAATGAACAACAGCCAACTCTAACAGAGGATGTTAAAGATAACTTGTCTAAATTAAAAGTGCTAAAGAATAATTCAGGGATTATATCTGAAAATGAACGTAGAGCTATTACATATTTACAAAGTAGCTCTAGTAGTAATAGAAGAAAGTTGTATTTAATGCTAAAATCTGCTTCTGATTACAATTTTAGCTCTTTTACACTAAAAGGTCATTATTATGATAACCATGATGGGGAAGTTTTAAGCAAAGATTGGCCTACTATTACTGATTTTGATAATTATTTTTCCAGAAGATTAACTTCTAATTATACTTTTATTCCTGTATATTTTGATACTAATACACGAGGAGGTAATGGAGCAGAAAAGAGAATATGAACTTTTCCAGATAGAAGTACTCCTTGACATTCTTCTGGTGATTGTAGAAATAGTGCTGGATTTGCTATTTTATGTAAGGATGGAGGAACTATATCAGTTGCTTTAATTCAAGCATTTGGTCCTATAGATAATCCTCCATATGCAGGCACTTTTTATACAGGCAGTGATGGCTCTAGTACTAGTCAGATGCTTATAACAAGTAATACAAAAGCTTCTAGTAGTTATATCTCAAAAAATATGCTTTGAAATTTTGCAATGTATATGTTGGTGCTAGGAGTACAAATATATGGGGTATATGATTTAGAGCCAAAGTCAAGAAGTATTATTGGAAATAGAGACCAGATTAGTATTTATGATTCTGATGAAAAATATACTATTACATATAAAAGGTCTGATTTATTAGATTCTATTACATATAAAGGAATTAATTTTCTTTCTGAAGAATCTTTAAAGGAAATAGAACCTGAAAGTTTTATTTCTAGTATAATAAAAAAGGGCTCTTATAAAATGAGTTTTAATAATATAATTGGAGGAGAGAAGGATAAATATCAATTTGTTAAAACTAATTTATTAACAAATAGTTTATCTGGAAGTTATAACTTTCCTTTTACATTAACTAATCTAGATGTTATTCATTCTGATTTTATTCATAAATTAGACACTTCTCTACAAGAGATAATTGCAGAATTTATTGCCAGCCAGAGCTATAATGATAATACTGTATTATGTGATTTAAACACAGATACAAGAATTTCAAGATATTTAAAAGGATTAGTATCCAATTTTACTTTTGAGTATAAAAATAATAAGGGCTATATTTACTATAAAGGACTGCCAGAGAGTACATTTGGAGGAAGGTATGATGATAGATACTTTAATGATATAAGGTATCTAGAATGGACAAATATAGAATGATCTGATTTACATGAAGGATTTAAATTAAGCTCTGCTTTTTTGGAAACAGAATTAAATTCTTAATAAATGGGTGAAATAAAATTAACTGTTAAGAAATATAAATCAGAAGGGGATCTGGCACATGAATATAATCCACTACATAATAAATTAACTAAAGAAGGAGTTATAGAAGACTTCGAAACTAACGAACTTCAGTTTGATTTAAATAAACCAGTGGATATAGAGTGCCAGCCCTCTTATGATGGCACCGTTAATCTAATTATTAACGATGATTTGAATCCTCCTAGAATCGTAAATACAACGTATTCTGTAATTGAGGATAATAAGTATAGACGAATACTTAGAAACCAAACTGAGCAAACAAACTTATATAAAGAAGGTTTGATGGATGCTCAGACCAGATTATTTAGAAATATAAACAAAATCCCCAAAATAGAACTCTTAAATATTGCGTATCATGGGCAATTAAAAGGAGGAAACTACACTATTTATTTGAAATTAGCGGATAATGATTACAATAAAACAGATGTCATTGCTGAATCAGGCATTATCAGTGTATTTAAAGGAACTCTAGAAAAAATATATTCTATATCTGGAACATTGGAGGATGAACGAACAGATAAAGCTATTAATTTGCAAATTAATAATATTGATACTTCATTTTCTAAGGTGTTCGTTTATGTAAGAAGAGAATATTCTGATTTAAATGGAATATTAAAAACAGAGACTTTCCAAATAAAAGAACCATATAAAATTGTTGGTTCTTCTCTGCTGCTAACTTTAGATGGGTTTGAAGAAACATTATCAATAAACGAAGAAGAGTTAAATATAAAATATAATATTTGTACTGGGGTAAAAACACAGGCTCAGGTACAAAATATGCTTTTCTTTGGAAATGTTCAACAGACAGTAGTAGCTAACGACGATTTGCAGAATATTTCCTACTTTATAGAAGCGGAATGTGTTAAAGGTAAAGATATTGGATATGTTAGACCTGATTCGTATACTAGAAAGAGCACTGCAGATAATGTAGGAAAAATTGAATACTATAATCCTGTTTCTATATATTATTCATTGGGATATTGGCCAGAGGAATTATATAGACTTGGAATTGTTTATATTTTCTTAGATGATTCTATCTCTCCTGTTTATAATTTAAGAGGCTGTAAATTCACTATCGAGTATTATGAAGATGCATTTAATCCTGATAAGAATCATTTAACTAACTTTAAATATGGAGCTTCTGAGGACTCTAATAATAGTTTTACAACATTATACAAAGATAGAAACACTGGAGAAGTTAATGTTATTAGTAAAGAGGACTTCTTCTTAGCAGGAGGTAGTTTCTTAGCTAATACTAAAGGCGTATTTAAATTTCCAAGGATTAACATTCAAAACCATATAGCGAAAACTACAGAACCTATTGGCCTTAAATTCACATTAAATTCTGATTTAATTACAGAATTATCTAAAAAATATAAAGTAAAAGGATTTTTCTTTGTTAGGCAAAAGAGAATTCCTAATGTTATTGCTCAAGGATATTCTATAGGAGTTGATAAAGTATCATATATTCCAATGTTATTTGATCAGAAACTAAATGATGAAAAATATCAAGATGGAATGTATTTTACAGAGTCTTTTATTAATAGTAAAAGAGTACTTTCCACTTCTTATAAAGATAGAATAATTAAAACAGGTTCTAAACAATCTTCAGGGTTACTTTGTGTTGATGCTATGGTTAATCCTCAAATTCAGTCAATGTTAGATAACTCAGAATTCTTACTTACTAAAGAATTTGATTTTGAATTAGCTCATACATCTTCATTTGAAAGAACTTATCAAATAGGGGTTCCTGAAGGAGAATCTAACTGGAATAAAACTATACTTAATACCCAAAGTAAATTAATTTATATTCCAACTGATATTCCTCTAAAATATGTAGATGATTATGGCTTTTCTACACGAGCAGGTTCCTCAGAGGATGCAAAGGATTTTAGATTCTTCTCAAGCAAAAACTATGAGAAAAACAATAATAATATTGTTAGAGGAGTTTACTGTCCTTTTGTAGGAACTAATCAGGATTTAAAGGATAATGCTATTTACACAATACGAGTAAATAATTACTCTCAAGCATATGAAACGCAGTATTTTAAGATTAGAGGAAATGATTTATCCCCATTTATGGCAATTAGTCCAAGATATGAGTTAGAGGACAAAGATCTAAATAAAGTTTTAAATGAGAACGGCAGTATTGTTAAATATGAAGTTCCAACAGTATTCAGGGGAGATTGTTTTACAGCTACAGTAACGATTAGAATCAACACTAACTTTATTGATTCTGAGGTTCCTACTAATGATATGATTGTTAATCCAAATACATGGAAAGATGGCTATAAGGGATATAGTCAAACATCTACTGAAGATTGGAAAGATATCAATAGAGCTGATATTAATACTGTTCCTATGGGGCAGTGGTTTACATATAAATGTCTTTCTAATTATAATCTTGGATTGCGTTCAGAAAATAGACAAAATGTAGAGGAAATGGCTTTGATGGGAAATGCAAGAAGCTTTTATCCTTTACAAGGAATGACTGTTGCCCCAGTAAGTAAGATTCCTGAATCACAATTACTAAATGCAGGATACTCAACTTCATTACCATTTAAGAAATACTTTACTCAGCCAAATGTTCCTTATGTTAAAGACATCTTTGATACTAGAGTTATGTTTAGTAATGTACAGATTGAAGATGACTTTAGAAATGCATATAGAATATTCCAAGGATTATCTTATAAGGACATTGAACGTCAATATGGAGCAATTGTTAAATTACTTTCATTAGGTGCAAATCTTTTCTGTGTATTTGAGCATGGTTGTGCTATTATTCCTATTAATGAAAAAGCATTAATCGCAACAAGTACAGGTCAAGCTATTCATATGTATGGATCTGGAGTACTGCAAAATCAAGTAACTCCTATATCTCCAGACTATGGAAGTATTTGGCAAGAATCTATTATACGTACTCCAAATGGAATTTATGGTGTAGATACCTATGCTAAAAAGATTTGGAGATATAATGCAAATGGATTTCAGATAATTTCTGATATGTCTGTTCAAAGGTTCTTACATGACAATATAATTCTTCAGGAAAGTGATAAATATCCAATTATCTCTTTAAAGAATGTTAAAACACACTTCAATAACTATAAAGGAGATGTGATGTTTACTTTCTATAATGGGGATAAAGTTTGGAATCTATGCTACAACGAAAGACTTGAAAAATGGATAACTAAATACAGCTGGACACCTCTTGCTTCTGAAAATATTAATAACATCTTCTTATCTTTAGATAGAAAAAGAGCTTCTATTTATGGTATTATTTATGATAATATAAATACTGAATCTGGACCTCATATTGAGGATAGAGTAGGCTATGATAGAACTTGTGGAAATCTTTGGGAGTATAATGACATTACAAGAACTATTGTAATGAAGGGTTATGAATTCTTTGATAAATTTAATGTTAGAATTACATCTATTACTTCATCTGTTTTAGATGAAAATGATGTAGAACATACAGTTAGATTTGTTGAAGTTCCTGAGAATGAATATGATATTAAGTGTAAGATTTCTAATGCTAAAGATCTCAGTTTTTCTCAATATTGAATTGGAGATATTGATCAAGAACGTTTAGGAAAGAAAATAGGAATAATTCAGGATGGGAAAAATTTAAAACTAGTAGTAAGAAATTTTGAGGAAGTGTCTAAACTTCTATACCTAAAAATTAACTTTGAAGTTACTCCATTTATTGACACAACAATAGAAAATACTGATAATCCTTATGTAAATGAGGAGAATATTTCAGAGCAGGATGGAGAAAATAAAGTTAAAGCCTTAAGTAATACAATAGAGGAATCTATAGTACTAATACGAGATATTACTGAACTTCCCAAGGAATCTCAAGAAGCTTATGAAAAGCTTTTAAGAAATGGTTTTTATGTTCATGGCAGAGCAGGCATCTTTAATGAGATTAATTACTTTGATGAAAATCCTGATAATGAAATCCTTCCAACTAAATGGTACAATAAACAAGAGCCTTTTGAGTTTGAATTTGTTGTAAATACCCCAGCTGGAGTCCATAAAATCTTTGATAACCTTGTTATGATTTCTAATAACGTAGAGCCAGAAACTCTAGAATTTGAGATTATCGGAGACGTGTATGATTTTAATAAAGCAGGGCTTTATAAATCAGAGCATGCTAATTCAGATGAATTTTGGGATATTAATGGCAGTTTTGATAGTGTAGGGTATGCCAAAAAGAAATTAGATTTAGAAAAGGCAACTGCAAAGGATGGCAAATACTCTCAAATTTTTGATAAGCAACAGGTAGAAATTGAAAAAGACCATGTTCTGAATCAGTATATACTAAAAGTTAAACAGCCAATTAAGAATATAAAAACTTATGGCAGAAGACTTGGTAATATTGAATACAAAGAAGATCGATGGTTTACTACAATTACTCCTATATATTATAAAGATAGAATTGTAGGTACTGACAGTTCTACTGGATTAAAAAGTACACGAATCAGAGACAAATGGATTAAAATTAGGATTAAATATACTGGTGAGAAACTAGTAGTAATTAATGCTATTCAATCATTATTACGGTTAAGTTATGCATAATAAAATAGTAAAAGCGTCATCAGGCTCAATTATACCTACAGGATCATCTAAAGAATTTAAAGCAGCTCAAAAAAATGCCAAGAGGGCAGCTAATGTTGCATCTACTGGTAATAAAATGGGAATGTCTGGAGGATTACAGGCAGGTTTAGGAGCAGCAAGTTCCATGCTTGGAGGATTATCTACTTCAGGACTAACTCAAGAACAAGCTTCAACAAGAGAGGGTATCCGCAGTGAAATCAGCTCTGCGGGCCCTATTGGAGCTATTATTGGAGCTGCTTCAGGAGTAGTAGATGCAATCGGTTCTGCAACAGGATTAAATTTAGATAATATTGATGCAGACGCTGCAAAAAGAGCAGGTATTGGTGGCAAAGCTGCCACTCAAGGTTTTATTAATAGTCTTCCTGGTGTATCCATGCTTGTGGGTATGTTTGGAGGTAGAACTGCGAAGTCTTATAAATCTGCAGAAATTGATCAAATGACAAATGCCTATGGAGGATCAGTTGCAGATATTAATGCCGCTCAAGCATTAAGTGGTAAGAGAATGTTAGGAACTGGTAAAGTTAATAAGTTTATTAGAGAGCAAAATAGAGTTAATAATCTAATAACTGATATTAGTTTAGAAAGTAAACTTAGAAAATCTAATAGTGCTAGTGATACTTATTTATCACAAAATCAAAATAAGTATGCTGGTTATACTCCACAGCTATTATTATCTAAAAAAGGAATGAAATTCCCAGAATTAGATGTAGCCAGAAATATTATTAACTCATGGACAGTTAAATCCACAGAGGAACCTCAAAAGTTTCAACTTGGAGGAAAAATGAATCTAATACCAGAAGGAGCTTTACATGCTAGGAAACACAATTTAGAAAAAGTAAATCCTGAATTAGAAGGGCAGATTACCAGCAAAGGTATTCCAGTTGTTGCTCAGGGAGAAGGAGGAGTAATTCAGCAGGCAGAAATCGAAAAAGAAGAAGTTATCTTCCGTAAAGAGTTTACCGATAAATTAGAGAGTCTATACAAACAATATCAAGAAGATTCATCTGATGATGTTGCTATAGAAGCTGGTAAACTTATCTGTTATGAATTATTAAAAAATACTGATGATAGAAGTGGTTTAATTAAAAGTATAGAATAGGAATGGCTGATAGAGATGTAAATAAAATGATTCCAATTCATTCATGATGGAGACGATATTGACATAATCTAACTTCCTCTAAAGGTCATACAGAAAAGTATGTAATTAAACGTGGAGATACCCCAGAGAAAGTTGCCAGAAAAGCTAACATGTCTTTAAGGGAATTTATATTATCTAATAATATACAATCTAAAGGAAAGGGAAGGAATCGATCATTTGATTTTAAAGCTGGAGATACTGTACAAATAAATACAGGAAGGCTCTATCTTCCCTATGAAGTATCAGATAAACTTAAAGAGGCTATAAAAAAGGCAGAAGGCTATTCATCAATTCCTTACAAAGATTCTAAAGGAATAACTACTATAGGATATGGATTTACTGATCCAAGTCTTATTGCTGAAAAATCTATGGGAAAAGATAGAGCTAATAGAGTACTTGATTCCTTATTAAACATTCATACACAGGATGTTGTAAGGAACACTCCAAATATTGATTTGGTAGATCAGCCTTTTCTAGATGGAACTGTTATGTATCATTATAGGGTTGGGGACAGTCAATATTCATTAGACCATGATAATATGATGAAAGCTTTTGAAAATAAGAATTTTGGAGAAGCTAGTAATCAAATGGATGCTGGCTTGACAGTTGGAGAAAAAAATAGAAAGCAATTTGAAAAGAATATTAGAAACTTTGCAGATTACATACAGCACTATAAAAATGGAGGGATACTTTATCAATTTATACGCACATGAAAGAAACAATAATTGAAATAGCAGATAAGAAATATAAAGTCTTACTTGCAGAAACAGAAGAGGAAAGAACTCAAGGTCTCTCTAATGTAGAATCTATGGATAATGATGAAGGTATGCTATTTGTTATGCCTAAAGATCAGGGTCAGGTTGTATTTAATACAGAGGAAATGGAATTCGATATTGATCTAGTCTTCATAGATCAAAATGATGAAGTTTATAATGTTGTATTAGGTAAAGCTCATAGTTCTGATTTAATTACTTCTACTCCTGATGAAGAAGATGGCAGAACAAAATATGTACTTGAAGTTAATGCTAATTCTGGTATTCAAATAGGAGATGAATTAGATTTTGAGGATGATGAAGACGATATTAGTGAGGATGATATTGATAAAATGTACATTCTTGGATCTGATGGAAAACCTCAAATGGATTTAGTTGGGGGAGAACGAATTGTTAGTAGAAAAGAGACACGAGAACTAATCCGTAAAGCTAAGAAAGCTAGTAAATCTAAAAAAGACGCAGACTATAAGAAGTTGGGCAAATACATGTTTGGAATATTATCTAAACAGGATAGCCGTGAACCAGAATATGTAGAATCCCCAAATTAAATTTAAATTATTTGGATTATTTAAATAATATATGTAATTTTGGGAAGTAAAAAGAGTATATGACAATATGTCTTATAAAGAGTAAAAACTAAATTATATTAATAAAATAACAATAAGTAATATGGCTTATATTAAGAAATTCCAAGAAGGTGGAGCCGCTCCTACAGCTGCTCCCGCTGGTGCTCCTGCAGGTGGTGAGCAAGATCCTATTCAGATGTTAGCAGAAATGGCTATGCAAGCTTTACAGGGACAGGACTGCCAGATGGCTATGCAAGTATGTGAAGGCTTTGTTGCCTTAATTCAGCAAGCTATGGGAGGCGGACAAGCTCCAGTAGGACAAGCTCCAGAAGGAGAGCCCGTCTTTAAGAAAGGCGGAAAAATCGCTGGACGTAAGAAATGTGGAAAGAAAGAGAAAGGCGGAGACTTAAATATCATTAAGAAGAAATAAATCTAACTAATGATTAATAGAGATAGAAGGGAGATTGTAAGTAGCCAATCTCCCTTTTTAAGTATAATACATTGATAAAATGGCACAGGTAAATATACAAAAACTCCAGGGTGGAGGGGCTGTAAAAAAGTACGGCAACTTTACTAAGGATGGTGTGACATATCAAGTTGACGACGACTTTCTACAGGCTATGGCGGCACACGGTAGTTCAATCACAGATGATAGAGCTAGAGCTGATTATGGAGCTATTGTTAATGCTCTTAGATCTGGTGCCGATTTATCATATGATTCTAATACTAACGAGTTAAGAGGAGATGTAACGTTTGACAACATGAATGCCCGCCAAAGAAGACGTGCTGCAAGACGTACCTCAAAAACTGGAGAAGCATTAGATAGTACTTTTAATGGAAGAGTAAATCAAGTTAAAAGTGCAACAAACGCTTTACGTGGGTTTAATTATAACCAAGTCATTCCGCAAGCGAATAAAAATAAAAGTGTCGATGTTTCTAGAAAATTATTTCTTTCATATAAAAGAGATAAGGACGGAAACTTAGTACTTGATGATAACGGGAGAAGAATATATAATACTGACACTGATAATACAAGTATTTTTGATAGATTAGACTTTTTAAGAAATCTTGAAAAGGAGGAAAATATTGTAGACTGGAAAGGGTATAATAATCAAACTAAAGATGTGTATTCAAGGTTTGTTAAAGAATACACAGATTGGGATGGTTTATATCAGAGAATTAAAGATGGAAGTATTACAGATAGTGATATTAATACATTATCTAAATTAGGTATTCTTGATAAAACTAATACTCCAGAAGCAAAATCTGAAGATACTGTTACTGAAGAAGTATATACAAAAGCAGGATTAGATCCTAAGAATCCATATCTTAAAGATCTGAATCTAAAAATGAACGCTGATGGTACGTATTCTTTAGGGGAAGGTGTTGATGCAAGTAGTTTATTTGGTTCTGGAAATCTTTACATTAATGATAACTGGTTAGACTCTCACCATGAATATGAACCTTTAAAAGGATGGTTTTGGTATAATAATAGGTTAGTTCCTAAATCTATTGCTGAGGATACTAATTCTGTATTTTATAAGAATCTAGCAGCATGAAGATATAATAATGCAAATAATAATTATGGAACCGAAAATATAGGTATTTGGGGCAATAGTTCAGATCCTTTTACGACTTATGATTCCTCTAAGTTTTTTATCCCTGGATTGCGTGATGATAAATCTAACATAAGATTTAGAACTATAAGAAACCCAGAAGATCCTGATAATTTAATATTTGAATATTATAATAAAGATTCTGCTAGAGATATTCATGGATTTGTAACTCCAGAAGGAATCAATAGAATCCAATATAACACTAAAACTGGAGAAACCACTAAATTAGATCCGTTAACTGGAATAAGCTCTAATTATGAGCCTATTCAAAACTATATTAAAGAATATTCTGAAAGAGCCCCTGGATATTATGAATCTGTTGTATCAGATAATAATGGAAACTTAATTACTTTGTATAGAAATCCTTATGATAATAAGGATGTTTGGTTCTTTAAAGAGGGAATGAATCAACCTTATAAGTTAGCTCCTCAAGAAGTTGATGAGTTAGTTTCTCAGGGACTAATACCAGAAAATGCACAACTATTTAATAATATCTTTGGAGGATCTCTTAATAGAGATTTAGTTGATGAATTGCAGTCAAATAGACCAAATTATAGAGGTCAAACTGGGTGAGGAAAAACAATTGATTATCTCTCATTATTTGGAGGAATATCTTCATTAATTAGAAGAATATATACAACCAAAACTCCAGAGGTAAATGGCCAACCATGGAACAGAACTCCTCAGAATATCTTTATTCCTAAGCACCAATCTGGAGGTAGAATTAATTACGGAAAGGTAGAAAATAAAAACATTGATAGTTCTATAAAGGCAAATAAAGTTGGAGATCCATCGAAGGCTGCTAGTAATGCTGAAGTTGCCAGTGGGGATTTAACTAAAGCTGATAAATTACAAATTGCTAGTATTGCTGGTGATGTTGCTGCATTAGTTGCAGCAATTCCTACTGGAGGAAATCCTGTAGCTGGAGCTATTGGTTATGGCTCTTCTTTAGCACAATTCGGAGCAGATGTTTCTAGAGATGGTTTCCAATTTGGAGATTTAGGAAGTCTAGCTTTAAACTTAGGATTGGATACTATAAGTTTACTCCCTGGAGTAGGTATTGCTGGAAAGTTAGGAAAAACTGCTAAACTAGTAAAAAATTCTGCCAAAGTACTTAAGAAGGCATTAATGTTAGCTGGAGCTAGTCGTGCTGTTGGAGCTGTTGGAAACATTGCTGCAGGAAAAGGCACATTGGATGATTGGAAGGCTTTAAGTACAGGATTATTTGCTATTAAAGGAATTAAAAATGAGGTTCAAGGTCTGACAATGACTAAATATAATGGAAAGGCTCCTAAAGTTACTAAAGCTGAGACCGAATCTACTGGGAAACTAGGAAAGCTAACTAATAAAGCCAAAGGTGTAATAGAGGATATAAACTCTAATACCTTTTCTGGAAGTTATAATCCTTTCAGCAAGAATTTTAGATGAAGAATGTCCAACAGAAGTTTACCTAAAGATTTTAAATTATCTGAACTTAATGGAAATACATCTAAATTAAGAACACTAGGCAGACTTATTGGGGAGAATCCTAATATTGCACAAGAGGTGCAGAGTAAAGGTTGGGTGTTACCAGAACAATTACGTTGGAATTCTAATCATGGAGGAGACTGGTTCTATCGTTCTCCTGTGTTTACTAGAACTCCTACATTTACTCCTCCAAAATCTAGGATATTACTTCCAAAATTTGCAGGAGTATGGGAGGAATTACCTAATAATGGAGGATTAGTTTATAGACCTCAAAAACTGTTTAAAAAGGGAGGTAAAATCCTTAAAGCTCAAGGTGGATCAAAATTCTTTGGTAAACCTATGGATAATCAAGGAGCTTATGGTTCTTTTGATTCAGAGCCTGCTATAGTATCAGCATGGGAAACAGGAGTAATCACACCATGGCAAGCACAAAAAGAGGCAAGACAGAGATTAATGGCAGAGAAAATAACAGGGATTGATCCAAAAACGATGTTTAAAGCTTCTCCATCTCCTCAATTTTTCTTAGGAAGGAATCAATTCAAGCCAATAGAAAATCAAGTCCCTCTTAATGTTCAGTATAATAGGACTCAGAGAGAAAATGCCTATTTAGATTTAAAAAATCCATATAGAAATATTAGTATTTCCAGTCTTAAAGAGGAGGTATCAAAGCCTGAATCTTCTAATAACACTACATCTAATGATGTAGTTTCTACTGGAAGTGCTTCTGATGGAAGTGCTTCTGATGGAAGAGGCTTTTCGTTCAATCCTAAAAATCTATTGGATTTAGGTTCATTAGCAGGAGGATTAATTTCAAATGCTCGTCAGAGACGTGAGTTAGCAAGAGGAATCAGAGCAGCAGCTCAAGGTCAATTAAGATCTATGCCAACAGAAATCTATGCTCCATACACAGATATGGGAATTGCTCGTATGTATGGGGATAGAATAAAGGATATTCGCCAGTTTAAAACTGTCACAAGTGATCCTAATCAGGTAATGGCTGAAAGATTTATGAGAGATCAGCAAGCTGATCAATTGGCTAATGAAAGAGATACTAGATTATCTCAAACTATTAGTGAATTTAATGATAAGGATCTTGCTGCAAGAAGAGAATATGCTAATCAACGTACTCAAATAGCAGATTATAATAAGGCAGTTCTTGGCCAAATGGAAAATATGTTAGCTCAAAACAAAGCAGCTAAACAATTTACAGCTTGGAATCAGATTATAAATCCTTTCATTGATCAAAAGAGAATGGATTTAGTAAGAGACCAGCAGGATGAACAATTGGCTGCTACAGTTAGGGATAACATTGCTTTACAGCAGAATGCTCAAAAAACGTATTTAGAGTTATTTAATTCTGCAGAAGCTCAAAAGGCTTGGGAGAATGAGCAACTTACTAATCCAAACTGGAAGTCTGATTATGGTGACTCTGAGGCAGGACGTCAAAAATTCTTAGAGAACTATTACTCTGGTTCTATTCAAAATCTTCAAAATGACATGATGATGAGATCGCAGTTAAATAGTTATTTGAATAGTCGTAGTAGATTCACTGGAAGACGTAGAACTATTGACATGCCTCAAAGTACAATAGGAAATTACTATAGAAATCCTTCTTTTTATAGAACAATTCCTGTAATTAAGAAAAAAGGAGGAACTATAACTAAAACTCAGCGATATCGTGATTTTGATGAGCAGGCAATCTTAGATAAAGCAAAGGATTATAGAAAAGCTGTTCAGAAAATGGATGATAATTTAATAAAGTTATTATTAAAAATGCTTTCGTAATGAAAATTCAAAAATATCAATATGGAGCTTCATATACTCCAATTTCAAGAGAAGTAATGGGACAGTCGCAGGGAGAACCTGCGACTTCTCCTTCTTCTGAAAAGAAAGACGATAAACTAATAGAACAAGAGATCATTAAAGTATTAGGAGAGAATGGAATTCCTACTGATGTTGATTATTTTCTAAGCCAAGCACAATCTTTCTTGCAAGATTCAACTAATATCTTCTCTGGAAAAAAGACAAATACAATGAGTCAATTAATTAGACTCAGATCATTAGCAAATAGATTACAACATAATAATGCACTATATAAAAATGCAACAGATAGAATTAAAGTAGAAAATACTGGTTCTGATGTTGCTATTTCCAATGATGGAAATTTATATGTATATGATGGGGAATCAGTAAAAAAGGTTACCCCAACAGATTATAGTAAGAATCCAGAAGAGTATCAAGTTTTAACTAACGCAGAACTAATACATCTAAGGGAAAGGGATCCTAATTTAAAATTTGATGAGTCAATTCTGCATGATTTATCAAATTCAATAGGGATGAAGTCTATTATGGAACAAGTAATAGGAGCAATTAAAAAGTTTGGAACAAGTACTCAAAAAGGATACACAGTTAAGGCTGGAGGTCAGGTTCAAAGAGGACTAGAAGCATTGATGAGTTTAGGCCCTGATGGACTTTATGAAATAGAAACTTCTGATTCAAAAGCTGACCAAGATATCAATTCTGCAATAGTTTATTTATACAAAAACTTAAACACTAATGCAAAAAATGTATTACGTGCTACAACAGCTGCAGAAGGTTTAAATCCAAGTGATGTGAATGATGTTACACGTATTTTAAAAGAAGCTTTATTTGAGCATACAGATACTTCTATTAAAGTTAATGCTATTAAAGATCCAACTAAAGGTAGTGGTTCTGGAAGCGGTGATTCTGCAGGTTCGCAAATTAAAGAAGTTTGGGGAGATTTTGTGACCAAAGATGGAGGTTCGTATAGGAATACAAATATAGTAATGCCAGGAGGTAATGTTAGCTTTAACGTTCCAGCTAAACACTATAATTTTATTGAAGGTAAAGAAAATACTGCCATTGATAATGTAACTTTAGGAGATGAGTCATTTAACAATTTAATTTCCAAAGGACTTATTGATACAAGAAGAACTTCTTACATTGGAGATTTGCCTATAGATAATATGGCATTTGCTGGAAAAGACATAATTGTTGATAACACCCGTGGAGGAACAGTAATGTATCTTCCAATTAAACAGGATGGAGAACTAGATCTTAGTATGATGAAGCAAATGAGTGAAATTCAAGATCAGATTATAAAAAGTAGAATTACTAACACAGAAGCTAAGAAAAAAATCTGGGAGGACAATGGATTTACTTATAATGAGGCTTTAGATGTGGGAGTTCCTGTAAATGAAACTCTTGGAAGATATTGGACTCAAGTTGCTTACACTTCAACTGCTGCTAATTCCTTTAAGAATAAGGATTTGAAATATTCGTCTATGCTGAGTCCTGTAGATGATTCAGTTATTGAAAATTTAGGAAGCGCGTATAATCTTAATCCAAATAATAAGAATAAATCTAAAGTTGATTTAACTGCAGGATGGTTTGGAAAATCTTATCAGGGTATGTTATTTATCCCAATGCAAGATAATCAAAATGAGGTATTAGTCGCAGGAGGTGCTGCATACATGCCTAAACCAAACACTGATGTAATAAAAGCAAGACAAGATGCAGTTAGATTAGGAGGAGGATATGATTATGGAACAGGTTTATATAATAGAAATTTAGTGGGAACAACTGCTGGAGATTTAGACTAGAATATGGAAAATAATGCAAAAACAAATGATTGGTTTGCGTCAAGATTATTAAATGATGACAAAGACCCAGCTTTTCTTTTAACTGAAGGAATTACTCCATTAAATTCAAAAATGGAAACTCCAGAGTTTTATAAAAACAAAACTAAGGTTAAAGAAAGGTTTACAAAGGATAATGGAGATTTTGATGAGGACACCTTCAACAAATTTTATACTGCGATATCAAAGGAGTTTGAATACTTAAGTGCAATTGATTCTGAGAACTTTGTATTAGATAGTTATGAAAAATCAAGTTCTAATTTTACTACTAACTTTGGTAAAGTAAAAGATCAACATATTATTGCTTCAATTACTCCAAATCCATTAAAGCAATCCAGAGGTTTAACGGTATGGAATAAATGGTCTGACCCAACTATTAGTAATAGGGAAGCAGCACAAACTAATCAGTATTTTGATCCAGAAACGAATACATGGTCCTCAAAGACATTAAATGAGTTAGGTGCGTTCGGATTATTAAATGAAGAAGGTCTAGTATATGCTACATGGGATGAGGATGGGGAACATATAGATCCAATGACCAAACAAAAAGTTTTACACAAAGCTGGAGAATGGAAAACCGATGAATTTGGTAATTTCTACGCTGAAAAAGCAGGAAATAAAGAAAACTTAAACAAACAATTTGTTACTTGGTCTGAGGTTCTTACAGATGACAATAGCGCATGGAACAAAATTGATATTTTTGATTCTGATAGTCTTGATTCAAATATTCCAAGAACAATTTTACGTGCTACAGTTATCGGAGGTTCTTTATTAATTCCATATGTAGGTCCCACTATTGCATACACTTCAGCAGCAGTAAATCTTACTAGAGTAATGCCTCAAATATTAAAGACCTTTACTTCTTTCTTTTCGGAAGATGTACAGTTTGATACTTTAAATAGGTGAGACAATAACATGAGAAAATTTGGAAGATCTACTTCCGATTATGCTCAAGATCATTTCTTTAGTTTTGAAAATATTATGGATCTAGCAGTAGATTCATTTATGCAATTAAGACAACAAAGATTAATTGCTGAAATCCCAAAAAGATTGGGAATGCTAAAGAAAGCAGAACAGTCTGCAGAAACAGCTACTTTAACAACATTATTATCAGGAGACTCTGAAAGAATCGCATACTTCAAAAGTAATCCTGAAGTATTAAATGCTTTAGTTAAGGCCAGTCCTATATATAGGAATGCAGAAAAAGTTATTAATAATGCCACTAAAGTAAGTACAGCAATTAGCCGTGCTTATCTGATAGCCACTTCTACTGAAGATACTTATAATCTTGCACGTAGTTATGGATTTGATACCCAAACTTCATCCATGATTTCTTTAGGAACCTATATAGGTATAGGAGCATTATTTCAAACTGACTATTTTAAAGGTATGCTGTATAATACTCCTGACTATGAGTTAAAGAGAGATATAAAACTATTAGTAGACAACTACTTGAGAAATAATGCTAAAGTAATGTCTAAAGAATTAGTTGAAAATGCAACAGGGGAAGCTAAGAAAAATCTCTTTAAAAAGTGAGGTAATAGTATTTCAACATTCCTTAAAAACCATGTTTATGATGTAAAATCTGGCCGTTTCGGAATTGCCGCAGGAGCATTAAATGAAGGTGTTGAAGAGTTTACTGAGGAGATAGCACAAGATGTCGCTTTCCAAATAGGTAAAGGGTGAAGTGATCTTAAATCTGTTTTTACAGGCAAAGAATATGACCATGATTATACATATTTAGCTAGTGATCCTTTATCACGTTATGGAACTGCCTTCTTTGGTGGTGCTCTTGGTGGAGCTATATTTAAATTAAGTGATCGTTTTATATTTGATAAAGCTGCATATAAGAACTGGAGACAGATGCTGGGAAATAATAGCGAAATCTCTAAGGAGTTAGTAACATATGTTTCTCAAGGGAAAAAAGATTTAATTCTTTCTGAGATTGATAAGCTTCAAAAAACTCCTTTAATTAGCTCTAATTTATCTGCATTTAATGATTCTGTAGTTGCTGCAAATTCTGAGGAGTCACAAAATAGTGTTCTTTTCAGTTCTTTAAAGAAAGCCATAATTGATCTTGATTCTTTCTTGTCCAACAATAATTTAAAAATTGATTATGAACAGTTTGGAAATATTGAATTAATTAGAGGTTTACGAGCTGCTTGGATAAATTCGAAAGGTTTACAAGATTCGCTATTTAATGATTATATTAATAGGACTAATGAAATCTCTCAATTATATGCTGATCTTGAAGGGTTAAGAAGTCAAAAAGTTGCTAATATGGAAGCCTCATCAGAAGCAGACCTTGATAAACAAATTAGCACCCTTCAAGAAATACTAAATCTTAAAATTGATCAGGTTAGAAATCTAGTTCAAGGAAAAGATGATAGTTATATTGGGCGTTTAATGTTAGAGACTAATAAGGAAATATTAGATAGTCTTACTCCTACTTCAAAGAATGCATGAGCCCAAAATTTATATGCAAAGGACTACGATGATCTCCCAAGAGCTCTACAGGAGAAAGTAAATGGTATTATTTCTAATAATAATAATTCTGGAAAGACCGAGCTTAATTATATGTCTGCTTGGAACGTTTATAAAAATCTTTCTACTAATCCTACGATTCAGAATCCACTACAAAATTTAGCTGTAGAGTTTAAAGATTTTGATAGTCGTATGATGCACACTTCTGTAAAAAATGGAGAGCTTTACCCATTACAACTTTCTTCAGATAGTACTATTACTGATTTAGATCTTCTACAAGATATGTCTGACATTATTTTTCAAATAACAAAATTTGCAGCAGCATCTAAAGATAGATTGTTTATGTATGAACTAACTGAAGATCAAAGTATTAATGTCGCCTATAAACTTCTAGGATTAACTGCACCAATGCCTGATTTTTGGAAAGATACCGCAATACAATCTTTAGATTTTGAAAGTGTTCCAGAAGAATTAGCGGAGATTATTCAAATACACGGAGTAACTGCAACTAATAGTTTATTTGATCACTATGTAAATGCATTTTTATCAGCAAAAGAAAAAGCTAACTCTAAAAATACATTTGATTTTGATGCAGTTTGATCAGAACTTACAGATTTAGAGAAAACAACAGTAAGTAGGTTTAGTAGTATTGAAGCTATTAATAAAGTTCGGCAAGCCGTTTTAACAGCTTTAGCTAATACTAAAAATTTAGGACAAGAATTATCAATTGAAGCCTTACCTACTATTAGCACTAATGGGGTTAATAGTATTGTTGATAAAATTTTAGAAAATGTTAACCCAAGACAAATTAAGATCGATGATTTTATTAGCAGAGAACTTGCCAGAACTAAAGAATTAGGAAATCAGTATACTTTAGATGGAGAATTAACTGCTACGATAGCAGACATACGATCAGCACTAAAACTTCTTAGAGCTATTGTTATGGGAGCAGATGCTAATTATAGAACTTTATTAGTAGGAACTCCATTTGGGGCAAATAATTTTCTTAATAAGGCGTTTAAAGAAAAGGGATTAAATATTGAATTACCTCAATTAGATTCTAATACTATTACTATTATTATTGAAAAAATTGCAAGACTTAATAAAATATTAGATAGTTTTACTAAATTAGATAAGGTAAACCGAGGCGCAGTTATTAATCAAGAGAAACAGTTAGCCATTGCTTTGAATCATGCAAAGTTAGAAAACATTCAATCTATGATGAACTGGGAAAATGCCCCAGAGTTTGTTAAGGATACTTTATTTGCAGGATATTCTGTTACATTATCTGATATCTCCGATTTAAAGGGAGATGATGCTTTTATTAGTGTTGGGATAGATTATAGAAATCAGTTATCTGATTTTGAAAGACGTTTTTCTAATTTATATAAAAGTTTAGACGCAGAAAGTAAGTTAGAGCTAATTAATTGAATTGTTAATAACTTAAATACTTCTAAGGCAGAATTATACACAGACACTTCAGTTATATCTACAGATAACAAAACCCCATTTGCTAACCAGGATTTCTTTATTTACTTAATGAATTCCTCATATGGAAATACTGATTTAGTAAATAAGGCTTATAAGGAATATGTTAAAGCTAATGATTCTAAATGTCCATTTGATTCTCAAGAAGAAGTAATTACTCATGTATTAAAATTCTTTTTAAGAGCAGATAAAGAGGATGCAAAACTTTGGATTGATACTGTAGCTAAAACTTGAAATTCTACGCCTGGAACTCCAAAAGTTATCTATAATGCAATTAAATCAACATGTTCTGGAGGAACAGGTAAAACTTCTGCAATAATCCCTTCAATTTACTCAATACTGAAGGCGGTTAATCCAGAAAAAAATTGTATATTTGCAGCAAACAATGCAGAGCAAGTAAAAAATTTATCTGAAGTTCTTCCAGAAAATTCGGAATTCACTCTAATTTCTGAATTACTAAATGACTCTTCTAACGTAGATACCTTTAGAGACAAGTATGAAAATAGTATTATTATCATTGATGAGGCAACTAATATTTCGTCTGCAGATTTAATTAGATTAGATGAATTATGCGCAAAGTATAATATAGACATTGCATATTTTGGAGATACCAAACAACATGGAAGCATCGACAATATAGATTATATTTATGCAAATGCTACTCTGCAATTGGCAGAATCCAAACGAGCTAGTACTGATATTTCTAGAAGAAATAATTTAAACTTTGAGAAATTATTTGAAGCTAATTCCTATGGTTCTCAGGAGTTAAGAACTGATAATTTATCTGATTTCATTTACTATGAATCCGATACTGAACTAGAAGGAATTAAATTTGATGAGGCTCTTTTAACTCAAGAGTATATTGAAAAATTCTTTGCTTCACATAACTTAGATCCTAAAACTAGAGTCTTAGTATTATCCGATAATGTTAAGGAACTATCTAAAGATAATTTCAATAGCAAATATCCAGGAATAACCTTTGCTTCTAATGTAGGAGAAATCCAAGGATCCGAATGAGATTATACTATTTCAGATTATGACTTAAATATTGTAGATAATAGTTTTCAAAACGGAAAAGAAAATGTTCAGTTAACTTTAGAAACTCTAAGTAAATTAAAGGATTTATATACTATATTTACTAGACATAGACATGGAATTGTTTCTTTAAAGCCTATTGTTCTTGATAATCTTAAAGGAAGAGGAGAAGTATGGAGAGCTAGCGTTGAGCAGCACAATAATAAGTCTGAATTTAGACCTATTGTAAACGGATTAACCCAAGAAGCTATAGCAACATTTAAGGATTTTAAAATGAAAGTCCTTGATGGAATGGAAATACTTGATGTAGCTCCATATGAAGCAAAGGATGCTCCTAAAGTTACCATCCCAACGGTTAAGGTTGCTGTCAATACTTCTATTGCTCAAGCTACTCCTGGATTCGTTCCAAGTATCGAATTCACTGCTGACTATGTTAAACAATTAGGGATAGACTTCGGTGAATATTATAAAGTGAGAAATCTTTTATATCAAATTCTTACAGATCATAGTAATAAAGGAATATATGAAAAACTACTACCTGAACACTTGAAATCTGGGGAATTTAGGATTAAAGTCCAATATAATAGAACAGAGGACTTATATAATCTTGGAAATAAATTTAGAGATGATAAGTATCTAAATGGGGTTCATCCATGAATTGTATATAGTGTAAATGTGGAAGGGGTACCTATAGATATTACTTTAGGGATGTTCCAGAATCCTGAAACTTCTACGACTGGAGGACTAGCCTTATCAAAAGCAGCCTCAGTTATAGGAGAGTTAGCGAAATCTTCAGTTAGTGGTAAAGTTGAACCAAAGTACTATTCTATTGACCCATCTAAGATTACTTTTTCAAGGGCTATTAATCCTATTGCTATTCAGAATAGGGAAACTAACGATCCTGGATATATTAATATAGTTTATCAAGGTGGAAAGTTTAATGTATCTGAAACTTCAAAAACTGATGCATATAACTTTGCTTCTACTACTGCTGCTTTTTATTTTGCTAAGGGAGATGAGTCTATTGTTCCTGTTAACCAAATTTTGGAAGCTTTATCTAATTTAAAGAATAATTATAGTAGTTTTGAAAATTTAGCTGTTCAAAGTGGATTATATAGTAGTCCTGAGGAATTTGGACCAATAACTGAATTACTATCATTAGATAGAAGCAAACTAAATACAGAGGATCCGAAGAAACAATGGAAAGCAAGATCTGTTCCAGATTTAGAGGGAAGATTTTGTTCTTTTGTATCTTTAAATATTGGGGATACTTCTCAAAATATTTCTGCAGACTTAAAAACTAAGTCTACTTTATATTTAAATCAGATACTTGAGAGAAACAAACAACTTGAAAGTATATTAGTAGTCCTTAAAGATGATTCTCTGAAACCTGAGGACAAGAAAAATAAAATTGCAGAATTACTAGCCAATAAAACCCAGTGGACTGTTTCGGTATTAACTTATGATAATGAAGTAATCGAATCTGAGAAGGATTTTGATTATACTCTTAATGGTCTTCAAACAAATACTATCCTAGCAACAAGCCGTAATAGAGGGGCTTATAACCTTGCTATCGGACATCAATTAGGATTATTATTAATACGACTAAGTTCCATTATCTCCGATCCAAAAACTAAATGGGGAAATAATGAAAGATACTTTAATGAAAGGGATGCTGAAAATGTTAGAAAGCATTGAAGTAAATATAAAGAAGACTTAGTAAATGCATACTCTGTGTGAACTGGAGCACAACAAACTGAGGAAACCCTTTTAGAGTATTTAAGTAGAATTGCCTTATATGGAGATAAATTTAAAATTAGTAATAATTATTTTATTACTGATGATAAGAACTTATTGCAGAGTGAGGCCTTTATGAATTATCTAAGGGATATTTATGTAACTGATTCTATGGGAATTGGATGGAGTAAGATCATAGAAAAGACCAATGGAATTAAATATGCTAACAAGAAATTCTTGGAAGTATTTAGCGGTCATGTGTTCCCAAAGCTTTTAAAAGATAATGGTTTATCAATCCATGCCAAAGGTGATAGCTTATCTATTCAAGAAGCAGCAAGTTTCCATATTAATTCAAAAGTAATTCAGCCAGCTCAGATTTATGCTCATGTTGTAGATACTTTTACTGCTGATGACTTTAAGGAAATTTCACAAGTAACAGAAGTATCACCTACAGTTGAAAGTCCTGAAATAGAAGGTCCTGCTATAGCAGCTTCTCCAGTAGAGGAACAAAAAGTAGTTACTTATAAATCCTTAGTAGCTTTAAACAAAAGCAATAAAGAACAAAATAAAACTTCAGAGATCAAAAAGCCAACGTTAAAACCAAAAGTCCTCGAGAATATAAATTTAATAATTGAAATTCTACAGGAGAATTCTCCTGAAACTGGAAATATGGCATTAACACAATTATTTGAAATTCTAAATGGAGAACGTTCTAAATTTGAAATTCCTAACTTATCAAATGCAGAACAACAAAGTTTGGATCAAATAGAAGTAATATTAGAAGATAACAATGTTATTAAAATATGTTAATTAATTATGAATTTTTGTGAACGAGAAATACTGCAGGGAATACGAAATAATATCTCAGCAGAACTTTCGCAGGAGCAAATAATTAGTTCTGTTGCAAATGAAATCTCCAGACAAAACGGACTGGAGGTTTCATTTGTACAAAACAGACTAAATGAATTATTTGCAGAAGAAACTAATACAGCTGGGCCTAATGCCTTAGAAAACTTAATGTCTTTCTTTTCCAATAATGGGCTTTTAAATGGAATAGCATACAATAAGACTAAAAAACTAGTTAGAAATATTATATTAGAACGTATATTGAGCGGGCCAGGATATCTTGTCAGAAGTGATTCTGAATTAAATAATTCATTAAAGGCATTAATTAAGACAACAAAAAGATATGCAGGTTATACAGATGATATTATTTCACCTTTAGTTAACTACTTAACTATAGAATTAAAAAAAGAAGAATATTTTAAGAGCCCAAATCTATTAGCTAACTACCTAATTATAAATCACCTTCCTACTATTGTTCAAAGTTGGTTTAAAGACATAATTCATTATAATACTGATTCTGGATTATATGAGTTTAATGTTAAGCATGATATTAGAAATGATTGGAAAGATACTGATGATAAAGAGGCTGAGCTTAATGCTTTGCTTGAAATCATGCTAAAAGCAACCCCATTATGTAAGTTTAACGCTGATGGAGAGGTAGAAGACAGGCTTAATAGTAGAACCTTAAATAGAAATACTCTTTTTGCATCTATTTCTGAAGAGATTAATGCTATGCCTGAGGATGCATATATAGGGTATCTAGAAAATCCCTACTCTTTAATTGATTATTTAGTAGGAAAATATAGTAATACTGGAGCTCATTCTGAGCTTTATCAAAATGTTCTTCATAGTTTTCTTGATAGATGGATTTATTCTGATGGAGAAGCTACCGATTTTTATGAAAATTCCAAGAAACAGTTAACAGAGTTTACAGGGTTTAACCCTATGGATATTTTCTTAAAAAGCTTCGATAAATATAGAACTAATACATATATAGATTATAATCTATCTGGAACGGCTAATGTTTTAAGTCTTTCAATAGATGAGAATTCTACTGCATACGGAAAATTAAGTGATTATGTTAGTTCTGGATTATTTGACTTAGATAACCCAGTGTTCAAAGGTGTCTTCATTAGAACTGATAGTGGAAAGTATATTCTGGATGCAAATGTTTCTGAGGATACTCTAAGTAGTGTTTCCCAACAAATATTTGGAGAGTCTGTTGACATTGATGCTGCATCTGCTGGGGCATTTAAAGAAGCAATTCAGCAAATTGTTGATTTTAAAAACCAGACAGTTGATGCTCACTTTTCTGATTTCCTACAGCGTTATCAAGGTAAAGATAAAAGAGCTAGGAAAATCTTAGTAGTATTAAACAAAATTAATGCTTATAACCCGTACTCAATTAAAGGTTCTTCTAAAAATGTTTTAGGAAAAGCCCTCCCAATGATTGGATTGTCAAGTGTTGCTGGAACAGTACAGGAGCAGATTTATAGAAATAGGCTAAGAAAAGAAAAAGTTAATCAACAGTATCAGAAAGCTGGGATAGAAGCTCCAATATCCCCATTTGAACAAACTATATTATTCAAACATAAAAAGAATTCTGAAGAGAATCTATTTTTAAGAACAATTTATCGTTCAACTGTAAGAACTACTATTAATGGGGAGGAAGTAATTAAGGATGTTGGTAATTTAAGTAACCCAGAAGCTTTTAAATTAGCTTTTATAGAGGACTTCTGGAATAGTTGGAAAAATTCTTCAGATTCTATTATAAGAATACAGGCAATTACACCTTCAGATAAACCAAGGATTCCTTTATTTGAATTTAGCTCAACAGCTATTAAGAACTATTTTGGAAAAAATAACTCCGAAATTGAACCTAAAGTATTGAGTGAGCTTAGAAATATTTATGCGCAAAATCTAACAAACACTATTAGGGATTTTGTATTACTTTTTAATATCCCTCTTACAATAGATATTAAAGCTAATGCTAAAGAAAACTCTTTAGAAGATCTTTTATCTGCATCCGACAGTATAAATACATATCTACAAAAAAATAGTATTGGAGAGAGTGCCATAAATGATGCTTTGTTTGCGTTTAATAACCAATACGGGACAAATAAAAACATAGCAATGGTTCATGATTATGTTTTAAACAAAGGAGTAGCTAAAATTTCTCCTTATATGGTAGCTTCTGTTGAGCTCTTTAATCAAAAAACACCTCTTGATTCTATATATAAAGAGTTCTTATCTCAATTATCAGTAATTTTGCCCACAATCAAGTTAGATGATAAAACTACAATTAATGTAAGAAGTCTTCTAACTACTGATGGAAATTTAACAGAGGATGCTAAGAAATCTCCTTTATATACCTATTTCTTAGTAAAAAATGTTCTAAGTGAGAATATTCTAGCTAATACTGTTGGAGTTCCCTTATCACACAAAAATAAAGGAAAGGATTATATTAGCATGGATTCTGGTTCCCATTTAACTATGGTAAAGCGTATGGTTGCACTAACTGCAACTATGCATTCCTGTATGCCTAATGTATTGAGCGGATTGTCGAATCAGATTAATACTATGACTATAGCAAATGATGTTGCAGAAATGTTTGCATATTCTGGTAATGCATCTTCTGGAAAAGGATTCAGAACTTCTTTAGAAGTAGCAGACGGTGCTATGTTTTCATGTAGATTTAGTGATAATCTTCTTAAACAATCATTAACTGATGTAAAACCAAAAGGAAATGATTTAAAGTTACTAATGCACTCTTTAGATCCTGAAAAAGGATTTGCGTACCTTTCTAAGCTGGCAGACTTCAGCATCGATAATGCATGGCTTAGAAAGTTCTCTGATGACAATATTACAGCTGTAGGAGGAATTGATCCTCTATTATTTGTTAGACTATCTTTAGAGGGAACTAAAATAAATCCCTTATATTCTGTTAATGAGGATAATGAAATTGTTGATTATGATGGAAATACAATTGAGGAGCTAGATGATATCTTTGTAAAAGAAAATGGAGTACTTTACTTAATTTCCAATGTTACTTATGATAAAAGTTCTGACACCCTAAAATATGAGAAGTATAATTCTGTAACTGGAGCTACTGATGTACTATCTACCAATAATAATTTATATTCTATATGGAAAGATATTCTGGGAGGTGAGTATAGCTGTGATGAAAATGGAGTTTATGGAGAGCAATCTATGGATACCATGACTATATTATTGAATAGATTAGGTACGAGGCTTAACAATACTGATAGTATAGACTCTCAAAACAATATTGACCAATACGCTAAAAAGACTATTGTTCATTATTTCCCAACCTCATCATCTCAAAAATCTGCAAAGACACCTGTTGTTGATCTCAGAGTAGCTGAGAAGGATCTAAGTAAGAGATATACAATGAAAATGAATATTGAGAACTTTGGTATTCAATTGGATCCCGACCATAGTGCAGAAGATGGAGAAATTCATGAGATCACTCAGTTAATATCATTTATTACTGAGAATAACTATGTTCCAGAAAAGGTTAAGCGAATCTATCAGAATCTTAGTAAAATGGTTTCTATTTTAAAGGAAAAGACTTTTATAGATCCTATGTCAATGGTGGATGAGAATGCTAGGCGTATAGCTCAGGAAAAGCTGGATAATTTATTTGGGAAAAAGATTGAAAGAATCTTTGCTGATCCTACATTGGATGTTATGGGGTTGGCTAATGAATTAATGAGGGAAATTCAACATCTAAACCCCAAATTACCATCTCCATACAAAGCTCCTTATAGTGACCACCAAATGCTTGGAAAACTACATACTACTGTAGGTTCTTATTTTAATAAGTTCATAGCAAGATTATGGTCAGGTAGAGGTGACGTTTTAGTACCATCACATAATATGTGTATGTTATATGAGGATGAATCTGGAATTACTTATTTTAAAGATGATATTAAATATCTTCCAGATGGCACAGAAATGAACATCAAAGATTATTTACGCTCTTTAGTCTGGGAAGATGAGTCCAAATCTTTAATTAGAGAAGATTATATAGAAGCTCAAAAAGTATCTCCATATGAAGTGATGCCTGTAGATGTTTATTATTTAGTAAATCCTGTAACAAGAGGTGGTCAACCAGTAGTTATTGATACTTGGGAAAAATTAAATACTGTAAGAGATAATATTCTTAAAGGATTCACTTATGTAAGAGCCCTTGATTTGCCCAGAAATTTACGTTCTAAACAAGCCTTCATTACTAATGGTTCAGAGGTTATTGGTATGTATCATTTTAAAACGATGCAGCAAATCGCAACTATTTCCAATATTTTAGACTCTATGGGAAAAAGTGATACTATTGACTATAATGGACAATCATATACTTTCCAAGAATTATTTAATTTAAAGAAGTCTTTACAAAAGTATTTTAGTGATGTTGTGCTTAATGCTATATCTTCAAAAAACACTGAAATTATAAATAAAGAGCTTCCAGAAGGAGTTACCCCAATGGATACTTTTGAATATGTTATTAAAGAAGAAGAGCGATTAACTACTAATAATTATAGAAATGCTTTTGGAATTGATGGAATGAATGTATCTGAAATCTTACAAAAGAAAGAGACTTATTTTAAAGAAAAGCTACAGGATAAATTTCAAAATATAGTAGTTCCATATAACTACTTAATGTATGCTTCTAATGGAAAGCCTACTGCGGTAATTACAGATCCCTCGTTGTTAGATCTCAGTGTATATAAATCAACTATTCCAGTTGTGGATGAGGATGGATTTAGATTAGATGCTTCAGGAAATAAACTATACAAATGACCTGATAATGCTAAACTATATAAATATACTGAGGGTAAAATCACAGTAGAAATGATTTATACTAATGAGGAAGATCTTAATACTATTTTAGATTCTAATCCTTTCGTTTTTTATAGAAGTGATAACACATTATCTAGAAAACATTTATATAATCTTAATTTGGATAACGTAGATCGGATATTTGATAGAGTAGCTAGAAAACAATATGATTCATGGCTAAAGTCTAATGATGCTGTAATGTCTCGTATTCCTGCACAGGCACTTGCATTTGCTATGGTTATAAAAACTGCAGGGTATCTACCTTGGGGTAACAATGTTACTATGGTTCCAAATATGAATGTGTTCTTAGAGGGTAGTGACTATGACATTGATAAGGCATATGCTATAATGGCAGCTTTGGATAGAAATGGAATATATAAGGAAATGAAGGAGGGAGAATTAACAATTATTGACTCTACCTCTGATTTGGGAGTAAACTTATCTAATGAAGAATTAGAAATAAATGTAGAACTTGGAAATATTATTTTAAATAATACTTTTGAAGAACTTCCAAATTTAATTTCAAAAATATCCAGTTACTTAGATACAACCGATATTAGATTAAATAAAGAATATTTACTGGATATAAATAATTTAGCCAGAGTAAATATAGCAGCTGATGAGGACACTATTAGAGCATGGGGAAGGTTAGATCCTAAAGAAATTGGAAGAAGAGTTGAAAGGGCATTTTCAATAATTAAGGATGAATTAGTTGCACGTTCTGGATTAGAGAACTCTAATTCAGATCAGATTCAAGCAATGCAAAATTATATTCTAGAATCAATTAAAGGAATTTATAGAGATCCTAGAACACTAATGGCATCTACTGATCCAACTACTATGGACCCAGTTAACGATACTGTTAAAGATAGAAATCTTGAAGCAGCTAAAAGAAATCACCTTAATCCTTTGACTGATATTTTTGTTAATCAGACTACATCTGTTGGTAAAAAAGATATTGGTATTTCTGCAGTAGCCCAAAAAGCTTTTTATGCTTTGACTTATTACTATAATTTGAAACAGGAAGCTGGAGATAATGTTGCTAACTACATTCAAATACCTTTGCCCTCAGATTGAAGAACTGGCAGTAAAAATATTGTAAGTTTCGGTTATCCAGGACAAACCTTAAACTCAGCATCTTATGAATATCTTTATAATCTGTTTGAAAGTTGAGATACAATAGACACTAAGATTACAGATGAGAGAACAGAAGCTCTTCACCTTAATAATGGAATTTATGTAAAAACAGTATCAGAAACTATTGGGGATAAGGAAATTCATTCTTTCTTCATAGGAGAAAGTCCAGAAAAGTTGCAATTAGTTCCTATAGGTTCTAAAATAGGAGATTTTATCCCAACAACTATAAATTCTAGCGTTATTAGTTCATCTACGGATAATGCTAAGGAAATGAAAATGGACTTACTAAATGCTACTCCTGAGATTTTGCCAGCTTATGAATTTTGCTTATCTTTAGGGGTGAATTTAGATCAAGCAGCTGCTATTTTTACAGATCCTCTGATTAACGTTTTAATAACTATTAGCAGAGGAGACCTGTTTAATAAGGAAGTTTCTATAAGTAAAATCAGCAAAATCCTTTCTACAAAGAAAACCCTGGCAAGAGTAAAAACTTTATATAGTGAATATTTAGGTAAACCTGTAAATAATTCAGAATTTTCCTCTAAAATAAAAGTTCTTGAAAAGTTATTTGCAGGAGCGGAGGAATTAACCAGTCTTGGTCAGCTTCTTGGTATTAATGGGGGAATTCAAGTTGAATTTGGTTCACCTCTTTTGTTCCAATTAAAGATTGAGAACACTATAAAGGCGGCAACTAAAAGATCATTTTCTTTTGAGAAGTTCTTAAATGACCCAGTCTATGCTAAAGAGTGGATTAACATCTACGATCAATCTAAGATCAACTTTAATTTGTTAGATATTATTAATTCAGTCCCTCATTATAGAGAGATGTTTTCTGTCCCAATTCAGTTTAAGCGTAATATGCAATTACTATCCAAGGATATTGATAACACATATACAATCGCTTATAAAGATCTTTCAAGAGATTATCAGGTTGACGACACTGTATTGAGATCTCTTCTTAGATTAGTTAATGATAGAAAGATATTTGACTTCTTTATAAGTGAACCTTTTGAATTTGAATCTAATAGATATTGGAAAAGAATTAATAATAATAATTCTGTTGAGGAAGTTGTGACAGATGCCCCAATAATGTTATCTACAGATACATTTGATGGATTAATTTCTTTAAAACCTTATATAGAAAGAGTTATTATTCCAGAGTTAAAAAGACGATATCCTAATAATAGCTTTGCTTCTAATCTTATAGCTAATTCCATTCATAATCCACTGTTTGGAGAAAGGGTTACATTTATTGGATCTAGAGTTAATTTATCAGATCCTCAATATGAAGATACTATAGAGATTATAAAAAATAATTTTTATGGTATTCAGAATGATATTATAAATGGACATTCTATATATGAATGGATGTATATCTATGATTTATTAGTAAATAAGCATGCAGCAGGAGGAAATTCCATCACAATGCTTTTAGATGGGAATCTTAATATCGAAGACCCAGATAGTATTGTCTCAAAATGGGTTAGATATGTTAATAAATATGATAAAGCAGTTTCAACATATGCAAATTTAGAGGAAGTAAATAAAATTCCAGATTTAAAAGATATTTTTGGAAGAAATAAGGAGCTTCCTGGATATGATATATACGAGGATTCGTTTGATCCATTAATAGGTTCTATGGGATCAAAGAGACCATCTTGGGCTGTGAACCCAACATATTTACCTCTATTTGTATCTGTTAAAAACTTTGGTATGCAAGTGTTATTACATAGAAATGCATTATCAAGTGCTTTTGCTAAAGGTATTGTAACTATAAAATTATGTTAGTATGGCATGTATTGAAATTAAAGTTAGAGATAATATATTTAAGATAATGAATGATGAGCCCCAATCTGAGTCTGTACAAGGTTCAGATTGGGAACTTATCTATAACTTTATTACCCGAGGGACTCTTCCAGTTGGATATTGAGTTGAAGGTGATAATGTAGATAGGTATACATTATTTGATACTATATTGAATTCCTTATCTAACGAGAAAACTAATCAAGAGCTATATATTGGAGGATTAACCTCTAGTTTATCTCAAGATGAGTTTATAAATAAGTTTGTTGGAAATTCTGAATTAAACTGAGCACTTAATGATTTTGAATCATATGATGCTAACCAGTTTCAAAGAAATGCTTTAGTAATTCCAAGTTGAGGAGATACAAAAAATTGGTACGGCTTTACTAAACAAAGAGCTCTTCTATTAACAGGTAATAATTTCTTTTATAAAGAACCTAAAATTAAAATTATTTATAAGTCCTATTTAGAGTTACAAGAGGGATCTTCAAGGGTTTCTGAAATTATTAACAACCTATATTCCAAAGAGGGAGATGCTTCAATAGAGGACATTTATAAACAATTAACTTGGTTAGCCAATAATCGCCTTCCAGAACTTGTTGCTGCTCTATACGTTCCTTATGAATCTGCAGCAAATATGACTGCAGAAGAAGTTAAGGATATCCTAAAAACAGATACAAAAAAAGTTGTTGGGTATTTGGTTAAATCTAAAGGAGTGGATTATATAGTTCAGTCAAGAGATGAGAAAAACACAATAAAAGTTTTAAATCTGAATGCTGGAACTGAAGAGACTTTAGATATTAGTAGGATAAATAAACTATATATTCCATTTACTCTTAGCGATTCAGGAAAATCTTATTTGTTAGCTGGAAAGACTTGGTATAATATAATTAATGGAAAATATATTAAGGTGGATCCTAAAGATTCTGAGGATTTATTTAGAAAATGGTTTGGGGTTACTTCAGATACTACAGAAACCATAGATTTTTATAGTAATAAAAGTTCTGATAAAAAGAAATTAAGATACTGAAATAACCAGGAGCCTATATTTAGCAACACTCTTGTAAATGGACAAGAATTAACTTCTATTCTCCCAGAAGGGAGTATAATACGTACCTCCTCTGGAATATATGTTAAGCAAGGAGAGGAGTTTGTAAATGGAGATTATATATTAGATCCTATTGAAAAAATAAATACTATTACATTCACCAAAGGAAATAAAGAGCTAAAAGATTTGTTGTTAACCTTAAAAGTAGTGGAAAATGAGGATCAAATATTAAGTACGTCTGATTTAAGAATAATCCTACATGATTTATTTGGAGTTACTAATTTTAATACTATATTTTTTAATTATGACCAAGAGGAATTAGCTAAAGTAAATACAGCAACCATTAATGGAAATGTAGTCCCAACATTACAAATAGGAATGAAGAGAAAGGTTACAGCTACCTCTGATACATATAGACAGCTTAAATTAGCACTTAATTACTACATGTATTTGAATGATGAGTCTGCGGAAAAACCATCAGAAGTAGCAAATCCAAAAGTTTTCTGGAGAACCTTAAAAGATATTGTTATCAATCAGGAAAACCCAGAAATTTCAGAGCAAGCTCAATCTATAGTAGAACAATTAAGTTCAGATATACTGGATTCTACAAATGGAGGTATTTTTGTAGATACTCTTGAAAGAAATAGAGCAGAGTTATTTGAAAAATACGGTAAAACAGAAGAACAAGTAGATACTTTTATTCAGGAGTTAATAGATAAAGGTTTATATATCATTAGTTGTGAGTTATAATGGCATGTATAGTTAAAATTAAAGGAAAAGAGGAGTTTAAAGTATTTGATACTGAGGCTGATGCTAGAGAGTATCTAAAGGATACAAATGTAGTAATAGAGGAAATGATAAATCCTGTTACTAAAGAAAGTGAATTATATGTAAATGTACAGGATACTCATAGTGCCACAGTTAATGTAATTAGAGCTGCAAATCAAATATCCTGGGAAGCTACCAAAGAACTACTTACTCAAACTAAACTAAACGATTGGGATACTGAGGAGTACGGTAAAAGAAGTGATGCTATATCTCTTAGTGTTGCTCTAGCGGATATAAGAGTTTTGAAAGGAGAAGAGTACAAGAGATTATTTCCTGAGTTTATAACTAACAACTATTTAAATGTGCTTATTCAGACTTCTATAGCTAGAGCTTATGCTATGTTTAAAGGAGAAGCTGAAAATAACGTTGAAGCAATAAACTTAATTAGAACTACTTATTTTGATAATACCCTACCCTCGGAATGAAGAGAAGATGCTAAACTAAGACCTGCTAAAGAGTGGTTTATGCATTTTAAGAAGCAGATTAAAGATTCTGAATTCACACTTGATGAAGAGACACTAACTCAATTTGATTTAGATGCTCAGGAGGAAAATAGAAATAATCTAGATACTATGTTACGAGGAGAGATTATTCACAAGATTTTTGAGATAATTATTAAAAATCCTGTAGAAACAGCAACTCGTAAAACTAAGGTTTGGAACGCAATAACGGATTTGCTAGATACTTTCAGGGTAAAATACGGAGAGGATTATGATGAGGTGCCTGATTCACTTACTGTTATTCAAAATTTGATTGAAGGTACAGAAACTTCTCCACCTCTTGAACAAGTTTTCGACTCTTATTATAAAAGAGTTATAAAAGCAAAGCAGGATATTGAAGATGTTTATACAAAGACATATAGAGATAGAGGAGAATCTCCTACTGTAACCTGGCTGGCAGAACAACGTATAACGGCGGACTTAGACTCTGAAGTTAATGGGAGAAAGAAAATTAGGGGTAAGCTGGATGCAATTTTAGTTGTTAATGGGGTTCCTAACATAATTGATTTAAAAGTTTCAAGGAATGATATTTCTGAATGGGCATCAGAAAAAACTTTGAAGACGAAATATCAATTAGCCATGTACTGAAGACTACTGGGAAAATTAGGACTTCCAGTAAATGATAGTGGTCTTGATATATATAATATTACTTTGGGAAAAGATAAGACTGCTACTAATGGAATTCTAAAATCTTTTTCAACTAGCGTAAAGACAGATAGTAATATTAATGCAAACTTAGATCCAATATTTTCTAGAGCTATTCAAAGATTGGAAGTAAATCCAAAACAATTGGAGTTAATGACTTCTAATATAGAATCTTTATTTGGAAAAGGATCAGCTAGAGGTCAGAAAAAAGCCAACATTGATTATATAAAGACACAGCTAAGGAAAAATGCTGAGAACTCTGTATATAAAGGTAAGCATAATTTATCATATAATATATGAAGTGAAACTGGGGCCAAACTTGAAAGAAAAACTATTAGAGGAATTTCTAAGGAAAACTTGGACTCTGTAATAGATAAAGTTGCTCAGGAGATTGTTGAGCGCTCTGGTAATAGATTTGATAACCAGTATGAAACTTTAGTTAGTGACATAAGGGAATTTCTAAATAGAAGTGACAAAGATATTTCTTCATTTGCTAGTGCGGCTAATAGTGGAGATATCATAAACCAATTATCTGCAGTCTTATTAAAGTATAAGGGCTCTGGAGCAAAAATAATAAATTCAGACCTTGCGAAACAATATAATATGATTTTGATAGAAACTCCTATTGGAATTGATATTATAAATTGCTTATCATTGAATCCAAATATTCCTTGGGATTCCACAAACAAAAAGGCTAAGTTATTTGAAAATGTTCCTAATGTTGTAGGAGATAGAAATTTAAAAACCATTGGTAATATAGAAATAGTAAAATCTTTACTGATTGCTAATGATTTATTAAAGGGAAGTGGTAAGAAACTTGGAACAGTTGCCTGCTTACAATTAGGTGCCCCTGTTGGATATATGATGACTACTGCTAATATGATTAATAACATGGAGATAGCTACCAGATTCCTAGGAATTAATAATAATCTATCTAAAGATAGATTTGTTGATCCTTTAGTGAATGTACTATATATGTTTAATCAATTCATAGATTCCACAAGGCAACTTTCTCAAGTAGGAGAAAATATCAAACCTTCAAAAATGGGTAATCTTTTGGACGGGGATAAGTTTAATCTCTTAAAGGAGGTTCTTACAAAAAGAACAGGGCTAGATAAAATAAAAACTGCATCTTCTGATTTAATAGATTCAACAAAAGTAGAACTACTAAAAGTAATTAGGCAACAGCTCAAAGATAGTTTCCCAGCATTATTTGAGAATCCTGGAAAGATTAATATTATCTGTCCAGAAACCACATTAATGGATCAAATTGAGAAGGCTTTAGCAATCTATCAGAATAGAGAGATGGTTTGTGAGTCTGATATTTCAATGTATGGATGGAATTCTGGAGCAATGTGGGCTTCTATGGACTTAATCCCTAGTGAGAATGTCCAAATAATTAGAACTATTGTAGATGCTGCATTTGGAAAAATTAGGGAAACTTTCTCTGACTATAAAGCAATAAATAGAGCACAAGTAGCCAAACTTAAAAAAGGAAATGATTACGGATTAATGCGACATATAATCATTGGAGATAGTTCCTCTAATTACTTTAATCTATTTAGAAGGAATAGTGATAATGAGTTGGAAGATGATGATTATATCCTCAAAAATCCGTGAACTTCTACAAGCTTAACTCCAACTCAAAGGGATTTTATTAAATATACTCTTTATGAGTTAAATAAATATTCCTATGATAAGAAGAAATATAAATGAAAGTCTTGAAGGGATGTTAAGGAGGAACAATTTAATAGGGAGGATTACTTTATTCCATTACTTAGAGCAAATGGTTTAGACAAATTCAGAGATCCAAAGGGTGGAATTAACTTCCCTTCTGTTCGTTCCTGGTACGATGAGATTAGAAATAAAGCGGTTCAAATGAAAGACACTTTGGAGGGACAAATAGAAGAGCGTAAAAAAGTTTCTGATTTATTCCAAGGTGTTTATAATGAATTTGAATCTAGAAAAAATCCAAATGTTCGTAGAGACATCATTGAGAAGAATGGCGGAATTAAAAACTTTTCCATGGACTTAGAGACAATACTCGATACCTTTACAATAGCTATGGAGTCTCAAAAAGTTTTTGACATGGAAGTTATACCCGCAATAAAAGGAGCACTTTATTCTATACAATTCCAATCTTATATAACTGGTAAAGAACTTCCTAACTTCGAAGAATTTGTTAAAAAGTATGTAAAAAGTGCTATATATAACGATAGTATTATGGCTCCTGAAGTTCAGACTGCTTATAAAGTAATTGCTCCAGTTCGTGCTGCCGCATCGGCAGTAGCTCTTGGTTGGAACATAATGAATGTCCCAAGAGAGGTTATAATGGGCTTTTGGACAAATATAAGTAAAGCTATGTTTGCATCTTATGGTAAGGATACTTTTGGAGTGGGAGAATATACCAAAGCTTTGGGCATTTTAACTGGAGATGTTCCTAATTTCATTATGAATGTTACTAAAGTAGAGCTTCTTAATGAGTTCTATGGAATGGCTAATATGTCAATTACTGAGATTCCAGAGCAGGTAACTTCTAACAAGACTGGTGTGTTTGCAACATTTAATAGGTTTATGTCATGGTCTTTAACGGCTCCTGATTATTGAAATCGAATGTCAATGTTCATCGCCCAAATGATCCATGATGGTTGTTGGGATGCTCATGAATTAGTAGAATCTAAGGATGGAGTAAGGGAATTAAAGTACAATATGGCAAAAGACAAAAGATTTGATGTCTACGTGAAATATAAAGGAGACTATAGTAAAGTACCTAAGGAATTAAAAACAAAGTTTAATGAACAAGAATCTTTATATATGGTTATGAGAAATGATATGAATAAGGAATTAGGAGTGGCTAATCAGATTCCAAGTCCAGAACCAGGTAAAGTTCCTAATCTTCCTAAAGCATATACAGATTTACAACGTAACTCCTTTAAGTCTTTTGCTGATATGTCCTTTGGTTACTACGACAAAGAAGTGAAAGCATGATTCTTTAAAACTGCTATTGGAGGAATCTTCAAGCAGTTCATGGCTTTCATGTCTGCTAAAAAAATGATGTATTTCCAAGTGAGAACTGATCAAACTGCTAGAGGTAGTTATGAACAACTAACGGATTCTTCAGGAAATAAACTATGGTCTATAGTGATAAGTAATAGTCCGTTAGAGGTACGTATAGTAAATGATAAGGATTTAGAAGGTGAGTATAAACAATATGCAGCAGATGCAAAACCAAAGTTAGGCTGAACTGGCGCATATATGGAAGGAATTTTCCAGTCGTATATTCATTTATTTAAGGACCTGGGAATAGGTACATATGAAGCTCTTCGCAACGGAGATACTTCTGTATACAAAAAATTATGGAAGGAGTATGGTAAGAAGGGAGATATTAGACATTCAAATGTACTTCAAGGTTTATATGATCTTCTATTATCAACATTATTTATTACATTAATACGAATGATGTTTTTTGATGATCCAGAAGTAACAGGAATTAGTTATAAAAAGCAACTTCAAAATGCAGATTCTATGTTCCAAAATCTATACTGAATAGCAGATCAATCTACTCAAGATTTTTCCGTATTACGACTTTTAGATCAAAGTTTATTTACATGGGAGCCCCCTTCGTTTAATATTATTCAAAATGCTGCTAGAAATTTCTTTAGAGCAGCTGGAGATGATGATTTAAATGTTGCAGAAGCTGCTCTATCTGGAACAGTAAACTCTGTTGGAATGTTTAAACCTATCCGTCCTTCTGTAAATAAATGATTAGAGGAGTAAAAAAAAATAACCCCTACCTGCATATAGCAAGTAGGGGTTATTTTTTTTATTTTTTACTTTTTAATCCTCCATTGCACACAGTGCAACTAGAACCTTTTCCTGATTCTTTAAGATTAAAAACTCGAATATACTTTCCATATTTATTATCCTGGAATTCATGTTCAATCTTATTGCTTTCGCAATATCCACATCGTTTTATTTCTGTAGGCATAATTTACTAATATTTTTTATTTTACAAAATAAATCTGACAATGAACCATCATTATTAATCAGATAGTCATAGTCTCCATTTCCATATAACGTTAAAAGCTCTCTTTCTGAGGCATGGGAGCCTGCCTTACACTCTGGTCTATGGATATAAATAACTTTCCCTCCTCGTTTCTTTGATTCTTCAAATTCAATCTGGAATCGCAGATCTGAGATAATCATATTTTTGCACTCTTGCTCATATGTAGTTAAAATCCATAATTTATCCCCAAAATAATATCTCATTATTTCAGTTCCAAAGTATTGCAAAACCTGCCTAATAGAAAGTCAGTAATCTTCAGTTAAAGAAGGATTAAGATCCTTGGCTAACTTTGAAAACTTATTATCTACTAGAATTTTTTCTCTTTCTACAAAATTCTTATGATGAATTGTTAAAGTACTGAAATCTACGTAATAGTCCTCTTTAAATTGTCTATCTTCAAATCTTTCAACACTAACATTAAGGAGTATTGAAAGAAGACATTTTAAAGTATCAGCAAATCTACAAATCTTAAACTTTCCCTCTGTAAAGATATTACAATGTTTATACATTCAATATGTTTGCATTCATCTTGGAGAATTCAAACAAAATTGAAGCATTTTAGCACTCTCATCCTTACCACTCCCCTTTAAACCAGCTATACATAAAATATTTCTAGTCGACATATGTTTTGATTTTAAATGGGAGGTTATGAAGAGTATCCATAACTTGTCTATCTTTTTCTCTATAAAAATTAGAAAGGATACCCCTACATAAAGTATATGTTAAAGATTTATCCTCAGATGTTGCATTTTTCCAAGTGTTTGACTCTAACGCTTTAGCTATTCCAGTAATGGGATCATAAGGAGCATATCTTGTATTTACATTTAAGGACTTAAAAACTTGAGATACTCCTGTTGTTCCCATGGCTTTATTCTTAGATATATTATCGAAATTCCCATATAATAAACATGTTACTGCAGCAGGGCTTTCTGTAACATTCATTCCTTGTAAAATTTTTAATCCCAGTTCCACAGTAGTATTATCGGTTGATGCTAGCATATCATTTAATGACAAGATACTTTCTTCGGTAATCTTTTCCAATGTGCCATTAACTAGTTTATCTAGAGTACTTTCTTTTGCATATTTTGGATATACAGAAACTATGTTATTAATTATTTCTACATAGGTTTCATCACAAAATACTAACTTTCCACTGTAAATCAAAGTGGAACCTTTAGGTAAGGTATTTATAGTTTTGACGCCATCTATAAAGTCTGTTCCCTGAGAGCAAACATCATTATAAATAAATGAATCACTATCTTTAAACAATTTTGGACAAATACTATAAATTATTTTAGTTTGATCCTCTTTAACATATTCAAATAAATAATACTCTCCACTACTAGGATAATAGTTAAGAGAATCTGGAATTATAGCAGCATCACATCTTGCTACCTTAATAACTCTTTGAAATTTTGTATCCCTAATTTTGAACCGTGGATAGGTTGAACTAGAGTCAAAATATAGCTTAGTTACATCCGATAGATCTGTAAGTTTATTAGTTAGCGCAGTATTTACTTCTTCAGGGGTATGTAGCACCATTGAAGTTCTAACTGGAAAATGTATATTTTCTGAATGATATGAAGACCATTTACATAAATTTGCTGACCCACTATTTCTCCTATAAGGAACGAGAAATGCAATATTAATTCCGTTTAATTTCATATTATAAAATTTTAGCTCTGATTTTAGGATTCATAATTAACTTATTTGCCCTTCCTGAAAACTTTGTAGTAATCGTTTTAATTAAATGAAACAATAAGTCTTCAGTTAGTAAAGGTTCAGGAGAATTGATAAATTCAAGTAATCGATCTTGAACTACTTCCGTTTTAGCTCCCTTTTCTCCGAAATATAAAAGACTATAATTAAGTAATCGTGTAGATAATACAGAAGCTATATCTGGACGATATCCATTACTATCATATACACAACTTTTAATTTTAGTTTTTACAGTATCCCAAGGTTCAAACAGCATATCTTTAGGAGCAATTAGCTTATCCAGTTTATTAGCAATAAACGTAGTAAATAAGTTTCCAACAATATTTTCTTTAGATGTAAAACATCCTTTAGCAATATTAAGAATCATTGCTAGATTTGCTGAGGTGCTCCAATCCTTTAAACCAGAAATAGCATTACAGAAGGTAACATAACTTCTTGGATTAATCTTCTGCACATTTCCCTCTTTTTCAAATATTTCAGGATATAATAATGCAAAGTTAATAGCTCTGGAATCTAATTTGTCAGTTTCAGCCCAACGTGCCCATACATTAACATCAAAATCAATTTCAAAGTTAATATATCGAGTTTTCTGAGCATTATCCATAGTACTAACATTATAGTCTCCATTATCAGGATTAGAAGTTAATACTATAGTACAGTTCTTTGGAAGTTTCCAAGAAATATATTCACCTCTATCAATAAGCTCCATAGTTGCCTGCAAGAACATAGGAAGTGCTCTTGAATAGTCATCAAGAAGAAGTATACATCCATTTTCATTATCCTCTTTCGGCATCCACGTAGGGGGCGCATAAGACATTCGAGTTAAGTTCTGAACCTTGTATCCATTTTGAAGATAGTATGCCAGCAAATCACTTGAAACTCATTGACATTCACCTTCATCAGAACATACATAATACTCTTTTATGGGGAATCCAATTAGGTCACCCAATTCTTCACACTGAGAAAGATTCAATTTGATGAATCCCATATTCAGTTCTTCAGCTATTTGTAAAATTGTAGAAGTCTTTCCAATTCCTGAATCGGCTTCCAATGAGATTGCAGTGGGAATTTTTCCAACTTCCACTAAACGTTTGTTATTCTCAATAATATATTGAAATATAGTTTTAAATTCTTCTAAATTAACTTTATTCAGCTCCATTATCAGATGGGATAAACATACTGTAACCTGGATAATGATTATTTCTATTACCATTAGAGGTAATTACCCAGATCATCTGCTTCATTACTTTAAAAGTATCTGTAGGTGCATAGCCATCTGTAAAGAATACTAAAGTAGAGTATTGTTTTCTACATTGATTGTAGTAGTCAATAACAGGTTTGAAGTCTGTACCTCCTCTACCAGTGAATGTACCATCAAAAGTCCCTTTGAATGGATATATCCTATGTATTCTAGCGTCGCACTCAATTACATCAACACCTGCCCCAGCTTTCCAGATGTGATAAATCTCACTAATAAAATCTTTTAACTCCTTAGTACTAACAGAACCAGAGGTATCAATAGCAACTAAAATATCATGTTTATGTTTTAGTTTAATACCCGCAGCTCCCTCAAACCGTTTAGATACTTTGCGATGTGTCTTTTTTACAAAGACATCAATAGCAAATCCTAAAAGTCGTCTAAAATAGGCCTTCCAGTTAAATATAGAAGGTTTTATTTTAAACAATTTATCCACATATGCTTTTAGCTCGGAAGGAATAGTTCCTCTAGATTTAATTACTTGAGTTGCAACCTGTTTTACAATGTGGTCAGTTTGATTGTTAATTAAAGTTTTTTCTGCATCTGATAAATCAGAAAAATCCTTTCAGTGATTATGGTTTTTCGGCCCCCCAGAAGAGTCTTTCTTATCTTTATAAAGGTATTCATAATAGTATTTGGTTCCTGCTTTCGGGGGAAGCATGGGATCAATATCTTTGATATCAATAGCATCTTTTGGAAGAACATCAATATATTGATTTACTTCTGCGTCAGCGGCAATATTAAATACTTTTTTATCATTAAAAGATTCTTGCATTAACAAATGTTTAAATGCAATATGCAACAGCTCATGTTTTAATATTCCTAACTGTTCGTCATCAGTTAAAGTATTTCAAAAATCGGGATTAACACATAATTCATAGTTAATCCCGTTTCTTGTAACTCATGCTGTTGCATCATCTTTAGAATAATATTTATTTAAAGATAATAGAAATAAACCATAAAAAGGATCTTTAACTACAAGTTGTTTACAAGCTTTAATCAGATCCATATTTATTTATCTCCATATTAATCGTATCTTCCTCCTGATAAAATCCAAGCACTATTACCTTGTCTATCTGTATATAGAGTGTAATAATGGCAATCTCTCCATCCAGCTATACTATCAATATCATCAACTGTTACTTCCTTAAAATGGTCTGATTTTTCTGCATGACCATAATAAAAAGTATCTTGATATATTGGGGATCCTTGCTGTAAAATTTTAACAAGAAGTGCTCTCTTTTCTCCAAAAATTGCACTTCTTCTGGAACCATCTACAGCGTAGGGATACATTTCTGAAAATTCTAATCTAGTCATTATTCATATTTATTTAACCATCCCATTTGCCAACATCTAAATAGAAAATTATCAAGTACTTTCATCTCATCTGAAGATGATTTAATATTAGTACTTGACATTATATCTTCTTTAGCTTTAGCAATTATTTCGAACCTATTATCTCCACAAATTTCTTCCATATATTAACTATTTATTAAGTTTCTTTTTATGAATTCCTCTTTTAAAGGAACAGCTAGTTCGCGAGCTTGGGGATGTGCAGCTTTATCACATCGTAGTTTGAAAAACCCTTTCCATTGTTCAACAGTTCCAGTCATAATTAGTTCTGTTTTTGTGCATAGAGGAAGAACTTCTCTAGCTTCTTGTGCTTTCATTCCTTTATTAGTCAAAAATCTGTAAGTTAATTCAGATTGTTCACATACAGATAAAAACATATCATCTTCATCACCAACAACATGTTTTAAAATCTTATGTGGTAAAGATTCTGGAGTAGTATTTTCTACATAATCTCCATCCCAATAAACATATCTAGCTTCCTTTAAAGAGGACCAATAGGGGATAATAAAAGTAAGTTCATTATTAAATTTATCAGCGTTATAATTACAGTACCTAGTGCTCATTTCCGCAAATGAGAACACGCGATGACGACAAAATTCACGACTTATAGAAATTGGAAGAAGGAACTTTACTGTAATTCGTTTTTCATGATGCTCAGTAGGTTCACAGAGATATTTTAGATCATCAAGCCAGTTATTTTCATATAAAACTCGGTAATTAGTGGTAACATGTCCTCTTTCATATAAAGGATTTTGTGGAGTAATTATATCAGAACCAGTTTTAGTGTATTTAATAATATTAACTTTACTGTACTGCTTATTAACATACTTATAATACACTCTGGGGTTTTCTGTTTCTAAATATACAGTACCATGTTCTAGCATAGCTGTGTGCTGTCTATCCTTAATCATATTAACAAACTTCTCTGCAGAATCCTCTGTAATACGATCCTCTGATTTGTAGCACGTTCTCCCTGCTCGTTCAATTTGTTTATATATTCCTTGAATACCTGGTTCCTGTTCAAGTATTTCAAAAGATGATTTAATTAGCCTCATATTCTTTAATTTTATCTTCTAATTCTACTTTAGAAATACTTCCTACATGCCTCCAAACTTCCTTATTATCCTGTAGTAAAATAAGTACAGGAATATTTCTAATTTTATAGTTAGTTAACACAATAGGATCCACTTCATCCACATCAATATCTTCTATTTCTATTTTATTTTTGAGTTCTTCAAGAATAGGCATCATGGCACGGCAAGGACCGCACCATGATGCTCCAAATTTAATTAATTTTATCATATTTATAATTATTCATGTATCCAATAATCTCCAATAGTCAAATCAGCACTAAGCTTAGCTCTTTTACAAAATACTGCACCAGCCTTCTCCATACATTGTACAAGAACTTTTCCTATCTCTTCTGCAATCTCCGCAGGAGCCTCAAGATTAATTTCATCGTGCACAGGTATACAATACTTTACTTTAAACAATAAATTATGTTCCTGTAAATATTTAAATAGAAAAATAGACGCATACTTGAATGTAAGGGCGCCAGCGGCCTGAATAGGGTAGTTGATTGACTGTTTCTCGGACTCTGCACGTCTTTTTGCTAATTTTCTAACATTTTGTACAGTTTCACAATCTGGGGCATCTCGTTTCATTTCTCTATAATACTCCCAGAATCCTTTCTCACATTGTTTTTTCCAGAGGCGTTTAAGTTCAGCAAAGTCATAGATATATGCTTTATGCCCAGTAATTGGACTTAAAAGTATATATCCTTTTTCCATTACATCCTTTCTTCTAAACTTTTGATAGTCTCTCAGTCCTGAGAAACCCTCCATGTAGTTAGTATAGATTTCTTTGGCCCGCTCTTCAGAAATTCCATAATTTCTAACAAGAGTATTATCCATTCCTCCATAATTAAAACAGAATTCATAGCCCTTTGCTTCTTTTCTTAGATGATGATACTCTGTTTTAATTGCTTTAAGTGGAGTGTCTCTTGGAATTTCAAGGAATACCATTTTAGCAGTTAGGCTATGTAAGTCTCCTGAACCATTCACTAATTCGTCAAGCATAGCTTTATCATTGGCAATGGATGCCATTAAAAAACTTTCTTGGCCAGAATAGTCAGCTGAAATCCATTTATTGCCTGGCTCTGCAATGAAACAAGAACGTGTTAAAGCATCACTTGGGAGATTTTGAAGATTCGGATTAGTTGAACTCAATCGGCCTGTATCAGTGCCTAACTGGTTAAAATTAGCATGAATGCGTTTAGTCTTTGGATTTATAAGATCTAAAAACTTTTCTCCGAAGGTATCTACTAAAATCGCAGCTTTCTTATACTCCATAAATATAGAAATTAATGGACTTTTAGAAGCTTGCGGTCCTATAACTTTAATATCAGTAGACTTTTTTGGACGTTTGGTCTTAGGATCAATTACTGAAAGATTTAAACCAAGATCTTCAAAAAGAGGAATCACTTGTTGTGCACTCTTTCAATTAATATGACATCTGGGACGAGTATCAAATCCATCAAACAGATCACCTTGTCTATTTACAGTTGTATACTTACCTCCCATATTATCTTCAACTCATTTATTGAGTTGACAGATTAAATCTTCACATAAGTTAGAATCATTCTCCAGTTTCTTTTTCCATTTCTCTGGATCAATTTTAGCTCCACAGAATTCAATATAAGCTAAACATCTAACAAATGTGTTTTCAACACGGATAGCATCAAGAAGTCCTTGTTCTTTAAGTTTTTCTTTTTGCTTCTCCATTATAGGTTCTAGGTATTTAACATCTGTTCCAGCATAAACTATAACATCTTCTGTTAAACCCTTATTTATAATTTGACCTCGAACAGTCTTATCCAGTTCTACTCCAAGATAATTTATTCCTGCATCTTTAAGACCCATTCCATGCATACCAGAAGGATATCCGAGCCACATAAGCTTCTCTGCAAGATACCCATCCCATACATATCTTGGAATAATTCCATAGTAGTATAAAAATTTTAAGTCAAATTTTGCATTTCAAAAAAGAAATAATCGCTCAGATTCAAGATAATCTTTAAATAACAAAACATTAACTGTTGTACAATCAATAACTACCTGAAAATCAAAGCATCCTAGCTGAAGAGATAACAGTTTTTTAGTATAGACATCGAAACCCTCAGTTTCAGTATCCACACCAACAATCTTTAACCTTTCCAACATACTTAAAGCTTCTTTAACAGAAATACAAGTATATTTAGTGGGTTTTATTAAGGCTGGAGCGTTAGTGACTAAGTATATCATTATTCTTCAATAGTATATATCTTGTTAAAATCAATTTCATCTATTCAGAACTTATAACCATTCCAGTTGCAATAGAATCCATTGATTCTCTTATTTTCTCTATGTTGTACTTGAAGTTTCAAAATACGATCATTATAATCATATTTTGTCATTGGTTCAACTTCAAGATCAAATCCTTTAACTTTAGCTTTCATATGATATTCTATTTAATCATTCTTCTTCAACAAAGTATGCAGAAGAACCATATTTAGACACTCATTCATCATCATTAATGAGACAGGCATGTTCGTTAAAACCAGATTCAGTCATTAAAAATTGAATATCTGGTCATTCTACAATTACATATTTATTCATTATAGCTTCAGTTTAGTAAGTCAATCTTGTAGTTACATTCCTTAATTTCATCCCCAAGATTATCTTCTATAACTTGATAGATATCATTTTCAAGAAAAGACCAATCATCTGGAGATTTGATTTCAAAGTGGCCAAATGTAGTTACTTCTCTTATAATTTCGGAAGCAAATAGAATACCATCGAGATTTACATATAACCTATAATTATAAGTTACTTGTATATCATTCCAAGGTGCTGAAGGATCATTATCTCAACAGCTATCAGGAATATTCTTAGACATAAGAACTAATAAATAATAGAATAGGCTCATATATAGGAGTAATGCAGTAATTCATCCTACATACTCCTATATAAAGCATCTGATATAATTTAATTAAAGTTCGCATTTCATAATTTTATTTATTGCATCTTCTGCTATTTGTGCACATGTACTAGGAAGCCCTTGAAGATATACTCTAGCCATTCCAAATTTGAGTTTAATTTGCACATAAGTAAACTCTGGATTTATTAATTCAAATAAAACAAAATGTTTATCTAACCAATCCACAACCTTCCCTTCAGCATCACTAAACTCCAATCCTTCAAATCCTTCTTCTAAATGGTTCTTCCATTTATCATTAAATTCATCAACAGTCATATTAAAAATCTCCTTTCCAAACCTGATTGCATAGTAATCCTAGCTTTCTCCAACAATCGTTCACAACCTGGTCTCGATCGTCGAATACCGCAGCTACACAATATTTATCTTTAATGTGTTCATTATAAATTTCAGTCTTAACAATAGCATCCTTTCTATAATCTTTTTCTTTTCTCATATAGAATAAAAAATCGCTACATGTTAAATATCTATTCAGCCATTTAAGAGTTTCTTTCCTACATACTTCGGTATCTTCACGACCTGTAACAATAATAATTTGATACATCTTTGATAAAGAGTTAACTAAATCAATGACAGGATTATTTGGAAGATCCTCATTTACTCGATGATACTCAAACGGACCTCTTCCATTCATTAATGATAAAGTTCCATCAATATCACAAATAATAGCATGAGGAAGAGTTTCATCTTGTTTAAGAATAAATCTTTCTTTAGCTGAAGATTCCTTTTCTTGGTTTACAATTTCCTGAGACATATCAGGAAAATATGTATTAAAGAACCTACGTAATACTGCCAGTCCTACTTTACGAGTTCTTTTCGTATCACGCCAGTACGCTTCATTAAATGAAATAACAAACTTTTTAAACTCTATGTCTACCTTTAGTTCAGTAGCGAGTTTAGTTAACTTATCAATAGTTTTCTGATTAAGATTAGTGGCATCTACAATAACGTTTAAGTTATGATTAATAGCTGCTCTAATAGAAAATTCTTCAATATCAGAAATATAATTTTCACGAGATGGAACTCAATATTTACCAGTTCCCTCTCTAATTTCATCTCTGGATACAATTACCCAGTTAGGCTTATCCTTTATAAACTCTTTAGCCCAGGTACTTTTACCTGAAGCAGGACAGCCTTGAAGTACGATCATCTTACTCATTATTCTCCCTCCACATTTGATACATTGGTGCAGATACTTCTAAAAATTCACTAAAAGCTTCAGTCACCTTATAAATTGATTTAAATACATCAATTCTATTCACTCTTCCCTCTTTAATTACTTGGATTCCCCATAAAGATTCTTGTATAATTTCATCATCAGATAAACTTCAAGGATATTTACAAGCTCCTAATAAACTGTTTTCCAGTAATTTTCTAAGCTTTATAATATCTGGCTTTACATAGACAGATACATATTCTTTTATCTTATAGGATTTTCCAAGTGATGTGCAAACTATTGGGAGTAAACTCCCATTTTGCATTCTTTGAAACCAACACTGAGAAGAAAGATATTTTACATTATCATATTTTTCAGGAGGTTCTAGAGCATCAGTAACAATAATATATTGAAATCCAGAATCAAATAAAGAACAAGGAAGCTTATAAAAATATAAAACTTCCTTGTTTTCTTTGAGTGCCTGAATTTCTTCTTTAGAAAACGACCTCATTATTCTTGTCCTGATTCAATGTCAGCTTCCCCCTTATCGAGCATCTTAGTTTCTCTCTCAAGGAATGCTACTGACTTAAGTTTATAAACATCAATTTCACTTACTTCTCTACGAAGTACAATTCCCTCTTCGGGAACTTTGTTGTTACAAAGAACAGACTCTCTCTCTAAATATTTATCTCTCAATGCTTGCAAGAAATTTTCATGCCAATGCTCATTGGGATTCAACTCAGGGAATAGTTGTTGTGCTGTTCCATAGTAGAGCTCTTTAATACAATGAATTCCATACTTTTCACAGAAGGTCTTCATTTGTTGAGTAGAGAATTCAAAAACTCTTCCCTCTACATTAGTGTATGTAATTCTGTAAACAATAATGTCAAACAGTTTTGCATCATACATTTGTTTAGGAGTCATTTTTGAATACTCATAAGTTTTAGGATCATAGATACATTGATAATCATATCCAGATTGAATCATAGATCCTGTAGGCATATATCCCACAATTTCTGCGTAGATAGAAAGCCCCTTAGATAAGTAATCCTTTAATACTTCGAAGGCAAGATTCCAAATATCACAATCGTAATATCCTTTGGTCATACCAGGATTTAGTTCAGGGTTTTTGATAACCTTTCTAGATGAACAGAATTTCTTATATTCACTTTCAGATACAGGAACTCCAAAGAATTTAGCAATTTTTTCCTTCAGAGAAAGATTTTTCTTAGTAAGTAGGTTACATAGGATCAAACTTGTTCCATGCTCTTTCCAAGAGATATTAATGATGTCAGTTGGCTGAACCTTATGAATATTTTTCTGTAGCTGTTCTGTATCAATGTGAAAATGGAATTGATCGTCAACTATATTAAGAACTTTCTTCTTTTCTTTAGCTGAGCCATTAATTCCTCCACCAGAAGTTTTAGTAGGAATTACATACTTCCAGACAAACAATTTATCATTTACAGTATCAAATTCTGTTCCTACTAATTTTGACATTTCAACAGAATCTATAGGTTCTGCAATTCCTTCTCCAGCAAATTTACACAACTCATAGATAGGCATGATAAGCCCTTCTGATGCAAGTCCTCTTAGTTTAATACATTTTACTCGACCAGACTCTTCAAAAAATCCTTGTTTAGTAGGATCAAGATTAAGGTCTGCTTTTCTGTAAAGATTATTAACCTTCAAAAAGTCGGAATTGATAACACATTCAACAGGAAAATATACATAGATTCCCTCTGCAGAATCAATTGATGTGGAAATTATATATCCATCAACAGTTGCTAACTTTAGACGCTCAGCATTAGGGTGAGGTCTAAATGAATCAATTTGTACAATCTTAGCAAGGTAGTTAGGATTGCAATCTTTGCTTCTCGTTAATTTCATAAACGAACTTTTTATATTTGTATAATGCTAATTTTAATGTAATTAAAGCTTGTTCTAATCCAGCTTTATCATCAAGTAGTATATTACCATAGGCTTTCATAGAATACCCTGGTAAGAAAGGTTCTACAGGATTGATATCAGTAAATTCTAATCCTACAGATTTACAATAATTTACAGCTTCCTTTAAACGGGTCCCAGATCTACAGGTCCATAGAACTACCGTAGCTCCTAGTTCTTGGGCTTCAATTAAAGTATTAATTATGTCTTTACAAAGAGCTTCAGAAGCTGTATTATACGGTTTAATTGTATCATCATAGTCTACAAGAATTCTAACTCCTTTATATTTAATTCAAGCCTGATACAATTTCTCTACATAAATATTTAAATCCATATTAGAGATTCGGTTTCCCAAATTTTAGATGCTAATGAATCATATAAATTAATATATTTTTCATCCACATATTCGTACCCTTCTTCATCAACTCTGAACACTCCCTGTTCAAAATTTCTATAAAGAAAGTTAATCACTCTTTCGTGAACCCTTAATTGATTTATTTCCATAAAGCATTCGTTTTGTAAAGATAGTTTTCAAATCTTCATAGCTAACTGGAGTAAAATTATTTCTGTCTACTCCTACATCGTACTGATTCCATGGTGCATTTTTAGCAATTACAATGTCAAATCCTGTTCCTTTTAAATCAGGAGTGCTATGAATATGCCCATGCAAGTTACAAATACTTCTGTTGATTCCTGCCCATGTAGCTAAAGGATAATGAGTCATGATAAAAGTTGAGTAGTCTTCTAATTCTGTATCATAAATAGATACTTGCATCATGTCTCCTACAGCTTCAAAACACTCAGTAGGAATATCATCACTTCTATCATGATTGCCTTGAATAAGATATTTTCTACCTTTAAGAGCATTAGCTATTTGGCGCCATTTACTTTTATCTGCAAAAGCAAAATCGCCCAAATGAAAAACTATATCATCCTCACTAACCACTTTATTCCAGTTTTGAATCAATGCATGATCCATTTCTTGAATACTATTAAATGGACGATCACAATACTTAATTATGTTACCATGACGAAAGTAACTAATGAGTGTCGCTGGTGAAAAACACCTTGCGACACCCTAAATCCTCCTTATTAAATATTATTTTTAACATAATTTACTTACAATATATACTTAGATTCTTAAATAGCTTTGAGATCTGTTTATCGAGCCCTTTAGCTTTAGAACTTTTAAATTTGTTTACACAATCATAAATATAATAGATAATTGATTCCTTACTTTTTGCCAAAATTAAAGAGGAAAGTTCTTCATCAGCAGTAGTCTCTTTAATTGGGTATACAATCGTTTTCATTAGATTAGAATCTAATAGCATCTTATCTATTAAACCCTGATTACATTTAGGAGCAATAGAGGGATTTACGCTCCAATCTAGATCTTCTTCTAGATAGTCAAACAATACTGAATTATTAATTATAATAAATTCATTTAAATCAGCAATAATTGTAACCAAAGGTGGTTCCTTAAAAGATTTTAAGTAAAATAAAACTTGAATAAAAACCTTAACTAAGCTAACTCTATTATTAAAGTTTTCATTATATTTGAATTCCACTAAAACAGGGATCCCCCCCCCAAATAGAAGTATGAATCACAGTTATTTTTCTGTTCAGGAGTAATTCCAAACTGTGACTTGAATAAATTATTGTAAACGATAGCTACATCTGATTCTACCTTACAACTTTGTAAATCTGTATATAGTGACATAATATTAAAAATAAGCCTCAAATTTCGATTATAATTTTAATTGGAACTACCTCTTCAAAATAATAATTTAATCAAAATTTGAGGCATGAAAATTACGAATTTATGTGTTCTAAGATAATCGAAGACTCAACTTTTTCTCCAAATTCTTCCATACAAGCATCTTGAAAAGCTTTAAAGTTTTTCTTGTCTTTTGTAATAGAAAGCCTATTAAGGTATTGTAGAACGACATTCTTAGGAACACTTACAGGAAGGAAGGGATGAAGAATAACCATCTCTCGATTTTCAGCTTCAAAGAGTTCCAGGTTCTTATCCTTGTAAATCTCACAAGTTTCCTTTCGTTTATTAAACATCTTTTTAATAATCTCAGTATCAGTTTCTCCAGATTTCTCCTTCATATAAACATACTCAGATTTGATGTTTCTAGATGCAATAAGCATTTTGTGATTTTGTTCTTTCATATACTTTTCAATATTTGAATTTACAAAATCAATAAAAGAAATGTTATTCATCGATTATTTTAAATAATTTTTCAATAATTTTATCTACTTTAAGCATAGCTTCATCATATGCTTCTTTAGCTACTTTCTTCCCATTTATATAATATTCAGGAAGTTTTTGACATACATCTTTAACAACTTTCTCATCCTTTGTTGCTTCAGATAGTTTCTCCAGTATATCAGACTCCATGATATTTCCTGTAACGGAATTAACAACCTGTCCCGAGCCTGATTCACGTATATAATCTCCAGATTCAATTCGTTCTCTGACAAACTTTTCTTTAGCATCCTCTTCAAACTCTTTTACATCAGGACGATCTACTATTTTCCTTTCTGGATATTGATCATCAAGATAAATATTAAAGTCTTCTATAGAACATGTAGGATATTCTGCATATCTTTGAATTGCTAAAGCTCTACTTAATCCAACAGAATCAATTAGCATTTGAGTATATAAATTATATAATACTTTGTGAGCAGCTAATTTAGATATATCTATTCCTGATTCTTTTAGATCATTTACTTCCTTGTAATAATCAATTAGTTGATTAATAATGTTTTCTAAATTTTTATTCATAATTTCGAACTGCTTTAAATACAGGGAGATTAGGTACTGGAGTATTTGTTTTAGTCATTCCAAAATGTTTTACAGTACCCATTTGACCTTTTAATTCTTCAATGTGATCACGATATCATTGTTTTAAAGCTCTATCTCCCATAGGCTTAGCCTTGAATTGATATCCTTCTTTAGTTTCCATTAAGAAACATAAATCCTCATCTCTGAGGCCATCTACTAAATCTAGAATTTTATATTCGTGATCTTCAAACATTTTAAGTTTAATCATACGATTATCTCGTGTGCCAAACTTGTATTCTTTATCTGGATTTCTGATCACTAAACCTTCCCAACCATCATTAACATATTGATCGTGAAGAGCTTTCATATTTAGCCAACCTGATATTTTTACATGTTTAACCATTACAATTTTGTCAGAATCAGAAACAGCTTTCTCAAAATCCTCTAAAATCTTTAATCTATCCTTAAATTTTACATCAGGGATAGCTAAATCGTAAACATAATACTTTAATTGCTTGTGCTTATCATCTAAGGTTTGAAGTCTAACAATACCAGAAATATATGATAAGGGCAGTCCATGCACATATAATTCTCCATCTAATCATATATTTGGATTCTCTTTAAGTCACTTCATCACTTTTGGATCCTTCCTAATATAGTTAGCTGCGACATCATAGTTATTTCCTCCCCTTGAAGAAGTCACAACTTCAGAACCATTCCAATGCATAAGGCATCGTGTTCCGTCTATTTTTGTTGAGCCATAAAATTCATGCTCAAATGTTGAGGTGGCCACACCATCAAAGCTTTTAGCCAACATTGGTTTGGGAGCACCAGATTGGTCTGTGGTTATATCTCCAAGTAGTTTTCCTGGATCATCTATATCATCCAGTGATTCGATTTTAAAATCTCGAATATTTTTATATCCTTTATCAAGATATTTTTTAACATTACTGTTATATTCCAACTTAACTTGTTCTGCAGCTGTACGCTGTGCCTTTCCTCTTTTAACTTCAATAATAGGCTGATTAGTTACTTTGCCTCCTCATTGAGATGTTTTCCTAATAATTAGAAAGCTATGAGTTGTATCATTTCATTCGTAAGAAATATCAACAACTCTAACCTTTCCTCTAGAATCTCTAGAAATTAATATATCATGCATTTAAATAAGCATACTAATATTATTACGAGTTCTGGATAAAGCTACATATTGTAGCTGCCTTAACTCTTCTTTATTTTTACAGGTAAATAAATTACCCATATCTATTAATATGTTATCATAATTTGAACCCTGAGATTTATGGACAGATAAACAGTAACCATAGTCAAGAGTTTTCTTTCTTACGGTTCTATTTCCATAGACTAAATCAACAGGGGTAGTAAAAGATTCCATAACTCGAAAATACTCTTTCCATAATTTTGATGCTGCTATTTTTGAACGCGCTTGAATTGCATCTAAACGCATTAGTTCTATATATGCAGCTAAAGCAGTTAAGTCTTTCTCATTAGTATCTCTTGAAATAATAAATATTTCATCCTCTGAATATTCTGTGTTAATTGGACGAAGGGTTAAATAATATCCTTTATATGTAATGTATCCTAATTGACAATGTCCAGGAACTATATTCGTCACAATGTATTCTGCAGAGTTTATAATTTCAAATTCCATAGATTTGAATACTCGTTTGTCTTTGTAACTACAAGTATCATAACCCATTAAAATTTCTCCAACATTATATTCAGATTCATTCTGAAATATAGAATCTCGAAGAATATGATTAAAAGCTTCTACTCGCTTATTTGTATAGGCAAGTAATTTCACAATCCCTGGATTACCTAAATCTACTGATTTTTTAAATAAATGTGAGGCAGAAGACACAAACTTTCTCCAATGATGGAATATTACAAGATTACCTTCAGGAGAACGAATTTCATAAAATTGTTTAATTGAATGATCTCTAAGTGTGTTTAAAATATCCAATAGAGGATTATTTTCCTGCTGTCTATAAACTTTACTTAAATAATATTGATGATTGCATTGAAAAGGTTTAGATAGTTCCTTTTCTTTAACTGGATATAGTTGTTTATCATCTCCAGTATAAATTACTTTACATTGCTTAATCTTAGCTCTCTCTTTGATAAACTCATATAAATCGGAGTTAATCATAGAACACTCATCAATAATTAAAACCCCATTCAATGGAATGCCTGAAGAGATTGAATCAGCATTCCATTGAAGGTCTTTAAAGTCAAGATTAATTATATCAATAGTAGGTTTTAAAGTTAGAAGTTTATGAAGTGTTACAACGTCACGTTCTGTATAATTATGAAGTACTCCGCAAGCTTTATTTGTTGGAGTTGCTAAAATGTAAGGAATACATTGCTTCTCAAGGTATAGAACGATTAATTTGGTTATAGCAGATTTTCCACTTCCTCCAGGGCCAGAAAGAACTAACTCATCAAACCCTTTCTTATGTAAGAAGGCGAAGATTGAGACTAGTACATCTACTTGTTCATCTCCAAGTTCAAAATTAAGAAATTTATCTTGTAAATTATAGATAGTTTGCACTAAATCGTCTCGTAGAGTTTGTGTTATTTCTTCTGAGGTCATTATTTTCCTGTTGAACCAAACCCACCATCACCTCTAACAGTCTCGGATAATTCCTGAACTTCTATAAAGGTAATAAATGGAATTGGCATAATTATAATTTGTCCTACCTTATCTCCGATGCCATAACAAGAGAAATCCGCTTTTATACGTTGTATAGGCGTATTACTATCTAGTTCTTCTTGTCATTGTACGTCAGTTACTACAAAATTTCTTTTAGGAGTAGGGTTAATAATTCTCCGATAACGTAATTTGATTTCTCCTCTATAACCAGAGTCTATTACACCCACTGAATTACAAAGCTGTAAATCTTTTTTACTATTAGAACTTCTAGGAAAGATCAAACCAACATAGCCTTCAGGGATTTCAACAGCTAACCCAGTTCCATATTCGATATAGTACTCATTACTATAATCAACTGAAGTAGCAACTAAATCCATTCCAGCATCCCCCACTTTAGCATATAGTGGAAGTACAGCCTCAGGAACTAATTTCTTTATATTTACTAGCATAAAAGAACTGCAATAAAGAATAATATCCATACTGCAAGGCTCATTTTGGTTTTAGAACCATTCAGTCTGAAATCTTTTGCAGAATCTTCCAGCATCGTTGCCATTTTATTTCTGAGGTCATCATTCCCTAACGCCATTGCACGTGAAAGAATTTCCAACCCTAAAAAGATAAGGATAATAATTTTTAACATTGTGTCTTATCATTAATTTGAACTACATATGATATATCTAAATCATCTTGCAGTTTTCCATCATTAAACTTTAATAAGTTATCTCTTTCTTCTAAGTACCTCTCTAGTACTTCTTGTTCGTTCTCTGCTGTAATTACAAGATCTAATGATCCATAAACAGGAACGTGTAATGTATATTTAGGCATTCTTGTATAATGTACAATGACAATGTCCTGTATCACGATATTCTTTACAAGGGCAGAGATTTTCGTCTTCTTTCCCAATTTTACATGGGCAATAGCCGCCTTTCTTTTTAAGCCCAGTGAGAATATTACCTATAACAGTTTTATCATCAGTTAGTTTATCTAATAGAATAGTCATAGTATTTAATTCTCTATAGATAGATGAACATTCTGCTAAACCAAGTCCAGTTTCACTACGTAGTAATTTAATAATTTGTACTCTAGTTAGCCCTTCAAACTTGCCATCATCTTTTAATTCTTTATACTTGGCAATACCTTGTTGTCTAAAGTACGGATCTATCCACATTTACTAAACCCACAATTTTTACATATAGTACATCCCCCTTCGTATATCAAATGCTCACCACAATCTGGGCAAACTTCATGTGAAGCAACTCCATCAACTATAAAAGTTTTAATAGCACGCTTTACACCATTCTTCCAAGTATTTAGAGTATCTGACTCAAAATGCATTCCATCAATAATCTTAACTACCTTATCTAATTCAATACCACCTCTTAATAAAGCAGATATTAATTTAGCGTAATTCCAGTATTCTTGATTAAAGATGCGAGACAATCCTCCTAAACGGTTAGTATACCCGTATTTATCAGTATATTGAAAATCATATCGTTTGCCTAAAGAGTCTTTTACTTTAATAATTTCTCCCTCAGTGATTGAGGTGGGAATTGGAAAATCTTCTATATTGTTAATACCAGTAAAAATTTCATAAGGCCTTCCATCAATGAGACCTACAAATGCAATCCAATTCTCAAAACCATTCTTAAATCTAATTAGTTTAGCTTCAACAGATTCAGGACGTTTTAGGCATTCTTTAATTACGGGATTCTTTGATAAGACTGCACCCCTTTTGCATCCAGAACGATAAACTGTAACACCCTTTAAACCTTCCTCCCAAGCTAATCTATAAATAGTTTCTACATCATCAACAGTAGCTGACTCTGGAAGATTTATAGTAGAAGAAATAGAAGCATCAATAAACTCCTGTAAAGTTGCTTGAACCTTAATTCTTTCTCTATATGGAATCTGTTCTGATGTAACCACATACTCGGGTAAAGCTTCTTCAGAAAATCCTTCATCAATAAGCTTCTTTATAATTGGGGTATATACTTTATAATACTTTTCCTCATTTACTAAAGATTCAGTCTTACGTGTATAAGAGGTTGCAAAAATTGGTTCACAACCTGTAGACACTCCTAGCATGGTTGCAATACTGCCAGTTGGAGCACAAGTAAGTAATTGAGAATTGCGTAAACCATACTTACATATAACATCGTGCAAACTTTGGAAACGCAAATCATTCATATCCCCAGAATCTAAATTCTTAAAGAAAGGAGTTTGTATAACACAATCGCGATTAAATTTAGGATATGGTCCATAGTTAGCAGCTAACATAGAAGAAGTTTCCAGAGCAGTCATGATTAATTCATGTCCAATTGACTCTAAAACGGATCTAGAAGTAGCACTACCGTATTTGACTCTTAATTTGATAAGCATATCAGCCAAACCCATAACACCAAGACCAATTTGTCTCCACTCTGCTACGGAATCCCTTTGTTCTTGTAAAGGATGTAAAGGAAGACCCTCATCAAGAACTTCATTCAAAGCAATAACTGCAACTCGAATAGTTTCTCTTAAGGAGATAAGATCAAGTTTTCTTTCTTTTGTAACAAATTCTGCAAGGTTTATGCTTCCAAGAAGACAGCTCCCTCCAGCTGGCAGAGGTTCTTCAGCACAGGGATTTACTCCTGCATAAGAAAATTCTTTATTATTTGATAATAAGTTCCAGCTAGTTATTCTATCCCAAAACAATATACCAGGTTCAGCATAATCCCAGTTCATTTGAGCAAGCTTCCTAAAAATAGGATATGCTTCTACCTCTTTAGTAATTGTTTCACCAGTATCAGTTACGAATTTCAATATTAAAGTTTCACCTTTAATAACTGCTTCCATAAATTTGTCACTAACTCTAACAGAGATATTAGCTTTTGTAACTTTATCTAAGTCAGACTTAATCTCAATAAACTCTTCAAGATCTGGATGATCGCAAGAAATAGAAATCATTAGTGCTCCCCTACGACCACTCTGACCGATTAGTCCAGTAATATATGAATAGAAATCCATAAAGCTTACAGCCCCAGAAGTAGTTTTTGCAGCATTATTAACTTTTGCTCCAGAAGGTCTCAAATTAGAAATATCAATTCCACAACCTCCCCCGTAGCTGAATGTTCTTGCTAACTTTGTCCCACACTCAAAAATAGATTCAAGATTATCTTCAGGAGGAGCAACTACATAACAGTTTGAATATGTTATTTTTCTATTTTTATCAGATAACCCTCTATTAGCAAGGATTCTGCCTCCAAAAATAAATTTTTTAGCTCTAATCTGTTCTTCTACGATTTCATTACCTCCAGAAACTCTTTTGAACCAATCGTCTAGCGATTCATCTTCAAACCTATATTTATTCTTCCAGATAGTAATAGCTAATTCGTCATTATTTAACCATTGCTCAACTGTCATTACTTTAATTCTAATAATAAATTAATTAGCATAGTTTTCTCAAACTTATTGCAAATATCTTTTTTATCATCTGCAATTAACTGTGCAAATGAATTATATGTATTAATTACAGATGAGTCCTTATCACCAACATAATAATCACTTGATGTATTTATATAAATGTTATTATAAGCCTTAACAACATTTGTTGGAGACCATTTAACCTTTCCTCCAAAGTCATTTTGCCATACTGCAAACTGACATTTTTCAATCCAAGAACCTAGTCTTACATAACGATCATTTTCTTTAGTAGATAAAGTATCGTTTTTATATTTCTTGAGTTTAACTTCAAAGTCACTTGTAAAACTCATTAAGTTTTGAATTGGAAGTGTAAAGGTCTCTGCTGGTTTAATCTCATTAACTACCAATCAATTTGGATCAAATGCAATTATTGAATTAGTAGTATTATTAAACATTGCTTTATATACTTTATAAATAGGTCTTCTTATGTCTAAAGAATATGCCAAAGTATATATTTCATTATACTCATCTATTTGAGTAGGCATGATTGCCTGCACTAATACCCTGTTATAGGTAATATCCTCTCCTTCTTTATCTGTAGTAACTTGAGAGGGAGGGATAGCTTCTATTCTATAAGTAGAAGTGAATTTACTCATTTCTTCAATAAAAGGCTTTACATAGTCTTCTGTTGAAAGAAAATCTTTTGAATTAATTCGTGTTGATTTGCCACTAAGCAGCTTGTCTAAGGTAACTTCCATTAATCTTATGACCTCTTATTTTGTTTATTAACTGAAAATCTGGAGTTCTAACATTTCTTAAACCTCTAGGGGATAATGTATAAGAATCCTTCAATGCAGCATCTATTAATATTGATTCTAAATCAAAGGCAGACTGTTTGTCTAAGCATGTTGATGGAAAGGTCAATATATAACGATTTGGGTCTAATTTAAGATGGTCACTAAATAAGTCATTTTTATGATTTAGTGGACGCTTACCTGTTTTTCCTCACCCTACTGGGTAGGGGCCCATTCCTATATACTTAATAGCATAGGGAAAGGATCATCCACAAAGGGTTGTATCATGTTTACATCATGAATCTAGTAATACATAAACACAATATTCTCCTCCTAAATGGAATTGATCAATAAAAGAGGAATTATCTCCTGGTCATACTCCTAAGAATCCACAAGATGTGAATAATGGATGCTTGAATATATCTACTGTCATAAATCTTAAAAAATAAGCAGGATTGGAATTTAATCCAACCCTGCTTTCTCTAAATATAGTTTAATTAAAAACCACTCTTTTCGTTACCAAAGACAATGTAACGACCCTTTTGTGCGGACTGCGAAGGTGCATAATCCAGCTCAAAAGCTGTTTCCTTACCGTCCTTAACATGATAGACAATAACTGCTACCATATCCTGCTTATAGGTAAGCATAAGTTTCTTAGCAAGCTTCTCAGCTTCACCCTTGTTCTTAGCAGTACCAACTACTTCATCAGTTGCCTTCAGACGAATCTCAACAACACGCTCCATCTGACGTTTACCCTCATTGGTTACATTCTTGTACTTGTAAGGACGCTCGCGAGTATCCTTTGATCCTGGGGTAATTGCAATTACCAGACCAACACCCTCTACGCCAGTCAGACGTTTCTTATCCAGCATGTCAATGCAGAATCCTTCAAATTCTTTACCTGAAACAGGCGAACCTGCATTCTTCCATGACTGTGATACATTCTGCGTTACTTTGAGACCATACTCACTCAGTGCAGTTGCTTTTGCTTCCTCAAGGCTATAAGCCGAAACTTCAAATTTCTTCATTTTAAAAAACATTAAAATTAAACATTAGTTCATATTATTCTTCCGATTGTGATACAAAGATAATACTAAAATTATGAATCTGCAAATTCTCCATAAAATTTTAAGAAAATAAATTCTAAATTTACTCTTAAAAATATTTGCAGATTAACTAAATTTTATATTATCATCGAATCCTTCAATCTGGCAGACACCAACCATCTTCAATAGACGTTGGAATTCTTTTTTGCCAGCAGTAAGCTGACTTTTGGACACTCTAAATACTCCAGCTCTATTCTCACCTACTGTTTCTACAGCAATGATATTAGACGAAATATTCCAGGTTTTGTCCACGTTAAACTCCTTCTTACATAGATGAAACAACATCCACATATACATACCCATCTGACGGGCATAATGATAATGCACAAATGAACCATAATCTTGCATAAAAAATCCTATTGGTTTTCCAGTTGTCTTGAGATCATTCAAAACTAACTTTTTAGAATCCTCATCTATAGTCCAGTTGTCTGCTTTCATCTTTAACTTGAGAATTGTACTCTTCCCATTATATTCACACTTGACATCCATAAAAATTGCATCTTCATTATAAGAAGCAATAGCATCACCAAATATATCAGTTGGACGTATAAGTTTCATTGCTCCTCTATGGGAATTTAAAGAGTTTAGGCAGTTAACACAAACTTCTCTATCTTTACTGGATAATACAATCTTATCTGTATTTCCAGCAATCTTACTCTTTACATAGTAAGGAAATCCTTTAGAGATAATTTGTTTAACTCTATTAGCGGTTAAACTATTTGCATAGTAACCAATTTCATTGCAAGCTAAAACTATTGAGTCATATATACCCTTTCCTTCAGCTCTTTGCTTCATTGCATAATCACATACATCACCAAGTTTAGCAGAAGGCCTTCCCAGATCCTCCTCTAATGAGAAGGATTCTGGTTGTAAAAAGACCTCATGAATAGCTGAACCTAACTGCAATGACCGTGTAGTTTCTTGTTGTATACCATTTTTATACTTCGAAGGACTACCATCTTGGTCAGGGTTGATGTATTTTAATCTAGAGTTAGAGATGTATTCTCTATACTTACTTGAAAAATACTCCTCGTCAGAAATCTTTAATCTCTGAACAGTGTGTAGTAATGGAGTAAGTTTAACGTCGGCTAGTCTTACTTCCATAGATTCTTTCAAATATAGATTTTGCAATAGGAGTAGAACTTTCAGGAATACTGGTCTGTTTATGTGTAATCTCTGAATGTTCCTTAGTATAAAACTCTTCAAGTTCTAAAATAAGTGGCTTTATCACAGTAAGTTCTGCAAATGACAATGTACAATAATAGTCATCGTATATATTTTCTACATTCTCACCATGATTCGTTTCTACTATAACATCCTTAACAGTAAGAATGTTATCAGAAAATTTAAAATCCTCTCTATCTAATTTCCTTGCAAATAAATTCTGTAAGAATATCGTTTCTAGAGCCTCTGGTTCAACTCTATCACCATAGATGCAATCAGAAGGATCTAATTCAGCTTCTTCACACATAATAGGAAAACTATCCCCATTGGAATTAAATCTAGTAAATAACCTAAGCAACCAGGTTGCTTCAGAGCGATCCCACCCAAGGATGTCTAATAAAAATTCTTCCATCTATTTAATTGGTATATCAAGGTTATAAATTCTCCTATGACCAACATTATAGTATTGATTATGAGGAGCATCCATTAAGTAGCAAAAGATTCCAGCATCAGTTGCTTCCTTATAATTTTCATATTTATCGTCGATAAATATATCAATTTTTAAATCACGTAAATGTGCCAATTTACTTTGATCCCAAGGGACAACATGAACTGGAGCACATGGAAGGCCATTCTTTTGTAAACTTTCTTCAATCCATTCAACTGGAATATTCCGAGCAGTTATATAATAATCTACTTCGAAACAAGGTTTATGTAGAATTGGGATATTTACCCAAAAATCCTTATCTTTTTCTAACTGCTTTAAATGCTCTGACATTTCATAATTAGCTTTCCAATAAGGATTCATTTTAGTGCCAAACTTAGCTTCATATGCACCATTGAAATCAAAGATGACATTATCTAAGTCTAAGGCAACTATTGGTTTTGTTGTGGGAGCCATAATTCTATCATCCCCTTGGGGATAAATATGATAGAATTCGCATAGAATTAATGCATTATTGGCTACCTCTGCTATATTGAGCAGTCCTTCTTCAGTGTAATCATTTCCCATCTCAAATTCGTTGAGATGCTTCTTAAGAGATGAAAGAACTTCTGTCCATTTCATCCCTTTTTTCCACTGATTTTCTTCATATGTGTCCAACTTTCTAGTTAGGACACGAGATATTTCTTTAATCCCATGTGCTGGAACTAAATCATATCTAATTTTTTCTTTCATTGTTTAATATGTTCTAGGATCAAATAACATAATTCCAGATGCTGCAGAAATAGACGAAGTCACACTAAACATATCTGATGAAGTGGATGCTTTATCCAGATGTATAACTACCCAATCCCCATCCTGATTTTTACAAATCCCTTTGAATTCTGTTGAGTACCAGGAACCTTCAATATAGACATATTCTTCTGGACACGATGCTAGATATTCACTACAACAAACCTCACCATTGTGACATGCGTAATCAGTTTTAACGTAGACAACTTTGTTATCTGGAATCCAATCTTGCATAATTTCTGACCATGACATACAAGAAGTACATCCTGGTGTATCAAAGTATTCTGAATATACTAACTCATCCTCGTCACTATATTGGCATCCACAATTCTCACATTGATATTCTTCATCCCAATCCTCTGAATCTTCGTAATTTCCATCTGTAAACGAGCATGTGTAGGTATTACGTCTTCGATATGTTGTTAAGACCTTCTCCTCAAGATCTAAATATCTAAAACTATCAATATAAGGCCATTCAGGATAAATCTTAACTAAGTTCAAAACAAAGTGTTCAGTTACAGGTTCAGTATAGTTATCCTTTGGAGATAAAAATACTTGATCGTCACCATCACTAAGAGGGCAATTACTCTCTCGGATATACCATTTATTTTCTTTAGCATAGTTAATAAAGATATTATATAAAGAATCTTCTATGTAATAAACACGATCCATAAAGGTTTTATCCCCAATGGTCCATACTAAAGCTCTCGCTGCTAATTTGTCCTCCTTTAATGCGACCAGCATTCGACACTCTGGTTGTGTACAATAGAGATCAAAATAACCACTACATTCTTTATGAGACATACATGAATTACCCAAAGTATTAGTAATGGCATAATAATTTTCCGAATCATACCAGTATCTAATGTCTTCTCCTTCTACCAATTTAATTTCATATCCACCATAAGACCAGAGTGCTTTAAGAGCATATACAAATTTTTCATAATCAGAGTTAGAAAAGACACCAGTTCCAATTACTTTTTGTATAATTTTACCAGGTTTTCCTGATTGTCTGTTCTTTTTTGCCCATTTACCACTTTTAGTATATTCAGGAGTACAGCCTTTAGGAAGAAATGAAACTTCGAAAGCATCAGTTTTAAGAGTTAGTTGCCGTCCATAGTCTGACAATTTTTCCTTAATTGCATTTATAAACCCTTCTAAAACAGTATCGGGAATTGGAAACAAACTTTCAGAGTTCTCTGCTTTTGTCTTAGTATAAATTTTAATTAATTGATTAGCTTCCAGAAGATACTTAGACACTTTATCTTCATTATTTGCAACTAGTCATGCCAATTTATCCTCAAAACTCTCTGAGAGTAATTGTAATGTAATAAATTCCGATTTCATTTAAAACAAATTTAATGATTCTTTTCTTATTTCATTCAATATTGATTTGACTAAATCTGGATCTACTGAATGTGGTAAATCACTGTCTTCAAATTTTTGCTTCAACCCTTTAATTTGATTTCTTGCTGATTCAAGTAATTCTTCTAAGGATACTTTTCCATGTCTAATAGATAGTAAATATTCAGGGTTCTTAACTCTAACATTAATAGTTTTAAGATCTAAGATATCATTAGCACATTGTAATAATCTTATACAATGTAACATATTTTTGCCATCGATCTTTTGTCCATGATTTTGAATATCTACATATCTTTGTGTGTTTCTTTCTTTCAGCCAAGTTTGGTAGGAATTATAGTCTTTACAATGCTCTCCCCAACCATTCCTATTGTAGTAAAGGTTGCACCTACACATAGGAATTTGCCATTCTGGAATCTCTGAAAGTAGTAATTCAACATCATTACAAACTCCTTTATATCCAAAATCTTTCCAATCTTTATATCTAGGATTAGACAAGTCTTTGGTCTTAGACATTTCTTTAATGTCATCATACCACAAAGCATAAAGATTCTCTGAATCATTGACTTTAGCAAGTCCACAGCAATCCTCATGCATCTGATTACGCTTTAACCATTCAGCAAGAGGATATGTTTTACAGTTATCAATAACTTTTAGAAAATCAATTGGCCTTTTTCTTTTTACTTTATCAGCCTCCCAATTCATTTTCTTATTTAGCCCTTTAGCCTTTTCTACTTGTTGGTATGCATAACCAGCAAAACTAAAGTAGCATTGTTTAGTTAGAAATGCACTTCTATGTTTCGATATAATATCCCACAAAGGGTGCTTTTCTAGAATACAATCTTCAGGAATATACAAAAGTTCCAACATTGTAGGATTTCCACTACAAAGTAGTTGCAAAAATCTTCTAACTTCATATAAGCAGGCATCCTTATCCAGGTTAATCTGTTCCTTATATTCCATCCCTAAGACTTCCATAGGATCCTGAAGATATACTCCCTTTGTATCAATGTCAGAGTCAGGCGTATTTGTTCCATACGCCTGACTTCCAACAATTGCATTTAACAATATGATTTTATTCATCCTTTAAAGCTTTACAGAAACTATAGCATAACTGTCCAGCTAATGAACCAAGGTCAGAAGTTTCTGTTACTGGAGGATCAAAGTACAATTTAAACTCTAAATCTCCAACATCGTTTAATCAACAATCCACGATACTGTCTTGTGCTAAAGTTTCATCTCTAAAAATTACTTTACAAGTTTTCATAATTGAAATTAATTTCCTTAATAGGAGTAAGATTAAAGGAACTTGGAGTAACCATAATCTTCTCTCCTAAAATAAGGTTTTTAGATAGACTTTCAGGAGGATATAAATAGCATCCTAACTTATTTTGATTACATAAAGAGTCATAGAAATGTGCTCCAAATGCAACTTGTTTAAAGTCTATATCTTGTTCAAGAAGATATTCAAATGCTTCTTGCGAGTATTTATTTGATGACCGACCAGAAGGCATCAAAGGAAGTAGTACAAAGTATAGAACAATATCTTTATATTGATTATAAATTTTAATAAAGTCATCAACAGACTTTTTATCACTAATTATATAATGAATATTGATATTAGTGTTCCCAAATTCATGCAGAAGTACTACAGCACTTCTCCAAGCAGAATCTATTTCTGGATTCCATGTATTTGCTGAAACAGCAACTCCTCCTACATATTTGGAAGTGGCTGCTAAAATTTCTTCTGCATTACCATCATATTTGGCTATTGAGATTCCATTAGTTGTATAGTTAGGAACGATCCCCAAACTATATATTGTTTTGAGAAACTCACAAAACTCAGGATGAATTGTAGGTTCTCCTGTAGAACCAATTGCAATCTGAAAAGGTTTCTCATTCTCAGTCATGTTGCCAAAGAAAAATTTAGCCTTTTCACATATATGATCATGATTTACTCCTTTAGATGTGGCTCCAACATAACAAAATGGGCATCCTAGATTACAAAGAGTATTAATTCCAACATCGTAGAATTCTGGGTAATCTAATTCTTTAGCTTGCCCAGAACCTAATCGAACAGTCTTTAAATCATGCCAAATTGCATTATAATTCTTATCTGGGAATACTCTTTTCTTAATTCCCCATGCTTTCCAATCTTTCATTTTTATTAAGAATCAAAAGAAGCATTTTGTTCAAATATATCCATTATATTAGATAAATATTTGGCAGCTTCAGTGTAGTTTTCTTTTTTTTTGGGATAACTTTATAACCTCTATCATAATAGTTATAGTACTCATCAGGTTCTTCCTCTAACTCAAAGGTAAATAAGTCATCTGCTGTAAGTGTAGAATCAGCGATTTTTAAGATACTATTAACAATATCTTTTAATCTATCTAAAGTATATTCTGTACAAACCGTATAAATCTCTGTACTGCTGTTTGTAATTACATCAGAAACAGATTGTATTTTAATTATAATTCTCTCCATCTTCAACAGTAAATGAATTATCCCCTGGAAAATGCTCCTTTAATAATTGTTTTATTAAAGTGTACATCTGTCTTCCAGTCTTTTCATGGTCTTCTGAGTAACTAATTTGAAACGTAATAACATATCTAGATTCATCAATTGTAAAGATATCAGAAGGACTTGAATACTTAACACCATCAGGAAGGAATGAATTAAGATATTCCTGAACCATCTTTATTGAATCTTCAGATAAAGAAGATATAGCACAAAAGATCTCACTAGATGAATTTGTAATTAAATCCGATTCAGATTGTATATTTATTTTTATTTTCATATTATCCTAAATGATAGCGGGAACCAAAGGTCATCATCTTTTCTTGTCGCTCCCAATCTGGATTTTCCCCCTTTGAGAAAACAAAAACTAAGTTTGAATTAAGTTTTTGTTTAATGAGTTTATCCCAACCTTCTTTAAGTTGTAATTGAGAAATTTCCCATTTTTCAGAATTTGGATCCCATTCTTTATAGTTTTTGTAAAGTTCATTTGGGTCAATATTAAATTCTCTAGCCCAACGAGTTTGTCTACTTGTCTCTCTAGTTATTCGCTTATTGTCCCAGTTCCGATCATAATTGTCGTAAGCATAAGAAAGATACGTTTCTAAAGAGTTGGGACTTAAATCCTGTACTGACTGTGGGTCATCATATTCGTGCTCCCATCCTGGAACATTAGAATCTAACATATCACTTACAACTCCAGTGGTTCCAGTAAATACAAACAGCTCACTAGAACTATTTGTAACCACATTAGTAAATGATTGAATTTGAAATACAAATAATGTTTTCATATAACAAAAAAGAGTAGAAGATCCCTCTTCTACTCTTTCAATTTAATTAATTTATAAAATTCTTCTTTAGGAATAATAACAACTTCTCCAGCTGAGCAAATATTAGTTTGCTTTTTAACTTGTTTATTTCAGATTAAAATAAATGGTTTATCCTTTAATGGACACTCTGCACTTATTTGATGATATGCTGGAGTATTCTGAGTACACTTTAACTGAACATAGTAAGGAAACTGGTTTTGAGTATCAATCAAATCTACTTTCTTATCATCAGTAGATTTAGACTCAGACCTGGAGGTAACAATTCCTTCATATCCTAATTCCCTAAGTTCCTTAGCTATTTTAGTTTCATATGAATGTCCTTTAGTTCTAGAGTATGATTTAGACCTCTTCTTCTTTGGACTTTCTTCTTCTTTCTTCTTCGGCATTAACCTTAAGTTTAGCTTGTTCGATTAAGTTCAATGTTTTTTCCCTACCATACTTCTTATAATAGTCAGAAATATCTTTCGCGCCAAAATGACGGGGGATTCATAACACATAAACATCTGGAAATTGTTTTCTAAACTTATTCATGTGAGTTATTCCAGCAGAGTCATTATCGTAAAAAAGAATAATTTTTTTAAATTTTTTACTTAGCCTTTCAAATTGAGCCTCTGTAACAAAACAGTTCTCAGAAATTGGGGCTATAGCTGTAATACCACAACTATATAAACATGCAACATCTTTTAAAGATTTAGTAATTGCAAGATATTCTCCTCCCTCTTTGGGAAGAGCATGTGCTCCCTGCAACCTAAAAGATTTTCAATTAGATATAAATTTATACTTTGTATTGCCAGGAAAATATATTCTCCAGCGTTCAATATCTTCTCGAATACCTCCAAAATACCCAAAAACTAATTGTTTATCTTTATGAAGATGAAATATGTTTCCATTTAGAAAAACGTTCTTACAGGAAAATATTCTAAATTTCCTTAATATCTTTCTAGTAACTCCAAATTTTAGCCATCAATCTAACTCATACTGCTCAAAATCCTTCACTTCTATTTGTATAATAGCTTCTTGTGTTTCCTCAAACTTTTTATTTGTATATTTAATAAGAGGGGGATTAACTTGCAGCTTAGGTCGAGAGACTATTCCAAAGTCATTAGCAATAATATTTAAGGCTTTTCCGTAAGAGCATTGAAATTTATACATTACAACCGAAATGAAATTACCTGAAAAATCACCACGGAAGTCCTTAAATATAAGATCTCCTTTCTTGTTTCTATAAAAAGCACAAGTGGGTTTATTATCTTGTCTTAACGGAGATTTTAGGAGCCCCTTTTTCACAGGGACTCCTAAATAATGCTCCATTAAAGTTTCTTCACTTACACTGTTCAGAATTAGTTCTTTAGTAACAGTGGTCGGTCCTAATGTAAATTGCATTTAAACTTCTAAATTTAGAAAGGCAAATCGTCGTCATCAATTGAACTGGAACTCTCTTCTTCCAATTCATCAATATCACGACGCATGCTGTCGAGTTCAGAACCAGTATTAGCCATATTAGTAGGCTGAGCAGCGTTTGCTTTATCAATTTGTGCCTTTTCATAGGCAGATAAAGTTAGATCCTGCCCAATGAATGAAGTACTCAAGAAGAGATCTCCATTCTTGCTGATTCTTGCAGGAAATCCTGGAAAACCACAGAAACGACCATTAGGCAGAAGTTTAATCTGAACCTCTGTACCAACTACTGGATCGAGAATCTTCTTAACCAGTTTAATAAGAGTGTCAAAATCACTTGGTGCAAACTTGGCAGTCCCATCCTGAATCTTTTTATGTGCAGCAGGATTTAGTGCAGCAATAATATGCATAAGTTTACACATAAACTGTTCTGCCTGAGAAGGATCAGTAATAGCTGAATTGAAACGATTAGGCATACGTTCTGAGGACTTAGGCTCGAACATACGCTCATTATGAAGAGCACCTACTTCTCCTTCATCAACACCCTCAAAGGAAAAATCAATTGTTGAATATTCGCTAGTTCCTTTCTCAACACCAGTGAATCTTACATTGTGAATACCTGCACGCAAATAACTCGCTGCGGGTTTAACCTCAGCACGAGCCGCGCTGGTAGCATCATACATTCCCATATTATTTATTTTTTATTAAAAAGGTAATTTATCTAATTCTTCAAAATTTGTTATATCTAAATCAAGGGTCTCCTCTTTTAATTCCTCTGAAGCCAATTCTGTACTAGAATCTTCAGTAACTGCTATCAGGTCAAATACCTGATCTCTAGTACTTTGCTCTAGTTTGAATATAGAACCATATTGTAATAGCATAGTTCTTTGCTTACCTTTAAAAGAAACAGTATTTGATTTAGTTAACTTGTTCCCAGCATCTTTATCCGCAAACATTTCAGATTTGCCAATAAGAGGAATAGTTACCTCATTAGATTTTTGAGAATAAGCAATTGAGATTCTATCTCCAGCAGTTGCTCCGATTAGAGCGGCTGCTTCAGGGGAAATAATTAACTTATTTTCTCCTACTTCAATGATTGGTTGTCCATTAGAGTTAACCTTTGGTTTTGAAGATTTAATTTCTTCACACTTTAAGTTACTAATAGACTTGGTTGTTTCATCAAATTCAAATGTTACTTTAAACATATGATTTATTTAGACAGAGAGGGATAGATTCTCTCCCAATGAGATACAAATGTACCATCTTCTTGATACTCAGCTACAATGATATCTTTATTTGCCAAATGAGCAGGACGAGCACCACAAAGTACTTCTCCATTCATACCAAAATTGATACACAAATTAGACTCTTCATCACGATGAACAAATCCAATTGCATCAGATTTAGCAGATAATACTCTTTTAGTTTTACCTACAAGATCAAGATCTTTTACAGATCCATCAAGACCTTCAGATAATGCTGTATCTTTAACGTGACCACAAATAATTAAGTTAGGAGCAGCAGAGGCAATTAAGTCAATAACTGCTTCCAGTGCCTGTCTTCAAAAACTATATCCAGCTCCATTGGGAATTTGTGTAACGTCCTTAATTTCATACTTTGTAGTAAACTGAGGAGAATTTTGCCACATTTTAAGAGCCATATCTTTGGTCATTTCTTCTAAGGCTGTGATTGTATCAATTGTAATATAAGTATATGGCTTTCCTGCATCCTTGATAGCTTTAATAACCTCTTTCAGCTCTTTTAAACTAGAAACCTTAACTTTAAGAGCATCTACATATGTAGAACCATTTTCAAAGTCAAGAATAAGATTATTTTCCAGTGTACTAAGAATGGTAGTTTTTCCTACTTTAGGAAGTCCAAATAGAATTAAGTTTTTAGGATCCTGAGTTTCAGCGGGAACCTTCGCTGTTGGTAATACAATAGACATATTATGATAAACTATATACGATGTTGTTCTTATCTATTTCTACTGTACCTACTACAGTTGTATCTATACCTCTAATGTTAGCGTTAATGTCCAAATATTTTGTGAAGTCAGTAATATCTCTTCCTAGTGGAAGCTCTTTAAACCACCCAACTTCTCCATAAAATCCACATCCTATTACTCTGTCTGCAATACCATATCTATTCTTAGATACAATAATACTTCTAAATCTTCCAGCTAAACTATGAGGTCCGAGAATTTTATACTCTCGGTATGTTGGAATTTTGTCTCTTGCAGGATAATATAGTTGAAGAACTACATCACTATCTTGAACAGGTCCTCCTGAATCCTTTACGTCATTTAAACCTGGTTCATTAAGTTCTGCTTTTCTTCTATCCATAGAAGAAGATTCTCTATTCTGCTGCATTAAAGCCATTCAAGAAAGATAAAACTTACGTTTTAGTGTAACCATAAAAGACGAAGTTAAATCAATTTCAGCTTTTAAGGTTCTTCCTTCTTCTGGTCTAATTAATGACATATGATCAATAACTCCAATTACTCTTTGCCTAGGATGTTTTGGAACATAAACTTCTTTATTTCCTACATTTTCTATAGAACCTAATTTCTTCATAAGCTCACAGATCTCTTTATATAGAATGCGAGCATTAAGACCCTTATCAAGAATAATTAACCTGGAACCAAGAGTTGCAATCCAGTCTCTTGCCTTCTTTAGATACTGATAATCAGAATCACTGAGAATAGAATCAAAGGAAAGGATATCATTTATAGTAAGATATACTCCAAATTCTTCTGCACAATACAAAGCCATAAGCTTCGCTAGTAGCACTTCAGAACCAATCTCCAAACTAAAATAAACAAGATATATAGGTTCTTTAGGATAATCCTTAAAAAGCCGATATATAAAATACAGAACTAAAGCAGTTTTACCTGCAGAAGATGCTCCAGATATACAATAGTATCTTGAGGGTTGTATTCCACCTATAATCTTGTCTAATTTAGGTAATCCTACAGACAAACCTTTATTTTCCCCTTTTCTACCTTGCTCAATTAAATGCCAAAGTAAATTTAGATCCTCCATTAAAAATCCTGATAAACATCAAAAGAAGTACCAACATCAGGACTAAATCCTTCAGCCTTCATCTGTGCAAATTCATTCCATTTATGAGAAGCAACGAACTCAAGAATAGAAACCTTACAAAGCTTGTTTTCACGAGCCCATCGTAAAATTTCCATCACCTCTTTATGCTTTTCTGGATTATGCCCTATTTGAGAAGAATAATAAAAGTAAAATTCCTCTAAAGTATAAAATTTCTTAGCAATATTCCTAAGACTAGCCATCTTTCCATTAATTTGGATAAATGGTTCATAGTTATCAAATAGTTCCTTTCCAAGAACTCCTGATTGTTTATAATACTTCTTTAGAAAATTTTTATTAAATTCGATATCATTAGGAACATAAGATTCTGGATTATAATTTTTCTTGATTATGGATTTTTCTTTTAGGCTCTCAAACATGGTTTTCAGTTTCTGTTTTCCCTCACAATCTGTCCACCACTTTAAGAAAAGCTCAGAATGGCCTTCTTCATCCCGAGCATAGAGAGTTAATCATATTAGTAACAGTTCGTCTGCACTAATATGATATTCAGCCATTATGTTAAGTATGGTATTTAACTCCATTTATATAGTTTTGGAAGTTAAATTCAAATCTAAGTACCTACGGTTATTACGATACTTAGTACTGTTTAAAATCTATAGTTAGTAATTACATCATCTCGTTTTCTTGTGATTACTTCTTCTCCTTTTAAAACTAAGTCAAGTTGATCTTCAGTGATAGTAATATATGAAATTCCTTGATGGGCCTTATTAAACCAGGATTCTTCGTTAGTGCCTTTAACAACCAAAGTAAAAACTTCAGTTATCTTATTATTAACATAACGCAATCCCCTTCCCAAAATCTGCCTTGCATCAATTCCAGAACTAGTTCCACTAATTCTAATCTCACAATTTATATCAGGGCAATCTAATCCTGCATTAGCTGCTTTAGATGTATTAAGAACCCCTGAAGATTGAGACTTAAACAATGCAATAGTTTCTGAGTTTTCTTGTTTTTTCTTTTTGCTATGAAGAGTATATCCAACTTTTAAAGATTCCGCATCCTTAATAGTGGCTGAAAAAGTAATAATTTTTTTATCTTTTCTTGCTTCTATAATTTTTTTCGCTATTTCAAACTTTTTAGGGTGAGACATAACAAATTTTTTGCGCTTCTGCATTAATTGCATCCACGCCATAGCAGCATTTAAAACCTGCTTTCTATCATATCCCATCTTATAAGCATAATTATTACGGAACTTTCAATTAGTTGCACATTTCATTGCAGAATTGAAATCAAAATTAAAGAACGCAAAGACTGAATTAAACTTTTGGTTCATTACATAATAAGTATCCATGTCATCAACCTCCACAAGAACTTTGTAATACCTAAATGGCGATAATCATCCATTTTTTATTGCTTCTTCAGTTGTAATGACATCGATTACTTTAGTATATAAAGATAGTAATTCCTCTCTTCCATCAAGTCTTTCTAAAGTAGCTGTAAGCCCCAGAAAGAAATCATATTTAACTTGATCAAATATTTTTATCGACTGCTCCGATACCGCAGTATGAAGCTCATCAATTATTAGAAAATCAACTTCTCAAGATTTTTTTAAAATAGAATTAATAACCTCAACAGTAACATTTCCAAAGAATTTAGTTTTAGCTACGTCCCTTAGTCATTGTTCCTTGAGAATTGTTGTAGGTACAGAAATTAGAATTTTAGCATCTGGTCTAATTTTTAGTAATTTCACACAAGCCATTAAAGCTCCAAATGATTTACCAACACCAGTACTTCAAACCCAAATCCCATTTCCTTTATTATTAATTCATTTTTGAACGCCTAATCGTTGACGTTGAGTTTTGTCCATTAGTCACGTCAATAGTAACCGCACTCATCACATCTATAAGTCTTACAGTTGGAACACTTATCTGCAAGATTTTCATAGAAAGCTTCATCAGAATCTTGGTAAGCATAAACATGCTTAGATTCTCCAGGAGGCCAATCAAAATCTGAATACCTTGCATATGATCCAGAAAGATCAGCTGTATGTTCATAAACTTTATCATTAAGCCTAATAATCTCTAAGATAAAATTTAAACAATTATTTAACTCCGTTAAATTTCCATATTCTTTGTGTGTATGAGCACAATAATATCCACACGAAATATTAACTGCAGACAGATTAATGTTTTCTTTTAAAGTTCCAACATCTGTCATTGTACCTCATGCCTCTTTGTACTTATATTTTTCTAAAAGACTATCTATATCTTCTAGAAACTCATCTGAAGTAATGTCTATGCCATTAGTATGTGTAATCAAATCTTGACCTCCCATTCTATCAGCTTGTAACAGGAATCTGCAATTATCAAAGAAATCAATATTTAAACCTGCAATTTCTGCTCCTATACAACCCATTTCTTCTTGAGTTGTGAAACAAACCTTTAGGTCTGGCAGACAATATAAACAATGTAGACAAATATAGATACCAAAACAGTCATCTAATCCAAGTCCACATTGTTTTCCTGTCTTCTTATAATAGCCATAAATTTTATTCCCTTTAATTTTTGCACATTTTACACCTGTATAATGTAAGATTTCATCAAGATGTGCTACTAGACAAGGATATACTGCTGGATTAGTAGTATTTTTTGTAATAAAAAGATTATTTTCATCATCCATTTCAAATTGTATACCTTCTATTGTATAACAGAAGTTAAGTATATAAGTTATCATGGACTGTTCCTGTCTAGAAGGATGTACTATTTCGCATAGAGCTTTTAATAGTGTTGTATTTACTTGTTCCAAAATTACTAAAATTAATTTTCAGAACCTAATCTAAATTCCAATTTTTATATTCTGCTACTCGTTCAATATCCTTCTTAATTTTCATCCATTTATTGATATGATAATCAAGATCATTGTCCAAAAGTAGTAAAACTTTGTCTCTAAGAGTTTTAAGAGCAATTGTAGACAAGGAAGATATTTTAGGGAGATCAGAAAGTTGAATTAAAGCTCTAAACTCAGCAAATGAAAGTCCTGTAGGACTTACACGCAGTCTAATATCAGGATTAAGACAAAGTCTTTCCTTGATAACTTCCATTCGATTTCTAATTTTACCTCCTGTTTCTAATTCTGTAAGCTCTTGTTTTTCTTCGTCTGTGAGTCAGATTCCCTGCGCAATAATAAACTTGTCTGTAATCATCTTTTTGTTAAGTACATCAAGCTTATCAAAACATACATCCATTAACTTCCCTACAGTAACTTTCTCATAGATAGGAGGAAGTCCAGTAAATAAAACTGAAATACTGTCTTCCACATCTACGTTATTTGCTTTTCTTTGGACATTGATAAAGTCAAGTAGATCTTTATTAGTTTTAATATCTGTCTCACAATCATGCATTAAATATCTTGCAAACAATTCAGCATTACAAGAATCTCAACATTTTTGGATGTTTTCGCGAATTACTAATTTACCAGGTTTGTAAATGTCCCTGTTAGTTAGCATTTGTTCGCAATGACGATGATATCGCTTTAGTTCATTCTGGGAAATATCCATTAAACGAATGTTTACACCAGTTTTGTCTTTTCATACCAAGCTATTAATATCATTGTCTTTAGCCGTTATAGCTTCCTTTAACTTAGCTCCAAATTCTGTATCCATATTTAATCAAACTTAAATTCTTTCATATTATTTATCTCTTTGTGTTTAATGAAGTTTATAAAATAATTAGCATTAAATTTATAAACTGCAAAATCTTGTATTTCTCTATTATATCACTGAGTTTCTCCAGCTTTCACACTTTCAAATTGCAGATATCCAGTATCTCCAATTTTGAGAGTGTCTTTATAGTCTCAATTTGGAAGCATTACAACAGTGACATATTTTAAATCATCGCAAGGATCTCTATTAAGGTCCTCAAACACCAATTTAGAATATTGTCCAGTCTGAACTGCAACTAAACAACATTTAATTGTAATCATTATAACAATATCTAGAAAGGTAATTAATACCAAGTAAATGAAACCTCGTATTATCTACAGTAGTATCCATAGTACTATGGTAATGCCCATAATACCAATCTTCTACTGGTCCTTTTTTAGACATTTCTTCGTAGCAAGTTTGAAGATAATTTCTCTCCCAAAGTAATTCTTCCAGTAATGAATCATCTCCATCACAGAATTCCATTACTAACTTTCCTATTCCATAAGGGTATGCACAGGTAGGAGCACAATGGGACGCAATAATTTGACAATATGGAATTGAATCAAAATTGTCCAACTCAACAATCTTTTCATCTTCCCAATATCCCCATTTATTATTTTTTCTATAGATTCTATCTATAGAAGTTCCACCTCCAATACACAAGATATTTTTATCTTTATATTGAATTACAGAATAATCTTCAACCGCTTTGAATCTCTTGTTATAAAGGTTTTTAAACTGTTGAGGATCATCGTGATTCCCTCTTATGGCGATAATATAATTATTAGTTTTTTCGCAGAGCTTATTTAAGAAAGAGATCTTCATACTTTCAAGATCAGGAGAAAATCCTAATCCTACATCTCCACATAAAACAATACAGGAGTTAGATATCTTTTGTGGGAATCCAACTCCTGTATTTATAAAATACTTTAAATAATCTAAATTACCATGAATATCACCACAGAAATATAGATCATTAATGTCTTCGGGTAACTTAATCAACATCTCCTTTATAAGCATTCATAATGGATTTCTCCTTACGAAGCCAAGAACCTTCCTCCATAGCAATATCTAGAGCAGTACGTGAAATTGATTCTTCTTCAACTTGTTCTTGAACAAGTCGTCCAGTTTCATCGTTATCTCCATTTAGCCAATTAAAAGTGGCCCAGTCCCCCTCTTCAAGAGCTGCATCCACAATTTCATAAATAAGTTGAGTTGTTTGAATCTCCTTATCTACAGTTAACTTAAATGGCGTTACATTATCTTCAAAAGTTTCACTAATGGCAGGAATATCAGGGTAAATATATGCTGCATCATTCTCATTCATATATGTACGAATCCATGAATGATGATGATATTCTTCATCTGCACGTTCTTTATAATACTGTTCTAGAACAGCTAATCCTTGCACTCCATAAAAGTTAGAAAAACTCATATAGAGATTATGATTATACAGTTCGTGCTTTAATTGCCGCAGTAAAAGTTTTTGAATATTCTCAGATAAAGTACACTTCCTTCTCTTAATATCTAATTTCTCTGTTGATTCCTGTGCCTCAGTTTTTAATTTCATTGTCTTTGCATTCCTTTGTCATGAAACAGCGTAATTTCTTATTATACGCTGTCATCTCTTTAATTTCCTCATCGGTTTCACAATCTTTAGCATATACTAAACAACAACCATTGGGAGTAATCTGCACTATTCTGATTTCATATTTCATTACCAGATATGTAATTTATAGAGATTTTCATGGAAATTTAAATTGAATTGCAATTCAAAGCATCCAAATAAATATGCATCAATCTCAAATTCATGGTCATTGATTTCAAACCTAAGATTGAAATCGTCATCAGTAGTATAATATCTTGTAATATCAGACTCGTTAAAGAAGATTAAGTTAATATCTTCTGTTATCATTGGAATCTCTTCCAACTCTATTGTAACTTCATCCACATATCCAGATTTTACAGAGTAGTTATTGAGATATTTCTCAATTTTTGGATCCAACGATATATCACTGTCATATTCATGATTAACACATGGATACCAGTGATTTCCGACTTTTTTAATCTTAAAATGAACCATTATCTTCTGGTAGATCTAAACAATCACTTGCATGAGTTGCAAATAAATCCGCTAACTCATTAAATTTGTTATTATTGTGGCCTTTTACTCACACAAAAGTAACCGTATGAAACTTCAATAATTCATAAATCGGATATCACAAATCAAGATTCTTTTTGGATTGATCATTGTCTTCAACCCACTTGGTAAGATGCTTGTTGTTAATACTCGATACTACATATTGAGAATCCGAATATATGGTTATTTGTTCAGGATTTGTAAAATATCTAAGACATTCTAAAACCCCTAGAAGCTCCATACGGTTGTTAGTAGTGTTTTTATAACCCCTGTAAAGCTTTTTTATAACTTTGCCATTTTGAGTTATTATTGCAGAGTATCCTCCGCAGTTAATTGATGGTTTGTAACTACCATCAGTTCAGCATTCAAACATTTAAATACCTCGTTAATTAAGAATTCCTGCAAATAACATAGAAACTCTTCATCTAACTCAACTCCTCTGAAAGTGCAGATTTTATGAGCAGCATGAAGACATTCATGTATAACGTTATATGCAGAATCTTTTATATCTGTATCATCGTATAATGCAATATACAAAAACTCATCAGCATCTGATTCAGTAGAATAAAAGGTTTCTGCAACTACATTTGGTGCACTATGTCCGAATACTTTGTTATGAACATCCTGAAGGTAACTTTCTACGGATAGTGGACTTCCAATTAGGATTGACACTTTAACATTAAGAATAGGAACAGTAAATTCCCTAGCTTTCTGTATCATCTTTTACCTCTTCGTATTCTGTAAATTCATAGATATAAGTATTCCCCCTAAAGGTGGATTCACTATCTGTTAATGCTTTGAAAAAGCATTCTTTAAATTTATCTACATTTTTAGTAGAAACTTTACCATGAATTATAACTTCGTACTCCATTAGAATTTCTTAGGATTCATTGCCCATATTTCTTCTTCAATAGCCTGAGATACATTCATTCGTACTTCACGAATATTATCTTTAGTAACTTCAGCTACTTTGAAAGGATGTTCAAGGGCTCTTTTGTAAGCTAACTCACGACCAACCTTCTTTACGAAACGATCTTTAGCTGAACATACAGCTACTCCAAAAGATAATTTTGTACGATCTTCGTTAAGCAGACTACAAATAGTAATTCGAGGCATAGGCTGAATTGAAGATTTGTAAAAACCAACAACATCATCAAGAGTAAAATCTTGAGTTCCTACAACTAAAGCCTTTACAGTGCTCAGCGGAACACTGTAATAAAAACGTGCATTTTTCATATTATATATGTATTAAATTTCCTTCGGTAGTTTGAAGTCTAAAAATTTTTGCATCAGTCGATAGTTCTCCACAAGTAGAATCAAATATATAGAAAGTATCTACATAGGGAACCAATCCTTCATAATTTATTAACTTCGGTCTAAATAATCTATAAACTGGCATTTCTACTTCAGTGAGAGTCTTTATACTGTATATAGTTCTATCTACTTTATAAAAGTCTATAGGAACCTTACTTGCAACAGCTTTTGCGAACTTTACATAGTAAAAAGGACTAATTGAGTAAATTCTATCCAGAAAGTATAAAGAATCATTGATTTGCCAAAGTATTGCTCTGGCACAAACTTTGCCTTTTTCATCAAGTGCTACAGCAATCTTTACATCAGCTTTTTCATAAAACTCAAAAAAATCTTGACACTCAGCATGTCGCATACAAGAATTATGTAATGTAGATTTTATACATCTTAATTCTTCTGCATAATTATCTTCTAAATATGCTATACGTATTTTTTCAGGTTCCCAAATTTCTACACTAAGAGTTTCTCCATATCCAGAAACAAAATTGGATATCCTTTCGATATCACATCTATCCAGATAAAGGGCCCAATTGAACTTATTGAGTAATCGTCCTATAGTAGTTGTTTTCCTATTACTATCTATATATGCACGTGTGGGCTCAAAATCCTTTTTAAGAGTTTTCTCTATAGGAAGATAAGAAACTTTGCCTGTATTATAGTCAATATCTAGATAATTGACCTTTTTAGAAGGATTTAGTTCTAGAATGGCAGATAATCCAGCTGGGAATGCTTTCATAATAGATGTAAACTTATCAAACATTCTAATAATGTTCTTTCCTAAGTCATACTCCTTATATTCAACAACACCCTTATACTTAGTTACCATTTCTAATGCCCACATGGACATATTTGAAATAATATGTACACCTTTTGGGCATCCATTTTTTACATCTACTTGTTCTGCATCTTTAACTCTTACTGGAATTAACTGATCTGCATAGTATAACTGCCTAATATGATCGGAAACATAGTCTAAATAATCATCTTCATACTTAAAGTAGTATACTGGAAATGATTCAAATACTTTTGATTTCTTCTTGAAGCTATTTTCTATCTCTACACTTTTTTCTACCCAAAGATCATGAATTTCTCTCCATGAATGTGATTTTGGGGTGGGAGTCTCTGCCCAATGTAAAGAGTAATTAAATATTTCTGGAGATAACCTAGATAAAATAAAGGGTTTACAGCTTAACTCGTAAGGAAAACCTTTTATCTGCAACCCTTTATTAAATTGTTCCACTAGATCATACTTATTGCAAAATGCAACAAACTCATCATAAAAAAATCTAATGCAGTCATTTTTTATTTCTCTTATATATCTTTTTTGATTCTTTAATCTTAGTTTTAGGAAGAGGTTTTCCATACAATTGGATCTCCTCTTCCCTTGATTTCTTCCTTACAGCCTTTATGTAATCTAAGATACGTTTATTTTCTAGAGAATTTAGCTTTCCACTCTTCTCCCCATCTTTTACCTTTTTCATAACGTAAATCGATTGTATAATCGCTATAATTGTAGTCGCTAACTATTGTTTTAGGATTTGGAATATTACAATCAAAATCCTCATCTTGTAATCTTAAAAAATTACTCTTTAAATAATTTTTTATTCTCCTTTTAACGATTCTGTGATAAATGCCTTTAAGACCTTTATCTTTAAAAATTGGAAGTTTGCGACTTTTTGACATAACTAAAGTTTGCGATTTAAATAACTACTAAAATCTGCTTTTACAGGACAATATTCTTCATTCGCAAATAATGACGAAGTAAGAATCATGTCTGCTGTAGTTCTATTTGTTGCAAATGCAATATTATATAAGGATGCCAATCGAGTTAATGCAGAAATATCTGTTTGATGTCCTTGTGTAATAAGATTATCACAGAAGAAGATTAATACATCAATTTGACCTTGTGCAATCATTGCACCAATCATTTGATCTCCTCCAAGAGGTCCAGAAAGAACAGAGGTTACATTTAAATATTTATTTACAAAATATTCATTTCCTTTCCAGTCTGTTTCTGCAACTTGTTTAACCATGATATTGCCAAGTAACTTACCTGTAGTGCCTGTAGCAATAATATGATGATTATATAATGACTGTTTATTGAATTTAACCCAATCAATTAATTCCTTTTTCCTTGCATCATGTGCAACAAGTGCAATGTTTAATTTTTTCATATTTAAAATAATTCTTCTGGATCTTTAAAATTAAGTAACTCATTAGGAGAAATATAATAATATCCTACCTTATAATCAGCATATTTTACGGTTTTACACTGTTTATAAATTTTAACATCAGGAAACCCTACAGGAAACAACCAGTAATAGTAAATATCCTCAGAATTAGTAGTTTCCCAATTCTTATTTCCAAATCTAGATAGTAAAGGTAATTTAATTTGTGCTCTTGTTAACTCAATATAATCTCCTCTACCTCCATGAACTACTCTTTCAAAACCATTTGCAAATAAGAATCCATTCTTAAGATATAGTTTTTGTTCAATCATAATTCATATTTTAGGGTGTATAACCGAATTCGAATCGGTGACCTCCAGAGCCACAATCTGGCGCTCTAAACCAACTGAGCTATATACACCATATAGGAGGTTAATCCTCCTTATATACCTTGTGTTCCCTTAAATGTTTACCAATATAAACTCCTACACTTAAAGGAGCATAAATACCTGCAAACAATAAAAGTATATAATCTGAAAACTTCCAAGGTTTTCCGTCATCAGAACCAAAAATAATACCTGCACAAATCAAGTAATACACTAAAGAGAAAATCATAGTCTATTCTTTAGGAATTAAAAAACTAGACGTAACCTTGGTCAAAAAATCACTATCGACTTTAACAATAGCATCTAATCTATCTTTACGTCTATATACTCTAAACATATCATCTCTATTAGTAGTAAAATTGGAAAAATCAATTCTGCCCTTTAGAGACCGTATTAAAGAAATTCTTGGACAGATGCACCAAGTAGTTCCCAACTCAAAGGCTATATAATCAGCCTGCCCGAATAGCCAACCTTTGTCTCCATGAACGTTTCTAAGTTCTATCCAATGAATATCATAATTAGGAAGTAAATCAGAGCGGTTAGTTTTCTTTGCAGCTTTAACATCGAAACTATTTGCTCCTACCCAGATATCAATATGACGATAAATGTCATCTTCCTTGCTAGCTTCTTCTATTATAGAGGACGAAAGACTTTTAGCTTTGCAAAGAGCTAAGGCAAATTCTAATTCTTTCTCTTTACCTTTTTCCAAAAAGCTATTCTGAATCATGCTTACAATGGGCTTCTACCTCTTCTAAAGAACTAAATACTTTATCCTCCCTAATAGATTCCTGTTTTCCATCGATACGGTAATAAATACTTGTATAATCAGGATATACATGAATTCTAATAGATGTAATTATGTAAGGAGTTGGATCTGGAACTTCAACATCAATGAAATATCCTCGAGAAAAGTCAAGAGCAGTTTTCTTTAAATATACTTTCTGCCCTATATCATATTTTGTAGGTATTGTTGTAATCATTTAATCTACAATTTGTACAAATCTCTGTCTTTCTGTAGTTACATAAGGATTCTTATCTACTACGTCAACAGTTACAATTTTTTGTTTTTTCGTAAACCATCTTGGAAGGAACCACTTCCTTTGCTTAATTGGTTCTTTTTTCCAAGAAGTAATAATATACTTTTCATTGTTAAACTCGCTTGACACTCCTACTTCATTTGGATATTCAAGATGTAGACAAGTTTTAGCCCATTTATCTTGAATACACGTATCAAGTTTAAAACCAGGATCTTTAAATATAGTATCTCTAATAAAAATAGTATCTGACTTAGAAATATGTTCTAACTGATATTGTAAAGATTCTAATTTCTTATCCTTTATTTTGAGTTCTTGGGCTACTTCTCGCATTTTCACAAGAATTGAATCATTCATGTGGGTCATTTGAGCTAACTCAGATTTGAAAACTATATTACTTTCCTTTAAAGCTGAATTTTCAGCCGAGTATGCTTTTTCATTATTAACGGATATGTCTAATGATTTATTTAAATCATTTATCCTTACATTCATGAAGTAAACAGTTATTCCTAAAATAATTGCAACTCCACTTAAAATTTTAGTTATTCAACTTCTCATACGTTATATGTTTATAAATAGCCCATAACATAGGACTAAGTATGATAGCAATAGCTAATAGTAATCCAATCAACCACCACATATTAATTATCGTAAAGTTCAACAATTTTGAATCTTAGTGCTTCACTAAATCGAATTAGTTCCATACGATCTTTTATTCTTTTCCCATACCATTTACCAGCCCCAGGATTATGTAGTTTAATTGCTCTATCAATATCTCTAGTTGGATTATAATGGTCATTCATCATTTCGAACATAGTTAAAGCTTTATCAAGATCCCAAGCATCTTCTAACACAAAACTAGTGTTATATAAGTTATTAACTTCATCAACATAAATTTTAGTGATTTGGAATGGGCCTATTGCATTTTTACTAGATTTTACTTTTGGATTTCTCTCACATTCTACTTCAACAAGTGCCATGATAAAAACTTGCCACTCTGTAAGAGAATCACAATCTTCTGTAATAATTACAGGAGAGTTTACTGGAGGCACTTCTGATTTACATGGGAAATTTAACATCAAACCCAGTAGCATATACATACCCAGAATAGTAATCCCTCCAATAAAAATTTGTTTATAAGTCATATCTTTAAGTTTTACTTACAGTATACCCATGGTGTTCTAAAACCTGTTTACATAAAGACAAATATTCCTCTATAGTTAAATCATGTTTAGAATAATTAGCTGAGGGAATAGTTACTCCTAGATTTGATAATTCATTAGTTCCTCCTTTTGATACAGGAACTATATGATCAAAACAATAATCATCTTTTGTCAAATCAATAGGTGTACCTGTTAAATAACATTTAACATTAGTTCCATTAAGATATGTTAACACATCCTTGTAATAACATTTATTAGCCAAATTTCCTTTGTTTTTATATCTATTATTGAACTCTGATACGTGAGTTCTAAACTTTTTATTTCAATCTGAACACATTGTTCTGATATGTTTAGATCTATCTCTTCGATTTAGAAAGTTGGAACAACTATGCATAAATTTGTACTTTCAATCCTTACATTTGTTTTCGCTTTGTCATTTTGTAGCTGCTATCTTAGTAGTCGTATTCAAATGATATGCAACTGTACTTTTAGAACAGTGTAGAATAGTACAAATTTCGTTATAAGTTTTTCCTTCTTCCCGTAAATGTATACATTGTTCCTTAATAGTCATATTTACTTCTTATTTGCACGCCTGGTAGGTAACGATCCCACAGGGCTGAAGATGGACCAACAGCATAGAGGTTTTGAAGACCTCCCCCCCGCCTCGGGTCAGGCGCAATTCTTTCTATTATTTCTTTCGATTTCTATGAATTAGATCCTCTTTACCTTTAATAGGTGCCTTTTCTACAAATAGTTCTCCAGAAGGCCCTAAAATAGTAGCATAAACATTAAATCCATTTATAGTAAGATATGTGTAAATTATATCTAATTCAGAACCAATATAAGATTTTATAAGACGAGATAGTCCATAATCACCTTCTATAGAAAGTACTCGGGAACCTTTTGCATGCCAAAGACAGTTCTCCTGACTATTCCAAGTAGGAGGTGCTGTAGAAATACAGGATTTACCTCCAGTTATATATAAATAAAGTTCTTCACTCATAGGAAGTCTTTCTGTTTTAATTGTTCCATATGCATACGGATTACTAGAGCCTACAATGATATTATTAGTATAGATTCCAGTTGAAGGGATGTATCAATTTGAGGTAGTAGAAGTAAGATTTCCACTGCCTACACCTGTTGCTGAACATCCCGCAGTACCTATAGGCCCTTTAGGCCCTGGATCATCCCCTTTAATACTCGCTCAATTTTTAGTATCTCCTAGGTCTGCTAGACCAGGAAGATTTGCCGTTGAAAAATTTTCAATATTCATTTTATATTAGTTTTAAATATTATTAAGTACCCCTGACAGGACTCGAACCTGCATGGACTAGGTCCATGTGCTCCTAAGGCACACGTGTCTACCAATTCCACCACAGAGGCATTCTTAATTACTCTAGATTCGAAACATATAATTCAGTAATATTATTAGTAAATATCTGAGTATCCCAATTTGGTCCGTTTCCTTTTATAGTTATAGTTGCAGATTTATTTTTTTCATTATAACTGAAATCTCTTACATGTTGAAAATTAAAAACCTGTTCTGTTCCGTTATCAAAAGTGATTCTGATTACTTTAAATTCCATATCCTTTTAATATTAATTTATTTGCGGAGAGCAGTGGAATCGAACCACATGCCAGAAAGGCACACATTGCTTAGCAGGCAAGCCCTATCACCATCAAGGATTACTCTCCAAACCTTTAGACGTCCTTTAAAAAATTAAATCTAAGGACAATGTAAATTATTCCTGTTATTACTATTGCTTCAGCAAGTAATCCAATAGAAATCATACTTCCTAGAGCTGCAATAACCCAAATGAGAATTGCTGTTGTTAAGTTAGCTATATTAGTGGATTTGTCCTTCCAAATGATTCCAGCACCAATAAAGCCAACTCCAGAAGCTATCTGGGCAGCTACTCTAGAAGGGTCTCCACCTATTCTTGTAGAGATATATGTAAATATAAAAGATCCTAACATCAGTAGAACAACGGAACGAATTCCAATTACCTTGTTAGTTTTTTGTCTTTCATATCCAAGAACTGCTCCACAAAAAATTAATACAGCTAAATTAAGAAAGAACATACTAAATATAAACTAGCTTGTTACATTTTGGACACGAATAGATGCTTATAACATTTCCATTAGCATCCTTAGTTTCTCCTATATATCGTAAAGGAGATCCACATATATTACAGTAAAGCATTGTTAAAATTATTTAAATATACTGTTAAAAACAACCCAAGCCCATACTTCCTCATAAGCTATGATTTTCTCACACATGCAAAAAGCATATCTGCCATAAGGATGAATAAAAATATGCTCCTGAGTCATGTTATTTCTAAAAGTATAACCTTTCTTTTTAAGATATCTTAAAAGGAACCACCTAGAAAATTTGTTTGTATGTATATAAATATACTGTGTCATAAATTAATTGACTTTAATTTTTCCATTCCATTTTGGCAAACTTTTTCCTTCTTGTACTGCTTTCCGCCAATCATGTTTATAATCAATAACTTTTTGAATATGATCTAGAAGTTCATGTCTCTTATAATTGCTCAATAATGTAATAATATTTTCCCTTCCAACAGGATTAGCAGACTGACTAGCAAACTCAGGAAGTTTTTTACCCTCATCAATACACCGATCCACAATATACTTAGCTATATCATATCCAGATTTCTCTTCCCCTAAATCATGATCTAGACAAATTGCATCAGGCCATTCTTTCTCAAGAAAATCAATTGCTTCTTGGTAAGATTGAGCCCATATTACTTTACAATTTCTACCAATTGGACTAAAATTCATCCAATCATCTTCCATTGGATTACGAGCATCATCTACCCAAAGAAGTGTTCTCATTATTCCTGAATTTTTCTTTTAAATATACAGAGGTATTTATATAAAGGTGCAAATTGAGGTATAACAACTTCTTGTATAAGTTCCCATCCTTGATCTCCGTGTAAATTTAGCCAATCAATAAAATCCTCACCTTGATATGGAGTAAAAGTATCTTCCTTGTATTCTCATTTTGTCATTGTACTTTAACTTACTATATAAGATTTAATGCTCTTATAATTCCAGCTTCTAAACAATCTAGATAACTAGTATATACTTCAGAGAAAGTATCATATGGTTCATCCTCTTGAGAATCAATTTTATAAATAACAAACATCCAACCATGAGGATACCATTGTATCTCTACATGTAGGAATTTTTTCTCCCGTAGCCAATCCAAAATATCATATAAACTAGAAGAGTTATTATATAATGGAATCTTTTTATTAGCTAACTTTTTAATTTGGTCATTAATCATTTTATAATTCTTTAGTCTTTCCACAACTAATACATTTACTGTATGTAGTACAAGCTAAATTAGACGTTCCAAGGGAAAGTAAACTTGAAAAAATTCTTGCTACACCAGAAGCCCCATATCCATCTTCTGTATAAATAACATGAATAGTTTCCCTACCACAATTTGGACAGTATGTTTTTATTTGTTTCATACTAAAAGCATAATAATTTTGATAGTTGGTCTACATTTGTCCTATATAAGTCATTAGGCCAAATATCTAATTCTCCATGAATATCTATTCGACATACCTGACCTTTATATACAATATAGTACCCTCTTAGTTTGTTTTCCATGATTTGAATACGAACATCATTAAAAGCTAGTTCATTTTCTATAATTCCAACTAACTTACCTTCAGGATTATATAAAGGAACATGATCTTCTTCAATGTTATTGTTAATTTTAATCTCTTTCATTATAGTTCAATTAATCCATCCTCAATAGTAAGATTTTCTAAATCAACAATAGGTTTTAAAGCAGAAATAGTCTCAGGTTTAAATTCTACAGGAAAACCCATAGTGTAGTCTCCTTCAAAAACACATTCATTTTTATAAACCTTTCTAAGCACATTGTCATCTCCATAATCATTCACTTCATAATAACCAGGAGTTTCAAAATAACTTTCAGGTATCCTAGCTGTTATAATATGGTTGTAGTCCAGAAATGGAGACCATGTACTTTCTGATTCTTTATGAATTTCACAATTTTTAAACCTGAAAATATAAACTTTTTCAGGTTTTACTTTGGAGAACATTAGGTCTCCATTTTTATCTCTATATATCCATGCCATATTATAATGTTATTAGTACGGAGGGTGGGACTCGAACCCACAATGACTATTCAGCCGCCAGTTTAGAAGACTGGTCCATTATCCATTCTGGTCACCTCCGCAAACCTTTAATTACTCTATTCTATCTTTTAATATATTAAGATAATAAATAGTAAGTACGATCATTCCTCCAAAGTAGAATATTCCCCAAGGAGCAGACCACATAGTTAATGCAAATCCAAGTCCTAATAATAAACATAAAACAAAGATTCCAAAAACTATTACTGTGTATAAACCAAGATTATTCATTTTATTTGTAATAAGCATTTCTTTCAGAAGGAGACATATATTCCCATTCTACATTCTTAAACTCTTGAAGAGTTCTACATCCAGTATAAGACATAGCAGATCTTAATGCGGAATCAAATTGAGAAAGTAAAGACTCAAGAGTACATTCAACAGGAACCCAAATCTTGATTCCTTCTTCAGCCTTTTTAGTATCAGAAATGTCCTTTTGACCACGTTCACTTGCCATTCCGTAGTATAGTCTTTCTTTGGGGTACAGTCCAATAACTCGTTCTCTGTCTGCTTTAGTTAGAGACATAAAATATCTAAGCGTCTCAGGATTATCATCTAGTCCTTTTGTCCGAGTTTGCCCGCAAGCCTCCTCACATTGTGCAAACATTTTGCCCATCATAACATAATCAGCACCTAAAGCTAAACACTTTATAGCTCTATCTATTGTAGAAATGCCTCCATCTGCAATAATTTTAGGAGCTTTCATAGGTTTAGGAGAAGCATTAATTAGTGTCTTACAGGTGGATAACTTTCGTAGTAACCATTCCATCGAAGCATGTATTCCAGTTTTTACACCTGTAGTACATACACTACCTGTTCCAATACCTACACGAACATAATCTACTCCTGCGTCACAACATTCCCAATAAATATCTGGGTGTGCGATATTTCCAACCATTATGATAATAGTACTCCATCTTTCTTTAGCTTTTTTAACTAAATCATAAATTTTCTTCATATGACCATTAGCCAGATCAATAAGTACTAAAGGACATTCATCAGAGACTTCTCCTTCACAAAAGTACATTTCAAATTCCTTTAAACTAAAGGCACACCAAACATGGTTACATGCATTAAGTCTAAACTGTAAATTATCTACACGTCTTGGAATAATTGGAAGAACATTAGCCTTTGTAAAAAATTGATAATTTGATTCATCAATAACGGATGTCATAGGAGAAACGAAAATAGGATATGTTCCTAAGTCTCCTAAAGGACTACACTCACTACGACTTGTAATATCCGTGGCTTTTGAACTAGGTAAAATACCTATTTCATCTAAACTATACATCATCTTCTATTTCCTTTAAAATCTCACAAATTCAGTAATCAGGATCATTAATTAAATAATGATCTCCAAATTCATTCCTTAAGCACATTTCTTCATTCACTTTTGTATCAGATAATGTTCTTAATGAATTATATCGAAACCCCTCTCCTTCGGGAGCTTCAATTGATTGTATTCTATATAAAACAGTTTTCATAGGTAGGGAATATGAGACTCGAACTCATAACCTTGAATGTATAAGATTCCTGCGCTAACCAATTGCGCCAACTCCCTAAAATAAATTAATAACCTAACATAGTAAGATAGGAGGTTAATATTTTAGTAATAATATCAATATTTAGTACTATCTGATCATAAACATCTATCTTTTTCTTATTGATCTCATTAGGCCATGAAGATATAATAATTTCATACTCACATCGAGACCAAAATTGATAACGGCATTCTTTAACAATAAATTCCTTCACCGAGTTATAAAGTCTAAGATTTGGACGATTTTTTCTAGACAAAGATTCATACTTATCAACTAAGTAAGGAATTATATCATATTTTTTTAATTCCCCATTATTATAATAAACAACAAAAAAAGAATTTGTTTTCATAGCATTAATAATATTTGAGGTTCTAGAAAGATTCGAACTCTCATCTTTAGATTCGTATTCTAAAATTTTTCCAATTAAACTATAGAACCAAAAGGCGGATTTACTCCGCCTGTAAAGCTATTCTGCTTTCTTATCACAGTCTACTTCAGGAAGTTCTGTGAAATACTCATTATAAATATTCTGAGCAATTTCCAGACAGATTTCAGCGTTGCGCAGGTCATCACGAAGCTTGAACATCTGAGTTACCCACTCATCTGCCTTAAAGTCCGTACCTACAACCAGTGATTCGGTCGATTTAATCGACAGATCCTCCAGATTCATAATCTTGGACTTAATCTGACGAATCTCTTTCTCAATGAGATTAACCTGATCCTTAGCTGCTTCGCGGGCATCAGCATTGATGATTTCAGCACGTTTCTTGAGTACTGCAGTTCCAGTAGCACTCAGAATTTCATTAAATTTATTCATAAACTTTTATTACTTTTATATTGTTTGGAAGTTCTTCTTTATCCCAATCCTTATAAGAATTGGTAATTGTTATTGTTTTGTAAAGTTCTGACAACTTTACTAAAGGTTCTTTTTGGATAGCATGTGTGACACGTAAATGCACATCAGTTACTCCCATGTCTTGTAATGCTTTATAAATTGCAAAGAAAGTTCCTCCACCATCACATAAGTCATCAAAAACTAGAATAGAAGTATTTGGCTTTATTCTAGAAGGTAATTTTACCTCTAACTTATCTCTTGAAATCCTATGCTTTGTAGCATAGTATGTCGTATCAAAGTCAAAAAGCTCACTGTAACGATGATAGGCACCTTCGTCAGGGAATAAAACATTCTCTGGAATATTAGAACCTGGTTTTAAAGCAAAGAATGCAGGCCAGTCATTATCAATTACCCCTTCTGTAATCAAACGCTTAGAATGAGGATCCAGTACTAGAATTTGCTGTGCTTGTACAAAGATAAGACATTTTTTAACAAGCTCCAAATCTAATGCCTCATTAAAAGAAAATAATCTATCAGTTCGCGCTGCAAACAAATAAGCTATTTGTAGATAGGAAATCTGGATACCTTGACGATGACAAATATCCGCTAATTGCATTAGAATCCAAATATCATTCAAATTGGATAATCTAGTATAGATCAGCAGGGACTTTCGTCTATCCATTTCAGACTCAAGTACAAGATGGGATTGGGAATCAGGATAAGTATCAATTCGATACTTTATTTCTGACTTTTCTGGGTATAAAAAGTTAATTATTTGCATACAGAGTCAAAATTCTTTTTGCAGGTTTTGATAGAGTAATTATAAGGAATTCCTAAGTCATGTCCTACACATATGTCACAACATGTTTCAATCAACCTTACTTTATATTCAGGATTAAAGTGTGATTTAACATGATCAATTCCATATAAGACTAATTCCTTATTGAATTCATAAGTTTGAAATTCTCCTTGAAAAGGATTATTTAAATTTGTTTCATAAGGGTTATTAATCTCCTTAAATATAGAATCTCCAACAGGCCCTTTACCATGTCTTGTTAAATAAGATCTATATACAAAATTAAATATTAGTTGATCATCAGTTAAAAAGAATGGGAGATTGTTCCACGATGGACAACATGGAAGTGGGGTAGTATATTCATGTGAAAATCCAATATTAGGGTCCAAAAGTACTCCTTGAGAACCCTCAAATATCACAGAAGTCTTTTCTTTCCATGCTAATTTAGATAACGTATCCTCCAATACTATATTGGGATAAAAAATCTTACAATAAGTATGTACTAAAGAATCTAAGTTATCGAAAACATGAGCAAATCTTGAATAAGTTTCCTTAAACTGGAGTCTATCTTCCGCCCATTCTCTAATTAATCGGAGCTTCATTTTTACAACTTGAGGAAAAGCTAAATCTTTTACATATAAAGCTAATCCTTCTCTTTGTCTCTGAATAGTCTCCCATATTCCTTTCCCTACTGTAGAACCTTTACCCCTTTCAGAATTCAACATTACATCAAAAGGAGTTGTTATTTGTACATATGGATCAAAATATTGGATAGGGATATTACATCCTAGGAAATCTAACTCCTCTCGCTCCCGCATCCATTGTAGTGGATCCATAACACATTGTTTCGTCCAATAAGTAGGTGCCTTAGCAAATGTTCCAGACCCAAAGCAAGAAAATATATGCATTGTTCCAGACGAAGTAACTACTGTGTGCCCTGCTTGATGCCCTCCAGAAAATCTAACAACTAGAGGTTTTAAATGTTTTCTTTTAGCGTCGCAACAGAGGGCATGAGTCACTTGACCCTTGCCCTCGTCGCCAAACGTACAACCCACTACAATATTATACATTATCGTCGATGTATGTCAAATATATTAGGTTTTGATTCTGTATTTTCTACAGTTCCTTCTGCAGAAATCTCTTCAATTACTGAAGAGCTACCTTTTAGAGTTTTACCCATAGCTTCACAAATGGCTTCTACAACTTCATCAGGCTTGCACACAATAAAGTTTTCTCTAAGAATTTCTTTCATTTGTTTAGCTACTACCTCATCATAATGTTCACTTCCATGTCGAACATGAATATGAAACACATGATATTTCTCACAGGCAAGTTCATAAGCCTCCTGCCAGGTATAATCACGCTCATACTCCATTCCAGTGAGAGCTGCCAAAGTTCCCCTACTTATTCTTGTCAAAGTAGGTTCATCACCAACTGTAAAAAGGAATCCTTTTTGCTTTCGCTTTTCCCAACTATCAATTGACGTATGATTTCCTGCAATAATCCAAGGAAGTAAGTAGGATTCTCCACTATTACCTCCACCACGACCCTCCAAATAAATTTTAGAGAGACACTGATTAATTGCAACAGTTGAAGATTCGAATTGACCTACCTGACACGGGTAGTAATCACATTCATGATCTCCCACTCCCATAAAAAGAATTTGAGGGTGTTTAACTCCAATAGAATCAATAATAGAATCCATTAACTTCGGAAGATAATCCCTGATCATCTTATCAGGAATTGAACCCATTGAACCAGTTTCATCTAATGCAATGAAAACTGGAAGAGATTCTGGGTGTTCCTCAGAATCTCTAGATTCTCGAATATGTGTCTTACTTTTTGTAAGATCCATTTCTTCGTGTAGAGATCTTTGATGAAAGATTTCTTCTCTGGATTTTTTAGTATAGCTATCAGCAAAAGCTTTATATGTGCTAGAACTCCATGATCCGCTTCCCATATTAATAATGTATTTTAATTACATGATCTTTGTGATACGCAGCTTCATGTAATTTTAAGATTTGTAATTCAATTTCAGTAAATGGACTCGTAAGATGTCCTGTACGATCTAATCGCTCCATTTTTTCAATGAGAACATCAAGCTCTTGATAAGTAAATCCAAAATTTTCTTCATCAGATCTGCCTGTTAATCCATCTGCAGGGACTTTATGAACTAAATTATAAGGCAACTCCATGAAGTCTCCCAGTTTTACAACTTCTGTACAAGTCAAGTGTGCAATTGGATTAATATCACAAGCCATATCTCCCCATTTTGTACACCATCCAATAAATGCTTCGGACTTGTTACCTGTTCCAGCTACTCCGTAACCCAAAGACTGAGCAATCGCATATAGAGTTGCCATGCGAATGCGAGGTGCAATATTAGTTAAAGCTTTATCAGAAATTATAATTGGGGAACCATCTGAAACAAGATTAGGAATTCCTACATCTATGGATTTTTCTAGAGTGGTTCTTTCGATAGAACTCAATAGTGAGGTAAAAGGATGTGAAATATTTATTAGTATATGTCTGATATCTAAATATTTGCATACTTCTAAACTATCACTGATATCCTTTTGCTCCCCATCAGGCATTAAAACACCTAATACATTTTCTTTTCCTATAGCATCCACTAGAAGCTTAGCTACTATAGTAGAATCCTTCCCTCCACTAATGCCCAGAACATAACCACGAGCATTAGTGTGAGTTTGGTAATCCTTAAGGAAGGATATTATTTTTTTATATTCTTTTTCCATTAAAATTCTCCGTTCCAAAGAGTTCTACGAATTTCTGTGAGAGTGGTTTGCTCTCTCATTTTTCCATTTGAAAAGATAGGACGAAGTAAATTAAAAGGCTCATTATGAGCTTCTTTCAGTGTCATACCCTCATCACAATCAAACTCACCAGTTACATGGTTGTAGAAAACAGCACAGCATCCTTTATGGGACTTCTTCATTCCTGAATCTGTTTTAGGATCTTTGTAAACCATAATAGATTTAGTTTTTCCATCAATGGTTTGTTCTACATAGCTACACTTAATTGCTACATTAAATGTATCACGAGAGAACATATCGACATTTCCAAACTCGTCCATGTAAGAAAGCATAGAAAATCCTCCTGCACCAAGTGCAACATTTTCTGCAGAGAATCCCGTATCGTACAAAATCTGATAAATCTGTTTTGCACGTAACTGAGTGATACCATCACCATACAAAGCTCGAACATGAGGATCTAAGACTTTATACCCTTTAGAGTTGACAGTACCTCCAAAAGTCTCCCAAAGAGAGAAAACTGTCTCAGTTACAATTTCTACAGGATCTCCAGAGTCACCACGAACATACAAAGTGCCGTTTCTACTGAGAATTTCTTCCTTAAGAGATGGGAGAATTTCATCGACAATATTCCAGTAATCATAGGAATCACTTACCATAGAGAATGATCCATTAGGGTAGACCTCAGTAAGGAGGCGTCGAATCATAACTTTTTCATCCCCATCAATGGCAGCAGAACTACACATTACGGAGTGCTCAGTAGAAGCCATACCTCCACCTACTACAGACATTGGGGTATGATAATACTTTGAAGCATATATAATGCCAGGAATAGTCGCAGTCTTATTAAAAGAGAGCAAAAACCCACATGAAGCTTTAATAGCGCCATGAAGTCCAACTAAACTTCTAAATCCGAACTCAGAAATAGCAGAACGACCAGAAATATCAGAAGTTTTAGAATAAAAATCATTTACGATACTACGATATTTAGTTACAGCAGTTGCAACACACATTGGATACCAAAGCTCAGAGAGCATCAAGGTTTCAATGAAATTAGTACACCATGCAAATTCTGGATTAGTATTAGAAATCTCGATACAGGGGACATTCATTCCTACTTTATATCCCTCAGGAAGTGCCCAGATCTCGATAGGAAGATATCCTAACTCATGAAGCTTTTTAATTTTATCCGAATTAACACGGTCTGCTCCCATAGTAGAAGAAATTACAAATTCATATTCTGCAATAACTTCTTCTAAAGAACGACTAAAGAAAGTTTCATTCATGTATTCAATCAGATACTCCTCAATAAATGCTTGAATACCAAAAACTACTACCTTATCAAATTCAGGAATCCTAGTTTTACGAGGTACATAGTAAGAAACTACCTTAGTGATGCTAGGGTCATATTGCTCTGCATGACATTGTTTATAAAAATCAGTCAGTAGAGCTCCACAAGGTTTAAACATATTAATAACGATTAATTATAGTCATTTGTAAACCCTCCATAACATCTAAAGCTTTGTTATGAAGTTCATTATTATTAGAACGACAGCAGGAAGCATCTATGATGATATCTGCATCAGGGAATGTTTGCTGAAAACTTACAGCACATGAAATAACACAAAGATTAGTTACTACACCAACCAAAGTAATTTCTGTAATGCAATCAGCGATGTCGAATAAATATTCTCCATCACCTGTCTTAGCATCATTAAACTCATCCTGGATAAATCCAAACCTATTTAGTTTATCCATTACATAGCAGGAACGAAGATAAGGCTTAAACTCCTTAATAAGCTTATGACCTTCAGTTCCACAAACGCAATGAAGAATTGGAAGATTTCTACCTTCACGAGTCATAGCGTAGCCAAATCCCCTAGTATCACTATGCTCATAATGAGTATCCCGAGTAAAAAGAACAGCATCATCTGCTGTTATATACTCTTTAACTAATCTCTCTATAGGAGAAATTATTTCTTCAGCACCAGGAACCGTTAATGCACCTCTGATGAAGTCTTCTTGCATATCAACTACTACAAGTAATCGCATATATCTTTTTTATTTATAATTAAATAGCTATCCTTGCCAAAAGGAATAACACTAGAATTAGCTTGTCCAATTGTATTTATAATTACCTCCTTTTTAGACTCCCAAATAAAAATCTGTAGAAGTCTACTGGTTCTTTTCATAACCCAGGCCTTATATACCTTTTTATTAGTAATTATAAATACATCGTCAAATTGTTCTAAGTCAATTACTTTTTTAGGAAATTCTTTTGAACTATCAGTTGATGGTTCATTAAACCTTCTAAATATTCTTAAGAATCATCTCTTCATCGCTTGAACTTTTTCTTTACTAAAGGTTTTCCTCCCTCTTGGTCTTTAAACTTCTTAGGCCGTTTTGGCATTCTAGGTTTATCCTCCTCACAATAATCAGGAATTTGATAATCTTTAAGGTACTTACCCATAATTAGATTATTAATAAAAAGGCTCTAGTACTTCTACTAGAGCCTATTGAGTTTACATCTTAATGAGAGACAGAATCTCTTGATTCATAGCCTCATCAAACAGATCCCGTGTAGTCTGTACCTTTCCATTTAAGAAAGATACAATCTGTGCTGAATATCCAGACATGTAGTAGACATTCTTGACATCACCATAAGTTTGGAATGGAGTGCGATTCTGCGCAGTATCTCCGTAGTAATCATTTCTCAAATTCCAAAGGCAAATGACAAAATTGTCAACATACTCTTTAGAAAATCCTGCAGCTGTCAATGTATCATGGACTCTTTCAACTGAAGTCTTATTCAGACTTGAAGCATCAAACTCACAATCACTGATACAAAGAATTCCTTTAGGAAATTCCTCTTCTGGAACACCTTCAAGCTTCAACTGAGCAAAGAGGTTAATAACACCCTCAAAGTTTGTACTTCCATAGTACCCCGAATGGTCATTAAACCATTTCTCCAGAGGAGTTTCTCCTTTCCACTCATGCATCATAGCTTTTGAGTTAAACTCAATCCATGCATTTTGGAATCTCCCTCTTAAGAAATAAGAGAAATACAGAGCAATTGCCTTACCTACATTGTAGCAAGACATGGAAGTTCCAGTTGCTTCTGCACCCATTGAACCAGAAGTATCACGTACTACGATAAGGTCTGTAGTATTGCCCTCTTCCTTACACTTATTAACAAGGGTCATAAATTGCTTGTTAATAGTATCTTTGATATGCTGCTCTATATTACGAGGAGCAGTGTTACAAATAGGTTTAAAGAGCTCATGTACGAAACCTGTGTACTTCACCTCCTTTGTCTCTGAAGCTCCTATCCATTCCTGATACTTCTCTTTGAGATTATGATTCTCTAAGAACTTGGAATGTACAAGAAGGTTTAAGGCACGACCATGAATCTTATCAAAGTCAATCTCCGTATATCGTTGCTTTGAAATAAGCTGTTGCCAGCTATGTGCTGTTCCTGCAGCTTTCATCCTTGCATAAGAACGATATACTTGATACTTTTCAGCATCTGTCCTTACTCCTGACGCGCCGTAAAGTTCTGAACACAGCCATTTTGCAATCATACAATTTGCTTGTGCCTCTACTGTAGTACACTTGGAACGTGCCTTGATCTGAGGAAGATACTTACGAATGAGATTCGTTTGAGAATCAGAGCCAAGACCTGCAGTAATCAGATCTGCAAAACGACGCCAATCCAGAACTCGGTGTTCCCAGCCGTTATAAACTAAGTCATAACGAAGCATAACGAAGAGATCTTTCCAAGAACCCACCAAGGGAATCAGCCAAGCATTCTTCCAGAATACTTCTTTATCTTTGGTATGTAGCCAGATGAGACGCATAATACCTTCATGACGAAGTTCAGAACCCTTTTGTGCTTCTTTGGTACCATACTTTTTATCATTAATCTTACGACAAATCATTCGCAAGAAAAAGATAAATTTAACAGTATCTTCTTTATTTTCTGCCCAGAGAATTTCACAGTCTTTTGCAATTTCTGCAAATGGGCGGATCTCTCTGTACTTAGATGTACTGCCAAACTGGTCAACGAAGGGATCCCCTGTACTGGAATAGGCTTTGCCACCGTTACCTGTAGTGGTTTCTGCTGCAGTTTTTAATCCTGCCTGAATAAAGGCTGATTTAGATGCCGATTTACTGTTATCAACAGCAAATAATGTTTTCTTTTTTGCTTCAAACATCTTATTAAGTTTTAAAAATAAAGCGGATATTGAACGATGTCAATATCCGCAAATTGTTTATAAAGATCCTCTGTAAAAGGTAAGAGTCTTACCAAGTAGATTTTCTCCCCAATTTGATTGGTTTTGAAGTGCATGATCTTGATCATAGCCTATACCCCAGATTCTATCAAAGGGAGATGCTTCAACAAAGAATTTCCCGTCTAATGCTGGGTCTTTAAGTTTATCCATTAAGTCTTTATTTTGGCTAAACTTACCTTCCAAGGCAAGATACATTTTCTGAATCTTAACCTCATTCCAGGATTTCTCATCAAAGTTTCTAACCTCCCTACCAAGGTTTTTAGCTTCCTTTGGAGTCTCTGCTAATAGAATCTTCTCTGCTGTTTCTACATCACCAAAATGTAAAGCTTTAAGATACATAAAAAGCTGTTCAGATGATTTAAAAACTTTAGAGCCAAATACTATTCTACAAGGATGAAAGTTACTTAACCAACCTCCCCAGAAGAATATAAAATTATCTACAATTTTCATACCAATATAAATTAGTCCCGCCGTGAGGATTCGAACCTCACTACCCCAGAGTCCACTACACCAATTTATTAACGGGGATTTGATTTACAGTCAAACGGTGTTACGTCGGGATTTTATAACTCTACTTTATATTTATCATATTTACCACATAAGGAAATTGATGTTCTAATTCCTTCAAGTTCTTTAACTGGAATTGAATAAAATTCTTTGAAAGAAGTTACAACAAATAGAAAATCACTAGAGTTATTATTGAAAGTCTTAGCTCAATAATTCTTTCGATTTCCTCCACAAGTTCTCAATCCTACTTGGAAATTTCCAGTCCTTTTATCTACCTGCGTGGTAGTTTTAACTTGAATCTTCAATATATTTTCCCATTATCTACGAGTAAATCGTAGTCCTGAGAATCTGTCATAGGAATAGATACTATTCACCCTAATTTTGAATAAAATGCGATAGCATATGCCATCCCAACATTTCCTTGCAGTTTAGAATTTTTTAAATGTGAAAACATAAAATAAAGTTAAATTCTAGTGGGCGTATTTCAGCCCACTAGAAAAATCAAAGAAGTTAATTATTTAACTTCAGGAAATTTAGCATCCTCAGTTTTCTCTTCCAATGCCTTTGATACTCCAGGAATTTTCATTTCTTTCATAACATTCAGCATGGGGGATACTTGAGACAGAAGGCTCTGCATCACATTTGTGAGGCCTCCACCCTTCGTAGTGTCCATGATGGTCACATTACCGAAGTTCATGTGCTTGTAAGCCTCAACCTGTTGCTTAGCAATGTTTTCGTAGGTTCCTTCTTGAACCATCTTGAACTGAATTGCAATCGCAGGATCAGTTTTGGCAGCTTCGATCATCTCACGGAAACCATCTGCCTGAGCCTTAAGAGAAGCTTTCTCTGCTTCTGCCTGAGCCAAACCTTTCTGACGAACAACCTCTGCTTCAGCAAGACCTTTAGCAGTAATGGCTTTAGCCTCACCTTCACCCTTGAGAGCTTCAGCTTGCGCTTTACCATCAGCTTCGATTTTAGTCTTATTAGCATTGGTTTCTGCGATTTTTTCCTGTTCCAGCTGATAAGCTTCAGCACGCAGCAGACTCTCTTTCTTAGAAATTTCTGCAGGTACAATCTTATCAGCACGTAAGGCTGCTTCTTGACGCTGAGCACGAGCTTCTTCTGCAGTCTTCTGAGCGAGTTCCTGCTCTTGCAGCACTTTTGCTTCAGCCTTAACGACCTCTACCTGAGCAAGCTCTTTCTCCTTAGCGACTTCAGCGTCTGCCTTTACACGAGCTGTGTTTGCAGCCTTTTCAGCATCTGCTCGCACAACTTCCAACTCAGCATTCTTGTTTGTTACAGTCTTCTCAGCTTCGATTTTACCAATCTCACCTTCTGCTTTAGCAGTTGCCACATTGATATCACGAGTACGCTGAGTTTCTGCAACCTTGGAATCTCGCTCAGCATTTGCCACTGCGACCGCAACTGCTTCCTCACGTTGAGTTGCAGCAACTTCAGAGTTCTTAATTTTGTTCTGCTCTGCAGTTTGAGTTGCACCGTCCTTTTCAGCCTTAGCGATTTCAACATTTGCCTTATTAAGAGCAATTGCTTTGTCCTTCTGGCCTAATGCGATGATATAACCTGCTTCATCCCTGATATCAGTGATGTTGACGTTGATAAGATGCAGGCCAATCTTACGGAGCTCTCCACCAACAACATTCTTCACTTCTTCCAGGAACTTGTCTCGTTCAGAGTTCAGCTCTTCAATGGTCATATTAGACACAATTAGACGCATCTGACCATATACAATATCCTTAACGAGATCTTCAATCTGGTCAGTAGTCAATCCAAGCAATCGCTCTGCAGCCATTTGCATTACTTCAGGTTCTGTAGAAATACCTACAGTCACAGTAGTTGGAACATCTACTCGGATATTCTGTGAAGACAGAGCTTTCTGAAGATTACACTCAAACTGCAAAGGTTTAAGTGACATGAAACTGTAACCCTGTACGATAGGCACCACGAAAGCCGCTCCTCCATGGATGCACTTAGCAGATTTTCCGCCCCCCGTCTTACCAAAGATTACAAGAATCTTGTCAGAAGGACATTTTCTGTACCGTGAGAGAATTCCCACTACTGAGAGCAACACTAACAGTAGTGCTGCACCGAGAATGATAAATAGAGTCATCTTTTAATTATTTAATTGTTACTTGATGTCGTGTACCTTCCACTATAACTGATTCTCCAGGTTGATAGTTAACATTCTTTGTAGATGTTGCATCCACATATACTAATCTTCCTTCCAGCTTCACTACTACCTCTCCTTTATTTAACTCGGAGTCCCAATAATAAACCTGTGCGGAAGTATCCTTAATTTCATCTTGATAGATGATTTCTTGACGAAGATGTTTATATATGTATCTGTAAAGATAGAACAGAATCACAGTAAATAACAATCCCACCAAAACAGCTACGAAAGTAGATAGTACTGAAACTCCTCCCATTGTAGTTAATGTTAGAGAAAATCCAAATACAAAGTGAACAATACCCTTAAAAGATAACATGTCACTCGAATCTAAGTCTGCATCCATATCAACATCAATCTCTCCTCCAATAAAGGATAAGACTGTCTGTCCAATTAAGACACAAGCAGAGATTACTAATAAAATTAAATACCAAGTCATATTTTGTAATAATTAATTTCAAAGAAAGGCTACGCTATCATCCAAAAAATATACATTAAGAAGATAATTGCTGTATGTAGCCTATTAGTGGGACTGGAACGAGTCGAACGTTCACCTTTGGATTTTCAGTCCAACGAGCGCACCACGCACACCGCAGTCCCAATAAAAATTCCAGTATTTCTACTGGAATTAAGTTCATAGCAGGGCTCTTCAGCCCCGATGACTTTTTTCTTTAACGTCTGATTTATAAGCCCTTAACAGATTACAGTACTCTTTCTATATAGAACTCTAGTTTATAGAAGATTGTGGACACATGTGGGATTCGAACCCCTCTATTTCCTTGCAAAGGAAATGTGCTCGCCTTTACACTACATGGCCCAGTAAAATTATAATTTAGAAATTATTTGATTATACTCTTCTTTAGTCATTTTCAATCGTAATCCTACAGTAACTTTTTTAGGAGGTTCTGTTAACAGCATCATACCTTCAATTCCAGTTATCTCATATAGTCGATTTTTAATCTCTACAGATTCCCCAACCTTATATTCTTTATTACGGTCAGAAACTTTTAATATTGCTCCTCTACCAGTTATTCAAAATACTTCCATATTAAAACTTAACCTTAAACACACGAATCTTGTTACATACTTTCAACGCTGAATATACATATATTTTAGTATAAATAGGACGCGTTTGAAGTAGAACTTGAATAAACATCTACTTTTCTAAGTTCAATTGTCTCCCAATTATGAACATGAAAACTTAGCTTTTAACCATTCTTTTTATAATTTCTAACATAATTTAGAAAATTATTTTAAATAAAATCCAGAATCTGGAAGCATAAAAGTATTTATTTTATTTATACTAATTTCTTTTCCACTGAGTATTTTTGAAGATCTAGACTTAAGTTTAGCAATAAAATAATTAGATTTATTTGTTAAAACGCTTAATAAATCTATTTCCCCACATTTAAGTTGTTCTAAATCCTGATTTTCAATTTTTACAAATAAGTAGTCTTGTCCATTAGGCTGTAGAACACCAATATATTTAATATTATTCTTATCTTTTGCTAAAATAATTTGTGGAATATCATAGAAACCTAAAATTTCGATTAATTTTAACTGTAACATAATATAAATTTTTAGAGCCTCCTGTCGGACTCGAACCGACGCGTTCAAATGAAGACGGATTACAAAACCGTTGCAGTCGCCGCTGTGCCAAGGAGGCTTACAAACACTATCGTAGTTTACACGTCTGATTTTTATTGCCACAGAAACTCCATACAAATGATCAATTTATATGCTAAGAGTTATTACGCCGCTAAAATTGCTGAGTGAAACTAACTTGTTTCTTTATTGTCTATCAGCATCGACTTTACCCTAACATTTAGGGAGTGCTCATTACCTTGTACTTCGGTAGTTTGTTCGAATAGGCTTTGAGCTAGCCTATAAACTATTTATTTTTAGAGTATCGATATCGTCTAGTACTATTTTTATTCCTTGATCCAAAATGTTCAGTCATTGCATGATGATTTGGACACAAAACCTGGAGATTTTCTTCTTTATTGTTAGTTGCATCTCCATCAATATGATGTATCTGAAGAATGGATAAATTAGTATAAGGATTAATGAAATTACATCCACATCCTGGAATTTCACAAGTATAATTAGCCTTCTCTAATAAATATCGTCGAATATGTGCAGATAATCCATCCTCTCCCGCCATTCCTAATTCTTTACCTTCTTTTCAGCGTTTGATAAATTCCTTGTAAGCATATTCAGCTTGGCATTGGCTCTTTTACTTCATAAAATTACATTTCCGCATTGTTTACATAACTTAGGATTCTTTTCATACCTATCCTTTGTAAGTACGCTAATAATAGGAATCTCTACTTCATTTTTAACTGCTCATTCTTTTAACTTATTTCTATTGGAAGTATTATCATGAATTTCTAACTTTTTACAAATTTCAAATAAACTTTTACTGTTATTTCACACAGTTCTGATTACATCATCTGAAAGTTCTTTAAAACGTTTCATTAATTTGATTTATTAATAATTATTAGTTATAATTGAGAGGTATAAGAGATTCAAACTCTCCCCTTGTGATCGGAATTCACATATGCTATCACTAACACCAATACCTCATAAAAGGTCTCTATAAAGCTCCGTAGATTAAAAGTCTATTGCTAAATAAAGGTTGCTGTAAGAGACCTTGTAAAACACAACTGTGAAATTTTCGCTTTGAATCATTTCTGATCTCTGGACTAATACTGATAGATTAGAGTGCCTTCATATCAGAGCCTGCAATGTCCATACCGCACTCTCGGCTTTACATTTCACTACAAATCCTACTTGTGTTATTTCTGCTCTACTATCCAAGCATTCAATCCTCTGGAAGAAGGCCTTTCATTATCAAGTAAATTCTTCAGATCTATCTTACCAATATCTGAGAATTTAATATTGTAGTAGCATCCAGTAACAGGCATGATACTTGCTGTAATACTTGGATCAACATGAGCAACAATACAAGTTGTATTATATGCAAATGCAAAGCCTATTTCCCATGCAGTACCACTGTCAGAATAATGACCATGATAGATTGCAAGTACACAATCTGCATTTCTGATTTGTTCTACATCATATTCAAATACCTCACGTGCCCATTCCTCATTAGTTAGTTTCTCACCATTTTCAATGAAATGCTCCATAGGAACTATAACTTCATATCCCTGATTACGTAGAATATTTGCTGCAATTTCTATGTAATTTCTTTCTTTTTCATTAAAGAAAGGGCCTGCAAGATAAATCTTTATCATTTTTTCATTAAAATTTAAGCGGGAGCACCAAGATTCGAACTTGGAATCTATCGGTTAACAGCCGATTGCGTTAGCCATTGCGCCATACTCCCAAAGTGGGCTAGGTTACTCTAATTTACATCCTACCATTAGACGACTATAGTACTTCTCAGCCCTGAAGTTTCCTATAACTGGGACTCGAACCCAGATCGCTGTTCAACAAAATACAATTCAGTAGAAGAAGCTTGCTGAAGTAACCTTATGATTTTAGTTTGTTTTCTTCCCTTATATCTCTATTATCACAAAATTCCTGGTATTCCTTTATAGGATATCCATAATTTATATGTGATTTAATTAAGAGAAAATACAATTTATCGTAATTGTTCCTCTTAGGAAAATAAATTGAACTATATATTTGAATTGGAATATAACCAAGCTTTTGATATAAGCTTATTCCGACAAAGTTATGTATACTACAGTATAATGAATTTGTTCCATATTTAGAGTATACATAATTCAGTAATTCAGTAGCAATTCCTTTACGTCTATATTTTTCTTTAACATTAAGAGCTTCTACATGTGGAATTCCATGAACAGGGTTAGCATTAGAATCAATATGATAATTGTCAAAAACAATTCTCAAGCTACCTTTATGTTCAGGCTCTTTGAAGGGATTGAGATAAGGATAATCTCGTTCTACTATTTCATTATTTTGTAAAAAATATAAAATTTTTATCATCCTACTAAATTACTTATGTTACAAAGATACGGACTTTATTTCATATATCCAAAAAAAAATAGTGCGGGCACAGGGACTCGAACCCTGAACGGCCTTTCGGCTCCCTTAGCATTAAAAGTGCTCTGCGCTACCAATTGCGCCATACCCGCTCCTTAAAACTAGGTAACAATAAGGACTTGAACCTTTTCGGTAAATTAAAAGAGAAATTTTGCTTAAACCATTTACTTTGCTGTATGTTACCTATTCATTGTAAAACTGTAAAGAATTTGTGGCCATGGAAGGACTCGAACCTCCACACACTTATGAACCTAGAATATATAAGCAGCTTTACCACTTTGCTTACAGGGCCATAAAATGGAGAAGCAAGCATGGCCCGCTTACTTCCCCTTCATTGATGAATTACAGTATTCTTAAATATTGTACGATAATGTGCATCTAACTCACTTTAACTTATTGTATTCATACGAGTTAACCATTTCTCCAATTCGCCATATAGTGATTTAATTAGCGGCGAATGGGGGACTCGAACCCCCAGTCTTATGATTTTTTTTATTAGTGAATTAGCACATCCTTATTAACTTGAGACTAAAGCTTTTGACGCGACACTAAATCTTATGTAGCTCCTTGTAATTTATCTAGGATATTACAACTCTTTGCTACTTAGTCTAAGTCTGAAGCTAAGTCTATCGTCAAATATTTTGTTTGTTTTATTACCTACCTTGGAGATAGTTCAGCAGCCATTCTGAATCCAGATTGGATTTTACTGCTTCTACCTCATTTGCTACTTTCAGTGCAGCAATAGTTGCTGACAGAAGAGTACTTCTACGCTGAAGAGCTAATGCTCGCTGACGAGGGGTCCACTCACCAGAGAAACGCTGCATGGTGTAATCACCAAGCTCCATCACAGTATCTTTTACTGCAATTTGGGGCTGATAGTGAGTTGCACTGCCGAGCTTCTGAACATTCGGATCTTCTAAAATGTACTGAGTCTTAGTGATAGACTTTTTAGTACCTTTCAGAAGGGGAGACTGCATAATTGCTCGACCTGCATACATTTCTTCAGTACATGGTTCCCAGATCTCAGAATCTTTACGAACGGGAATGTTCTGGAACATCTCCTGAAGCTGAGGATTTTCCAGAAATGACTTGAGCTTAAGAAGCTCCAGACTGCTCAGATTAGCAATTACATTGCCATCTACAACCAGATCTGCACGAGCAGTTCCCGATGCATTAGTTGCTTCACAATTGAACATCTCACTGATATAGCTTTTTACCATATTAGTGAAATAGTCGAATTTCTCATCTACGGTTGTTACAACCGCAATGAGTTTACGTTCACTGGGAAGATCTACAGTGTCAGGACGAGGTTCGTAGGTATTTTTAACACCTCGAAAGTTGTCTGACTCCTTCTTAAAGAAGGTTGTATAATCTCGAAGGAGAGCTTTAAACTGGGAAGCACCCTGCTCCAGTTTTGCGAGTAATACATTTAATTTCATACTAATTATTTTGTTGGATATATTTTCGAATTTCTGGATTTTTCCAAATTGTTATAAGTTGTTCCTCAGTCATATTAGAGAAACAATCAGACCCATATATAGACTTAATTCTTTTCTTTTGCCTCTTTGTCAATTTATTTAACAAAGTTTTTATAGTCACCAAGGGAGTATTACTAGTATGTTTACCTATAGAACCAGTTTTCAAATCATTTAATTCCCGCTTTAATGTTTGGACTTGCATCTCTAATGCTCTATTTTCCTCAATCAGTGATTTTTGAAATTGAGGATCCCCAGTTAAAAATAAAGAAGCATGTAGAACAATTCCTTTAATCAAAGTCTTACAATCTTCATAAGGAATAAGACTTACTTTATTAGTAGTTGGAACATATAATATATAGTTCTCTCTATCAATGATAATTGATATGTCGCCATCAGAATTTCTACCTATGTGATCTGATACTCTAACAATTAACTCACCAATAGTGTAATACCTAGATTGCTTGCTTTCGGAGGTTACAATCTTATAAGCAAATCTTCTTAAATACTTATCTATTTTATTCATATTATGTTTGAAATAGTCGGGATGACAGGGCTCGAACCTGCGGCCTCATGCTCCCAAAGCATGCGCGCTACCAACTGTGCTACATCCCGATAAAAAAGTCTCATTTATATCATATTGTTGCTTTACCTGACTGAGCTATTATTAGAGCTATGCTAATAAACGGGATTTGAACCCGTGATCTACAATCCCCTATTGATAATATTTGCTGAAGAGACTTTGTAATAAACAATAATAAAACTATGCACACCCTTAAAGACTTGAACTCTAAACTATGGTTTTGGAGACCATCGTGTTACCAATTACACCAAAGGTGCTTAAAGTGAAATTCTTTTATGCTTCCACTTACTGTATACCGCAGAGAATTTCACAAAGAACTACTACCGCAAAGCGGAGGGTAAGGGATTCGAACCCCTGGTACGCTCATCACGTACACCTGTTTTCAAGACAGGCACAATAAACCAACTCTGACAACCCTCCGAATCATTCCTATTATTTAGATATATCTTGAGAGCCTTTCACATTTATAAAGGATCAGCACCTATCATTTAGTCTAAATCTTCAGGAATTAATTTATACCTCATTTTATAGTCAAGTTCATGATATGCTAGGTTAACAAAATCAAGTACTCTTAAAATGATTTTTAAATGCAAGGTATATTTATATTCTTCTTCATTAAGAAAGAATAACATTTTATATGTATCTTCCTCAATTTTAATTTTATCTACTATTACTTTGATAGGAGCTTTATTCAAAAAAGAATCAGAAAAATTTAGTTTTTCCAATAAACCTTTATAATACTCCTTTTTCTTTTTTATCTCGGAAAGTGCAGTTTGTACCTCTTCCAAAGCTTCCTCTAAAGTAACAGGAACCTGTACAGTATATGTAGTACCCTTAACTACAAAAGACTTATCAGATAACCATTTTACATCCATAAATTATAATTTTGCGGAACATAGGGGATTCGAACCCCGAACTTCGCCGTGACAGGGCGATATGTTAGCCAATTACACCATATGCTCCAGAAAGGTATCCCTACATCATTTAATGATTAAAAGTCATTCGATTGTAAAAGTTTGCTGTTTGACACCTTATATTAGTAGCGGAGTCAGGATTCGAACCTGAATCTCCTGGGTTATGCGTGGCCCAGGCTGGTTATCCAATTACCATGCGCACTACACTCCGCAATTAGTAGCGGGAGGAGGATTCGAACCTCCGACCTCCAGCTTATATCGTAATCAATCCATTATCGTATTCTCAATGATGGTTAGGGCATAAAGCTATGAGATTATCAATGGAATTGATTTCAGCAATTGTTACAGAATCATCAAACTCTGCTACTGATTTAATATGTGCAATTTCTATATGTTTATCATATCCACATATTGCACATTTTTTAACCTTAGTCGATCTAAAATAAGTTAACTCAGCATGTTTTCTAATAGAACTTCTATAACTTTGGTAATTTTTTCTAGAAGATAATAATTCTCCCTTAGTTTTAAATAGTATTGGAGAAGGTTGTTCAATAATAGGCTCAATACCTAACTTCGAGCATCTACTTTTTATATTTGAAACAACATCACTTGATGGGCGGTTAGTATATCCCAACGCAGATCCAATATTTTTTCAACCAATGTTACTAGAAATAATTTCTATAAATTCTGAATCTGAAAAAGAGTCTACTTTAGATTTCCCTTTGTGACTAAAGTTCTCTTTCGCATTTATGGTTCTCTTTTTAGGTAATATAATTCCATACCTTAAAGCGGCTTTCTTTATTGCCGCTCCAGTTACTCCATAAATGCCTCCAATTGCTGCATATGAAAGTTTATCCTTTAAAATATACGTTTCTAGTTCTTGTTTTGAGTATTTATTCATAGTATTAATTATTAATTTATACTACAAATATATAAAAAATTTCGAACTTTACAAAGGTTCGTATAAATAAATAGACAAGCTTCATCTTAGACATAAGTCCGTTATGAGGCTGGCGAGCTGGCCTCTGCTCTACCCCGCAATGTAAATTTATAATGAGACGCCTGTAGGGCTCGAACCCACACAAAACTGCTTTGCAGGCAGCTCCTTTAACCAATTCAGGCAAGGCGTCCTATTTGAGAGTCCAGAAATAATACAATGTAAATAAATGCACAATGGGGCAAAAGATATAAAAAGTATCTTCCTTTTCCCATTGAACAATAGTATTTACCAATCCGAACTTAGTTGCAAAGAAAAACATAATTCCTGAAACTACCAAAAGATAGACGATAAAAATTACTAAAATAATGTGCCAGATCATAACTGTTGTTTTAATTGTTGTTGGGGTACCAAGATTCGAACTTGGATTCTGAGAACCAAAATCTCATGTGCTACCATTACACCATACCCCAATTGGACTTATAATGAAACTCCTAAGCCAATTCCTATAAATTGCTCACTTCTTACAAATGTTGTAAGCAAAGACATTCGTATAAACTTATATACTACACTGAAATTCAATCCTCCACAAAAATATGTATTTGGATTAGTAGTCCATATACCAATTTTAGGAGTTATAATATATGAAAATTTATTAGTTTGATACATAGGGAAGGCAGCTCCAACATTTATAGCTTTCATATCTATAATGTTATTATATCCCATTCCTTTTGTGAATGCATTGGTTTGAAACTCTAAATATGCATTATAAATAGTTCCCCCAACATATAACATGTTTATATGTGGCTCATCAATACTACTACTTAACCCGATTTCGATATCTATTTGATTATACTTTAATTGGGAATATCCATAATTAGTAGTAAATGCTAAAAGTAAACAAAGTAAGATTTTATACATATAAAAGTAATTAGTAGGAGTATCTGGATTCGAACCAGAAACCCCCTCCGTATCAGGGAGGTGCGCTAACCAATTGCGCCATACTCCTATCAATGGTAGGTGACGTTCATATTTACCCAAATGCAATAATTTAAAAAGATTGCTGTATGTCACCTTATTGCCTTACTCCTCATCAAACATTATATAGAACATGCAATAAAATAAATATACGAGCTGTACAAGGAGGCCAATACCAGGAATAATAAATCCAATCTTTAGCCACTTATTTTGATTAGTTCCCAATACAGCACCCATACCAAGTTGAAGAAAGTAAGCAACTATACAAGCTGCTATAATAGTTCCAATTTCCATATATTAAAATATTTCAATAAAAATGATACTCTTTTAGCCACTGCTGGAGGTAAGTATCTGGATAGAACTTTACAGTCTGCCCCGTCATTTCCTACGGTAGTCTTCCTCACTATCACCTGCCTATCGTCACGACGCATTCGTGCATAAGCTGTTATTGTCCTAGTTGCGTAATCAAATAACTGCTGTACCGAGAGCGGGAGTCGAACCCGCACGGCCATTACTGACCAGGGGATTTTAAGTCCCCTGCGGCTGCCATTTCGCCATCTCGGCATCTTGTTTTGACTAGCTTTCTCAAGTTATCCTTGACTCTTCACAAAACTGTAGCACTTTTTGCATTTTCCTGCCTTTGTTAGGTTACTGGATTTTACTATTAAACCTACAACGATAGATTATTTTCATTCACGTTAAACTAGTATAACTACTAACTACCATTACTTTCTCCGATAGTGAGAGCACTTGCGACCTAATATCGTCATATTAGGATTTTAAATATTTACAATAGCTTTAAAGCTGCCTGTAAGCCTGCTTCTAAGCAATCCTCATAATGTCCACACCATACCTCATTAGACTGATGATATTCCATGATTGAGGCTCTAGGATGCAAACAAGTAATAGTCCATATATATGATAGTGTTTCATCTAAATAGACTAATACACTTACTCCATGCTCGTTTCTCAGCCACTCTTGTAACTCCGCCTGATATGGAGCTGGACAACAATATTCAGGAATAATACCTAAACCATAGTTGTCTATATCTATAATATTTCCATAAATATCATAAACAGAATCACAGTCCTCATCATATCCTTTCTCAGCAGCTAAATTAGCTGTTTCAAAACTAATTCTTCTCACGGTAGGTCCATTTATATGTTGTATCAGAATCTCTTATAGTATATACTTTCTCAAGCTTCCCCTTTTCATAAGCTTCCATGTGTATATTACACACTACATCACTCTTAACAAAGAGAACTATTGCTACAAAAATACTAAAATATATTATAGATACAAAAACTTTACTGAAAAAATCTTCACAATCATCTACCGTTAAAATATATAGAATTGTTGAACCTGCCACTATCCAAATTAAAAATCCCATGATTATTCTAATCCGTATTCATTAATAAAATCAATACATCTTCGGCATAAACCTTTTATAGTTGCAACTTTATGAGTAATGTTGCCAGTTGTGGCTCCAGAAGCTAGCTCTACAACGTGCATAAGATTATTATATGCTATGTTCTCTCCATATTGCTCCTTTACTTTATCAGCAATATAACTATAAGTAATCCTAATATTACTCATTTGATGAGAAACATTTCCAGTTGTCGTCTTCTCACATATATGAATAATATCTTGGAAATAACTTATAATATGTTCTTTATCTACATTCATTGCTTATATCTTAAATTAGTGGGCCTACCTGGACTCGAACCAGGAATACAGGATTATGAGTCGTGCGTTATAAACCTTTTAACTATAGGCCCTAAAATAAAAACTACATAAGAATTAGGATTAACCCTGCAAGGATAGCTATCGCTAAAAATCCTATCCCTAATATTTGATATTCTTTGATTTCTTTCATATACTATATAAAAATCCTATTCTCTTTACTAAGTCATTGAATAGGTTCGCACTCCAGCTTATTAGATTCAGGCAAGATTTACTTAGTATAACTTAAGCCTCTGAAGCAAACGATGACTATAGGAGCGATCAAACTCCTATAGTCTACACTACACGAGAAAGTGTAGGGATGTAAAAATCTCCTCTCTTACCAAGTCATTGAGGAGATGTAAAGACTCTCAAGTATGCAAGTATCTGCCTATTCTTATACTTCCTCTTTTCAAACACAGCCTGTACTCACGGAGGGCCAGCGGCCACTAAAGATTACCTTTAAGAATATCTAAGATATTAGTGATGTTAAACAGATTCACTTGGTCTTTTACTTAAGCCTGAAAGCCTACAAAATTAGAGTGTGCTAGTAATGGGCTATTATTCAGATCTCTCGTCTGTGCCATACTCTATATGCGACTATACACCAGTCTGACCTTCCTCTCTAATTAGTGTATCCCTAACAGCGCTCTAGACATTATATCGTGGACTGTTGGCTTTGAGCTTCCTCATGGTAAAATCCATGGCTCCTTTTAGCCTCAAGGGCTCTGGTTTGGATACGGTAATACAGCCCTTTTTAGACTCTTCCTGGTTTATACCAGTATTTCTTCTTGTTGTTAAACCTGATTTTCATAAGTATTAGTACTTAAATAAAGCCAACTATCTTTCCACAAATGCCGCAATATCTTAAATCATACATATAACCAGGTTCATCATAGATGTAGATACAGTTACATTCACCAGTCTTAGCATACTCTTCTTTAGCTGCTTTGACTTCTTCTTCAGAAACTTCTATACATTTAGTTCCTGGACCTACCCATACTTCCCTATATAGTTGTCTCTCCATCAACCTAATCCTTCTATATTACTTCTATTTTATATAAACTGTTTAACGTTCTGAATTCAGTATCTGAGATTACCTCTGTTACAAGAGAGGTATGAAAATGGGGAGTATTACCAAAGGTTACTTTATTGTGAGGATAGAGAAGAAACATTTCTCCAACTTTAGGAGGTTCTATCATATAACCTTCCTCTATATAACCCACTTCAATTCCGTTAGGATGTAATCCATCAGGAATTCTACCAGTGAGTCCTACTTTTGTGAGTTTTACACGTTTATATTCCATTGATTATTTCTGAGTATTTTTCAACAACTAGCTCCCGCTGCTTTTTAGAAAGGGCACTTCCATGTTTTCGAATGTTGTAATACGCAACTTCTAAGTCTCCCCAACAAACAATTCCTACTTCATTTAGAATTTTGTCCCTAGTTCTCTTCTGTTTTCCTTTAAAAGGAAGGAAAAGAATCATAAAATCAGTAAATTCATATATAGGAAGATCAAAGTTTGCATCCAACTCTTCTTTATTGAGATTTTCCTGAAGAAGAGTTATTTCTTCTATCTCCTTGGGAATCTCAAAATTATCTTTTCCGTATACAAGAAATTCCACAGATTCAGGAATTCCTATTTTCATTTTATATTTGTTAAGTTTCATAGTTTACTATATTAGTAGTCTGTAGAGGATTCGAACCTTAAACTGTCTTTACCTTGAGAGGGTAATGTCCTAAGCCACTAGACGAACAGACCAAGTAGATACTATCAAAGAGGATACCCTCGATACCCTTAGGCTCCCAGTTGATAGTATCTGGGAATTTTTAGCTGCGGGGATTATAAATTCTGAAACCCACACTTCTAAAGTTTAACGAGATTCTCAGCAACTAGCTCGGGTATACTTAGGTAATATCCTACCGTGCATTATATAGGAGCACCCCTAACTAAATTAAATAATTAAAATAGTGTAGTGGAGAGCAGATTCAAACTACTGTTTCCAGCTGAGAACTGGCGTCCTAAATCGCTAGACGACTCCACCATAAAAGTCGGAGAATTTAATCTCCAACCAGAGTTTCAAAGAACCGTTTTACTTTCGGTTAGGAAAGTAGGCTGCGTTATGACGTACCATGCGCTGTACACGCTGGTAAACGATTTCGCCATCTTTGTTACGCTTTACATTGCCCTCGGCATCATAGACCTTCTCCTTGAAATACATAGGAAAAGCTTTGAAATTGATTTTACTCATGTGTTTCTGACATTACTTGTTCTACTTGTTTCACATAATTTGCAAATGCTGCAGTTTGACGAATTGCATCCGTTCTCCTACCGTCAAAGTTAACATCAATGACAGCCTGAACTTTACAGGGATTAGGAGCTAAAATGTAAATTCGATTTGAGAGATACACAGCCTCCTCAATGCTATGTGTAACATTGAGGATTGTAGGATCGAATTTGGCGTTATAATAGATATCCAAAATGGTGTTCTGAATCTCTCGTTTCATAACAATATCTAATGCACCAGTGGCTTCATCTAACAAAAGAATTTTGTTATCTGCAACCAGGGCTCGCGCCATTGAAACTCGTTGAAGCTGTCCTCCTGATAACACAGGATATTGACCCCATTTAGTTTCATTACCTTCCAGACCTACAATTTTGATCATTTCCATAGCCCTCTCTGTAGCTTCTTTATCAGAAACTCCTCGAAGAATAAGCGGAAGTTTTACATTGTCAAGAACTGACATCCATGGAAATGAAGAATACTGCTGAAATACCATAGGAATTTTTCCTGTCTGTGGTTTTCCATAAACAAGAACTTCACCTGAATCTGGCTGTGTAAGCCCAGAGATGATTTTGAGCAGCTGAGATTTACCACAACCACTCTTTCCTAAGATACTGATAAACTGCCCTTCTCCTGAGAAATCTTTTATATCCAGACTAAAATCCTTAAAGAGAGTGAACTTTCCTTTAGGAGTATCAAAAGACTGGTTAAGATTTTTCAAGTTAATTACATCCACAGCCTCATAACGAGATGTGGGAACTGGAACGGATCCAGTTAAACCATCAAAGAGCCCCATACTTATTTCATTATTTTGGATTTGATGGATGGCTTATTGTACTTTGAAGGAAAGAGCACAACATCCAATTTCTTTAGAAGGACATCTTGGAGAATTCCGATAGCAATAATCAAGAAGAGAAGTGCATAGACTTCGGCAGTTCTTGACTGTCTGCTCATTATGTTTATCAGCGCACCAATGCCACCTTCCTTGTTAAGGGTTTCTGCAATCACTATATAAGTGTAAGAAATAGCAGTTAGATTAATGACATCAGTGGAAACTCGCTGCATTACATAAGGAAAATAAACGTATCGAAATTTCTGCCAATTAGTTGCACCTAACGTTGAAATGGTTTGTAAATACACATAATCCTTATCATTAGCGGGATTCTGAAGTTCGGAAACTCGTTGAACAACGACAGGAAGAATGTAAATAATAATGCCGAAAGCTAAAAAACTAGCCTTCATATCAAATCCAATACCTATAGCAGCGATAAAAATGCCAGACACTGCAGGTATAGGGAGATAACGAAGGGCATCAAAGTACTTACCAAATAACGCTTTAGTAACGGGGAACAATCCTATAATAAGGCCCAAAGGGATTGCAATAATTAAAGCATAGAAATATCCCATAAGGTTCAGCTTTACTGTATACCAAGTATTGGTAAAGAGGGCTGAGTTAGAGATTAAATCTGGATATGCCTTGAGCACATTTATAGGATTCGGTAAAATCTGAGGACGAATGATTTCTCCTGACATGGTAACTAGATACCATAGGAGCAGCAGAACTATTGCTCCTATGATACCTGTTGCCAATGCTTGTTTATGGGTGATCGTCCCACCCATTTTGAACAACTGCATATTACTCAGTTACGAGCATAAAGTCAGTTGTCCGATAGTTGATGTTGGAACCCTGCACACCGTCACGGATTGCATTCTTGGGACCGTTACCAACAATAATGAACCGATTAGGATCAAAACCGTAGTCATTAATTAAATAATTAGCTACAGCCTGAGCCCGTCGAGACGAAAGAGACTCGTTGTATGCACGATTACCTGTATTATCAGTATTACCTTCAATACGAACGCGTGCATTGTTGAACTGCTTCGCAATCGGAACAAACTCTCGATCAATAAGAGCTCGAGCATCATTGTCGAGGATGTCACCATTGACAGGGAAATTAATAGTCAACTTCTTATTAGAAATTGCCTGTTTTTCCCTGACTTCTGATGTTACAGCAGAGAACTTAACTGCGGGTTGAGGAGCCTGATTGCCCTGCACAGTACCCTCACTGGAAAGCTCTTCGATGAAAGACATGTCAGAAACTTTACGCCAACCCAGAGGACTCTTAGTAAGTCCAAGGCCAGCATAGGTTCGAGCCATCTTTGAATAGATTTCTTCAGCCTTCATTCCCATATAATCGGAAGTCATACCAAAGAAATTTTCTTCATCACCGAGAGTAGCGAACCAGATATTCCCACATCCCAATTCTGCAAACTCAGGATCAGTTCCAAACGCTTTTGCGAAGATCTTCGAAGCTTCTTTCACTGCATTCGGATTCTGATTCAGGGTAGAATTAGCATAGAGAATTGCGGAAATAAGTTTCTTGACATTGTCATGATTCTTATCCAGCCACTCTGCCTTTCCCACAAGACCATCTGTTACAAGGTCTTTTGCATGTTTGGTTGAAACGAGAACTCTCGAACCAGGAATAGCATCTACACAAGCTTGATCATCAGGTGCCCATGTAACACAAGCATCTACCTGACCAGCTTTAAATGTGTCAGCTGCAGCACCACCGTTATCAACTTTCACAAGTGTTACGTCGTGCTGGCTAATTCCGTTCGTTTCAAGAATATTCAGAAGAAGAGTATGAGATGCAGTTCCTTCAGCTACTGCAATCTTTTTACCCTTAAGATCTGCAACGGTACGAATATTCTTGGTAACTACCATTGCATCTGCCCCCTGAGAACGGTTAAGCATCATTACATACTTAGCACTGTTCATTGCGGAACCTTCACCCATCTCTACGGCCAATACATCCGTAGTACAATAAATAAGGTCGATATCCCCATTCAGGAAAGCGTTGCGTCCAGCAACAAAATCATCCTGGATAATGATATTGGCACGAATGCCATACTCCTTAGTCAGGATAGACTCGTCATTGGGACGAAGACCACCGTTAATCCACACGATGGGAGCAAACCCCGCATACGTGTTAACTCCGATGTTGATGGTCGGTTTTCCTCCGAAGATGTCGCCGAGACCCGAAGTAGAGGATGACCCCGACGACGAGGAGGAAGGGACGACGGCTTTGATTACGAAAAATGCTGCAATTACAGCGACCATGATCAGGACTACTTTGAATCCTGGCTTAAGTTGTGCCATTTTCTTGTATTTTCTTTAAAATTTCTTCTAACTTACTTAATCGTTGTAGAACTTCATCATTATTATCTGAAGTTACCTCATCAATAAACATAGATGATACAAATCCCATTCCGAATATACCGAAAACAAGAACTATACCTGATAAGAAAAACTTAGACAAATATCCCATTATATAGGAACTATGTTCGGCAATAGCATTTGGAATATCATACCAACCCTCAATAGAAAACAATCGGAAAACTGAATAAATACTTTCAAGGGGATTTCCAAAATACTCTGGAACAATACTTCCATATAAAGAAGACAGAATAATTGATAATAGAAAAATCAAAATAGATAATCCTACTAAGATTCCAATACAACTTCGAATTACTAACCTAAAATTGATGAGTAACTTTTTGTAATTAGGAATCAATTCAAACAATCGAAGACTCTTAAATATTCGAGTTAATCGCATTACTTGAATCCAATCTAAACTGAACAACCCAAATAATGGGATCGATGAAACTACAACAATTAATAAATCAAAAACACATTCTTTATCCTTAAAGAATGATTTACCAAGACATTTAATCTTAACAATCATCTCTATTATAAAGAATATGGTAAATGCCACATCTAGTGGCAAAAGAACATGTTGAAATCGGTGAAAGGACAATAGAAATATCACTACAGTATTCAAGAGAATACATATAGCAATATTCCTATTATTCAGGAAAAATTTACTCACCCCAGAAGTCGTCGAGGAATTTGGGAGAAACTTCGTTACCATTTACGGGGACTTTGAGAATTTCCTGGAACTGAACATACTCTCCTACTTTGGGTGCAGCGATAGCCTTGCGACTATCAGAGAACTTACTAAAGAGACTGTCAATTCCTGACTTGTTGTATCGTTCCAGTAGTTCTTCTGCCCTCATATTGGCAACGCCATTCTTTGCATCCAAATCAGCCAACATACCTGTAGTGGAGTCAATGACATGTTCCATTTCTCCAATCTTATCTGAGATATCTTTTGCCATGAAATCCATAGCATCAGTGAACATTGCCAATTCGTCAGGATCACCCTTAACAATAGACATTACAGATTTGAAAGCTTTATGCTGCGCACGGATTCGCTCGAATGTTTTCTTTCGAATATTTACTTCGTTAGTAACATCCTGAATTGTCAGATTTGCATACTCTTCAAGCTTTTTAAGCTTTTCAAACCACATTTCTGAGTTCTTAAGAGCAAGTAACTGATCATCCAACGATTCTTTAAGACGAAGTGCTTGGCGCTTCTGAATTGTTGCCATTGCAATGTTTCCATTACGCTCAGACACTTGTGCTTCATCCATGCAATTACGCATTTCCCTTGTATCGTTCTGAATATCGTTCTTAGAACGAATGATACAACCTCTGAGATCTCCCATTACCTTTTTAATGTCAGCTGACTTTTTCTGCATATCACGGATACGTTGTTCCACGATAGCAATAGGATCGATTTCGATAACCAATCCAGTCAGCTTTCTCATTAACATAAAGTAAGTGGCAGAGCAGATTTTCCTGAACTTGGGATCACACAGGAGATAGATAATTCCTGCAATTAATCCCAGGAGCAGTCCAAGGTACAGTGTATTGGATGCCAAGGTAATCAGGAAAGGAAGAGCTTTATAAAAAAGCATTAACCCTCCTGCACCTAACAAACCCAAAACCACCATACCAGTTTTGCCTCCTGGTTTTTCCCAGTTAGAGAGACTTGAACCTTCAGGCAGCATCATACTTACAGAATTTGTGCCAGTCGGACCTTGTCCTCACTCAGGCGATTCGTAACCTTGTCGATGGTTGCATTCGTTCGAGCTTCGAAAGCAGCGGTTTCAGCTGTATTCTTCTGGATCTCTGAGTTGAGATCAATCGACTTGTCCGTGAGAGTTTTCAGTTCCTCACGAAGCTGCTCGATACGAAGATTCGTTGCTTTCAACTCCTCTGCCTTGTCCTCGACAGTCTCCTTACGGAGCTTCTCCATGCGAAGCTTTGCTTTTCCTCGTTCAGCTTCAATCACACCCAGATAGGTGTCAATCGATGCCAGAACGACATCCTTCGTCATCCGAGGATCCATGCCCTGAATGGAACCGAAAGCAGCTTTAAGACGTGTAGTCTCATCAGGGATATACTGCTTCATCTGTTCCGCTGACTGAAGAAGTTCCAGATAGTCAGGGCCAGGAAGATTTGCTTCGTTGATCTTACGCTCCAGAAGTTCCACCAGTTTGGTATCTACATCTCCTGATGCCATAATTGTGGGAGCAGGCACAGAAGTTACGACAGGACTGGGAACAGCAACCGTAGCAGGAGCAGATGCTTCCTGTGAAGTGCGGGGCTTAACTGTCTCAGACTCTTTATTGGAGTCCTCAACGAACATCCAACCAAAAAGACGATTTTTTGCCATTGTTTATTTTTTATTTTGATGATTTTCGAGTCGAGGAATAGATTCTTCGAGAATAAAATTAACTACCTCGATGTTTTCAGGATCTAAAACTGCGGAATACGTATACATAGAGTCCTGATCAACCAGAATAACACTGTATACGAAACATCCATCAGGCATTTCCCGAATAGGTGCTGCACTTACAGTTCTCACTGTAGTTGGAGAGAGGTATTGAGAATGCTCCTCAACAAAAGTTGAAATTGTTGTTAAGGGTTGTTCTCGTTCATGCTTGGTGTCAGTATAGCACCAGAGCATCACTGAGTATATCAGAGAGACTACTGATAGTATTCCCAACGGGAAGGCTCGATCATCTTCATCTTCCCTGATTGCAAAAGCAAGAAGGACGACACCTACAATTCCTAAAATTAAAGTTATTATGTACATATTATTCTATGTTAAGAGGTTCTTCATCCTCTATGGCTTCGATACAAGGATCATTCACGAATTCATCAGGATCTATCCAACCTGTATCAGGTACATTTTGTGTCACTTTTTCCATTATACAAATTTTAAAAGTCTTGGAGAGCTAAGAGGATTTGAACCTCTATCTCTACTCCTCAGAGTAGTGTACTTACCTATAAATACTATAGCTCTCTGTAGCTTTACGCTGCGGTTTCTTTCTCTTTCTTCTTGGGCTTGAAATGTTCGATCTCCCGAATCTCTTTCTTTTTCGTTTTCGGGTTGAAGAACTCGATCTTCTGAATGTAATGACGAGTCCGACGTGCTTCTTTTTTCATCGCTTCCAGTCTGAGTTTATCAGCGATACGATGTACTTGTCCGATAATTGCCATGTGTTTTCTCTTTAGTTATAGATTCGAGATTTGAGAGTTGCCATCTCACGCTCCATGCGTGCGATTTCTTGATCGTAGGGAATAGTTTTTCCCGTAATCAAATTCATTTTGTCTTTACCTGCTTTTTTGAAAGCTTCATACGTAACTTCCAGGCGAGCAAGAGCACCTTTGCGACGGACATTCAGTCCAGGTTTTCCACCCTTCATACTGTTTATTTAATTAGAAATTATCTTGTAGGAATAATGATCTTTGCCCCCTGTTGAAGAGCGCTTGCCAGAGCTTGGACGCACTTATTGACGTCCTCAGAGTTTTTTCTTCTCCCTATAGGAGTATTGAGCATACCAATAAGAGTTTCAAAATACTCTTGAGTGGTAAATTCTTCTGTTTTAGGATGTTCACCCATTTTTAAGGAATTATAGCGTAAATAACAATGATGTCATTGTAATATTGATTTTTGAGATAATCTATATAACGCAGAGCATCTTCTTTAGTTGAGAAAGCTTCCCAAGAATTTTCCCCATTATGGGAGATCAGTACTATGTGCTTCATAATTGGAATTAACTATTAATTCTATGGAGTCTCTGGGAATATTACTATTAATAGTAATTTTTACTTTTTCTGTTGGAAGAATTGTTTTAGGCCTTATAATTTCTATTAAAAATAAAAGTAAAAATTGTATAAGAATTGTTCCTACTAAACAAGCATAAAAACATTTATTTTTATCAGAAGTATTCTCAATCCATGCAGCTCTCACAATGAACCATATTAAAGAGGATAAGATAGTCATCACTCCCCAAAATATATATATTCCAATCATAATTTTCAAATTAAAAAATATCTGCATTGTCAACGCTTGCCAGGCTACAGATATCGTGAACTAATTAGCCACATAATATAATCTTTACACTCCCTGGACAAACAAAGAAAGTATGAGCCTTCAAGTAAAGATCTCTTGCTGTGTCGACGAAGTAGACATTCTTCGGACCTTGGCGCAAGTCGTCCTGCATCCTTCCTCGAACTCCGTAAGAGAACTCGCTCAGCAGGTAGAGCTACACTTTGTAAAGTGACTAAATTTACAAAGCTTGTAGAGTTGGTTAAGTAGGTTTAAGGGCTTGTTAGCCCGAACTCTACAACCCGTAGGTTACTTCTTACGACAAGAACCTACAATCAAAGAAAACGATTCACCTTAAATCAACCAAACACTTATTCATCTGCGTCACCACGGCAGAAGTAAAATACAGGCTTATTTATAAGGATTGCCTTTAATTCCCTCTCTGGATTATCCGAGGTTTAATCCAATTGATTTAAGTTATGTATAAAAAGAAAACAACAGCAGACAGCGCGTATTTCGTTGTGGCGAGGCTGAGATAGTGACCATCACCGACCTGCGTTCATAATAGAATTCCTTAAAGGAATTTCTATTTAATCACACGTGCGTAAATAATCGTAGCAGGCATAAAGTAAAACACTTTATTAACTTATAGAGGTCTTACCGCAGTAAGTCCTCGTATGCTCTCTCCCATTCCTTACAGGATTCAGTGAGCGGCATTTTGAACGAACCTAATCGTTTGATGTACGTCTGGATATTCGGAATCTTGTCCCATACACGGTAGAACGCAACCACGATATCCCGACGGAAAACAACCTTGGTGTTGAGCTTCTCCGAAATGAGATACAGAGCACCAGCTTTCTTGGTAGCTTCCATATACTCTTCATTGGAGATTTTCAGGGTTCCCTCCTTGAAATCCTTCGTAGAGTGCTTACCCTTAATGAGCTGAATTGCAGCCTTGAGTTCGAACTCAGGGTACGCCTTCATGAAGTCACGAAGTTGTTCGTAACCTTGGATTTTTCCTTCCAGATAAGCCTCCATGTAGTCGTTGGTCGACCAGTTCAAGTGTTTGGCGTTGAACATGATGGCCAGCTGCAGAGGACTCTTGTCAGAGTTCACGACCATTACACGAATCGGAGTCTTGTTTTCAGGATATTTCTCCTTAAGCATACGAAATGCTGCAAGACGGTTTTGCCCATCCAGCACCTCACCGTTAGGGAGAACATAGATAGGAGGAAGCCACTCTCCATCAAGGAAAGCTTTAAAAATGCGTTTCACATGTGCCATTCTCAGGTTGCGATTACCAGGAATGAACGAAAGCTGTTTGACATTTTCTACGAGATAGCACTTCTCAAAGGGAGTGCGATTCGAGAACAGTTCTTTTGCCATAAGTACAATTTGTGATATTGTTAAACGTTTGTAGTAGTTAAAGGACTCCAACCTCTGTTTCCAGAATGAGACTCTGGTATCCTAACGCAACTAGATGAAACCACCAATAATTTTAATCCTTGTAACTAGTTCCCTTAAAGAGACTTGCACAAAGTATAGCAACTCCTAAAGAGAGCGCAGGTGAAAGTTTACCTACAATGTAGCCTTCTGCTACGAGTTTGGGAAATACTGCAGGAATCACTACAGGCCAGAGCAAATAAATGAAAATGCTCATAAAGAAGGCTGCAATAGCGATAATTACAATAATTCCGATGATTGCTCCTATGCAACCTCCGAAAGTGTCATTATCCATTTCTTTGAACTGATATAATTTCAATGCATCCAAATGCAAGTAATTTCATAGTATTTCTTGCGTCAGATTCATCTTTAGCAAGAACAGGAAGAGAACTTTGAATCGGAATCCCTTCTTCATTGTAGAAGAGATACGTTATGAGGAAAGACTTCATTTGTAACGATAAACTGTATCTTGTTTAATAAGATTACCCTCAGACTGGACAGTAGTAATTACAGTTTCTATCTTACCTCTGTGATAATCTTCCAAAACGTTTTGAGTTGAATTTTCGGTAACTGCTTTGATACCAACTCCGAGAAAACAACTCCAAATTGATATTGCAATTCCAGCTAAAATATTTCCAACAACAGGATAATCTTCAGTTACTTCATCCCATGCTCTTACAAGAATGTAAGAACAAATCATTATTAAAAACCCACAGACAACACAAATAGGAATTGACATACTCTTAATTTTAAATTGTACTCGGTATGGGATTTGAACCCATGATTTCAGGAATGAAAATCCTGCGTCCTAGGCCAACTAGACGAACCGAGCAACGTTGTTGCTTGAAATACTTAGTTTACAAAACCATTTTCTTTCTTCTGCTTCTTGGATTGCAACCAAACCCTCAGATCTTGCAAAATGTGGCAATTTCGAAGAGAGTAATAACAATATGAACAAAATTGAAGAAAAACGCGGCAATCGCTACCACATAAGAGCCTATGGGACCGATCAAAGTCCCATAGACTAAATTTAAGTCGGGTTAAGGCTTGATAGCACAATGGAACAGAGCGTATAAAACCTTCTCTGAAGTATATTATTGACTAGATAACATACTTGAATATGGCACTGTCTCAAAGGAACTGGCCCATATCCTCCGTTCCCACCTTTATAGCTATTTCCGAATTCAAAGTTCTTCCATATCATTTATAATTAGGTGGGCTAATATCAACATAATAATAATTCTATAAGAAATTTAAAATTTTTATAATTCTAAATTTCTATTATCTACCCTCTGGTCATAAAGACCAGAGACGCTCTAAGCTTAAAGATCTGTTTAGACTCGCTTAGACGAGTTCCCGTTACTCGGTGTAACGAGCAAAGCAGACACCTGCCTTACGAAGCTCCTGGACCAGAACCTCCTGATCGGGATCTGCCAGGTAGGCCTCCTTGGCCGCCGTCACGTCGAGGATACGCTGCTGAGCTCGTTTCTCTTCTGCGCGGATCCTGCGAAGGTTGTCCACGAGGTCCGAGACGATACAGTCGACGGCGCCGAGGGTATCGATGATGATCTGTTCCTGCTTCTTCTTCTTCTCTTCGTTGTAACGCTGGACTGCGCTCTTGACGGCGTCGGAGGTCGGAGTGTGCTCTGCGAGGATCTCTTCGATGGTCTGCTTTTTGATTTCTTTCTTTGCCATAATCTTTTTAGTTTTTTGTGATGTCGATGTTTGTTTCTTCTTTGATGTAGTTGGTGAGAACGTGTACAGGGATATTTGTAAACTGAAGAGATCTCTCAACGTTCTCTAATGTTTGAATGAGCTTTGATACTCTTTCTTTGAGCTCTTCTCTGGTCATATCTACCAGCCTGTTTCAACTCGGATGCCGTACGTGTCGTAGAAGGCTTGAGCCTGCGTTACAGAGATTTCGATTGCAGGTTCAGAGGAATCTTGAAGAAAGAATCCGCGCGGTGTACGAAAGAGTACTTCTTTCGTATTGTCCTCGGTGGTTGCAACGTGCATACGATATCCAGGTTTCTTTGCCTTAAGGGCTTTGAAATCCTTCGATCGCATCGTCTTTTTGGAAATTGCTTTGTATTCCATGTGTACAATTTTAGATATTGTTAAACTTAAAAAGCTTCAAAAAAAGGAACGGACGGGTTTTCAACCTTGCAAAGCAATCGAATTTTTCCGTTCACAAATGCTATTTTTATCTTCGTCAAGATGGGCATAACTCACTTTTCTAGAATTCGTCAGTCTACGGGTCTTATGTGATAACCTCTTGCTCAAGTTTAGTGGAGCTAAACACTCAGTTTCCTTTATAATGTGTGAAACCTAACATCGTCATGATAGGATTTTTGTTACCTTATGTTACGAAATTCCAGACTTAGGAAGAATTCCCAGTTTCGAGAACTCTGCCTCTTTGGATTTCTGCTCCTCTTCCTTTTTCTTGTCCCGAAAATCCGCACAGAAGCTTGCGATTGCATTTGCATGGATCGGAATGAGATCTTCTTTGGTAAAAGTCTCTTTACCTGAAATGGCTCCCCAGTCCAAGTCCGATCATCATGATGATCATTTCTACAGGCATAGTTATTTGAATATTTGTAATTTGTATTGTTGAGTAGAAACATGAAAAGGCTTTCTTGAGTTTCTATTCTCATTAATTGGAAGGTTTTCTATAACGAGATCTCCAGAGAGATCTTTTATAGAGAGATGACGATTTCCAACGAAGAGTTGAAATTCAGAAAGGTTGAGAGTTGTAGCTTCTTTAGTATTTGGATTGAGAATAAGTACCATGTGGAAGGATATTAGAAATGAATTTTGAGTTTAGGAAAGAGAGAAAGTTTCTGGAGAGGACGGGAGGATTTGACTGTCCCCTCTAGCACCTTTCATCTTTTTCACACCCTCAAAATATCTCATTAACATATCTCTATTTCAATTTATAGTAGAATTCTCTTTAAGTGGATACTTTTTATCATCACTAGGAAGTACTGATTGTGTTATATTTGTTGCAGAATACTCTGACATATTTTCAAGTTTGAGGTCAAAAACCCGAGTTGGGCATCTCGGCGACCCACCTCAAGGTGGTCGCTATTATATAGTTACGTGGGTTTAGTTGGTTATATAGTTAGTTGTCAAATTTGGCGGGTTACCCTACGTTTTTGTCGTGCGTTTTTGGCATGTTACCCTTCATTTTTGGCGGCCTATATATTTTTTGTCACATTTTTATTTTGAAATTTATGACAAAAAGTATATCTTTGTATCAACAAACTTATACTATATAATATATGGAATATACAAAAAACCAACATGTACAAGTTCCACACCCATCTAAATGGAACCTATCTTCTAAAGACTGGTATATTTATGCTCACATTCGCCGACATATGAATAAAGACACAATGGAAGCATTTCCATCCTTAGACACAATTAAAAAAGAAACTGGATGTGCCCTTCAAACGATTAGAAAATCAATATTAGCTTTAGAAAAAGAGGAAGCAATTAAAGTAAAAAGAAAATGTAATGCACCTAATGTATATACATTTACAAAACTTGAAGAAGATTTCGAAAGATATACATTTGAATTCTTAGATAAAGAATGGTCCCCAGAACTTAAGGGACATGTAATGGGAGTTTTAGCTAACTCTTACAAAGATCCAACCACAGGATTTGCATATACTATGAAAACTCAAGAAGAGCTTGCAGATTCTATGCATACATCTGTAAGAACAATTCAAAGACGTAACAAAGAAATGCGCAATGAAGGAATACTTACAGAACTTACTTCATACAAAAGAGATGAAACCACAGGGCTACAAAGAACTGTAGGAGCTATAGACTTAGCTAAAGTTTGTCAAGCTGTTCTTTATGTAAATGAGAAAGTAGAAAAGAATACTGAAGACATTGAGCAACTAAAGAAACAACTTCAATGAGCTATGAAAGAAATTAATAAACTCAAAGAAGAAAAAGCTACAACAGTTGAATTTAAAATTGAAGAGTAGGAAGATTAATTCCTCCTTACTCTTCAATCTTCACCGTAGTAATGGATTCTTTTCGGATAATTGCATCATCAGCTGCAATCTCTGTCATTTGCTTTACAGAGAGTTCCAACTTATTGAACTTATCCAGGGTAATACCCATGTCTGCCAATGCAGCTTTCATAGCTGCTTTTGTTGCGTCTTTCATAAGCTTAAAACTTACAAGGTTTGTCGAGAAAATCTCGAAGTAAGTATGCAATGATTATAATCGCTGCAATAGCTCCAAGAAGTGCTAATGTATCCATAATTTAAAAATATTTGGGAGAGGTTTCTCACGCCTCTCCCTATAACAACAAAACCCTTGACTCTGCATTTACACGGGCTTGTCACCGCTAAAGCTGCATTAAGGGAAGAGTTTTAACATAGCCAGCTTTACATCGCCCGTAGCAATATGTAACAAAACTCTCCATTAATCTTGATATTTGTTTTAATTAATTCCCAATATGTATATGCTTTAATTGGGATCTCTGAACGGTAGATGCGATATTTACCATAATAAGTTATTACATACGGTCAATCACATCTACCTTTCAGAGTGATGAGACTATTTCTCAACGGTCTCAGCAACTTCCGAGTACATCTCGGCGATATACCGTTCGAGCATTTTGTATGCTTCGTCGGTATCTGCGGCATTCAGTGCCGATGCCTTCGGTTCGAACTTGAAGGCACGCTTCTTCTGCGACACGAACTTTGTGTCATCCTCGGGATCACGCATCCAGCGAGCATTATTTGCATCCCAGACGCGATCGTCGCATTCCTTCTCTTCGGTGATTTCCAGGACCTTCCCGCAGATGGCCTTCTTGAAGTCATCCGAACCCTTACGGAGAGAATCCGAAAGGATACCAGGGAAGACCAGCTTACGGTTGATGTCCAGCTTCACGAGCTGACCGACATACAGTTCGACGACTTCCGTCGGCTTACCGTCGACGATGCGAACTGCAGGGAAATGCTGACCTACCGAACGATACGTCTCATTGCCCTTCTCGTCCTTGATGGTGTTGCCATCGCGATCGAGTGCAGGAATCGACGAACCTACGACGAGGAGCATTTCAGGCTTCGGAATGAAGAAACGATCACCCAGCTGATTCTGAATGCGGAGTGTTGCGAACTCCTGATTGGCCATAATGCCATTGAAGTTCTCTTGCTTAATTTTAAGAACAGGTACTTTTGCCATCTTTTTATATAAGTTTAAAATATTTTTCAAAAGTAAAGTGATACTGATATTAAATACCAATATCACTTTTTGGTTTACCGTTCAACACGCATGTCTTTGTAACACTGAACAGTATAACCGCGTTTGCGCAATTCGGCAACAGCTTCTTTTGTTCTTTAGTTTCAGATATTTACTATCTTACTTACGACATCACCACGGGAAGGTTAGAACATTGATGTCATTCCCTCATTGACTAGCTAGTCAATGAGGGTTAAAAAACTTACCTACTGCTTGCAATCAGTAGGCGCTAAACTTTCCTAAGGTTTAGCTAAGGTTTTAGACAGGACCTTACCTGACCTAGGCTCTTATTGTGTGCACAGCAATAAAAGCTTCTCCTCGTTTACACCATTCCGAGATCGGTTCCCTTTTTTTATTTCCAGCTGATGCACTTTACCATAGTAAAGTAGTTCCTAGGAAACACTGGATCAACTCTGAATGTTAGGGCATTCTGAGTAGTAGTTACACTTAATTTCAGGGACGCTGTAGCATACTTGCACCACCGTTGCCCAAAGACTTGTAGGAATATAACTCCATACCCTCATAAAAAAGAAGGGCATTACGCCCTTCTTTTAGTATTGAATGATTTGAGAGTTTGCGCATTCGTTCAGCGCTGCAATTTCTGCACTTGCGCAGAAATCCTCAAACAGTTCGTCGATAATGTATTTCGTGTCTTTCATGGTCTTAAGGTATTAAAAAGGGAGTGATTTCTCACTCCCTCGATTGTTATTTGTTAAGTCTGTCGTTTTGCCGTTTCTGGTGTTCCTCGAAGAATTTGGTACATTCCTTAAGGGTAATTGTTTTCTTGTCGTAAGTGATTACGCCGTTTTTCAGTTTATAGGTGTCCTTTGTTTCGTCTACTCCTAACGTCGTCCAATTGTACGTGTCGTCAGATGTAAACTTTTTGACTTTCATGGGATAGGTCGCACCCACAACAGCAACCGCACAAGCATTGCCGAGTTCCTGCAAAGCAGGCGTGCCAAAAGTGCGGATGCGTTTTGTGATTGTGTGGCCGTCCTGCGGCGTGAATTTGTTGTTAATTAACGCCGTACTTTGCGCCATAAAATCGTTGACGGGGATAACGTAAGGACGCAGACCCACTTCGTCGCAAAGGATGCAACGAATGCCGTTTGCGTACACTGCCGCACCGTCCTCGTTCTTGTCGTAACCTGTAAGAATGCCGTTTGCGGCTTCGGTCGAAAGAAACAAGATTTTAGTGCCTTCGGTCGGTCTGTTCGACGTGAAGAAAATCGCCGTTTCGTCAATTTTGACGGATGAAATGATTTTTGCCATTGTTTTGAGAGTTTTGTTGTTATTGGGATTATTCCCAGATATTTGTATAAATATAACTCCATAAAATTAGTTCAAAAAATTTTCAATTTTCCAAATGAAACGGGAGGGGGCCAAAAAAGATAACTGTCCTCTCGTTCACAATACCTACACAATTTCTTGTATTTTCCCAAAATTTTTTCTACCTTTGCAAAAACTAAAAACCTTTGATAAAACAAATCATTTTTCAAAATTTATGGGGGGGGGCAGAAACGAGTAAATCTTAATGCTACTTTAATATACAAAGGAGTAGATTCATCTGAAAGATATGAATTTGGAGATGCTGTAGGAGATAACAGAGAATATTATAGACTTAAATTACAAGCTAGGATACTACTTTAGCATTTTTGACCAGCATTATATTTTAAGATAACAGGTGTAAGTATTCCAGTTACTGATAATTTAATAGTTTAACTAGATACTCCAAGTATTTTAATTTCAGAAATTTCTTAATGAAAGCAAATATTTTTCAAGTAAAAGAAATGATTCAATATAAAATATCAACTAACAACATTCATATTATTAATTCATTTCAGTATACAACTAGAAAAGAAATGAAGAAAATAATTCAATATTTAAAAGAATTATATCCTAACAATATTGTATTCAAAAGACCAATTTCGTCCTTAATTAGAGAATGATGTAGCCAGAACTTATTGTATAAGGTAAAAATTGCAAGGCACAGAACTAAAGATTTAGATTTAGAATATCCACAAAAATGATATAAGATTACCTATTTTTTATTATCTCTACTTTATATATAAAAATTAAGAATATTATATTGTGCAAGCAAATAAATACTTTCAAGTAAAAGAACTAGTATCATCTAAAATATATAATCAATATGGAGATGATGCTATAAAATTTCTAGATCCAAAAGCTCTTGAAGCATTAGAGAACGTTAGAGAAATTCTAAATGCTCCTCTTATATGTAACAATTGAGCTGCAGGAGGCTCCAGAAATTATAGTGGTTATAGAGAACCTGGATGTGGAGTAGGAACTCCTACAGGTTACCATTATAAAGGACAAGCTTTTGATTTAATATCAACTAAATTAACCGCTAAAGAGATGCGAGAAATTCTCGAAAATAATCAAGATAAACTTAAGTATCCTATACGTGTAGAAAAATGGGATAATCATGGAGAAATCACATGGCTACATATTGATATTTCTCCGAACACACATGGAAAAAAATTACACTTCTTTCATGCATAATGGGCAATACCATACTGTTGACCTTAATAATTATGTGTAACACGTATAAAACCACTCTTAATAAAAAGAGTGGTTTTATTTTGTTTTATATAAAACAATGGCTATATTTGTAGCGATCAAATAATGTAATTATGAAAACATGGTATAGGAAAATTTCAAGAGAGCCAGATGAGCTTCAAGGTTATTTACCCAGATTCAACACTGAAGAAAGGGAAGAACCAAGACCTCAAACTGTTGCCTCCCCTATAATTGATAGTATTGAAACTTCAGAAGAAGAACCTAGAGCCGAGAAAGAATCAAAACCTACATATACAACTAGTGCAAATACTACTTCATCTTCATTTAAAAGTAAGAATGAATTTAAGGCTACTATGTTACCTATTTATGAGAGAATCCTTTCTCAAATGGGTTTAAATACAGCCTATGCCAAAGCACTAGTTGCACAAGATGGACTTGAATCTGCCTGAGGAACTAAGCCTTCTGGTAAATTCAATTTTGGAGGTATTAAAGGAAAGGGCTCTGTAAAAAGAACAAGAGAAGTTATTAATGGGAAAGATGTTTATATTAATGATAGTTTTAGAGATTTTGATTCTTTAGAAGACTATGCAAAATATAAAATTTCTCTACTTAATAATAATAGATATAAAGCTTTTACTGGAGATATATCTGGATTTGCAGATAGGGTTTTTAGAGGAGGATATGCAACAGATCCAAAATATGCAGATACTTTAAAAAGAGTAATAGCATCTGCTAAACATGGAGGTATACTTAAATTTCAAGCAGGGGGGAACTGGAGAAATTAGGCCAGATAATAGATCTTGACTTAGAAGAAAGTGAGATAATGTTATTACTGCATATAATTCAAGTAGTTGGGCAAATTCTGCTCCTGCTGATGTTATAGCAGGATTTACTCCCTATGGTTTATTTCATTACTCAGCAACAGGAGATGAAGATTCGGCCAGACTAGCTGTTCTACCTGGAGCAGTAGGTACATCTGAAGTTGCTAAAAATACAGTAAAAGCTGCAGAAGAAGGTGTTAACTTAATTTATAAACATTATGGAAATGATTTATCTAAATATTTTCATGGTGCTTTAAAATGGTTAAGAAATGCTCGTAAAGGAAGTATTCCCGCAGCTGAAAGATTAGAGGTTCCTAAACAAATTTCTAAAGTTAGATTAGGAAATCCAAAACATGACTATGCATTCTTTAAAGATGCAAAGACTGGAGAAACAATTTTAGAAATAAGTCAAACTGCACAAAATCCTTTACGTTCAGGAGAGAAGGCTGCATCAAAGCAGCTTCTTCAAGAATTAGTTGGAACTAAAGATGATTTTGGATTAAGAGGATTATCTTATACAGAGAAGGAATTATTTCCAAAGAAATTCTTATCTGCAATGACTCAGAAAAATAGTGCTAAAGATATCTATTCCAAAATTATGAGTTACAAAGCAGAAGCTGGAATTAGATCCTCTTTTACAGAATTAACTGAAGCAGAAGCTAGAAAAATCTTTGATATAGGTTGGGATGCTAATATGTTTTATCCAACTACAAGCTCTAATGCTTTACAAACTAAAGAAACCTTCTGGAAAGAGAATAAGGATATCATTTTGAAACTATTTAGAAGAGTCCCTGCGATACTTGGAGCAGGTGTTCTTGGAAATGAGGTAGTATCAGAACGTAATGGAGGAATTATTAAAGCTCAAGATGGTGCAGATACTCGAAAATGAGTTGATAATTGGCTTTCACAGAGGAAGGATAAACTTAAAAATAATTCTGTTTATTCAGGATGATTGGCAATACCTGGATTAATAGAAAATCCTTATTTTAGACAATCTGCATCTATGAGTAAATACTCTTTTAAAAGAGGAAAACTCCCAGGTAAAATTACAGGACAGACTAATCATAAAGAGAAAACTATAACTACTTCTGATGATAGTAAGAGTACAGAAGTTCATGAATGAACTCATGCATCTAGACCTTATGAGCAGATTGCTAAAGTTAAAGAAATTATTGATAGATGAGGATTAAAGCCTGGTGTAATACGAGATGATTATTGGGATGATCCTGCAGAAATTTATTCCAGAGTAATGGAATTTAGATATAACAATAACTTAGATCCAAATCATGACTATACTTTAGAAGAGGTACAAGAACTTAGAAATAAGAACCATACAGGCGATTATTTAATTAGAACAGAGAATCAGTTCTATAAAAGTAATATAAACAATCCAACTATTCCTAAGAAAATTGAACCCATAGAAAAAGCTATAGATATGAATCTTTATAAAGGGCCTGAAGAACTTTTCGAAAGGCTTGATGATTCTACTATACAGAGATTACTAAATGATGTAGCATGAGTTCCTAAAAAGAACTCTACGTTACATACCTAGTTTAAAATAATTTATAAATATATACATTTATGTTTGCATTAAGAAAAATTACAAATGACGGTTTAGAAATGAATTTTAGTTTAGGAGACTCTTATACTTTAGTTACAAAAGATCGTTCTCCGAAAGAATTTGAAGATAAAATGAAAGACCATCCTTTTTATGATAAAGCCTATGCTTTTATTTATTGTAAGGATGAGATATTACCGTTATATAAAACTCAGAAAAATTATATTGTTTCTGAAAACGGAACAACTTATAGTAACTTAACATATAAATAATATGAAACTTTCTCTTAAACACAAATTAATCATTGCTGCAATTATACTTGGTGTATTAATTGGAGGCATTGGTATTTTCCAAGCTTTAGGCTTCTGGAAAACACTATTAATGGCCATATCATTTATTGGCGGAGTAGCTACTGGATGGTATGCTAAATTTATTAAAGATAAATACTTTCCTAAAAACTAAATAATATGGCTATTACATATAAACATACTTCTTCGGGGGGGGGGATTGTATATCGTTTAGATATAAAGAAAGCGATGCAAGATAAGCAAGTTGATGGAATCTATTCAGTATGGATTCTAAATTTAGAGGATGATTCTACTATAATATATATAGATGAGATAAATTTAACAAACGGAATATTAGAAATAAGATTACCATGAGAAGATCTTCCTAGTTATGATACAGTTTTAGGTTTCGAATTTAATGAGGTTGAAGGCTATATAGAAAATAGTATTTTCTATATTTTTGATATAGACACATCTAAAATAGATAGTTCTGGGTGATTTTATTTATCAAATTTAGTATAAATAAACGATGAAATGATATATTAAACTGTTAAGATGGATCTGGGAGTTCCCACAGTGTCTCCTAGGTCTTATCTTAACCAAATGTTACAATGTCGAACGTAAAGAGACATTTAAAGAAATTCCAATTTATGCAGGAAACTTTCCTGGAGGTATTTCGTTAGGATTATACATCTTAATGGGAGAATCAAGTTGGAAATATAATAGAAACTTTATTAAAGATCATGAATGAGGGCATACAAGACAATCTTTATATTTAGGTCCTCTTTATTTACTAATTATTGGACTTCCAAGTATTATTTGGGCTATGATTCATACTCCAAATTCTAAGAAATCATATTATTTTTTCTACACAGAGAGATGAGCGGATAAACTTGGAGGTATACCTAAAAGATATTAATATATGGGAAAACCTTTTATATCGCAAAATATTACATTAGCAACAGGAGGATTTACCTATGAAAATGGTATATTAACTCCTGCAGAAGCAAAAACTATTTATAATCTTAATGTACCATCAAATGTATTAGTATCTGCTAACGGACTATTATGAATTAAACTAAATAATACTAAAACTGCCGCTCAGATTGGATGGACAGATGTTGATGGAACTAATACACCTGATGGATTTGGATGGCCTCCAATCGATACTTATGG